>Ga0070714_100002931_pt1 | contig 12628 bp, 12 predicted proteins | sample LARL83metaG_FD_65450 | JGI IMG/M metagenome (GOLD analysis project Ga0070714, IMG submission 65450) | Corn, switchgrass and miscanthus rhizosphere microbial communities from Kellogg Biological Station, Michigan, USA - LAR L8-3 metaG | ecosystem: Host-associated > Plants > Roots > Rhizosphere ... | reverse complement strand
TCACCGCGCTGACCGTGCTCTACACCGTGCTGGCCGGATATGTCTTGCGCCTGCGCATGCGGCCCCGCGGGGGTCGGCGAGGGATCTTGCTGAGGTGGTGGCGATGGCCCGCTACGTGATCGTCTGCGCGTTCGACGAGCCGCCCCCCGACGCCCTGGCCGGGGAGCTTGAACTGGCTGACCGGCTGCGCCTGGTCCGCGGCGAGGAACGCCCCGACCTGTGGATCTCCTGGGCGCCCTTCCACGAGGTGGAGGCGAGGCTGGCGGCTGCGCTGGCGGAGGGGGAGGTGGGCAGCGCGGCCATGCTGCCGGCCCTGCCGCCTCCCGGGGAACGGTGGATCCTGACCGAATGGCGCGGCCGGCTGGCGGTCCACGGCTCCATAGCCAACCAGCTCGACCCCCGGTTCTGGGCCAGCCCGTCGCGCTATGACCTGATCGACCTGCGGATCTTCACGCCGTCGGGCGAGGAGCCGCCGCTGTCCATGGCCGGGCCGGCCGCGAAGTCCCGGGCGCGCCAGGCCACCTGGGTCGAGACCTCGGCCGAGTACCGCGCCGCGCTGGACGCGAACCAGGCGGTGCTCATCACGGCGCCCGCGCAGCAGATCCTGACCAGGATGCGGAACTGGTTCGGCGATCTCGCCGACGAGCGGGTCGGCGGCGCCGTGGCCGTCCTGGCCATGTCAGGCATCAAGCCGTCCGCGCAGACTCAGGTGGTCCTGCGCAGCCCGGCGGCGCTCGGGCTTCGCCGCGCCTCCGGGCCTACCGTCCTGGCCGAGCTCAGCCGGGCGGGAGAGATCAGGACCCAGGCGTGGGGCACCAGTTCAGAGGACCCGACCCGGCGCCTGGCCCGGCCCAGGCCTGGCTACGGCAGGGCGGAGTCCAGGTCTCTTACCGCCGAGCTCACCGCCCTGAGGGCGACGACCGGCGCACGCTACGGCGTGCTGATCAGGCTGCTGGCACGAGCGGATGGCGAGGTGCGCATGGAAGACGGGCTCATCTTCGAGCAGGAGACCCTCAACCGGGCACAGAACCTGGTCCTCGCGTCCGGCGCCGTGGTCAGCGTCGGCGGCGGCAGGCCGGCCAGCCTGGCCTTGCCGGCCTGGTGCCTGAACCGGCGGCTCGCCCCGCCGCACGGGGAGCCGGTCCGGCCGACGCCGCTGTACGTGCCGCTAACCGCGAGCATGACGCAGGGGACCCTGTGGCGCATCGTCGAGCGCTCCCTGCACGGCTTCGGAGATCAGGAATGACCGGATCACGTACATTTCACGTGTGCAGCAGAGCGAGATTAGCACTCCGGGTGACGACGGCCCGCTAAGGCCGGTTACAGGGAGAAATCGCAGGACTCAGGACCGCCAGGCATGTCGACAGTGAACCTGAGTGAATTGTTATCGATCAGCGAAATAGTAGCCGAGTCGAAATATGACGCCAGCTCACATCCCAGCGACGAGCCCGAGCTGTCAAGCCGCAGGATCACCGGATTATCCGCCCGCTGCAGGTACACCACTTCCGCACACCCGAGGTCCGGGCTCGAAATAGACCCCACGGCCTGGTTCACACGACCAGATCCAAGCGTCAGGACCAGGTGGAACGACGTACCAGGGAGCTGAACCTGGCCGTGCCAGGTGTGACGATAGCCAGGCGACAAGCTGTGGGAGTCCGGGAAGAACGGGAAGAAATGGTCTCCGGCGGCCACCGCCAGGTAGGCAGAAATAACGATGCCCGCGATGGCGACTATGAGTTTGGCCTTAGCCATGTTCCAGGACTCGTCCACCCGGGAGCGCCCCCTCTCATCCGCATGAGATCATCTCGGCCATGGCGTGACAGTCAGGAGGCGAGCATGATTACCTGGCGGCCGGCGCTCATCACCCTCTCCCCAGGGCTGCGCCGTTCAGAACTTCTAGATTGCCCTACCGGGCCGGGGCAGGCGGGGACTTATTTGCCCCCTGCTGCTCCTGAGAACAAGTTATACCGTTACGCCTTTCTCCTGCCAAGGCCCGGTCAGCTACTAATTTGGCGCAATTCCGCTTTGCCTGGCCGACGTGAGTTGCAGCCGCCGGCACTGGTCAGCCGTCCGGCCCGGCCGCCCCGAGCTGCCGCAGCAGCGCGCTCTTGATCCCCGGCCGCGTCGCGAACACGAGCAGGAACATCGCCTCACGGGCGAGGCGCTGCACGTGCTGGTCCACGGTGACCGAGCGGCTTCCGTCCCGGACCGCCAGCGCCGCCGCGGCCCGCACGGCCAGCTCGGATGCCGCCGCCCGGGCCTGCGCCATCGCGTCGTGAGTGCCGCTGACGGCGTCGTCGAGGCGCTGGCGGCAGGCGGCTAGCTCGTCGTCAAGCGGTCCCGGGCCGAGCCGCCTGGCGCACCGGCGGACCAGCCCGAGGGCGAGCGATCCGTTGATCCGCAGCCGGTCAGGACGCAGGCTCTCGGCCGGGTCGAAAGGGACCTGGCCTGTCCACCGCTCCCCCGGCACCAGGACACCGTCGAAGCCCAGCCGGACGGTGACGCTCGCGTTGACGGCGGCGAGCCGCTCCCTGGTCACGGTAAGCCCGGGCTGAGCGGCCGCGTCCAGCAGCAGCGACACGATGCTGCCGTCCGGGCCCCGCGCCGCGACCAGCAGCAGGTCGGTCAGCCCCCACCCGGTGACCCAGGGCGCCTCGCCGTCGAGCCGCCACCCGCCGCCGTCTGGCCGAGCGCGCAGCAGCGGCGGCCCGGGGAGCAGGCCGCCAAGCGCGATCGCACCGCGGGCCTCACCCCGGCAGGCCGGTCCCAGCCACCGGTCGCGCAGCACGGCGGGCGTGCCCTCGGCGGCCAGGGTCATGACCACGCCGCGGTGCTGCAGCCAGACGAACGTCGTGGCCAGGCAGCCGCTGGCCAGCTCCTCGGTCACCGTGCAGGTGGCTGCGAGGTCCAGGCCGAGGCCGCCGGCCTCGGCCGGCACCGGCGCCCCGTACAGGCCCGCCGCAGCCAGCGCGTCGAGGTGGGTCACGGGGAGCGCGTCAAGGCCGTCGACCCACATCGCGTCGGGGAACAGCAGGTCATCGGCGAGCTGCCGGGCCGTCGCGAGAACGTCCCGCGCGGCCGTCGTCATGGTGCCCAGGCCGCCGCGAGCTTGTCCATGGTCGCGTCCAGGCCCGCGTCGGTGACCTGCCGCGCCTGGTCGGCGAGATACCACCCGACGATTTCCCTGGCGCCCTGCTCGAACGGGATCACCGCCTGCCAGCCGGGCACGAGGCTGCGCAGCTTGGCGTTGTCGAACACCATCGAGTGCGCCTTGTCGCCGAGCAGGCCCGCGCCCCACACCGGGTCGGCCGCCGCGATCGCGTCCGACGGCACGTGCACGAGGCGCGCGGTCACTCCCAGCGCGTCCGCGAACGCTTCCGCGATCTGGTTCCACGTGAGCACGTCGTCGGAGGTGATGTGGATGGCCTCGCCGATCGTCCGCGGGTGGCCAAGCAGCGGGACGAAAGCGCGGGCGAAGTCGTCATGGTGGGTCAGCGTCCACAGTGACGTACCGTCGCCGTGCACGATAACAGGCTTGCCCGCGACCATCCGGCCGAGCACCGTCCACCCGCCGTCGAACGGCACCGACGTCTGGTCGTAGGTGTGCGAGGGCCGGATGATCGTGGCCGGGAACCCCTCCTCCCGGTAGGCCGCCACCAGCAGGTCCTCGCAGGCGATCTTGTCGCGGGAGTACTGCCAGTACGGGTTGCGCAGCGGCGTGGACTCGGTGACCGGCACCCGCGCGGGCGGCGTCTGGTAGGCCGAGGCGGAGCTGATGAACACGTACTGCCGGGCCCGCCCGCGGAAAAGCTCGATGTCGGCCCGGACGTGGGCAGGGGTGAAGGCCACCCAGTCGACCACCGCGTCAAAGTCAAGATCTTTTATTTCAGGCCGAACGGAGTCAGGTTCCCGTATGTCCGCCCGCAGCACGTTTACCTCCGGGGGGAGCGGCCGCGCGGCGCTGCGCCCCCGGTTCAGGACGTGCAGTTCGATGCCGCGGTCGACCGCGACCCGCGAGCACGCCGAGCTGATGATCCCGCTGCCGCCGATGAAGAGCACCCTGAGCTTCGTCATGCCCCAACGCTAAACGGGAGCGGCCGGGCGAGGGATGCCGGGTCCCCTGGCGCAATCCGGTTTGATATCGGCAAAGGCACCTTAATATGACAATCGCGACTCAACCGGCAGCCTGACCCAGTGTTCGGGATAACCAGCACCAGTTCCTATATTCTCTGCCCATGCCGTCTAATTCCGCCCGCGAAGACGCAGGCCAGCACGGCATGACGACCGAGCTGGAATGCTCCGAGCCAGCCTCCCTGGCTGACGTTCACGCCCTTGGCACCGACCATGTCATCGAGGCGGCCCGGGTCGCCGGCCTCCTTTCAGGAAAGGAAGCCGGCAGCGCCGATAATGGCTTTGCGGCGGATGAGGCCGGAGTGCGCATTCACGGTGCCTGGATCCGCGGCGACCTGACCAGGTAACCATCGCCGGAGACGCGTTCTGCTGTCGCTGTGCGGTGCCGTCATCACCAACGACAGCGGTCCCGCCCTGGTCGCCGACGCGGCCACGGTGCGGGGCAGCGGGTGCCTGGACGAAGGATTCTCTCCGGCAACCCGCCATCCAGGGTGCCGGAGTTCAGGCAGGCCGCCGAATGGCGTCTGCTGCTCGCTCAGGGCACCAGCGCCCGGGCCCGGGGGACGCTGACCCGGCTCGGCCAGGCCCTGCACCTGGCGCGGCCGGCTCACCACCAGGCGCCCGATACTGTACCTTTCCCCCGCCTCGACCCGCCCCTCCCCCGCCTGGTCCCTCCCCCGGCCGGGACGGCGACGCCGTAGTAGCTTGCTGGAATGCACGTACTCGGCATGGTGCTGCACCCGGAGCGGGATTGCAGCGGGGCGGTGAGCTCGATCCTGGAGTGGGCGGCCCGCCGCGAGATCGAGGTCCTCGGCATCACCGATGAGGTCCGCAGGATAGTCTGCACCGCCGAGGCGGTGAGCGCGGAGGAGCTGCGGCGGAGGTCGGACCTGATCGTCAGCCTGGGCGGCGACGGCACCATGCTGCGGGCCATGCGGCTGGCCGACAGGCAGCGCTTCCCCGTTCTCGGGGTGAACCTGGGCAAGCTGGGCTTCCTGGCCGAGGTCGACGTGCCCGACCTGGCCGAGGCGCTGTCCGCGATCGACAACCACGAGTTCACCACCGAACCGCGCCTGGCGGTCGACGCCGTCATCGGGGACCAGCTGATCACCGCGTTCAACGACATCGCGTTCGTGCGCTACCCCGGGCATAAGACCGCCGCCGTCGCGGTGGAGGCCGCGGGCCGCCGGTTCGTCAGCTACACCGCTGACGCGATCGTCGTCGCGACGCCGACAGGCTCGACCGCGTACAGCTTCTCGGCGGGCGGGCCCATCGTGAGCCCGGCGGTAGAAGCCCTGCTGGTCACGCCGGCCGCGCCGCATTCGGCCTACAACCGCGGGCTCGTTGTCTCGGTCCACGACGAGCTGGCCCTGAACGTCCTGCCGGGCAGCGGCCGGCTCGCGGTGGAAGCCGACGGGAACGTCGCCGCCAGCGTGGAGCCTGGCGACCGGATCGAACTGCGGCCGCGCCCCGCTGCCGCGCGGGTCGTGCGGCTCGGGCACAGCACGTTCTACGAGCGGGTCAGGCGCAAGCTGCGGCTGGCCGACTCAGCTGAGATCGCGATCGGCTGGCCCTGACCACCGGAGCCGTGCACGGCCCGGACGAGCCGCCGAACGCGCCGGCCACCGCCGCCCGCGCCCAGCGCATCCTGGCGGCCGCCGTCTCGGGGTGCTCGCCGTACTCCTGCGCGACCTGCGCCGCGCAGCCGGTACAGCCCAGCGCGCTGGTGGCCGTGGTGATCGCCTGCATGATCTGCGCGGCGCTCGGCTCGTCCGAGCACTGCAGCACCGAGGCGAAAAGCGCGTCAGCCCGGACGGTATCTAGGCTCAGGTCATAGGGCGCGGACCACATCGTGCGCCTCCTCATCCCCCGGAGGGCCATTCGTCCCCCGGCTGCCCGGTCGCCGGCGCTATCCGCCCCGGCGCCCGGGAAGCCAGCGTCTGCGTCTGCCGCAGATGCTCCTCAGCAGATTAGGAGGGCCGGCCGCCCTCGGTGATACACCCCGGCCGCATATTTCGCCGTCTTGGGCGCCCGTTCTAAGGCTCGAGCTCGACTGGGTCGCCCACGGCGACCCGGCCTGGTGCCACGGTCGAGCCGTAGACCCCGAGCCTGGCGTCGCGTTCCCGCGCTATCGCGCGCAGGATCGCGGGGTTCCTGGCCAGGGTCACCGGGTCGATGGTAACCATCACGCAGCGCTGGTCGCGCTGGTCCACCCGCATCCGCAGGCTGCCGACCCGCAGGACCCGGCCGACCCAGGTGTCCTCGGGAAATCCGGGCCCGGAGGTGGCCTCCACCAGGAGGTTAGGCCGGAACCGCTCGGCCGCCAGGGCGGCGGCGCCGGCCATGCGGCCGAGCCCGGCCACGGCCTGCGTGGTCAGCAGGGACAGCGGCATCGTGTCGAAGACGCCGCGATCCTGCTTGATGACGCGTACGCCGGGTCCGAGTTCGGCCGCCAGCGCGGGGTCGGCCGCGTCGAGTTCGCCGCCTGAGGGCGTGCGCACCAGTGTCAGGGAGGCGTTGGGGCGGGCAGGCTCGGCGAAACGGGGCCGGTACCGGGCCATGTCGGGCCGTTCCCTGATCGTCAGCCACGGGAAGCCGCTGCGCGCCTGACCGTCGCGGACGAACGCCCACCGGCGGTCGCCCGCGAGGCCGTGCCACGAGACCTCGACGTCGTCCAGCCTCTCGGCCGCCATTGATTTCACCGGGTAGCGCCACACCGCGACAACGCGACCGACTACGGTCATAACCGCCTCCATCGGCTTGGAGGCGCCCTTACCTGTGAACGATGTCGAGCGTGGCGGACCCCGGTCCGTCGCAGCGCCTCTCGACCCTCTCAGCATGCCACATTCGCGCGAGGCCGCACCCCAGCGCGGCCGTCCTCCCCGCCACGCTTCTTGCTGTTATCACCGAGAGGATTTGGTATTCAGCATGCCTCTTGCTGTTATCTCTGGTGGGCATCTTGTACGGCACCCCGCCGTCGGGCGATCACTCCAGCCCGCGCTTGCCTGGGGCCCAGAACGGCTTGACCAGGACCGACCGGCGCGGCCAGCCGCGTTCGGAGACCAGGTGGGCCCGGACGGCCTGGCAGGTGCGGGCTTCCCCGGCCAGGTAGGCGACGCCCGGCCCGGCCGGCAGGTCGAGGTCGCGGACGGCGCTGACCAGCCTCTCCGACGAGGCGGCGGGGACGTCCCCGCGGAAACGCCAGCTCAGCTCGGCCGCATGCGGCAGCGGGAGGCGGTCGGCCTCGCGGGCGACCTCGACGGCGCCGTAGACGCGGGCCCCGGCGGGCAGCGCGCCGAGCATCGGTCCGAACGCCACCGACGCGGTCTCCTCCCCCGCGAACACGTGATACGGGGCGGATTCCGTGATCACGAACGTGCCTTCTGGCTTGCGGAGCAGGACCTCGTCGCCCTGCCTGAGCGAGCGCGCCCAGGCCGCCCCTGGCCCGTCGCCGTGATCGAGGACGCACAGCCCGATCTCGTCTTCCCGGTATGACCACACCGAGTAGGTGCGCAACGCGGTCTTCCCCCGCGGGTCCCTGACCCGCACTCTCACCTGCTGTCCTGGTGTCCACTCCAGCCCGCGCAACGCGTCGCCGGCGAGCCGGATCAGCCGCATCCGCGGCGTGATCCGGTCGATCCCGGCCACCTCGGCGCGCAGGAACAGCAGGCCGAGCAGCGGCCCGGCGAGGCGGTCAGCCGCCATTCGGCGCGGCCGGTCAGATGACATCACCAGGCTCCAGGGAAACTCGCGATATGACGCCTTATCTTCCCGGCGCTTCCATACTCCTGTCAAGATGCATCTCGTTCGAGGCAAACGCAGCGCGGCAGCACGGAAATCGTCAGCCGACCCGGCCGGCGGGCGGTGGCGTGGTACAGCCGGTACAGGGCGGCTGGCCCCGGAACCAGGCGGGGATGGCAGGCGAGTCGGTGGGCGGGTTGGTGGGCAGCAGGACCGGGGCGCGCGGCGGCTGGCTGAAGTCGAAGTCCTGGCTGAGCTGGCCGAGTGCCGCCTCGTTCTCGCGGACGTCTGGGCGCCGGTCGGGGCGGCCGTCGGTGGCGGGATCGAGGCGGGCGCCGCCGAGGAAATCGTCCTCGATGAACTTCAGGTAGGCGTCGCTGGACAGGACCTGGTGGTCGATGTAGCCGCGCCGGGCGTAGGGCGAGATGACCAGGCCGGGCACGCGCAGGCCGTAGCCGTTCTCGTCGACGGCGGGCGGCGGCACGTGGTCGTAGAAGCCGCCCCAGTCGTCCCAGGACAGGAAGATGGCGGTGGAGTTCCAGTCGGGGCTCTTCATGGCCGCGTTGACGATGGACGTCACGTACGCCTGGCCCTGGTGCACGCTGGCGGGCGGGTGCTCGCTGTCAGGACCCGACGGGGTGATCCAGCTGACCGACGGCAGCGTGCCCGCCCGGGCCGCGGCGAAGTACGAGCCGAGGTCCTCGACGTTGGTGAGCTGGTGATCGGCGCCGACATCGCCGAACAGCGGGAGCGGGTTCCAGATGCCCGGCGTCCTCGCGCTCTGCACGACCGGGGCGCACGTCTCGGCCGAATCGTCGCCACAGTCCGGCTGGGTTCCCTTCTGGACGTAGTACGCCCAGCTCACGTGGCGGGTGTGAAGCAGCCAGGTGACGTCGGTCCAGGCGAGGTCGACCCTGGTGCTGCCGGTGACCAGCTCCCGGTTCACGACCCGGTCGAACTGCCCCGCGGAGTACGGCCCGGTGATGTCGTTGACGCAGCTCATCGGCGCCGGGCTTGTGCACCTGGCGGACCAGGCCGAGACCAGGTAGAGGTGGTCGGGCAGCGACCACGACTTGACCGGCTCGAACATGTGGTCGTCGAGGACGAAGTCCCTGGCGTAGGTCCAGTAGTCCGGGATCTCCGCCCCGGTGTGATAGCCCATGACGTCGGGCGCGCCGCCGGCGCTGCAGGCCGGGTCGTCCGGGTTCCGGCAGGCCGACCTGGCCCGGTCGCGCTGGGCGACGAACCCGTTCATCCGGCCGCCGGCCACGTCCGCGACGGCGTTCACCTCACCGTGCGGCCCGCCCCCGTTGACGTCGGCGGTGTCGTGGTACGCCCGGACGCAGCTGCCCACCGGGCTCGGCACGCAGGCGGCCGGGATCCCGTTCCTCATCGCGATCCCGTCCGCCCCGGGAAAGGTCCCGAAGTAGGTGTCGAACGACCGGTTCTCCTGCATCACGATGATGACGTGCCTGATCTTGTGGATGCCGGCGGGCACCAGGTACGTGCCGCTCGGACGTCTAGGCGGGCTGACCGAGGAGGACGAGGAGGAGGTGCACGCCGCCACCAGGGTGGCGGCCAGCGCGGCCGAGGACATGGCCGCCAGGAACGCGTTCCGCCGTCGCATGACCTCGACGATATGGCTAGCTGGCGAGCGCCTGAGAGGCCCGCTCCACGGACTCGCTCAGGTCATCGCGGCTCGCCGCCCGGTACAGCGGGCCGCCGCCGTCGGCCAGCAGCTGGCTCACAAGCGCGACGCCCCGGGCCGGAACCGGGCCCCGCTGCGTGAGGCACTCGGCCAGCCCGGCCAGATCCTCGGCCGCCCCGGCGATCCGGTCCCGGCGGAGCGGGACATACGAGTGGGTCGCGGCCCTCGACGGCCGCGCCGCGGCCTCCGGGAGCCAGCGCGGCTGCGGTGCCACGGACGCGGCGAGCATCCGCCGCAGGCTCGCGGCCAGGGCACGGCGGTACCCGGCGGAGGTCAGGACCATGGCCCGCGCGGCCAGGAGCGCGTTCGCCTCCGGGCGGGCCCCGTCGGCCAGCCGGTGGTCCAGGCTCGCCGCCAGGACCCGGGCCAGCAGCCGGTGCCAGAGCGACACCCGCCGGACGGTCAGGCGGCCGAGATCGTCATCGAGCAGGACATGCATCGCATGCCACCTCCCAGTACGTGACCTATAAATCTATTTTAGCGGTCACTCGTGACTAGTGAAAGTGATTAAATGGTCATGAGGAGAAGAGCGGCGGATGAGCGAGCGAGCTGATGATCATGGCGGCTAGCCTGACCGGCATGACGTTGCCATCGTGGGCGTCCCACCTGGAGAGCAAGCTGGCGCCGCCGCCGCTGCTGCTCGTCCAGGCCTTCGTGGACACCCTCGACCTGGACCTGCACACCGACGTGCTGGCTCATGCCGACCAGGCCCGCGCCTGGCTGGCCGACGCGAGCCTGCGCGACCCGGACCTGCCGGGCTTCGACGCGGACCTCCGGCTGGCCCGCGAGGTCCGGGAGAGCCTGCGCGCCATGATCGGCCGCAACAACGGCGGGCCGCCGCTCACCGAGGCCGAGCTGCGGCCGCTGGAACAGGTGACGAGCCAGGCCTCGGCCCGGCTCGGGGTGACCGCGGACGGCCAGGTCGGCCTCGTGGCCGGCGGCACGGGCCGCCTGGCCGACGGGCTGGCCGGGCTGCTGCTCGCCGTCCGCGACGCGCAGGCCGACGGCAGCTGGGAGCGACTGCGGCTGTGCGGCAACCCGGACTGCCGCTGGGCCTTCTACGACGGGTCGCGCGGCCGCCAGGGCGCGTGGTGCGAGATGGCCTCGTGCGGCAACCGGCTCAAGAACCGCAGCCTCCGCGCCCGCCGCGCCCAGGCCGGCTAGGCGCCGGCGCACCTTGGGCCGGCGGCACGTGTTCGAGACAAAGTTATGCGGCGCGAACTGCATGGCGCCCTCCCCCGGCTGCCGCTGATCGCACGGCCGGTCCGGTGCTCCCCTGCACCGTCATGACCGGTCCGGCGTTTCCGGCAGCCCTCGCTTGCGCCAGGCCGCAAGCGCCCCCAGCGGGCCGCCGGCTCCCCCTCCGTAATCCCGGAGGCCCTGACGCTCCCGGTGATACACCTGCGGGCGGATTTGGCGATTCGGTTTAGCTGGAGGCCTTGCGCTCGCGGGCGGCCAGTTCCAGGAGTTCCTCGGCGTGAGCCTGGCCGTGCTCGGAGTCTTCCAGGCCGCCCAGCATCCGGGACAGCTCGCGGGTCCTGGCGGCCTGGTCAAGACGCACCACGCCGCTGGCGGTGACCAGGCCGTCGTCGGACTTCTGCACCACCAGGTGGTTGTCCGCGAACGCGGCTACCTGCGGCAGGTGGGTGACCACGATCACCTGCGAGGACCGGGCCAGCCGGGCGAGCCGCCTGCCGATCTCCACCGCTGCCTTGCCGCCGACCCCGGCGTCGACCTCGTCGAACACGAACGTCGGTACCGGGTCGGCGCCGGCGAAGACCACCTCGATGGCCAGCATGACGCGGGAGAGCTCGCCGCCTGAGGCCCCCTTGTTCAGCGGCAGCGGCGGCGCGCCGGGGTGCGCGGCCAGCCTGATCTCCACGTCGTCGGCGCCGTGGGGTCCCGGCTCGCCCAGCTCGCTGATCACGGCGGTGAGCGAGGCGTGCGGCATGGCCAGCGCGGTCAGCTCGGCCGTCACCTCCGCCGCGAACCGCTCCGCCGCGGCCGAGCGCAACTCGGTCAGCCGGGCCGCGAGCGCGGTCACCTCGGCCCGCAGCGAGTCCTCCTCCGCCGCCAGCGCCGCGATCTTGTCGTTGTCCCCCTCGAGCTCGGCCAGCCGTGATCCCGCCTGCTTGGCCCAGTCGAGCACGGCGGCCACGTCCCCCGCGGCCGCCCCGTAGGCGCGGACCAGCCGGCCAAGCGCCGCGCGGCGTTCCTGCACCGCGGCCAGCCGGGCCGGATCCGCGTCGAGCGACTCGTTGTAGGAGGCGAGCTCCCCGGCCACGTCAGAGATCAGGTAGCTGGCCTCGGACACCCGGTCGGCCAGCCCGGCCAGCGCCGTGTCGTGCGCGCGGACCGCCTCCAGGGCGCGCCCGGCGATGCCGAGCAGCGTCACCACGTCGGAGCCGTCGACCGAGGCCGAGGCGGGGTCACCCAGCAGCGCCTCGTGCGCGGTGGTCGCCGCGGCCTGCAGCGCGTCGGCGTTGGCCAGCTTCTCCTCCTCGGCCAGCAGGGCCGCGTCCTCGCCCGCCACCGGCGCGACCGCCTCGACCTCGGCCAGGCCTAGCCGCAGCGTCTCCGCCTCGGCCGCGCGCTCTCGCTCCGCCTGCGTCAGCGTCTCGAGCTCGTCGCGGACGGCGCGGTGCCGGCCGTACGCCCGGCGGTAGTCCGACAGGGCCGCGGCCAGCTCCTGGCCGCCGAACCGGTCCAGCGCGTCGCGCTGCCGCCCGGGCTTGAGCAGCTGCTGCTGGTCCGACTGGCCGTGCACGGCCACCAGGTCATCGGCCAGCACCTGGAGCAGCGACACCGGGACCGAGTGGCCGCCGGCGAAGGCCCGGGACCGTCCCTCGGCCGAGACCGAGCGGCTGAGTACCAGCGAGGATCCGTTGTCGTCGAGATCTCCCCCGGCCTCCTCGACCTCGCGCGCCACCTCAGGGGAGACCAGCAGCCGTCCCTCCACCGCGGCCCGCGCCGCACCAGGGCGCACGCGCGCCGGGTCGGCGCGGCCGCCGAAGAGCAGCCCGAGCGCCGTCACGACCATGGTCTTCC
>Ga0070714_100002930_pt1 | contig 12630 bp, 10 predicted proteins | sample LARL83metaG_FD_65450 | JGI IMG/M metagenome (GOLD analysis project Ga0070714, IMG submission 65450) | Corn, switchgrass and miscanthus rhizosphere microbial communities from Kellogg Biological Station, Michigan, USA - LAR L8-3 metaG | ecosystem: Host-associated > Plants > Roots > Rhizosphere ... | reverse complement strand
GAGCACGCAATTATGGGACACGAACGCGCCGTTCCCGATGCGACATCCCCTACCGAGGCGTGTACTCTGACGAAAAAGCCCCCGCGCGACGACCGCGTTGGAGAAGATGTGGCAGCCTGCTCGGATCTCCGTCGCCCCAGCGTGCACCAGTTCGATGGGATTGCCCTTCGCGCGGCTTCTCTGGAATCCTGCCGAGCCAATAACGGCGCCGGCGTGGATTACCGTTCCTTCACCCACATCGGCTCGTCCGATTACCGCAGCATTCGGCCCAACCGTGACGCCAGCGCGGATGACGACATTGTTCTCGTCGACCCATGAGCGCGGGTGCAAGCGGGCGCTCCTGTCGATCTGGGACCTAAAGTTGGGCCCGTAGAAATCGGTGGTTGTCGCCAGGCGGTTGTGGATCTCGAAGAAGCAGCTCCTCGGATCCTCCGCGACGGCCAATCCCAGCCGTTCCGGGAACATCCCGATCCACTCTGGCTTGGTCAGCACGCACGATGTTTGTGGGCTATCGAGCGAAGCCGGCGCGAACTGCGGAGCTTCCACGAAAGTCAACATGCCCTCCTGCGGCTCGGAGACGAATCCCAGGTTCATGAATTCACCATCGCGCACCAACTGCGCGGAGGTCCAAGCTGCTACTTCCGAGAGCGATCGAATGCCAGGCCGCTCCAACCCTCCCGCATAAACCCAACCTTCCCATAGCGCGGCGCTGGGGGGATGAATCTGGTCGAACCAGAAGCGCCCTTCCTGCAACAAGGTCAACACGAGCACGTACTGCCCCGCCTCTTTCGGCGCCGTCACGCGCGCGCGCAGCCGGAGACGAGACCGCGAGCCGACCGGCGGGCTCAATACCGTTCTGTCTCCCTCGAATACTATGTACCGCCCGGTCCCTGACTCCAGCCAGTGGTAGGCCATGTGTACCGGATACGGCGGAAGGCTCGCCAGCCGCTCCGCCGAGCGATTGTCGATTTCAACCGTTACCTCGGTGGATTCGCCGGCCGTGAATCCGATCGCCGTGTCGCACAAGCGAACCTCGATCTGAGCCGCTGCCGTGGGTGGAAGCGGGGGAGCCGTCAAAGGCACATCCGCGGCGCGAAGCATGCGCTCGAACGCCCCGACTTTGCGGGCCAGCGTCTCTACAACATCGCTTACCGTGACGCTGGTCCAGGGCAAATCGGAGAGCGCCTCCTTATACAGCTCCACATAATTCGCTATTGCCTGATCGAGAGATGCGCCGGCTCTCACGAGTTCAGTCACTCTTGCTGCATCCGTCCGGTCGTATCGCGCCAGTTCGCGCCGGATGGAATCCGCTCCCCACGGTTCCTGCAGACAGCGCATTCCGAGATTCCACTCGCGCAACTCCTGTAGCCGCGCGCTGGTCACCATCGGGCCCAAGCCTTGCCAATCACAGAGAATCACCGCGCACCCGCTGGCCAGCGCCTCGAGCGCGCACCTCGCCTTGGCAAACACCAAGTCGTACTCTCCCAGAATCTCTTCGGGCCGGAGCGCTGGAAAGCCGACTGCCGCGCCAGCGACTGCCAATTCCACATCGGCCTCCCGGCACACCTCGCGCAGCGTCGCAAGCTCCGAGCCCTCCTTGGCGTAGTTACTGAAAACCAGAGCTCGCGCAGGCCTGCCCGGCAAACTCCGCCGCGGCGAAAAGCGCCGCAGATCCACGGCATTCAAAATCAGGCGGGTCTGCTCCTCCGGAATACCCGATTCGTTCACTAGCCGCTCGAGGCAATTGCGATCCACGGCCACATACCGGCGGATGGCGCTCAGACGTGGCGGGCTATCGTGCCAGCTTAACCGGTCGTGGCACACAAAAATCGCGGGAATATTTTGGAAATGCGTCAAGGCCAGCGTCGTCTCGACGTGATGGTGACCATGAATAATATCGGGACGGTAGGGAACATCCTCGATCCGGCTTACAACTGGAATTCCCGCGCCGGCGATTTCGTGGGCGACAGCGCCCAAAAGAGGTGAGAACACGCAGGCCTCGTGCCCGAACCGCATGAGTCCCAGGGCCAGGTCCCTCGTTGCCATCTCCGTGCCCGTCCGCGTAGCAAGCGTTAGATTCGTCAGCAAAACTCTCATGACTGCCTGAAGCGAAGGCTGAAGAAACGAGCCCATCCGCCTCGCTGGGTGCGGAAGGGCTCAGATGTTGACCGTGCTGAACAGACATGATATCGCATCGGCGTGCCACAGATGGCACGGGAAAGCCTCCCACTGACATAGAGACCGTTACGCCTGTAAAGCCGCACTCCAAGAACCCCTCCCCTGCACGAATCTGCCGTCGTCGAGTCCAGCAGCTGTCGAGTCCAGCAGCTTGCAAATCCGCCGGGTGATGGATAAGATGATGCCACTTCTCAATGTCAACCTCCACGTCAAGACAGCGTAAGAGTATCCCTGCCGGTCTCATGATTGTCCTGGTCTTGCTCGCGATTTCTGCCTTTATCAACTACGTGGATCGCGGGAATCTCTCGATCGCCGCGCCCATGCTCAAGGATGAGCTTGGGATTTCCGCGCTGCAGCTAGGCGTTTTACTCTCCGCCTTTTTCTGGACCTACGCCTGTCTGCAGCCCTTCTCGGGGTGGCTGGTGGACCGTTGGAACGTGAACTGGGTATTCGCCATCGGATTCTTTCTTTGGTCCGCAGCAACCGCAGCGACGGGAATGGTCCACACGTTCGCAGCGCTTATGATCCTGCGCTTACTGGTGGGCTTGGGTGAATCCGTCGCCTATCCCTCATATTCCAAAATTCTAGCGCTCAATTTTGAGGAAGAACACCGCGGGCTTGCCAACGCAGCGATCTCTGCCGGTCAGGTATTGGGACCAGGGATGGGAATGCTATTTGGGGGTCTGCTGGTAGCGCGATTCGGGTGGCGTCCGTTCTTCCTGGTGCTGGGCTTCGCCAGCTTGCTTTGGCTGGCGCCCTGGGCGAGGTGGATGCCGAAGGGGCGGGACGCGAGTTTCCCGCATGCTAACGCACCAAGTCTTTCCGAATTTCTGCGATTACGATCGGCTTGGGGGACCAGTATTGGCCTCTTCTGCTCAAACTACGTGAACTATTTCCTAATCACGTGGCTACCCTTTTATCTGGTGCGTGAACAGCACTTCTCGACAGAAAACATGGCTAAGATCGGAGGCATAGCCTACTTGGTAGCCGCCATTTTCGCCACGCTCACCGGTTGGTTTTCGGATCGGCGCATCACCAAGGGATCCACGCCCACGGTAGTTCGCAAAACCGTTATCGGAGGCGGCCTCGCACTCGCCGGAGTTTTCGTTGGACTCGCTTCGGTTGGCGGTCCCTCCTACTCCGTCGGGGCACTTATACTCGGTGTCGGCTTTTTCGGCATTGCTAACTCCAGTATCTGGGCCGTCACCCAGACGCTCGCCGGGCCCCAAGCTGCCGGACGCTGGACCGGGTTCCAAAACTTCATCGGCAATTTCGCGGGTGTCGTGGCGCCGGCACTCACTGGATTCGTGCTGGATCGAACCGGACAGTTTTATTGGGCCTTCGTCATCCTGACAGGCGTGGCATTGGCAGGCGCGGTGTGCTTCGTTTTCGTAGTTGGACCAGTCGAACAGGTGGTCTGGCACAAGAGGCTCCCTGCCAGACATGTTTCGGCATAGGGCTGCTGAAGCACTCGCTACATGCGTCCCGCCTGCGTTTTCCAGCTCAGCTAGTGTAGCGCCAGTTTCTGCACGCGCAGATTGCCGATCTCGCCGACGTAAAGAGTATTTTCGTTGCGGCAGTCGATGGCGTTGACCGTTCCGAACTCCTTTGGCAATTTGCCGGCTCTGCCAAACTTGCCAATCATCGTTCCGTCCAGTCGCATCTTGTAGATTTCACCGTCGCGGTCAATGTCGGTTGGGGGATTGGAATTGGAGACGTACAGGACCTGATTCGAACCCTTCGTCATACACAGCGCCTGAGCGTTTCCGACGTTGGTGAAAGCGGTCTTAAAGTTGCCATCGTTGTCAAAGACCTGGATGCGTTTATTTCCGCCGTCGGCAGCGTATACATTGCCTTGCGTATCAACCGCGATACTGCGGACATTGGCAAACTCTCCGTTCGCCGTTCCTTTCTTGCCCCAGGACTTCACGAACTTGCCGTCTTTGTCGAACTTTGCGACGCGAGCATTGCCCAAGCCGTCGGCGACGAATATATTCCCAGCCGCATCCCAAGCGACGTCGGTCGGACGATCGAACAAGTCAGTCGGCCGCCCTACACCATCGTTTTTCACCGGACGCACCGGAACATTGACGTTCTCAGCTTTCCGGCCGAGCAGCATGAGGAGGCGCCCCTGCGGATCGAACTTGATGACCATGTTAGTCATCTGATCGACTACCCAGATGTTATCGTTGGGATCCACGCGGACTTGGGCGGCGAACATAAAGCCGTAGCTATCCTTGCCGATCTCACGCACGAATTTCCCGCTCGGATCAAACTCGAACAGCCGCGAGCCTCCATGGGCGAACGGGCGCGCGGTACCGATCGAGATGGTGGGATGCCCGGTCCGCGTGTAGACGAAAATATTGCCGTGCGAATTCGTTGCCACACCGCCCACTTCGCCGAGATAGAGTCCGGCGGGAAGCTGGAGAGCATTGGCGGCGGAATCGAACCGAATTTCAGGCGCGTCGCCTTGCGCGTGGGCCGGAACTCCGGCAATCAAGGCCGCAGCCAGCAGTGCTTGCATCACAGGTTTCATGGATGTGCTCCTTATTCCGATTGCTTCTTACCGGCTGCCAGTAGCCTTGGCGGAGGCTGGCTGGAGAATGAGTTTCTGTACCCGCCAGGATTCGATTTCGCCAGCGATGATCTCATTCGGATTGCGGCAATCCATCATGTGAACCACCTGGAAGCCGGGGGCCAGTTTGCCAGGGTGACCGAACTTTCCTAAGACGGTACCGTCCAGTTCGGCCTTGTAGATTTCGCCGGTAATGTCCCAGGTTCCCGGCATATTTCCGTTGGGGTTGGAGTTCGACAGGAAGGCGTATTGGTGAGGGCCGCCGGAAATGCAGACCGTCCAGCCGACGCCCAGGTTGGTAATCTCCCGCATGGGTTTTAGGTCGTTGTCGAGTATCTGGTAGCGGTTGTTGGTGCGGTCGGCGACCCAAACGTTCCCTTTTCCATCGACCTGTAAGCCGTGTGGGAGATCGAATTCTCCCAGAGCTTTGCCTGCCTTTTCGCTGCCGGCCTGCGCGATGAAGCGGCCGTTCTTGTCATACTTCACGACACGATTGTTGCAGTAGCCATCGGAAATGAAGATGTTTCCCTGCGGATCCCAACCCACATCGGTCGGCCGGCAGAAAATATATTTCTGCGCCGGCGTATTCGGACCCACGGGGTAGGCTAGCGCACCTTCGACGGCCGGGGGCCTGCGGCCGAGGACCATCAGCACCTTTCCGTCGGGGCTGAACTTCGTGATCATATTGGTGCCCTCGTCGACGGTCCAGATGTTGTCGTCCTTATCGACTCGCACCGAATGGGCGAATTCGAAGCCGTAGAAGCCCGCGCCGATTTCCTTGACGAACTTACCGGCTTGATCGAATTCAAACAGCCGCGTATTGGCGCTGCGATGATAGACGAAGACGTGGCCCTTCGAGTTGGTTGCAACCGCGACCGATTCACCGAGATACTCTCCGGGCGGAAGTTTCAGAAAGTTCGGTACCGTCGTGAATTCGATCTCGTGCACATTTTCTATAGTCGCCTTGCGTTGCGCCAACGCGGGTGCGGCAACCAGCACCGCCAGCGCCAGGGACGGCGTTAGAATCCGTTTCATAGAGGCCTCCTACGTCTTTCCAATCGACCTATCCATTCTAGATGAACTTGAGGGAAACGGTTTGTTGCTTAGACTTCTTTGTCAGCACCAATGCGGCCTGTGTTAGTTTGTGCCCTCGTTCCCGTCGCCACACTTAACAGCAGCGTCGGTACGATCACGGCAGTGCGAAGGGATTCGTCCGCGCTTGCGCCGAATCAAGTCCGGGTGTCTACATTGAGCCTTGGTAATGCAATCTTAGGCATCTACGATTTCACGCTATTCGTCGCATGCGAGGGTTGACATCACGCCGCTTCAGCCCCGTAAACAAGTCTTTCCCCGACTCTCACGAAGGTCATCTCGGGCGCCAGCGGCTTATGATCCACTGAAAGCACATCTCCTCCCCTCACCTGATCCGATGCGATGAGACTGGCTAGAGGATGAACCAGCAATCGGTCGATGGCGCGTTTCAAATGCCTAGCGCCGTACCGGATATCCGTTCCTTCGTCGAGCAGAAATTCTTTGCCCGCCTCCGTCACTTTGAATTCGAACGAGCGATCCGCCGCCTGCTTCATGATCCGGTCCTGTACGGCTTCCAGCTCAATATCCACGATGCGCCGGAGTTCACCGCTGCCGAGCGGTTGGAAAACCACGATCTTGTCCAGACGGTTGATGAACTCAGGAGTAAACTTGCGCCGTGCCGCTTCAATCGCAGAACGGCTCATTTTGCCGCTGATCTCCTGGTCTACCGCTCCGGCAATTATCTCCCTGCCGAGGGCAGCCGCTTCAAATCCCATGTGTGGTTGGAGCACGGAATTCATTTCAGCAGACCCTAGATTTCCGGTCATGAAAATCATGGCGCAAGAAAAGTCGACCTTGCGGTTGTCGCCCAATGTCAGGGTCCCTTTGTCCAAAATGCCCAACAGCAGATTCCAAAGAGAGTCGCTAGCCTTCTCTATCTCGTCGAACAGCACGAAGCTGATTTTGACCGCGTCGGTGTGAAACCGGTTGATCGCTTCTTGGCTCAGCAGCGCGTGAGTTTCGCGATGACCGAGATATCCGGGAGGTGATCCGATGAGCTTGGCGATCTCATGGCTATGCTGGAATTCCGCGCAATCGATTTTGATCACGGCTTTCGGATCGTTGACCAGGCACTCCGCCGTGGACTCCACTAAGCGCGTCTTCCCGCAGCCTGTCGGCCCCAGAAACAGGAAATTGCCGATAGGGCGACCAGGTGCGTTCAGACCGGTACGGTAGAGCTGATAGATATCGACAATCTCCCGTATCGCTTCCTCTTGCCCGACCACAAGTCTACTAAGGCGCGCCTGTAGCTTTTCCGCCTCCATGCCTCTCCTTTTTGGGTCCAGCACGACTATGTTCGCCATAAGGCCTCCAAGACTTTCCACCTTACAGATGTTTTGCGGCCGAACGGCACGTGTAAAGATTCAGTAAAGATTGGTGGACATGGCCGGCAATCATTAACATGTTTAAACCTGGCGGCTCCGCAACGCCTTACATGAGAAGCAAGCCGAAGCATAGATGGGATGCGAAGGCTGGACTCTGTTGGCTGAAACGCGTGCAGAAGGGAGTTAGGGCCTGCACGATCCCGCCACGCTTGCTGCTCTGCTCGGCTGCGAGCGGGGCAAAATCATCGACGCCGCTTGCCAACACCCGCTGAGGTACACCCGCAACTACCGAACTACTTGTGCCGGGACATGGGTCTCCAACCGACCGACTACTTGGTCGCCGAAACTTCGGTCGGGAGCTCAGTGTGTTTATTCCATTCTTCCCAGGAGCCGTCGTAGAGCCGCGCGTCATAGCCCAGGTATCGCGCGACGAAGTAAATTACCGTCGCGCGTTGTCCGATGTAGCAGTAAGACACGACGCGGTCGCCTGTCTTGACACCCGCGGCGCTCAAGATGGCTTTCAGCTCCGCTGCCGGCTTCAGTTTGTTGTTGTCATCGACGAGCTTCTCGAACGGGAGCGAGGTTGCACTTGGGATGTGGCCGGCGCGTGAGTTCTTGGGTACCTCGGCCCCGGAGTGATGCGCCTCAAAGCGAGCATCGATGATGTCCACACCCGGATGATGCAAGTTGGATTTCATGTAATTGAGGTCCACGATGACATCACTTTGGGCGCACGGCTCCAGTTTGCCGCGCTTCACGGATGGAACATCGGTGGTGACCGGGTGTCCCTCGTTCTTCCAGGCCGGAAGGCCGCCGTCGAGAATCGACGTATGGTCGCCGAGCCCCATTGCATCCAGGGTGAGGAATACGCGCGTAGTCTGCGAAACCCACGTGTTGGTCATATAGAGGATTACATGCGAGTCGTTGGTCACGCCCAGCTTTCCGAAAGTATCGGCCAGTTCTGACATAGGAGGAAGCTCGACCGTAAGACCAGCGGGGCTCTTCATGAGATGCGTGTCCATGTATTTCACGAACAGCGATCCGGGGATGTGCCCTTTTTCGTAGTCACCGTCCGGGCCGACAGCGAGAATGACCAGGTTGGCGTCTTTGAGGTGATCCGCCAGCCAGGCTGCGGTGACGAGCATGGTATTGTGATCGCCGTGCCCACCGCACGCGGGTGCGCCGTTAGCCAATTGGCTTAGGGCGAGACATGCCGGGAAAAACCAAAGTAAACCGGTTCGCATATTGTTTGTCCTTTTCTATTCCGACCTTGTTCCGGAGTAGCACTTTGGTTGCCTGGGCTAAGTAGTTGGAAATACGGTAAGGACGGTTGCGTCAAGTGTCCGATCCCGGTCAGGTGTGTCCCATTAGTATATTCTTGGGAAGCGATGGCTAATGCCCTGACGGCTGTTCGCCTGCTTCTCGTGCTTCCGTTCGCGTTTTTCATGGCGAAAGGGGATGGGCGGTCGGCGAATTTCGCGTTGGTGGCGTGGGTAGTGGCGTTGATCACCGATTTTCTGGATGGACCGATCGCACGCCGAAGAGGAACGGTGACCGCGGCGAGCGGCACGTTCGATCATACGACCGATTTTCTATTCGTGACTTCCGGATTGTTTGGCGGAGCCGTGCGCGGAGCGTTCCCGTGGATTCTGCCGGTCCTAATCACGGCGGCATTTACCCAGTACGTCGTCGATTCCTACTGGATTCACCGGCACACCAAGCTCCGGGGAAGCAAGCTGGGCCGCTACAATGGCATCCTTTACTTCGTTCCGTCGATCATGGACATCCTGATCCGCATGGGGCTTCGCCTTCTCGATCCGTTGCTTACGATCCTGGTTTGGTTGTTGGTCCTGAGCACGCTGGTTTCGATGGCGCAGCGCCTGATGTTCCGAAGGCTACCCGAACAGCTCGCGAGTCGCGCGCCTGAGAAATAGCAGGCCCACGGCGGCATTGAAGAAGATGAAGAAATTGTGCATGACAAAGCCGAAGGCGGTCATCTGGCCCGGCCGATCCGGAAAGAGCAGCACCCAAAAAAGAATCGCGACCGAGTGCATTGGTCCGGGCGCTGCAGCGCCGAAGAATATCACCGGCAAAATGCCCAGCATCTCTCCAAAACTTATCGTGCCACCGAAGAGTCTTAAAGCCAGCGTGTAGACGACCACACCGGCCAGTACGAGCGGCGCGCGCAAAGCTATCACCACGGCATATTGCCACACTTTCGCCAGCCGGAGCGCCCGGAAGATGGGGCGGTCGCGCAGTGCGACTCCAGGCGCAATTCTTCCGCTAAAGAACAACTGGGAAATCGTGAAGAAAACGGTGGCTCCCAAGGCGATCCATGGAATGACATGGAACGCAGGCTGGAAACTATTCCAACGCAACAGTACGCCCACAGTGGCCCACAGGATCAGGCTGTAGATTTCGCAGAACGTGACCAGCACCATGCTCGATCCGACTTCCCAGCCCGGCACTCCGTCTCGACGGTTCAGATAGAGCGCGATGGCGCCCTTGCTGACCTGCTCGTTCACCAGTGAGAGAATGTACGCGCTGGCGCGAATGGGCAAAATATCGGCGTAGCGTATCTTGGCGTTGAACCAGTTGATGACAGTCCAAATCATCAGGCTGTCAAATATCACGTACAGACAGTTGTACGGGATCATGAGCGCCAGCCAATACAGCCAGTTCACATTCTCAAAGCTCTTTGCCAGGTAGGGGAGCAACCCGGTGCCTTCGGCCACAGCGGCGTGGTTGAGGCGATTGTAGAGATAGGCAAAACAGGCTAACGTAATCACAAATGGCAAGAGCTTCTGCCAAGGCTTGGCTTTATTTGCACCCGAATCGCGCGCCATCGCGGTGGACTGGCCAGTCTGGTTCATTTTTTCTTGCTCCTAGCCTAGACTCCTCTTGATCATCTCATCGATGCCGGTCAACTGGATTCCCAATTCGCTTGCGGCGGGCCGTGAGTCCAGACGCGTATTGGCCGTAATCACTTCGACGGCGTCTGGTGAAAATCCGGGGCCGGATACCCGCTGGCGAATGGCCAACATAAGGCAGAGCATTCGTTTGGGGATCGAGCTAATCCGCACCTGGCGACCGAGCAAGCGAGCAGCCCGCTCGACCAGTTCTCGCTCCGTGAGCGAAACGGGGCCAACCAGGTCCAACGTGCGATTGCTCGCGACCAAGGGTTGGGTGGCAGCAATAGCAGCACGCGCCAAGTCGTCCACGAAGAGAGGCTGCTGAAAATTGCGGCCGCCGCCGATCAACTTGGCTTTGGGTCCGCGCGCATTTCGCGCCAGCGCTGCCGCACCTTCGGTCTCAGGGCCCAGCAGGAGCGGAGCGCGGAGTATCGTATAGTACAGGCCGGAAGCACGTACCACAGCTTCTGCCTGTCCCTTGGTGCGATAGTAGCCATTGGAAGATTTCTCATCGGCGCCGATGGCACTGGCCAAAACGAACTTCTGGACGGCGGTCCGCTTTGCAGCTCCGACGACGTTGCGAGCTGTTGCAACGTTTGCTTGTTCGTATGACGAACTCGGACTCTCGACCAGAATGCCCGCCAAATGAATGATCGCAGAAGCTCCTCGAAACGCCGCGTCCAGACTGCTGGGGTCGTCGTAGGAAATCTTGGCCAGGCTGCTCCCCTCGCGCAGCAGCGATCGAATCTCGTCCGCGGCGCGATCAGAGCGGACCGCGGCGACTAGCGCGTCTGGCGACAAGCCGGCTTCCGGCGCACATCGCAGTATCGCTTGGCCGGAAGCGCTATTGGCGCCGATGATGACGATTCTCATGGGTTCAGCGCTGGACAAAGGACTACCAGATGCTCCTAATTGTCCAGCACGTGAAACAAAACGATCATCCCGCCAGGCGGTTGCCTCAAATCGGGGTATTTCTTAAATGTTGCGTCACGGACGCGTTCTTGCTCGGCCGGATCTGTCGCCAGGGCCAAAGTGCGATCGTACAATTTATCTCCTATTTTGAGACGCACGTGGGGATCGCGGGCGACATCCTCGTTCCATCTACGGCCGTGAGGATATGTGAGCCCCGCGGCATAAGAGGAAAACAGGTAGAGCTTCCCCTTATAGGAGACACAATCGATCGTCACGGAGTGTGGAAGCAAATACCAGCTGTTGGTTTGAATCTGGATGTTTTGAATCTGGTCAGTGAAGGACCAGTCGGCAATGGGAGTCGTGACCAGCTCCCCTTTGAGCCATAAACCGGGTCTCCGCGTGGTCGGTGCAAGGCCGGTGAATCGTGCCACGACCAGCAGCAGAACCACGCAAATCAGGATTACTCCAACAACCTTCAAGAGGGTGGTCACTTTGGTCCCCTAATTATCCAGCACGTGAAACAGAATTACGGTCGAAGTCGCCGGTATCTTTTGCTGTGGATATTTCTTCCTTTTTGCTGCGAGGACAGCTTGCCTTAAGGTCTCGTCAGTAACACGGGACAAAGTCCGATCGTACAATTGATTTCCGATTTTGATTCGCACGTGGGGGTCGCGGGCTACGTCCTCGTTCCAGCTCCTGCCGTGAGGGTACACCAGCCCCTCACGATAGACCGAGGTCAGATAGAGCTGCCCCTGGTACGAGACGCAATATGTGGTGACTGAGTGTGGAATCAGATACCAGGTACGGGTCTGAACATTCGCGATTTCAAACTTGTCGGTGAATGACCAGTCGGTAACAGGAGTCGTTACCAGATCCCCTTTGAGCCATAAACCAGGCGTATTTCCATGAGGTCCAAAACCGGTGATGCTTAGCACGACAAGCAGCAGGACTACGCAAATCACGATTGTTCCCAGAACCTTCAAGAGCGTCTTCATGCTGCCTCCCTACTGACTCTCGCACGATGCTGCGGACTTGCACTCCACTCCGGCGATTATACACATGCGGAAGCGGTTGAGTGTACAATAACTCAGTTACTGGAAGCCAGCTGGAATACTGCCATTCGTTCAGGAGCTCAAATGAACACGCTAGCGAAACTTATAGGGACACTCGTCGTTTGCCTGGTTTTGGCCTTGGTGGTGCTGCGCGCCACGGGATTTAGCCCGATCGGGAATACACCCGGTCCCGGGAATTACCCGGGGTTGTGGCTTAGCGGAAACGTGGTAACTACGCCCGTCACCGACTGGTCATTCGTCTCCAAATATAAGACAGACAAGCTGGAGACGCGTACCTGGTACATGATTCCTCATTCGGTCACAACAGGCTACATTCTTCACAATGGTCAGCTCTATATAACGTCGATGTTCCAGGCAGGAGTGCCTTTTCCGCAAGGCAAGAGCTGGGTTAGCAATGTGATCCGTGATCCGCATGTCCGCCTGAAGTTCGGAGATGATTTATACGATTGCAAATTGTCACATGTTACCGATCCAAACGAAAGAGCGGCCGTGCTCGAACAGAGAGCCAAACAGAGCCCACAGCTGCTGGCCTCAAATCCCAGCACTGGTCCGTATTTGCACCT
>Ga0070714_100002929_pt1 | contig 12630 bp, 7 predicted proteins | sample LARL83metaG_FD_65450 | JGI IMG/M metagenome (GOLD analysis project Ga0070714, IMG submission 65450) | Corn, switchgrass and miscanthus rhizosphere microbial communities from Kellogg Biological Station, Michigan, USA - LAR L8-3 metaG | ecosystem: Host-associated > Plants > Roots > Rhizosphere ... | reverse complement strand
TGGGTGTTCCGCGCGGTATTCAAACAGGATCGCAAGGGTAACATGCTGGACGCGGATGGAAAGATTGTTAACGATAAATCGCCGAAAAAGTTGAGCGAGGCGGTGGCGTTTACATCGGATGAAAAGCACCCCCGCCCCGCCGCCGGCGATCCGGTGCACATGAAGGACATTCACCTGGAAAAAGGAATGCACTGCGTCGATTGCCATTTTTCGCAGGATGTGCACGGCGACGGAAATTTATACGGCGAAACGCGCAATGCCGTGATGGTGGAGTGCATCGATTGCCACGGCACGCAGGAGCAGAACGCCGCGGCGATGCGGTTCCTTTCGATGAAACGATCGGAGCAGTCTTCCGATGAAGGCAAGCAAGTTTTGGCGGGCGCGTTCACGGGAAATGCCGCGAAAAATGGCAGCGATGTTTCGATGCAGAGCCGCAATCGCGCGGTTCTCGACAATCATTTCGATATCAAAAACGGAAAGCTCTGGCAGAAGTCGGCGCTCGATCCGAATAAGGGCTGGTTCGTCGTGCAGACATCGGACACGATCGCGAAGAATGCGTCGACTGCCGGGCGCTTTGCGCATACCGTCCGTCGCGATGGGGTGACATGGGGCACCCTGCCACCAGCGGATAATAAAAATCCGCGGATGGCGCTGGCGCATAGCAATAAAAACATGTCATGTTACGCCTGCCATACATCATGGACGACGGCGTGCTTCGGTTGTCATCTGCCGATGAAGGCGAACTTCCGCAAGCCGATGCTGCACTACGAAGGGCTGATTACTCGTAACTACACCAATTACAATTTCCAGACGCTGCGGAATGATGTGTACATGCTCGGCGTGGATTCGACGGTCAAGGGAAACAAGGTGGTGCCGATTCGTTCGAGCTGCGCGATCTTGGTGAGTTCGGAGAACGCGCAGCGCGAGCAGTTGTACGAGCAGCAGCAGACCGTCTCGGCCGAGGGATTCGCGGGCACCGCATTCAGTCCCTATTTCCCGCACACGGTCCGCGCAACGGAAACAAAGACGTGCACCGATTGCCATGTCAGCAAGTCCGGCGACAACAACGCGTGGATGGCGCAGGTGCTCTTGCAAGGCACGCACAGCGTGAATTTCGTCGGGCGATTTGCGTATGTCGCCGAAGGCGGACACGGGCTGGAAGCGGTCGCCGTATCGCGGCGAACCGAGCCGCAGGCGGTTTTTGGATCGACACTTGAATCGATCGCGTATCCGGATGATTTTAAGAAATTCGTCGATCACGGCCGAAAGCTCGATGAATCGTACGATCATCACGGGCATGTTTTGGATCTCCAGCAGCGCGGGGAATACTTGTATGCCGCCTGCGGGCCGGAAGGATTCATCGCGTACGACATCGCGAATGTCGACAACAAAGGCTTCTCCGAGCGCATCATCACCGCGCCGGTTTCGCCGCTGGGTCAGCGGTTTTTCGTCAAGAGCAAATATGCCACGAGCATCTGTTCGCCGAGCACGCTCGCGATCGATCCCACTCGGCCACACTACCCGATCAATCAGGAACAACCCGTCAGTCTTCTCTATGCATTCTTGTACATGACCGATCGCGAAGAGGGATTGATCGTCATCGGCAATCCACTGGATACGCCCAAGAGTAAGGGCGGCGCGGGCGTCTCCACGCTGCTCGATGGTGATCCGGATAATAATTTCCTCCAGCGCGCGGTGACGTTTAATCCGGGCGATGTGATGCGCGGCGCGAAGCACATGGCGCTCTACGGGAATTACGCGTACGTCTGCTGCGATGAAGGCGTGGTGGTGGTGAACCTGGCGAATCCGCTTTCGCCGAAGGTCGTGAATGTGCTCAAGATGCAGGGCGCGAAGAAGATCGCGATGCAGTTCCGGTACGGGTTCGTGCTGGATTCATCGGGGATGCAGGTGCTGGATATCACAAATCCGGAGAAGCCGCAGATCGTGCCCGGCGCACAGTTGCCGCTCGCCGATGCGCGGGATATTTATGTCAGCCGAACGTATGGCTATATCGCCGCCGGCAAGGACGGCCTGGCGATTGTCGATCTCCAACAGCCCGAGAAACCGCGGCTGGAACAGATGTTCACAGCCAGCGGGAAAATCAACGATGCCACCGCCGTAAGGACGGCGATGACGAATGCATCGATGTTTGCATATATAGCAGATGGAGCGAACGGTCTGAAGGTCGTACAACTCACCAGCCCGGAAGACACGCCGACGTATCTCGGATTCTCGCCGAAGCCCAATCCGCATCTGATCGCGATGTACAAAACAAACGGCCCCGCGATCGCGCTCAGCCAGGGACTCGATCGCGATCGCGCCGTCGATGAATCCGGAAACCAACTCGCCGTCTTCGGCCGGCGCGGCGCTCGGCCATTCAACCTCGCCGAACAACGCAAGCTATACATGCACGACGACGGCTCGCTCTACACAGTCACCGATGAACCGCAAACCGCGGCGATCGAGCCGGCGCAAACAACGCAACCCGTCGTAGAACCAAAACCCGTGGAAACGCCACGGCGCAGGTTGTTCCCGGGAAGGCATTGATGCGGATTGATGATTCTCGCGCCAAGCTGCCAAGGAATACCAGCAGCCATTTCGCGTGGTTTTCTTTGAGCCGCAGACACGGGCGGGACGCCCGTGGTACCGGGATGGTGACCGCGCGCAGACAACCGTGATGAATTGCACAAACGTACCACGGGCGTCTCGCCCGTGTCGGCGGCTCCCAGACACCAAGATCGTATATTCCAGGGCTTGCGACGCGGATCGCGCGTTCCCGCGGCACGCCGGCTGAATTGAATCACCGCACCGAAACAAGTGCCTTCGCCGTCGTGCGCTGATGAAATTGATGACATGCGGTGCAATTCGCCGCCGCCCCGCGCGCCGACGCCGTATCCGCATGATGGCAATCGACGCACGATTTCCCAGTTGCCGTCTTGGTATCGATATCCGGCGAAAGCACATCGCTCGTCAGCGTGCTGCTCGTCGCCTTGGTATGGCAATCAATGCACGTCATCTCGCGATGCGCACGATGATCGAAAACACTATTCACATACCACCGCTGCGGCATATTCACGGGCACCGTCGCGAGCGATTTCCCCGCGTCGCCGGAAACTTCGTGGCATTTCACACACGAATTCGTCGCGGAATAAGCGACGAAATGCTCGAGCAGCGTCACGGGTGACGAAGATGAAACCGGCGCAGTCGCGGGTTGGCTTGTCGGTGCGAGCGACTTCTTCAACTCCGCGTACTCTTTGCTATCCGCGGATTGTTTATCGACCGTCTGCCCCAGCGCCGTCAGTTGCTGCTGAACCCACTCGCCCTGCGTGATCGTCTTCTCAATCGTCTTCACGCGCGGCGGCCGCCCCACGCGCTCCACCGTCTTTAGTTTCTTATCCTTCTCCGGATCGTTCGCGATAATCGACGCATACGCATCCGGCAACGCAATCAACTGCGCGCGCACGATCGAAAGATCCTGATGCGCCAGCGTCGGGCCATCCGCGGGAAGATTCAATCGATGGCAACTTGCGCAATTGTTCGCGTAACTAATCGCCTGAATATCCCGGCCATCGGCCGTCAGCGCATGACACGCCACGCAATTATTCTCCAGCCCTTTAACCGTGTTGTGATACTTGTGATTGAACTTCAGCTCCGTCGGATCGACAGACCCCATCGATCGGCCAAAATGCGGATGCTTATCCTGCGCGAATTGTGTCACCGACGCCGCGATCGCTGGCGTCTGCTTCGAATTCGCATTGATATCCGCGTGGCACATCACGCAGTTGGCATCAGAGGCGGTATTGATCATCGCCGGCCGGCCGCGATGCTCGGTGTGGCATGCCGTGCAATTGGCGGCATGCGTCAGCGCCATAAATTTCACCTGGTTGTGATTATGAATCGCCGCGTCATGGCATTTCAAACACGCCTGATCCGAAACCGTGCGGGAAAATCCGCCGCTGACCGAACCGGTATGGCACGCCGTGCAATCATTCTGCCACAGCGCGTGTGCCGCAATCACCGGCCCCGGATTGTGCATCGAATCCCCCCCGCGCGAAAAAACGCCCATGCACACCGCCGCAATCACAAAGCACGCGATTGCCACAAGCATCCGGCTGCCGCGCAGCGGATGCATCCGCTTGATGTAATTCAAGTCAATCCGGCGAGAAACGAGCTTTTGCGTGCGTAGACGAGGCATATTTTTAACCACAGATGAACACAGATGAACGCAGATAAATGCAAGATTAATTGCGATGGGATCGCTTTTCCCATCTGTGTTTATCTGTGTTCATCTGTGGTTTCATCTATTCCTGAACTGCTCCGCGATTCACCGCCTCATCTCTCACCTTGTTCAATTTCCCCAGCGCATCATACGCGGCATATTTATACACATCCGACAGCGTCGGGTAATTGAAAACCGCGTGGATAAAGAAATCGATATCGCCTTCGAAGTGCAAACACGACATGCCGATATGTACGAGCTCCGACGCCAGTTCGCCGATGACGTGCACGCCCAGCAGCTTGCCGGTGGTCGCGTGGAAGATCAGCTTAATCATGCCCTCGGTATCGCCGATGATCTGCCCGCGCGCGTGCCGGCCAAAGCGGTCCTTCCCGACAACGTACGGGATACCTTCCTTCTGGCAATCCTGTTCCGTCTTGCCCACCTGCGAGATTTCCGGAATCGTGTAAATCCCCGCGGGAAGGATCGGCGCGAGCTGCGTTTTGTATTTCAACTTAAACGCATGGCACATCGCCAGCCGGCCCTGTTCCATCGACGTCGATGCCAGCGCCGGCGCACCAATCACATCGCCCGCCGCATAAATGTTCGGCACCGATGTCTGATACGTGATCGGATCGACCTTCTCAACATGCCCATATTTCCCGACGGCAATCCCCAGTTCCGCCAGCCCAAGATCCTGCGTCGCGCCGCTGCGACCCAGCGCGTATAGCAGCGAATCCACCAGAAGATCTTTCCCCGTTTTCGTGCGCACGCGCACCTGATTGCCTTCCAGCGTCGCCTTCTCCAGCGAATCGTTCATCAGCAATTCAATGCCCGCCCGCTGCATGTGAGCCATGAATTCCTGCCCGATTTCCGCATCGAGCAGCGAATCGAGCGCGCGCGGCTTGGGGTGAATCAAATACGTCTTAACCCCCAGCGCATCGAACAAACACGCATACTCCGACCCGATCACCCCACCGCCGATCACCACCATCGAGCCCGGCAGCTTCTGCATATCGAGAATCGTGGTCGAATCGAAAACGTTCGCGTCATTGAACGGAATACTCGCTGGCCGCGCCGGAACCGATCCGGTCGCGATCAAAATAAATTGTGCCGTCACCGTGCGCTGGCCCTCGGGTGTCTGCACCGTCACCGTATGTGGATCGGTGATCCTTGCCGCGCCCTGCAGGCGCTCCACCTTGTGCCACGGCGCCGACATATTTTTCGCCGCTCGTTCCTGCTCGCGCTGCTGCACGAGTTTCTGCCTCGCCATAAAATTGGATAGCGAAACATCGGCTTTGAAATCGACCTGCATTCCCTCGCCAAGTTGTCGCGTGCGGAAACCGGAAAGGAACAGCGCCGATTCGCGCAACGTCTTCGATGCCAGCGTGCCCCAGTTGATGCACGCACCGCCGAGTTCCTTATATTTTTCGATGATCAGCGTTTTATGCCCGAAGTAGGCTGCCTGCGCAGCACCCTTCTCCCCCGCGGGTCCACCACCGATAACAATCAATTCGTAGTCGTAAGCTGCGGTTGGCGATTCAGGCATGCCGCCAGCTTATTATTTCGGCGATGGATCATCCAGACCACGGCGACAAAAATCCACTGACAAATTAGATACGCAAACACATACGTTTGCCCCCCGCTGCCAAACCCGTAGGAATGTAATCCCGTACCCAGTAAAAAATTCACACCGTACCAGCTCATGATTACGGTCGTCCACGCCAGCACCGATCCCGCCGCCATGCCGAACGACCCAAGCCACCGCGCATGCCGCGCGTGCAGCAAGGCCAGATAAGTCAGTAAAATAATCAGTGCCCAAACTTCCTTCGGATCCCAACCCCAGAACCTTCCCCAGGAAACATCCGCCCATAATCCGCCCAGGATCGTGCCCGCCGCGACGAGAACGACGCCAACCTGAATCGCCCGGTCGAGAAGATTGGCATTGTGCGCGATGCGATCGGGAGACGAACGTTTGGCATATTGCCCGAGAATCACATTCCCGATGGCCATCCCAACGGCAAACGCCGCATAGCTCGAAACAATCGTGAGCACATGAAGGCTCAGCCAGAAATTACTGCGCAACACCGGCGGAATCGCCCGGATTTCGCTGCCAAACTGCGGCGGAATTGTGCTGGCAAGAATCGTCGCGATCGCCGCGATGACTGCGCCAGTGATCACGATCAGCTGAGCGCGATAAACAGCATACATCCCCAGCGACAAGATCGAACTGATCAACCCGACCCACACGAGCGTCTCGTAAATATTCGTCACCGGTGCCCAGCCTGTGATCGAGCAGCGAAGCACGATCGCGGCAATATGAATGAGCACCGCGACGGTTAAGATGACTACGCCAAAATCTTTCCGCACGATCGTCACCATCAGCGCCAGCAGATAGACCGCGCAGGCGATTTCGAACGGAGCGACGCGATTGTAGAAAACCTCCCATCGCAACATCCGGCTGGCATCCGTCCCGCCAATCGGAAGCTGGTTTGAGCGCCAACGGCCGACGATGCCCCGTAATTCCGCATTGGAAAGCAGCTCGTTAAACGCCTCCAGACGATCGCGCAAATCGATCGCCCCCTGCTCGATCGCAGTTAAACTCAGATCCTTATCCTGCGCCTTACGCCGAATCGCTTCCGCAGAAAAAATGCGGAAATCATCATCACCCCTCAACTGATCCGCGGAAATATGATCCGACGCGATCCCCAGCCGCTCCCGCAGCGCAATCACCGGCACATACAACGCCTGCTCCGCCCGCGCACCTTGCGGATTCTCCACCCACTGCACGAGCCGCGTGAGCGCATCCGTCGAATGCCCCGTGATCGCGCGAACATTCTCCCGGGCAAACGTATCAACAGGCTTCACCCGCCCATGATCAAAAATCGGCTGCTCCGCCAGCCGCGGCAAATCCGCCGCCAGCACCGGCAAGGTCCGTAAAACAAAAACGAACAATAGAATCTTTATTGATGCGCGCAAGAGCTCCTTCACCCTCTCCCGGTACGCCGGGAGAGGGCAGGGGTGAGGGTGATTTTTATGCACCAAACATCTTCTCATACAAAATCACCCTCATCCTAACCTTCTCCCGGGTTACCGGGAGAAGGGACCAGAGACGCCGGCGCCAAACTCAACTGCCCCCGTGTGCAGAACATCGTAACGATCCCAGCGACAATCAGCGCGCATCCCCCGTATTTCACCGGCCAACCCGGATCGCGCCGAACCGAAAAATACGACAACCCCCCATCCAGCGCCGATTGATAAAACGTCAACCCCGCGATGGTGGCCGGGAAATTCGGCCGAATCGTCACCTCGCGTTTTTCATCCACCATCAGCACGCTACGCGGATCCTCCATCGGCCCCGCATTCACCAACTTCATCGAAAATCCGAGCGGCTTCACATCAAAGCTATACGCCACCTCGATCAGCCCCAAACTCGTGGGAAATGATTTGCTCCCCAATCCGCGCCCGAGCGATATTTCCCGGCGCTGGCCATCGATTGTCAGCGCCAGTTCAATCTCCCTCGGCTCGTCCGCTTTGAACTGGATCACCTCCAACTGAACCCCCGGCATCAACTTCACCGCCCCACCACCCTTCCATTGAAATTTTTCATGCGGATGCATTGCGAACTGCAAGAGACTGGGGTACCCCGCCGCCTGAATCGGCTTGAGCGGAACCACAAACGGCTCATGCTTTTCAATCGCCACCACCACCAATTCGCGCCGCAGTGAAATTTGATCCGCAGTCTCCCCCGGCCGAAGCGCCACCTGCCCGTCCACGCCATAAAGAAAACTCGCGAGACAACCCGCCAGCAGAATTTCTATTCCGAGATGCGTAACGACAAACCCGCTTTGCCGCCGTGTCCACGGAAACCGAATCACCGCCGCCGCCAGCACGTTAACCGCGAGCGCCGCCAGTGTTAGCACGAAAAACGGCGAGCCATAAACCCGCAGTTGTGCCGCCTCCGCGCTAAAACGAGCCTCGTAAAACGTCGCGATTGCGAGCTCGAGAATCAATAGCGCGATCACCACCACCGCCAATTTCAATGACGCGCAAAATCGAAAGATTCTCTGGAAGAATCTGTTGGCCATAAGACACTGAGACAGATGAGGACGGACCTTAGGTCCTGCCATGTCACACGGCAAGAGTTGCGCCTGTCCGATTTTCACTTATTGCAGTAACAAATTTATCTTGCGGGCAAAACCAGGAAGAGTATATATGTAGCCTGCCAACGCATCTCGTACTTTGGGTGGAACACATGATTCTATTGATCGAACCTCACTGGGAAACCTGTCGAGCAATCGAGAGACTCCTATCGTTTCACGGATACGCCGTTCGGAGCATGTCGACGATCGGCGAGGGATTGGACGCATGCCGGTACGAGCGGCCGCGCGTGATACTCGCCAATCAATGCGCCAGCGACGCTCCGCTTGAGAGCTTCCGCGAAATGATCGACCAGAACCCGATGCTGCACGGGATTGGCCTGATCAGCTATGAAGCGCGCGAGCCTTTGCCCGAGGCCGATGCAACATTAAACTTTGGCGCGCGCGATTGGCTGCACCGAGCGGGCGTGCGGTGGTCCGATCTGCTGCCTCAGATTGAAGATCATTTCGCGAATGCCGAATCCGGCGCGACCAGCGATAGCTTTGTCATTGGATAATCGCGCTTTCCTTCCGTGGCATGGGCATCTTGCCCATGCATTTCGATCAGAAAACATGGGCTGGAAGCCCATGCCACGGACTGCTACTAATACCGCATGCAAATGGCCGATTATCTCCCGTTTTTTGAAGCCAACTCCCTGCTGAATGATCCCCAAGCCTTTCGTCAGAAAATGGCCGACGATGGTTATCTTTTTTTCCGCGGGATCGGCCCGATCGGAAAAATCCGCCAGGCGCGGCACGATGTCCTGGAAACGATCGCCCGCGCGGGATGGATCGATCCGGCGAAACTCGACAAAGCGAATTGGTCCGGCGCCGGCCCGTTCACCGAAGGCGATCCCGAGTACATGCGAGTTTACAAGGAGATCCTGGGCCTACCCTCGTTTCTCGCGGTGCCGGAAGATCCGATCTTCATCGACATGATCGCCAAGATCGTCGATAGCCCCGTGCTTCTGCATAAGCTGCGGATCGGGCGGGTGACTTTTCCGAATAACACCGCGCAGACGACCGCTGCGCATCAGGACTGGATGTACATCCGTGGCACGCCCGCGACCTACACCATCTGGACACCGCTGGGCGATTGTCCGCGTGCATTGGGCGGCCTCGCGGTGCTGCCCGGATCGCATAAAGAAGGCTTTATCGAGCACGTGAATCATCCCGAGAAAAAATACGCCGGCATGGGATTGCCCGAAAACCAATGGCCCGCGGGCCAATGGGTCGCCGGCGATTTCGCGCTGGGAGATTTCATCGTTTTCCATTCCCATACCGTGCACAAAGCTCTCCCAAATCTCACATCGAATACGCTTCGCCTTTCAACCGACAACCGCTATCAGAAACAGGGAGAAGAGATGGCGGAGATTTCGGCGAAGAGTCATTATCAACTGCGCGAGAATGTGGAGAATGAACGCAGAGGCGCAGAGAACGCGGAGGGGACATAGAGGATAGAAGATAGCGGATAGAGGATAGAAAACTTCTGGCGACCGATTCTATTCTCTATCCTCTATCCTCACTCCTTCTTCCTCTGCGTTCTCCGCGCCTCTGCGTTCATCCCGCATTTTAGAAATCGAACTTCTCAATATTCTCCTTCGTGAACACCATGATGTTTCCGAGAAGAACGTTATCCCCCGCGATTTTGCGTTCGCCCAGACGGCCGGCGTTTAGCGTTGTGTCGCCAGGTTTTAGTTTTCCGTTCGCGAGGGCATTGGCGGTTTGAACGGTGAGATAGCCCAAGTCCATTGTGTTCCAGAGAATGACGGATTTGACGGTACCGTCCATCACGTAGGCTTTCATGTCGTTCGGCGTCGAGAGGCCGGTCACCTGCACCTGCCCGGCCTTGCCCGCTTGTTTCACGGCCTCGGCGGCGCCGGGAAAGGCGACCGACGAAATGGCGAAAATGCCTTTGAGGTTCGGGTATGCCTTCATTAAATCCTGAGCTGTCGTGAACGCGAGTTTCTGATCTTCGTTGGATGGCTTGATCTCGACGAGCTTCAGGCCCGGATACTTCGGCAGCCGATCCTTCATGTACTTGATCCAATCATTCTGATTGGCTGCGGTCAGCGTCGCGGTGATGATCGCCACTTCGCCGGTGGGATTTTCGCCGCCGATGTCCTTGGCCATCGTATCGACGAGCGCGTTGCCGATGTCCTGCGCGGTGGCCTGGTTGACGAAGAACTCGCGCGTCGCCGGGGCGCCGTCGGCGTCCCACGTGATCACGTGCACGCCTTTCTCGCGAGCCTTCTTCATCGCGGGCGCCAGCACATCCGGATCGTTGGGCGATACCGCGATCACATCGACGCCTTGCAGCGTCCATTTCTCGATCATGCTCGCCGCCTTCTCCGGCGAGCCATCCGTCGGCCCGTCGTAGATCAGTTTCACGTTCCCGAGTTCCTTGGCGCAATCCTCAGCGCCTTTGGCGCACGTGGTGAAATAAGGAACACCCTTCTTCTTGGGCAGCATCGCCACGCGGATCTTTTTATCCGCGGCAGAGAGCGGGAGAGCGATCACGGTCATCAATAAAGCAACGAGAAATTTCCGCATGAGATGGACCTCTTTGAAGTTATTGGAGAATCTAAACGGTTGGCTTCGTTTTGTCAGGTCGCGGTGGGGAGAAGGGAAATGGGAACAACTTCTTTTCAAGCCTAATGATAATTTCTCCCAACGACACACAACGTGCTATTTCATTTTTTCAACGACTTCCTGTACCACTCGCAGTGTGAGGTAAATCCATGAAATTGAATGCATTGCTGGTGGCGATTGTTCTGGCGAATCTCACGAATCTCGCGTGGGCGAAATCGAAAGATCTCGGCGGCGGTTTTGCCGATCACGGCGTCTGCGCGCCCATCAGCAACCATCGCGGAACCGTCGCGGCGAGTGATGTCAAGGACGATGTCCTGCTGTCGCTGCTGATGGATCATCGCGGGTGGTACGAGCTGCTGATGATCAATGCGGAAAATGGCAAGGCCGAGGAGTTTCCCGTTCCGTTTAAGAACACGATGAACGACAGCCCGTATTCCTCGCTGCTATCGAGTTCGGGAAAATTTTATACGCATGTGGCCAGCCACTTTGTCGAATTTGATGCGAGCAAACATGCGTTCACGTTTTGCAGCAATGAAACCACGCCGCAGATGGCGATGAGCATGACCGAGGACGATCGCGGCGTGATCTGGTCGGCGACGTATCCGAAGTGCGGGCTCGCGAGTTTTGATCCGAAAACGCGCCAGTTCCACGACCACGGCGCGCTGTATAAGCAGAATTGGTTCATGTATCCGCGCGGAATCGCGGCCGACGATGCGGGGTGGATTTATGTTTCGCTGGGCTCAACATCCAGCCAGATTCTGGCGGTGGATCCGACGACCGGAAAGGCCACGCCACTGCTGAAAGAATCGCAGCGCAAGCGCGGGATGGCGATGGTGCAGCGAGATGAAAATGGCAAGGTTTACGGGCAGGCGCTGGACGTGAAGGATGAGCCTTGGATCGAACTGTATCGCGGGAAAGCGCCCGAGGTTACGGATCACAAGGTGATCGCGAAGAAGTACATCACCGGCAGCCAGGCACTGTTTCATACACATTTCCCCGATGGGAAAATCGCGAAAGATTTTGATCTCGTCAATCGCAAGCTGATCATCGAAAACCAGCAGAAGCAGACGAAGGAACTTTCATTTGATTACGCCAGCGACGGCGCGATTGTGATGGGAACAATCGCCAGCACCGATGGCAAAATGACCGGCGGAACGACGTTTCCGATGCGGTGTTTTGTGTTCGATCCGAAGACCGATGCGATGACCGACCGCACCGCGTATGGCCAATGGAATACGATCACGCGAAGTGGCGAGCACATTTTCGTCGGCGGATATCCCGGCGGATTTCTGCTCGATTGGGACACGGGTAAACCGTGGATCCACACGGAAAAGAATCAGCCGGGCAATCCGCTGTTTTTGACGGATTGCGATCCCGAGCTTCATCGGCCGCATAGTTTGATCGCGCTGGACGATGGCAAAACGGTGATCATGGGCGGCACGCCGCAGTACGGATACACCGGCGGCGGATTGCTGTTCTGGGATCGGATAACAGGCAAGCGTGAATTGCTCGCGGACAAGGATGTGATTGCGAATCAATCGACGATGAGCCTGATCGCGCTGCCAAGCGGAAAAATTCTCGGTGGCACAACGACAAGCCCAGGCACCGGCGGCGAAAAAAAAGCGCCCCAAGCGCAGCTATACATCATGGATCTGGCGACAAAGAAAGTGGAGTGGCAAAAGG
>Ga0070714_100002927_pt1 | contig 12637 bp, 10 predicted proteins | sample LARL83metaG_FD_65450 | JGI IMG/M metagenome (GOLD analysis project Ga0070714, IMG submission 65450) | Corn, switchgrass and miscanthus rhizosphere microbial communities from Kellogg Biological Station, Michigan, USA - LAR L8-3 metaG | ecosystem: Host-associated > Plants > Roots > Rhizosphere ... | reverse complement strand
CCGATGCGGACCAGGCCACCAGGGATGCGCTCGGCGTCGCCGGCGTGGTGCCATCTGAGTCCGCGTTCCGGCGGACCTTGCAGGCGCTGGATGCTGATGCCCTGGATGAGGCCGCGGCGGCTGGGCCCAGCAGCATACCGCCCCCCTCCCGGGCGGCGGCGGGCGGTCGCCGTGGACGGCAGGACGCTGCGCGGGTCAGGCACGTCCGATGGCCCTGGCCGGCATCTGCTGGCCGCCCTCGATCACCAGCACGGCGTGGTCCTGGGCCAGGCCGACGTCGAGGCCAAGACGAACGAGATCCCGCTGTTCACCACGTTGCTGGACCATGTTGACCTGGCCAGGGCGGTAGTCACCGCCGATGCGCTGCACGCTCAGCGTGCCCATGCCGAGTACCTGGCCGGCCAGCGCGGCGCGCACTACCTGATCACTGTCAAGCGCAACCAGCCCGGCCTGCACGCGCAGCTTGCCGGGCTTGCCTGGCGGCACGTCCCCGTCGCCTGCCGGACGCGGGACAAAGGCCACGGCCGTGCCGGGCGGCGCACCTTGAAAGTCACCGCCGTCGCGGCCGGGCTGGCCTTCCCGCACGCCGCCCAGGCCATCGGATCGCGCGCCGCGGCCGCTGACCGGTGAAAACAGCAAGAAATGGTCCACCGAGACCGTCTACGCGATCACCTCGCTGACCGTCATCCAGGCCCGGCCCGCCGACCTCGCCCAGATAGCCCGCGGCCACTGGGGAATCGAGGACCGGCTGCACTGGGTCCGTGACGTCACCTACGACGAGGACCGCTCCCAGGTCCGCACCGGCAACGGCCCCCGCGTCATGGCCAGCCTGCGCAACCTGGCCATCGCCATCTTGCGGCTGACCGGCCACACCAGCATCGCCGCCGCCCTGCGCTACCACGCCCGCCAGCCCGGCAGGCCGCTGCAAACGATCATGCAATGCTTAGAACTTTGCCCGGGCCCTGGGGGGATAGCGCCCACGATCAGAGATCGGCCAGCAGGGTCCGGTACGTCTCGCATCTCTTGGTCTACGTCGAGGTCGGCCTGGTGGCTGGACACGGCGGCCACAGGCATCTATATACCCTGCCCATCGGGTCAAACCGGCAGCAGCACCACCCTCAACTTCGGCCAGGGCGGCCGGTGCATCTGCAGCCATCGGACGAGGTGCGGTCCGCCTTGATCGCCACCGGGGCGCTCACCGCATGGTGGAGGAGCGACTGTTGTGACTCGCGAGTTTACTGTTAGTTAGAATGGCCATATTTCGTCCAGTTATACGAATTTTCATCGATCATGTGTTGAAACGTACGGGCCTATGGACCAAGCTGATACCTACGTATCCCCACCGGGATGGTCCAGCCCCCGCTGTTCCGGTGGCGTATAAGGCGAGGGGCCTGCTTCTCGCTACCGCCTTCGGCCTGACAAAGAGTCGCAGAGCCCAGAGTGGGGGGCTTTTTCGATGATAAGTCCAAAATACTCGCATCGGCCCGGTCAAGTTCCGATGTGGCGTCGGCTTCGCGTCACGTCAAGCTTGAGACGGCGGTCGTCTGCTGGATCTGAAAAGGTGCTTCCTCTTCTCGCCTGACTGATGTGGTCCGCATGAAGACGGTGCGCGTCCTCGGCGGCGTCGATCTGTGCCTGCCGCCGCACGAGCCATCCGTCCAGGTGACGTTGGTGCGGCCCGCGCACAGCCAGAGTCGGCAGCGTCACCCAGCCAAGCTTCAACGTCGGCGGAGGGCAGGCGATGAGTGACGTTTATTGTGTCTCGGGCGTTCCGGCCCGGACACGCAGGGACATCCATCCGCCGGCGCCGGGGGTAGATGCCCCGCAGGTGCTGCGTTCCGAGCCGAACGGGATTGCGCCTTTGCATGTGAGGCTGCTCGGAGGATTCTGCGTTGAACGCAGCGACGTCGGGCCGGCCGTATCCGATTGGCCGAGGCGTAGCGCCAAGACCCTGATCAAGCTTCTAGCCGTCCAACCGGGGCACGCGTTGCACCGCGAGCAGGTCACCGACGTCCTCTGGCCGAAAGTGAGCGCGGAATCCGCGCTCAATAGCCTCGGTAAGGCTCTTCATGTTGCCCGCCGCGCGTTGCAACCCGGTCTTCTGCGACGTCAGAATTCGGCGTATCTCCGTCTAGCGGACGGCATGCTCGTCTTGGACACCGACCATGCCATAGTCGATACGGACAAGTTCGAGCAGCTTGCCGAGGACGCGCTACGACGCAGGGAAGTCGCAGTGTATGAGGCTGCATTCGCTGCTTACGGCGGTGAACTGCTGCCGGAGGACCGCTACGAGAGCTGGTGCTCCGAGCGTCGCACTGCCCTGGCGGAGCTGCATATCCGGTTGCTTCTCGGGATGGCAGAGACGCTTGAGCGTCGCGGCTCCCACAGCGAAGCGGCAGACCGGCTTCGCGATGTGATCCAGCACGACCCGACGCGAGAATCCGTCCATCGTCAGCTCATGCGCCTGTACACGTGGATGGGAGCACCCGACCAGGCAATACGCCAGTTCCACAGCTGCGAAGCGGTCCTGCGGAAGGAACTCGATCTCACGCTTCAACCGGAAACCATCTCGCTCTACGATGAGATACTCGCAAGCTGCTTTCCGCAGCAGCGGTCAGGGCCGGACAGGGTTAACGGCAACGGCCACGTTAGCCGGTCATCACCCGTCCACGCCGCTGCGAATGGCTGCCCCTTCGTCGGCCGGGAGCGAGTGATCCGGCATATGTTCGGTCAGCTCATGCAACGCGACGGTGAGCAGCCGGGCATGATCGTCGTCAGCGGAGAGACGGGAGTCGGCAAGACCCGGCTGCTGGACGAGTTCGCGATCCAGGCGAGCGCGCGAGGAGCCATCACGCTCTGCGGTGGAAGGGGCGCCCATGCGGAGCAGTTCGCTTGCGGCGCGTTCGCGGTCGCGCTTGAAGATTACGCGGCGAACCGGTCAGAGGCCGAGCGCACGGAACTCGCACGCGCATACCCGGCCCTGGCACGGTTCGTGCCTTCGCTGGCGGTCGGGATTCCGCTCCCGGCTCCGGCGCCCGGTCTACGCGATTACTATCGCGAACTCCTCCCTTCCATCGTTCAGTTCTTGATGGACCTGGCTCGCACGAAGCCTGTCCTTCTGGTCTTCGGCGACCTGCACGAGGCTGATGCCGTCGGCCTCGATCTGATCAAGTACCTGGCCCATCTGGCCGTCGGCACGCCGCTGCTCATGGTCGGGGCGTTGCGAGACCCGGATATCGAGGCCGACCCCGGCCTCCCGCAAATGATCGAGGCGATGACGCGAGAGCGTCTCTGGCTCAGAATCGACCTGCATTGCCTGTCCCGGCAGGCCACCGATCAACTGGTGCACGTCATGCTTCCCAGTGCACATGTCGGCGACGATACCTTGGCCCAGATCTACGCACAGTCGCGAGGCAATCCGCTATTCGTCCGGGAACTTGTCGAGGGCATGAACGCGCACGGCAGCCCAGTCGCTGCGGACGAAGACTGTCAGGACCTCTCGTGGCTTGCCGCACGACTGCCGGCCCGTAGGCGCATCCTCATCGGGATGCGACTGGCGCTCATGGATGAGCCCCTGCGCCGGGTGCTGGGGCTGGCCGCCGCCGTCGGCGCTGCCGAGATCTCCTTGAGCCAGTTCCGCGCCGGAGCGGCGGCACTGAAACCTCCGGTGGACATTCCGGTCCTCTTTGATGCGCTCGACCGCGCGCTGCGGCTGCACCTCCTCGAGGAACAGGGCGAAGGCTATGCGTTCCGCCATCCGGTCGTTCGCGCGGCCTTGTATGACTGTCTTCCACGGCATCGCCGGGATGAATTGCGTGACGCTTTGACCGCTCCCGGTGGCAGGAGCGAACGCTCGATCGACTGCTTACCCGGACTTCTTTCTGTCTGCCTAGTTCCCGCGGCTGGAAGAGCGCTGGAATACAGGCAGTCCGGTCTGGCCGAGGAAAGCAGAGGAAATACGTCCTGGGCGCCATCACCGAGACGTGCTCGCTGCTGTTCCTGGGCACCCGCGACCGCCGCGCCTGCGAGCGCCATGGCACAAGGAATAACCCCAACCACCGGATATCATGCTGAGCGCACGGGTGATTGTATACGTCACATGAGCATGGTCGATTGCCCTGGCAGCACCCCACGTCTGCACGTCTGCGGAATTGAACAAGCCTTCTGGCGGCACCCGCTGGTTTCCAGATCGGTTGTTCTTCTTATCGTGTTCCATATGTCCTGGAAGACAGCTGGAAGAGCCATGGAAGCCACGCGTCACATGCTAGGCAGTGTGCTAGACGAGGAATAGATTCCAGCTGTGGGGGGAATTTGGTCTTCGTGCATGCGGTCCGAGGGGTGACCTGATCACATAGCAAGGCGAGACGGCCAGTCCGAATTCCCCTGGATTACGCATGTCCATCGGAACGCATTACTGATGTCCTTTGGAGCGGATGGTCAATGGGTCGCAATCGGCTGGATTCAGTCCGAAAAAGATTGCCGGGCCGGGTTTTCATCGTGGTCCTGGTCCTGGCGGTGTCATCGGCGGTCGGCTTGCCATGGGGTGCGGGTCCCCGTGTCTGGTTATGCCGTCGTCCGCGACCGGTCTAATCGTGAGGCTACAGGGCGCATATCCAACTGGACCAGGGACTACCTCCAGCGGGCCGCTGTGGTCGATTTGGGCTGTGCCGCGGTCGGCGTGCTGGCCGCGGCACAGATTCGCTTCGGCCATGACGTAGCCCGGACCTACCTGGCCCTGAGCCTTGTGCTGCCCTTGCTATGGCTCGCGGCCTTGTGGATGGCGGGGGCATATGACGCCCGGTTCATCGGGACCGGTTCCGATGAGTTCCGCCGGGTGCTGAACGCCGGGGTGAGCCTGACCGCGGCGGTCGCGATTTTCTCGTATGCGGTCAACCTCCAGCTATCCCGCGGCTACGCGGTCATCGCCCTGCCCAGCATCACGATGCTCGATCTTTGCGCCAGGTACTGGATGCGTAAGCGACTGCACCGGCAGCGCGCAGCAGGCAAGTACGTGCACAGCGTGATCGCTGTCGGCCATGAGCCTGCGGTAGCTGATCTGGTCAAGGAGCTCGGGCGGGACAAGTACCACGGGCTGATGGTGGTCGGCGCCTGCGTGGCCAGGCTGGGCGAACGCGATGAGGTGGCGGGCGTACCGGTATACGGCGGCCTGGACGACATTACGGCCGCGGTCAAGGCCTTCGATGCGGATACCGTCGCGGTCACCGCCTGCCCGGAGATGGACGGCAGAAGGCTCCGCAGTCTTGCCTGGGAGCTCGAGAAGACCGGCACCGACCTGTGCGTCTCTCCCGCGCTGCTCGACGTCGCAGGCCCGCGGACAACGATCCGGCCGACGGCCGGGCTCACCCTGCTGCACGTGGATCACCCGCAGCTGACCGGCTTCCGGCTCGTGCTCAAGGGCCTGTTCGACCGATGCGCGGCCGCCGCGGCGCTTATCATGCTTGCTCCAGCGATGGCGATCCTGACCATGACCATCTGGCTTCATGACCGTGGTCCAGCGGTGTTCAGTCAGGTCAGGATAGGTAAAGACGGCCGCGAGTTCCGGATCTACAAGTTCCGCACCATGGTCGTGGACGCTGAGAAGCGCCAGGAGGAACTGCTCGCTAGCAATGACTCCGACGGCGTCCTGTTTAAACTGCGCAAGGACCCTAGGGTAACCGCCCTGGGGGCGCGCCTGCGCCGGTGGTCGATGGATGAACTACCTCAGCTCTTCAATGTGTTCCTCGGCGACATGTCACTGGTGGGACCGCGCCCGGCCGTGCCGGATGAGGTGGCAAAATATGCCGATCACGTCCGTCGCAGGCTTGTGGTCAAGCCGGGTTTGACCGGTCTGTGGCAGGTCAACGGGCGATCAGACCTGTCCTGGGATGAATCGGTCCGGCTCGACCTACGGTACGTGGAGAACTGGTCGTTCGCGCTCGACCTGCAAATCTTGTGGAAGACGATCTCAGCGCTGACGAGGGGGTCTGGGGCTTACTAGCGGAATGATTCATTTCTTATTTCATTATCTCGCAACATCGGCCTATCGACACGAATTCGTGATCGGAGTGGTCGGAGTTCGCGTCCTTATATAGGGAGGATCTGGTAATGACCATCATGGCGGAGAAGGATCTCCAGTCCTCCGACGTCGCAGCTCTGGTGCGGCGCGCCGTCGACGGGGACCGGAAGGCCTGGGAATGTCTCGTAAGTCAGTACGAGAGGCTTATCTGGTCCATTACTGTCGAATTCAAGCTCGTGGAAAGCGATGCTGCCGACGTCGCCCAGACGACCTGGCTGAGGTTGCTGGAGCACATCCACCGCATCGAGTATCCGGATCGCGTGGGCTCCTGGCTCGCGGCCACCGCCCGGAACGAGTGCCTGCGCAGCTTGGCCGCGCGAAAGAGGGTGGTCCTTGGCCGCGATGACGCCGAGCTCAATAGCGCCGCGACATCCGGGCCTGAGGTTGATGAGCGCATCCTCGCCAACGAACGTGATCAGGTCGTCCGCGACGCTATGTCCCGCCTGCCCGGGAGATGGCAGAGGCTGCTCGGGATGCTCATGGCCGATCCGCCGGCTTCCTATGCAGAGATATCCGATCAGCTCGGGGTTCCTGTCGGCAGCATCGGTCCCACCCGCGGGCGATGCCTGGCCAGGCTGCGCGTGCTGCTCCAGGCTTCCTGAGAGATACCCTCATGCCGGATCTAGACCGTCCAGCTGCCGCGCGGATGACCAAAGAGGGACCTGCGATCGAAACGACCACGGCGGCCGTCGTGCTCAAGTTTGACCCGAACGTCATGCACCACGGCGGGCTGGGAGTCATATGCAGCCTTGGCCGGACTGGAGTGCCGGTATATGGTGTGCACGAAGGGCCTTGGCCTCCCGCCGCCAATTCGCGCTGCCTGGCCGGACGCTGCTTCTGGCAGCCGAATCCGACAGATACGGAGCGGGTACTGGCCGGCCTGCTGCGTCTTGCCGAGCACATCGGCCGTCCCTCGGTGTTGATCACTAGCGACGATACCGGCGCTATCTTCCTCGCAGAGCATGGCCGTGACCTTCGCGGCTCGCTCCTGTTCCCCGAGCCGCCGCAGGACCTGCCCCGTAAGCTTGCGAGAAAGGGGACAGACCGGTGAATCTGGTCAGCAAACGCTACGGCCCGGCCGAGGGAATATCTGGGGGCGCGGCGCGGCCGTTCACCGGCATGGCGGCGGTCGCCATGTATCACTCGGTGAGCCCGTATGAGCGAGATCCCTACCTGGTCACGGTCACCCCGGAGCGGTTTGAACGGCAGATGCACTGGTTGCATCGACGCGGCCTGAGCGGCGTTTCAGTATCGGACCTTCTCGCCGCCTGCCGCGAGGGTGCCGGGCGCGGTCTCATCGGGCTGACCTTCGACGACGGCTACGCCGACTTCATCGAGTATGCGCTGCCCGTCCTGAACCGCTACGGCTTCGGCGGGACCGTGTTCCCGATCGCGGGCCTGCTCGGCGGACAGAACGACTGGGACGTTCTCGGGCCTCGTAAGCCGCTGATGACGGCGGACCAACTGCGGAGGGCGGCTGACGCCGGCTTCGAAATCGGCTCGCACGGCCTGCGCCATGCCTCCCTGCGACGGATGCCCGGGGCGGATCTGATCGCTGAGGCTGAGCAGAGCCGTGCCATCCTCACTGAAACGATCGACCGGGAAATCTCTGGCTTCTGCTACCCCTACGGGCACCTCGACGAGGCGGCGGTTGCCGCGGTCCAGAGGGCGGGCTATTCCTACGGCTGCGCGATCTGGCGGTCGCCGAGCACGGGACCGCTTGCGCTTCCGCGAGTCTATGTGGGCGATGCGGACGGTTCGGTGCGGCTCTGGGCCAAGGGAGCGCGTCACTGGCTGACTTGGGATTACCGAGGCCCGGGCGCCTCGCGGATGGGCAGGCTCGTCGGAACCGGCCCTGCTACCAGCCAGGATGCTCCTCTAGCGGATGGGATACAGCAGTTGACGCAATCCAAATACTCCTAATGGCCGGCCTTCAAATTCTGTGCATGATTGCACATTCAAAGCGTAACGGCTCAATTTCGCTGACCAGGACTGCTGTGCCTGATCTGCTGTATACATGGAGGGAGATCTTCCACCGTGCCCGCCAACCGCTTTTCGCTTGCTGTCAATGGCCGTGAATATGAGCTTCACGACAAGCTCGCCCGCTTCGATCCGTCGTCCGCAGGCCAGCCGGGCGGGAATGGCGCCTCGGATAGCCCGCCGGACTGGTCAGCGGGGATTGTGGGTCTCGGCTACGTCGGGCTGCCTACCGCACTGGCCCTCCATGGCCGCTGTCCCCGCATCATCGGGATAGATGTCAGCGAGGAACGGCTGGCCACGATTGCGGCGCAGCAGGCTGACCTGGCCGTGACGGACTGCCCGCGTCTCAAAGCAGCTCTCGCCGACGGATCGCTCGAACTCACCAGCAAGCCCGCCGCGATCGCGGAGGCGGACCTGGTGGTCATCTGCGTCCCGACGCCGGTGGACGAAAACCACCAGCCCGATCTGGCCGCCCTGCGCGCGGCGTGCGCCACCGTGGTGGAACACGCGAGGCCGGGACAGACGATCATCATCACCTCGACGACTTACGTTGGGACCACCCGGGAACTGCTCACCGAGCCGCTTGCGACCAGGGACCTGCGGGCAGGCATCGACGTGTTCGTGGCCTTCAGCCCCGAGCGGATAGATCCCGGCAACCCCAACCACGTGCAGCGGGAGACCCCGCGCGTCGTCGGCGGCGCCACCCCTGAGTGCACCCAGCGGGCCGCCTGGGCGATCAGCCAGCTCACCGACGTCGTCTACCTGGTGAGCTCTACCGATGCCGCCGAGGCGACCAAGCTCTACGAGAACATCTTCCGTGCGGTGTCCCTGGCCCTGGCCAACGAGTTCGCTGACGCCTGCGGGACGCTCGGTCTCGACCCGATCGAGGTCACGCTGGCCGCCGGCACCAAGCCATACGGATTCCTGGCCGCCTTTCCCGGGCCGGGCGTGGGCGGTCACTGCATCCCATGTGACCCCCATTACCTGCTCTGGCAACTGGAGCGCAAGGATCGGCCCTCGCCCCTCATCGAGCAGGCCATGCGGTCCATCGCCGGCCGCCCCGAGCGGGTGGCCGACCGCGCCGCCGAACTGCTCACCGCGGGCGGCACGGACCTGGCGGGCGCCACGGTCATCGTGGTCGGGGTAGCCTACAAGGCCGGTGTCCAGGACCTGCGTGAGTCGCCGGCCCTCCCGCTGATTGACGATCTGACCCGCCGTGGCGCACAGATCCGGTACTACGACCCCCTGATCCCGCAGGTCCGTCTCCACGACGGGAAGGTGATGTACAGCGTGACCGCACCGGAAGGCGGCGACTATAGCCTGGCCATCGTGCACACCCTGCACCCTGGCGTGGACTACTCGTGGGTGGCGGCGTGCCCGCAGGTTCTCGACGGCACCTACCTGTTCGACGGTGCGCCGAACCGTGCGGTCGTCTGAAGCGGCGCCGTGAACGCGTCCCTGGCTGCCGAGGTCGACACCACCACGCCGGCCGTCATCCTCAAATTCGACCAGAACGTCATGCACCACGGCGGTCTCGGAGCGATCCGGACCCTGGGTCGCCTCGGTGTGCCTGTCTACGGCGTACACGAAGGATCCCGGGCCCCGGCGGCCTCTTCCCGCTACCTGCATGGCAGGTGGATCTGGCAGCCGGACGCGGCCGCCGTCGAGCGCACGACGGCGGGGCTGCTGGCTCTGGCCGAGCGGATCGGGCGCCCCGCCGTGCTCATCCCGACGGATGACGCCGGCGCCATTTTCCTGGCAGAACACGGCAGCGCCCTGCGCCGGCCCTTCCTGTTCCCGGCCCCGCCTCCGGGACTGCCGCGTGAGCTGGCCGGGAAATTCTCGATGCACGAGATGTGCCAGGACATCGGGATGCCGTGCCCGCTGGTGGCCATGCCGCAGACACTGGGCGAGGTACAGGATTTCGCCACCCGCGCGGGCTATCCGATCGTGGCCAAGCTCTCGGCGCCGTGGAGCGTTCCCGGTGCCGGGCTGCGGAGCACCTCTATTGCCCGGGATGCCGGTGAACTCGACGTCCTGTGGCAGGCGTGCACTTCGGCCGGGGCCGGGCTCATGCTCCAGGAGTTCATCCCCGCGGACCCCGGCGGTGACTGGTTCTTCCACGGATACTGCGACGCGAAGTCGGACTGCCGCCCGGCCTTCACCGGCCTCAAGGTCCGCTCCTACCCGGCCCACGCCGGGCTGACCAGCTTCGGCCGGGCGGCGCCCAACGACCGGCTCCGGGCCGAGCTGACCGGCTTGTTGGCCCGGCTGTGCTACCGGGGCATCGCAGACCTGGACCTGCGCCTGGATGCGCGGGATGGGAGCTACAAGCTGCTCGACTTCAACCCGCGGCTGGGCGCACAGTTCCGGCTTTTCCGCGATTCCGCCGGCGTGGACGTGGTGCTGGCTGCCTACCTGGACCTGACCGGGCAGCCCATCCCGGAAGGTGCTCAGCTCGACGGTCGCGCCTTCCTGGTGGAGAACTACGACCCGATCGGGGCGCTCGGTTACTGGCGTCGCGGGGAACTGCGGTTGGGTCCCTGGCTTTCCTCGCTCCGCCAGGCCGACGAACTGGCCTGGTTCGCGCGTGACGACCTGCGCCCGTTCGGGCTGATGTGCTTGCGGATGGGTGCCCGGGGAATCACCCGCCGCCTTGCCCGCCAGCGGTCCGTGCCGGATCACGGCGGGCAACCTCACTACCTGCCCGGGCGGGCAGGCCGATCCCCATCCACGTCCGGCTCGCTTCCCGCGCGTCCCGGCAGCAGTACCGCAATACGACTACACACCTCAAACCATGGCACAGGGGCGGCGACGACGCTGACCTCGTCTATCGAGAGGGAAACGAGATGAAGGATACCGTGGACGTAGCGATCGCGGGAGCGGGCCCATACGGGCTTTCTCTTGGTGCCCACCTGCGGGCCGCCGGAGTGAATTTCCGGCAGTTCGGCCTGGTAATGAATCTATGGCGCAACAAAATGCCCAAGGGCATGTTCCTCAAGTCGCAGGGGTTTGCGTCAAACCTTTCCGACCCTGCGGGTACCCATACGCTTGAGGCGTTCTGCGCGGCGACCGGGCGTACCTACGCCAGGTACGGGCTGCCGGTGCCGCTGGACACGTTTGTCGCCTACGGGCAGTGGTTCCAGGCGGAACTTGTCCCCGACCTGGAGCAGACGCTTGTGTCCGGTATCACCCCGCGCGACGGCGGCTTCGAGCTCGAACTCGAGAACGGCGATATCGTGCCCGCGCGCCAGGTCGTGGTCGCGGTCGGCGTCGAGCACTTCCCCTACCTGCCCAAGCAGTTCGCCGAACTGCCGGGCGAGGTGTGCACGCACGCCAGCCAGCACACCGACCTGGCCGACTTCAGTGGCCGCCGCGTCGTCGTCGTGGGCGGTGGTCAGTCAGCACTGGAAACCGCGGCGCTGCTGCACGAGACCGGGGCCGACGTCCAGGTAGCCGTACGGAAGCCCGCTGTGGCCTGGAACGCGCGGCCGCTTGACCCGCACCGCCCGCTGTTTCAGCGACTCCGGGAACCCGAGGCCGGCCTGGGTTCCGGTTATGGCACCTGGCTCTACTCCAACCACCCGGGGCTGTTCCGCCGCCTGCCGCAGTCCACCCGCATCTACCGGGCCCGGACCGCCCTCGGGCCGGCCGGCGCGAGCTGGCTGCAGGGCCGGGTTGAGGGGGAGTTCCCGGTCTTGACCGGTCACAACGTTCGCTCGGCGCGGGTTGACGGTGAGGGCATCCGGATCACGCTGGCCGGGTCCGGCGGCGAGCGTGAGGTGACCGCCGACCACCTCATCGCCGCGACCGGCTACCGGCCCGATCTGGGGCGTCTGCGGTTCATCGGCGACAGCCTGCGGCCCGCGATCCGGACGGTCGCCAAGACGCCAGCGGTCGACAAGGACTATCAGTCGTCCGTCCCGGGCCTGTATTTCGCGGGGCCGGGCGTAGCACCCACATTCGGCCCGGTCATGCGCTTCGTCTTTGGCTCGGACCACGCCGCGCACACGCTTGCGGCCAGGCTCATCCGTACCGCCGGCACCCGCAGCAGCGTCAGCGTCAAGGTGGCGTGATGCGCATCTCCGACGTTGTTCCCGCTCTGGGCCGGGCATACCGGTGCCGCTGCCGCCCGAACTGGGGGCGACTCAGCTGACGCCCCGGCTACGGGTGACATCTGGAAACGTCTCCGGCCAGATAAGCAGGAACCGGTGTCACCACGATATGCTGGGGATGGTCTCGATGCGAGCCGATAAAGGCGGGGTAATCCGTATCGTGCCAGCTCAGTCCCTGCGCCCACTCCGGGTCCTGCCGATCGAGGACCACATGATGGTCGCTAAGGTGCTGGCCGCCCCGCTGTCAGCTGCGGAAGGCATCTGGGTCGCCGGGCGGTGTTCCGCGACCGACCCTAACCTGCCTGACATCGTTCGCCGGCTACAGCCGGATGTGATCGCTATTGAAGTCGAGCCGTTCGGCCCGGCGACGGGGAAGGTCCTTCGAGGGCTCATCGCCGCCCGTCCCGATGTCCTGAACATGCAGGGATCGTCCGGGTGAGCCAGGCAGTCGAGGCCCGGGCCCGGG
>Ga0070714_100002926_pt1 | contig 12640 bp, 10 predicted proteins | sample LARL83metaG_FD_65450 | JGI IMG/M metagenome (GOLD analysis project Ga0070714, IMG submission 65450) | Corn, switchgrass and miscanthus rhizosphere microbial communities from Kellogg Biological Station, Michigan, USA - LAR L8-3 metaG | ecosystem: Host-associated > Plants > Roots > Rhizosphere ... | reverse complement strand
GACGACCTCGATGACGGTGCCGGTGACGACGCCGTCCTCCTCCTTGACCTGCTCGATGGTGCCCCAGGCGCGTTCGTACTGAGCGCGCTTCTTGGACAGGATCAGCCGGCCTTCCTTGTCCTCCTTCTGGAGGACCAGCGCCTCGACCTTGTCGCCGACGGCGACGACCTCGTTGGGGTCGACGTCGTGCTTGATGGACAGCTCACGGGAGGGGATGACGCCTTCGGTCTTGTAACCGATGTCGAGCAGGACCTCGTCCCGGTCGACCTTGACGATGGTCCCGTCCACGATGTCGCCGTCGTTGAAGTACTTGATGGTCGCGTCGATGGCGGCGAGGAAGTCCTCTTCCGAGCCGATGTCGTTCACCGCGACCTGGGGGGCGCTGCTGGCAGGAAGAGTAGGAGTGCTGCTCGTCATAGGGGAATGGGTTCCTTGGATGGATGGCTTGTCGTGCGGGCGCGTCAGAAGCCTTGTTTCACTACCGGCGATTCTTGGTGCCGCCGGACCTGCGCCGCGACGGCTGATAGCGAGCGAGACCCTGCTCCGTCTGAGACTCTTGCAGACTCCTGCGCATCGAACAGGATAGCCAGGCGGGCGGCGCCGCGTCCAACCGCGGCGGTGCTCAGATCGTGGCCTGCAGGTCCCCCGAGCGCGCGATGGCGAGCAGCAGGCCGTGCGCCCGCTCGGCGACCGGGTTCTCGCTCCGGCGGGCGGCCAGCTCGACCAGCGCGAACAGGTCAGCCGCGCGGGCCAGGTGCAGGACCTCCGGCGGGGCGTCCGCCACCCGGTCGACGTAGACGTCGAGCACCGCCTCCACGAAGCCCGGCGCCCGCTCGAAGCGGAGCAGGTTGCCGAGGTCGGTCACCGGCATCCCGCTGTGCGCGAACTCCCAGTCCAGCAGTCCGGTCACCGCGCCGCTGTCGGGGTCCACGAGCAGGTTCTTGGGGTTGAAGTCGCTGTGCACCAGGCAGCAACGGCCGATCTGGTCCAGTGGTGGCTGCGCGGTCTCCATCACGGCACCGAGCCCGGCCAGGTCCCGCGGTGACCAGTCCTGGAACCCGGGCTTGTCGACGTGGGCCTCGAGCCACTCGGGCAGGCCTCCGGCAGCGGCGGGCAGCGGCGCGATCCGCAGGTCCCCGTCGACGAACACCCCGGGCCGCAGGGTGGGCATCTGCGCGAGCCGGGCCAGCAGCTCGCCGAGGTTGCGACCGATCGCGCGGACCTGGTGGTCCGGTGCGGTGGCGAGCACGGTGTCCAGCCGCTCCCCCGGCAGGAACGAGGTGACCAGCAGTGCTGGCGTGCCGGCGGCGACGTCCGCGCGGCGTACCTCCAAGACCTCCGGCACCGGCAGCAGCCCGCGCACCAGCCGCAGCACGGCGGCGTCCACGTCCACGGCCCCGGGACCTCGGCGCGCGCCCCGCTCGGCATAGAGGCGTACGACGCTGCGCTCCCCCGCCATCTCGGCCAGGAAGGTCTCCCCGCTGAACCCGCCGTCCAGCGGCGCCATGCGGGGCTCGGTCGCCGACACGGCCGCCATCTTGTCACGCCACTGCTCCGGCGTCGGCCGGCTCCGAAGGCCGTCTACTGTCCTGGCATGGGAACTCAACCGGCGCGCCGCCCGGTGTCGGAGCCGGAGAGCCGCCGCGCCAACCGCGGCGACTGGGACGCCAACGCCGACGACTACCAGGCCAGCCACGGGTCGTTCCTCGGCGACGTCGGGTTCGTGTGGGGTCCGGAGGGCATCACCGAGGGCGAGGCCGGGCTGCTCGGTGACGTCACCGGCAAGCGGGTGCTGGAGGTGGGCTGTGGCGCCGGCCAGTGCGCCCGGTGGCTGATCGCCCGCGGCGCCCGGGTGGTGGGCCTGGACCTGTCCTTCCGGCAGCTGCAGCACTCGCGGCGCATCGACGAGGACACCGAGCTGCCGGTGGCCACGGTGTGTGCGACCGCGACCGACCTCCCGTTCGGGGACCGGTCCTTCGACCTGGCGTTCTCCGCGTTCGGGGCGCTCCAGTTCGTGCACGACGCGCAGCGGGCCGTCGACGAGGTGGCCCGGGTGCTCCGCCCGGGCGCCCGGTTCGCGTTCTCCGTCACCCATCCGGTCCGGTGGAGCATGCCGGACGACCCGGGCGAGGAGGGGCTGCGGGTGACCGGCTCGTACTTCGACCGCACGCCGTACGTCGAGGAGGACGAGGACGGCATGGCGCGCTATGTGGAGCACCATCGCACGCTCGGCGACTGGGTGCGTGTGCTGCACCGGGCCGGGTTCCACCTCGTGGATCTCGTCGAGCCCGAGTGGCCGGCCGGGCACGACCGGGTATGGGGCGGCTGGGGGCCGGTGCGCGGCGCGCTGCTGCCCGGAACCGCGATCTTCGTCTCCCGGCTGGAGTGACGACCGTATTCTCGATAGGTGCCCATCGCCGCCTCCCAGGACGGACCCATGACGACGTCCCGCGCCTTCGGGTCCCTCGGTTCCCGGGTGCCGTCATGGCTGGTGGGCAGCGGGGTGATCGCCGTCGCCATGGCGGTCATGAACGTGTCGACGTACGGCTTCACGATCCTCGCCGCGCGGCTGCTGGGACCCGGGCACTACGGCGCGCTGGCCGCCTTGATGGGGCTGCTGCTGGTGCTCACGGTGGTGTCCCTCGGGCTGCAGGCCACCGCGGCCCGCCGGGTCTCGGCCGATCCGGCGGCCACGGTCGCGATCGAGCAGAGCACCCTGTCGGCGAGCTACCGATCCGCGCTGGTGCTCGGCCTGCTGTGCCTGGTCGCCTCGCCGGTGGTCGACTGGGCGCTGCGCCTGGATAGCTGGGCGACCGCCGCGCTGCTCGCGGTGACCGTCGTGCCGCTGACCGTGATGGGTGGCCAGTCGGGCATCCTGCAGGGTGAGCGGCGCTGGTTCCCGCTCGCCTTGGTCTACCTGATGAACGGGCTCGGCCGGATCGGCTGCGGCACCGTCGCCCTGTTGCTGCGCCCCGACCCGCTCGGCGCGATGCTCGGGGTCGCGCTCGGGGCGTTCTTCCCGACGGTGGTCGGCTGGTTCGCGTTGCGGCATCCCTCCAGAAGTGCGCAGCCGGCCCCGGTGCCGGCCCCGGTGCCGGCCGGACCCCCGGAGGATGCCGCCGCGGCTCCGACCCGCTTCCTCTACGAGATGGTGCACAACTCCCATGCGCTGCTGGCGTTCTTCGCGCTGTCCAACGCCGACGTGGTGCTGGCGCGCACCTTCCTCGGCGACCGGCAGGCCGGGCTGTACGCCGGCGGGCTGATCCTCTCCAAAGCGGTGCTGTTCCTGCCGCAGTTCGTGGTCGTGGTGGCCTTCCCGTCCATGGCCGAGGCCGGCGCGCGCAAGGCGATGCACTTGAAGAGCCTGGCGCTCGTGCTGGCCATCGGGGCGCTCGCCGTCGTCGCAGCGGCGGTGCTCTCCGGGCTGGCCGTGGTGTTCATCGGCGGATCGGAGTACGCCGCGCTGCAGCCGGCGCTGTGGACGTTCGCCGGGCTCGGCACGGTGCTGGCCATGGTGCAGCTGATGGTCTACAACGTCGTCGCCCGGCAGGACCAGCGCTCGGTGTACCTGGTCTGGGCAGCCCTCGCCGTGCTGCTGTGCGCGGTGCCGTTCGTCGGCACGGTGACCTCGTTGCTGACGGTGGTCTGGTGCGTGGACGGCCTGCTGCTCGTGGTGCTGCTGCTGCGGAGCCTGCGCCGCCCGTCCTAGTGCGTCGCGGGTGCGGTTTCCCATGATGACCTGAGAAACCGGCACTTCCACGACGCATGAACCATGGGATGGGACAGTTTCTCGTGGGATGGATGGCGTCGCGGCTCCCTCGGACTATTGTTTGGCCATGGGAACTAATCGGGGGTGGGTTCCGAACAGGCCGGTCGCCGACTCGACGCTCGCGGTCGAGGCGCTCTGCCCCGGCTGGCTAGCCAGTCCCGGCGCTGGTACGACGTACTGCTCCGCGGGCTGGGCGGGTTGACGGCGCCGGCCGGACTCAACGGCACGCTGAGCAACAAGCAGGGCACCGGGCCCACCCACTTCGGCTACGGCGGTGGCGCCGCCGAGATGGCCGGTGAGCTGGTGCGCGACATGCGCTCCCAGTGGCTGGCGCCGCTCGCCCTGGCCGCATCCGAGCTCGCCGACGACCTCTCCAACCAGGACCGGCGCCGGCTGCGCGAGTCGGGCGAGCTTCCGGAGTGGTTCCTGCCGAAGGTGCAGGAGCGTGCTGTCGAGGTCCGGAAAGACCTGCGCCGCCGGCGGTACTGAGTGCCTGGTGGTGAGCCCAGAACAGGATCCGGCCAGGCTGCGGTCCGACATAGGAGCGCTGTGGTCACATAGTGACCTCGACGCTCCTACGTTGGCCGACGCCGAGCCGATTGCGGACAGCCGTGGTTGGTCCTACTGCTGGGGCGACTGCCGTCTAGTGCGCGGCCTCGTGCCAGCTGCAGCCGGTCCCGACCGACACGTCGAGGGGAACGGTCAGCTGCTCGGCCGCGCCCATCTGCTCCCGCACCAGCTCCTCGAGCGCGGCCGCCTCACCGGCGGCGACCTCGAAGACCAGCTCGTCGTGCACCTGCAGCAGCATCCGTGAGCGCAGCCCTGCTTCGCGGATCGCCTTGTCCACGTTGAGCATCGCCACCTTGATGATGTCGGCGGCAGACCCCTGGATGGGCGCGTTGAGGGCCATTCGCTCGGCCATCTCCCGACGCTGCCGGTTGTCGCTGGTGAGGTCGGGCAGGTAGCGGCGCCGGCCGAGGATGGTCTCGGTGAATCCGCAGCGCCGTGCCTCGTCCACCACGCCGGCCAGGTAGTCGCGAACCCCGCCGAAGGTCTCGAAGTACTCGTCCATCAGCCCGCGGGCTTCGGCGGTGTCCACGCCGAGCTGCTGGGACAGCCCGTAGGCGGACAGGCCGTAGGCCAGGCCGTAGTTCATCGCCTTCACCTTGGCGCGCATCGCCGGAGTCACCTCCGCGGCGTCCACCTCGAAGACGCGGGCGGCGGTCACCGAGTGGAAGTCGCGGCCGGAACGGAACGCCTCGATGAGCAGAGCGTCCTCGGACAGGTGAGCCATGATCCGCATCTCGATCTGGCTGTAGTCGGCGGTCATCAGGGACTCGTAGCCCGCGCCGACCACGAACGCCTCCCGGATCCGGCGGCCCTCCTCGGTGCGGATCGGGATGTTCTGCAGGTTCGGGTCGGTGCTGGACAGCCGGCCGGTGGCCGCGATCAGCTGGTTGAAGGTGGTGTGGATGCGGCCGTCCGGGGAGACGGTCTTGAGCAGGCCCTCCACGGTCTGCCGGAGCCGGGACACGTCCCGGTGCCGCAGCAGGTGCAGCAGGAACGGGTGCTCGGTCTTCACAAACAGCTGCTGCAGCGCGTCGGCGTCGGTGGTGTAGCCGGTCTTGGTGCGCTTGGTCTTGGGCATGTTCAGCTCGTCGAAGAGCACCACCTGCAGCTGCTTGGGCGAGCCGAGGTTGATCTCCTTGCCGATCACCGCGAACGCCTCGTCGGCGGCCTTCTTCACCTCACCGGCGAACTCCGCCTCCAGCGCCTCCAGCCGCTCCGCGTCGACGGCGATCCCGGTGCGCTCCATCCCCGCGAGCACGTGCACCAGCGGCAGCTCCACCTCGGCCAGCAGCCGGGTGCCGCCGCGCTCGTCGAGCTCCTGGTCCAGGGCCTCGGCGAGGTCGAGGACGGCGCGCGCCTGCAGCATCGAGGACTGCCCGACCGACTCCTCCCCCATCCCGTCGAAGGTCAGCTGCTCGGAGTCACCCTGCTCCTGGCGCAGCTCGCGCTTCAGGTAGCGCAGGGTCAGGTCGGCCAGGTCGTAGGAGCGCTGGTCGGGCCGGGCGAGGTACGCCGACAGCGCGGTGTCCCGCTCCAGGCCGGCCAGCTCCCAGCCCCGGGCCGCCAGCCCCAGCATCGGCCCCTTCGCGTCGTGCAGGACCTTGGCGTACGACGGGTCGGCGAGCCAGCCGGCGATCGCCGCGTCGTCGTCGGGGCTGAGCTGCTCCGCGTCGACCCAGGCGGCCGATCCGTCGTCGCAGGCCAGGGCCAGGTTGAACACGTCGCCGGTGCCGGCCCGCCAGCTCCCGTGCACCTGGACGCCGACCCGACGTTCCCGTTGGACGTGCTCGTTGAGCCAGGCCGCCACCTTGCCCGGCTCCAGGCGCACCCCCTCGAGCTCGAAGCCGCCCTCCTCGATCTCCTCCTCCGACTCGAGGGTGGAGAACAGCCGGTCCCGCAGCACCCGGAACTCGAGGCTGTCGAAGAGCTTGTGCACCTCCTGGCGGTCCCACGGGCGCACCGCCAGGTCGGTGGGGGTCGCGGACAGCTCCAGGTCGCACACCAGGGCGTTCAGCTGCCGGTTGCGGATCACGCCGGCCAGGTGCTCGCGCAGCGAGTCGCCGGCCTTGCCCTTGATCTGGTCGGCGTTGGCGATGACGTTGTCGAGACCGTCGTAGGCGTTGATCCACTTGGCCGCGGTCTTCGGACCCACCCCGGGGACCCCGGGCAGGTTGTCGGAGCTCTCCCCCACCAGCGCAGCGATCTCCGGGTAGCGGCCCGGCGGTACGCCGTACCGCTCCTCCACCGCCGCCGGGGTCATCCGGGCCAGGTCCGACACGCCCTTGCGGGGGTAGAGGACCGTGGAGTGCTCCCCGACGAGCTGGAAGCAGTCCCGGTCCCCCGTGCAGATCAGCACGTCGAAGCCCTGCGCCACCGCCTGGGTGCTCAGCGTCGCGATCACGTCGTCGGCCTCGTAGCCGTCCTTCTCGATGGTCGCGATCCGCAGCGCCGCCAGCACCTCCTTGACCAGCGAGACCTGACCCTTGAACTCGTTCGGTGAGCTGGACCGGTTCGCCTTGTAGTCGGAGTAGGCCTCGGTGCGGAAGGTGTCCCGGGAGACGTCGAAGGCCACGCCGACGTGGGTCGGCTGCTCGTCGCGCAGCACGTTGATGAGCATCGACGTGAAGCCGTAGACCGCGTTGGTCGGCTGCCCCGTCGTCGTGGAGAAGTTCTCGACCGGGAGGGCGAAGAACGCCCGGTAGGCCAGCGAGTGACCGTCGAGCAACAGCAGGCGAGGACGACCACCGGTGGAGGAAGGTTCGGACACGAGGCCGACTCTAACCTGAGCCGCCCCCCGACCCGGCCGGCCGGCGAACCGACTACTCCGCCGCCGCGCGCGCCCGCCGCTCGGACCGTCGCTGGGAGCGCCGCTTGGCGAGCACGTGGCCGACGCTGTGGGTGTCGCGCACCCCGATCCGGGCGGCCGCCGGCGGCTCGACCGGCAGCTTGGCGCGCAGCGCGGAGACGGTGGCGCCGCGCACCACCGCCAGCTGGGTCAGGCCCAGCCGGGCCATGAACCGGTTGGTGTCCCGGGAGAAGGCGGGGGCGGCGGCCAGCACGTGGGTGGTGTCCTTCTCCTCGGCCCAGCGCAGCGCTGACTCCACCAGGGCACGGCCCGCGCCCTTGCGCCGGAACGCGCGGAGCACCTGCAGGTTGGAGACGTAGACGGCCAGCTCGCTGTGCAGCGGGGACAATGGCGCCCGCATCAGGTGGGTGGCCCCGACCACCTGTCCCTCGATGATGGCCACCAACAGCCGCTGGTCGGGATCCGCAGCGATCCGGGCCACCGCGGCCGCGCTGTCGAGGCCTCCGGCCTCCGACCGACGGTCGCAGGTCGCCCGACGGCCCGCGTCGCCCCAGATCTGCACCAGGGCCGGCACGTCGTCAGGCGTGGCATCTCGCACGAGCACCGGACAGCGAGACACGGGGTACCCTCTTTCCCTTGCGCACGGAAGACAGCGTCCGCGTCGGGACCTCCCTGCGGTGAGGCCCTCCCCCGTTGCCCCGGACGAGGTGAGATTACGCCTAGATCGGTTGAACCGGTAGAGGAGGGACTTTTTGTTCACAGGCGTCGGCACCGTGGTCAACATGGGCACCGTGCTGGTGGGCACCTCGACCGGTGTTCTGCTCGGGCACCGGCTGCCGCAGCGCACCAGGGACGTGGTCACCGACGGGCTGGGCCTGGTCACCCTGCTGATCGCCGCGCTGTCGGCCGCGAAGATCACCGACCCCGGTTGGGCCGCCGCCGTGGGCAGCAACGCTCCCCTGCTGATCGTGCTCGGCTCGCTGCTGCTCGGCGGGGTGATCGGCTCGCTGCTGGGGATCGAGGACGGCCTGGAGCGCTTCGGCCGCTGGCTGCAGGCACGGCTGCACCGGCGTGTCGCCGACACCGACCCGTCCTCGGAGCGGCAGCGGTTCGTGGAGGGGTTCGTCACCAGCTCCCTGGTCTTCTGCGTGGGGCCGCTCACGGTGCTCGGCGCGCTCAACGACGGAATCGGCAACGGTCCGGACCAGCTGTTCTTGAAGGCGGGCCTGGACGGCTTCGCCTCAATCGCCTTCGCCGCGTCGCTCGGCTGGGGGGTGGCGGCCAGCGTGATCTCGATCCTCGTCGTCCAGGGCTCCCTGACGGCCCTCGGCGCGGCGCTGGGCAGCGTGCTGCCCGAGCCGCACCTGGCCGCGCTGACGGCCACCGGCGGGCTGATGCTGGTGGGAGTGGCGCTCCGGCTGCTGCGGATCCGGCAGATCCCGGTCGGCGACCTGCTGCCGGGCCTGATCGTCGCGCCGTTGCTGACCGCGGCGGTCATCGCCTTGCGGTGAACCGTTGCCGCATTGTTGCCTGATCGCCCCCCACGGCCCGGGATTTGACCCTACTGTGTGCCGGGGGTCAGCCAAACGGCGTGAGGTGGATCACTTCCCGTTATAGTTCCGCGTCATGCCGAGCCGCCGTGACAGGAGTGCCATGCACCCACGACGCACCAACCGACGACCGGGACATCCCCGTGGCGGCAGCCTTGCCGGGCTGCTGGCCGCGGTGGTGATCCTCTTGCTGATGCCCTTCGGCGCAGGCTCGGCCATCGCGGCGCCGGCCACCTGTGTGAAGCCGCCGCCGCACAACGACGACACCATCCACGTCATCGGCTGCCTCACCGACACCCGTCACCAGCCGCCGACGCCGGTGTCCGGGGTGAAGATCACCGTCTCCGACAGCTCCGGCAAGAAGGTCGGTGCTGACAGCAGCGACAAGACCGGGATCTTCGACATCACCCTGCCGGGCAGCTCCGCGGATGTCGTCGGCGAGACCTACACGATCCACATCGACACCAGCACGCTCCCCAAGGGGGCGGCGCTGCGCAACCCCAAGCAGGTGTCGCTGAAGGAGCAGGTCAGGCTGTCCTCGGACATCTACGTGGCGTTCCCGATCGGCAACGACCTGACGCCGGAGACCAGCCTGGCCGTCCAGGCGCTGCAGCTCGCCGCCGGCGGGCTGGTCTTCTCGTTCCTGCTCGCGATGGCCTCCCTGGGGCTGTCGATGATCTTCGGTACGACGGGTCTGACGAACTTCGCGCACGGCGAGCTGGTCACCTTCGGGGCGATCGTCGCGTTCGGCATCGACAGCCTGCCCGGGAACATCACGGTCGCCGGCGTGAACATCACGATGGTGACCGCCGTCGCAGTGGCGATCGTGGCCTCGACGTTCTTCGGCTGGTTGCAGGACAAGATCCTGTGGAAACCGCTGCGCAAGAAGGGCGTCGGGCTGATCGCGGCGATGATCGTCAGCATCGGCCTGTCGATCTTCCTGCGGAACGTCTTCCAGTACGTCGCCGGCGCCGCCAACCACAACTACTCGCAGTGGACGAGCCCCGAGCCCTGGCACATCGGCCCGATCCTGCTCACCCCGAAGGACATCGGGGTGATGTGCTTCTCCGCGCTGGTGCTGGTGCTGATCTCGCTGGCCGTGCAGAAGACCCGGATCGGCAAGGCCACCCGCGCGGTGGCCGACAACCCGGCGCTGGCCGCCTCGTCGGGCATCAACGTGGACCGGGTGATCTCGGTGGTCTGGTCGGTGGGCGCCGGCCTGGCGGGACTGTCCGGGGTGCTGCTCGGCATGACCCAGGGGTTCGACTACCAGATCGGGTTCAAGATCCTGCTGCTCGTCTTCGCGGCCGTCGTGCTGGGCGGACTGGGCAGCGTCTGGGGCGCGATCCTCGGCTCGTTCATCATCGGCATCTTCATCGAGGTGTCCACGCTGTTCATCCCCGCGGAGCTGAAGTTCGTCGGTGCCCTCCTGGTGCTGATCGTCGTGCTGCTGTTCCGTCCCCAAGGTCTGCTCGGCCGCGCCGAGCGAGTCGGATAAGGCGAGGAGCGCCAGATGCACTGGGCAAACCTGGTCAGCCAGTCGCTGCAGGCGGCGCTCGGCCCCACCGCGGTCGTCTACGCGCTGGCGGCCATCGGCCTGAACGTCAACTTCGGCTACACCGGGCTGCTGAACTTCGGGCAGGCCGGCTTCATGGCCATCGGCGGCTACACGATGGCGTCGTTCATCGCCACCTGGGGTCTGCCGTTCTGGCTGGCCATCGTCGCCGGACTGTTCTTCACCGTCGTGCTCGCCTTCATCCTCGGCATCCCGACTTTGCGGCTGCGGGCGGACTACCTGGCCATCGTGACCATCGCCGCCTCGGAGATCATCCGCTACACGCTCGGGTCGGTGACCCTGCTGAAGTGGTTCGGCGGCCAGGACGGGCTGATCCACTTCGAGCAGGCCTTCGCGAACGCCAACCCGTACCACTCCACGATCAACCTGGGCATCGTGTCGTGGCGGCCCTACGACTTCTGGCTGCTGACCGTCGGCTGGATCATCATCGCGATCGGCTGCGTGCTGGTGTGGCTGCTGATGCGCAGCCCCTGGGGCCGGGTGCTCAAGGGCATCCGCGAGGACGAGGACGCGGTGCGCAGCCTCGGCAAGAACGTGTACTTGTACAAGATGCAGTCGCTGATCCTCGGCGGCCTGTTCGGGGCGGTGGCGGGGTTCCTGATCGCGCTGCAGCACACCGACATGAACCCCACCTGGGTGGCCACCGACACCACGTTCTTCGCCTACACGGTGCTGCTGCTCGGCGGTGCCGCACGGATCCTCGGGCCGGTGCTCGGGTCGATCCTGTTCTGGTTCCTGATCAGCTTCCTGGAGCTGGCGTTCGGCGTGCTGACCAGTGGCAACAACCCAGCCATCCCAACGTGGCTCATGAACAACGAGCAGGCCAGCCTGGTGAGCTTCATCGTGATGGGACTCTCGCTGATGCTGCTGATGATCTTCCGGCCGCAAGGCATCCTCGGGGACCGAAGGGAGCTGGCGATCGATGCCCGCTGAAACCACCGCCGCCCCAGGCGCGACTCCGCCGGACGGGGGCTCGGCGTCGGACGCTCGGGTCGCCCTCGCCGCCGTGCCGCACGAGCCGGGGGTCGCGAAGCCGGACCCGATCGTGGTCGTCGACAAGGTCCGCCGGCACTTCGGCGGCCTGACCGCGGTCGACGTCGACCACGTCGAGATCCAGCGCGGCGCGATCACCGCGCTGATCGGGCCGAACGGTGCCGGCAAGACCACGTTCTTCAACCTGCTGACCGGCTTCGACAAGCCGCAGTCCGGTGACTGGTCCTTCAACGGCCGGCCGCTGTCCGGCGTACCCGCCTTCCGGGTGGCGCGCATGGGCATGGTCCGGACCTTCCAGCTCACCAAGGTGCTGGCGAAGCTGTCGGTGCTGGAGAACATGCGGCTCGGCGCCACCCAGCAGGTCGGCGAACGGTTCCTGTCCGGGCTGCTGCACACCTGGCGTGGCCAGGAGCAGGAGATCACCGAGAAGGCCGACGCCCTCCTCAAGCGCTTCAAGCTGTTCGAGAAGCGGGCCGACTTCGCCGGCACCCTTTCCGGCGGCCAGCGCAAGCTGCTGGAGATGGCACGCGCGCTGATGGCCGAGCCGGAGCTGGTGATGCTCGACGAGCCGATGGCGGGGGTGAACCCGGCCCTCAAGCAGTCCCTGCTCGACCACGTCCGGTCGCTGCGCGACGAGGGCCGGACCGTGCTGTTCGTCGAGCACGACATGGACATGGTCCGCCACATCTCGGACTGGGTCATCGTGATGGCCCAGGGCCAGGTGATCGCGGAGGGACCTGCCGACGCCGTGATGGGCGACCCCCGGGTGATCGACGCCTACCTCGGCACCCACCACGACACCGACCTTTCCGCCGAGGAGGAGCAGCCCCATGTCTGAGACGCAGCCGGTGGACCGCAGCGGCCACCTCGCCGCGGCTGAGGGTGCGGTGCTGCGCGCCGACAACCTGGTCGCCGGTTACCTGCCCGGGATCAACATCCTCAACGGCACCGACCTCTACTGCCAGCCGAACGAGCTCGTCGGCATCATCGGGCCGAACGGCGCCGGCAAGTCCACCCTGCTGAAGGCGCTGTTCGGGTTGGTGAAGGTGCGCTCGGGCACGGTCACGCTCAACGGTGAGGACATCACCAACCAGCGCGCCGACACCCTGGTGCGGCAGGGCATCGGCTTCGTGCCGCAGACCAACAACGTGTTCCCGTCGCTGACCATCCAGGAGAACCTGGAGATGGGCGTCTACCAGCGCCCCAAGTCGTTCCGCAAGCGCTTCGAGCTCGTCGGTGAGCTGTTCCCGGCCCTGCTCGACCGGCGCAGCCAGCGGGCGGGATCGCTGTCCGGCGGGGAACGGCAGATGGTGGCCATGGGCCGCGCGCTGATGATGGAGCCGTCGGTGCTGCTGCTGGACGAGCCGTCGGCGGGC
>Ga0070714_100002924_pt1 | contig 12641 bp, 8 predicted proteins | sample LARL83metaG_FD_65450 | JGI IMG/M metagenome (GOLD analysis project Ga0070714, IMG submission 65450) | Corn, switchgrass and miscanthus rhizosphere microbial communities from Kellogg Biological Station, Michigan, USA - LAR L8-3 metaG | ecosystem: Host-associated > Plants > Roots > Rhizosphere ... | reverse complement strand
ACGTCAGACTTGTCCCAATACTGAAAGGGCAGTTCGCCTTCTACTCCGCGGTAGTGAGCCTTTGTAATTGAGCTGACGGTGTAGGTCTGGTTATTCCACGTGTAGTTCTGGCCAACCCGGCATTCGCGAGGCAGCTTCTGCCCCTGTGCAGCAAAGGTAACCGCATAGTCCAACTGGGCGTCCGAGAGCCATCCGCTGGTGCCGTCATTCATCATCAGATGCCATTCATTCCAGTTGCCCTGATCGTATTCGTAGACGATGCGACCGATCGCGACGAATGAGCGCTTGCCGTAAACGCCTTCGGCGCCAATCTGGATGGGAGAGCTGTTTGGCGGTAGGTCGGCAACCAGTCCGACTTTCTGCAGATCGAGGTCAGTCCTTATCAGTACAGATTTGCAGAATTCGCACACAGTCTGCACGCTGGCTGACCATCGAAATGTTATTTTGGCTCCACAGTTCGGGCAGTTGGCGGCAGGCTGAGTCATTGCTCCTCCCGTGCGGCGCCGATCAGACTCGGTGCTTCCGATTCGCAGTACTCCCTGTTCACAACGCGAACCCGGACTGAACTTGCAGAGAATAGTTTCGAAAGCCTCGGCTCGAAGTCCCATGGAGCACGCGGTACGCAGCAAAACAGATTGAGGCAGAGCGATCCGAACTCAGGGAAAGTGTGGCAGGTAAGGTGCGACTCAGACAGCAGACATAAGCCGGTGATTCCGCCGGTACCGGGAAATTGATGCCACTGCGTTTCTCCGATGGTGCGTAAATCAAGCTCGGCAATAATCTCGGCAAACAAGTTGCGCAGGACTTCGAGGCTGCGGAGCGAATCCGCACTGCACCCTCGGGCATCGATAATCCACTCGGTTCCATTCATTGAATGTTTCGGTGTTACTGCTGAGCATGACCGCATTCAGAGCAGAATTTACTTGATTTGGGGATGGGCTTGCCGCAATTGATACAGAACTTGCTTTCGACGCTTGTGGCTGTGGATGTTCCCGCCTGGCCTTGTGAGGATCCAGCTTGCTTCATGGCATCCATCATTGCCTGCCCCATGGCAACCCCGGCGCCGAGCCCTGCTCCGAGACCGGCTGCCCCTCCGCTTTCGTTGGCCGCAGCGATGGGAATCGACTGAGCCACCTCGTATTGGGTGTAGCGGCCCATATCGCCGACCATGTTCATACCGATACGCTGATCAAGTACCTTCTGGAGTTCCTCAGGAAGCGACAGGTTTTCCACGACGAAACTGTCGAGGGAGAGCCCAAGTTCAGTAAAGCCGGGCTTCAAAGAAGCGGAAATCTTGTCGGCCAAAGAGGCTTGATTGCTGGCCATATCGAGAAAAGGTACCTGGCTGTTGGCAAATGCGTCGGTCATGCGTCCGACGATGGTATTGCGCAGCTGGCCTTCGAGGTCAGGGACAGTATAGATATCGCGGGTTCCGCTGATTTTTGAGTAGAAAACTTTGGGATCGGAGATGTGATAGGTGTAAATGCCGAATGCGCGAATACGCACCGCGCCGAATTCCTTGTCTCGAATCGTAATCGGATTTGGAGTTCCCCAATGCTGATTGGTCTGCAGCCGGGTTGAGAAGAAGTAAACATCCGATTTGAAAGGGGACTTGAAGGCTTTATCCCAATTCATCAGATAGGTGAGGATCGGCAGAGTCTGGGTGTTCAGGGTGTACAGTCCAGGTCCGAAGACATCCGCCACTCTGCCTTCGTTCACAAAGACAGCCATCTGGGAGTCGCGAACGGTCAGCTTACCACCATTCTGAATTTCGCGATCCTGCATGGGATAGCGGTAACCGAGAATGCCATCTTCGGGCTCGACCCATTCAATGACATCGATGAACTGTTTGGACAAGAAGTCGCGAAAGCTCATGACCGCTCCGTCAAAGTTCCATTCGTTTTGCGTACCGGTGACGGAATCCTATGGCCGCTCGTAACGGTCTGTCAACTGGGTGCAGATTGCTGATTGCATGAGCGATATTGCAAATAGCGAAGCAGGTTGCTCCTTGAGGCGATTTTGTCCCTGGCCTCGCGATGCCGGAAGCGCCTCAGTTTACTGCTGATCATTACGACCGACAAGCTTCATGCGCCGTAGCAATTTGGCGAAGCGTTTGTCGGTACGCAGTGAATCGTAGAAGGGATCGCAGGCGATCAAGAGCGAGTATACGTTTCGTTCTTCGCAGGCCAGGGTGAGCCATTTCATGGCTTCGTCCTGATGACCGGCGCGCAAATGCTCGCGTGCTCGTTTGATCGCCGGCACGTACTCACCTTTCTCGCTGTTGCGCGCGAGGCGAGCGAGTCTCATGGCAGCGATAGTGCCAAGAGCCTTATCGAAGGCCAACTTGTTGTTGGCCGCGCCAAGGACGGCGGTAAGCCCTGTGTCGCTGGTCGCGAGCACGGCTTTTTTCCACTGTTCGGCAGCTTCCCGATATTGGCCTTTTCTCTCGTATGCATTCGCGAGTGCTTCATGGACTGAAGCGTCTTCAGGATCGAGTTCGAGCGCCTGCCGGTATTGTTGAATGGCTTCGTCGTGGCGACGCTCGCAGAACAAGGTGAAACCCAGGTGCTGACTAATGCGAACTGAAAACGGGTTACACACCAAAGCTTGCCTGGCTTCTGCGACAGCTTCGCGGAACCGGCGCATCACAGCCAGGAAAAACGAGTACGCGTAATGCGATTCATCCAATCCTGGACTCAACTTGATCGCTCGTTTCGCCTCTCTCTCTGTGCCTGTCCAATCCAGGTAATAGACCATCTTGAGCGCAGACAAATCGAGGTGTGCTTCGGCGAGCTGGTCATCCAGTTCTAGGGCCCTGGTGACTGCCCACTCGGCCTTGGGCCAGCCTTCTTCCGGCGGCACGATGCCCCATGCTGCGGCATAGCCATAAAAGCTGTTCAGTCCACAGTAGCCGAGAGCGTAAGTTGGGTCTTCTTCAACCGCACGATGAAAATAGTCGCGGCTCTTTTTGTATTCTTCGGGTGCGTCTCTCCACCAGTAATATCTCCCCTTCATGTAAAGCTGGTAGGCTCTTGAGCTTCGCGTATAGTGCTTGACGAGACGTGCTTTATCTTCCTTGCTGAGTTCAAGTGACAACGCTTGGGCCACCTTCTCAGATATCACGTCCTGAAGCGCAAAAATGTCAGTCATTTCCTCGTCGAAGATTCCCGCCCACAATGAGGCGCCATTGGACACCTTCAGCAAACGGACTGTGACTCGGACTCTATGGGCGCGGTGTTGAAGACTCCCTTCCAGCACAGACTCCACTCCGAGTTCGCGTCCTGCCGCAAGTACGTCCAACCTGGAGTCAGCATATTTGCGGACGGAGCTCATGGGCCGCACGATGATGTCCCGTATACCGCTGAGTCTGGCGATGAGCGTATCCGCCATCCCCATCTCCAGAGATTCATCCCGGCGACTGCGTGCCAATGGCTGGAATGGGAGCACAGCAATGCTCGAGATGGAGTCGGAGCTGCCGGTGATTTCAGGTGTTTCCGCTGTCCGGACTGCGCCTCGGAAACGGTATCCCTGTTTAGGTACAGTCTCGATCGCTTCGGAGTCGCCCAATGCCTTGCGTAATTGAGAAATGCTCTGAGCGAGAGTCGCATCTTCCACAAAGGCTTCGGTCCACACCTGCTTCATAAATTCGTTTTTAGTGACCAGGCGGCCGGCATTTTCCACCAGTAAAACAAGGACGTCGAAAACCCTGGGGGTGAGGGTTATCGGCGTCCCATCGCGCATGAATAGTCGCTCGGCCGGCTCGAGACGAAAGCCGCCAAATTCGTAGAAGTGTCTCGTTGAACTGGCCATTAGCGTACGCTGCGTAAAAATCTCAAAGTTTTATCAGGAATATTTTAGAGTCCCGTGAGTACTTCCGGCGCAAAGACATGTATTCAAGTCTGGCGGCACGTTACACATGCCACGAATCCAGAGAAGTCTAAACGTGGCACTTGTGTCCGGGCCAATCAAAAATTCCTGGAGGTCGGAATGAAAGCACAAATCTTCATCCCTGCGGCACTATTGGCATTGCTGATGGGTACCAGCGCCGCTTTTGGCCAGTACGCGGTCGTGGTGGGTGGTCTCAACAGTCCACGCGGTCTGACCTTCGGTCCAGGAGGTCGGCTTTATGTCGCACAGGCCGGTTCCGGAGGCGTCACCGGCAAAATCAGCCAAATTCCGGATCCGTGGGCAGCCACCCCGGCGATCCGCGACATGGTCACCGGCCTCATTTCAGCTGTGCACACCGAGGGCGAGGCTGTCGGCATAGACGGCCTCTCGGCCTTGGGGAACGGGGAAATCTACGCAGTCATGGCGCTTTCAAATGAGGCCCTTGGGTTCCAGTCACCGCTAGGGCATTTGCTGCAGGTGAGCCAGGGTGGCCAGATTCGCGACATCGCCAACGTAGGCGACTTCGACTTCGAGTGGTCAAAGGCGCATCTCAATCTCGCGTCCGATTTTCCCGATGCTGACCCCTATGCGGTTCTGGCGCTTCCGGGCAGTATTTACGTTGCTGACGCGGCGTCGAACACTCTCGATCTTGTTCATCCTGACGGATCGGTGCAGATTGTCGCCTTCTTTCCGGCAAATGCGCTGGCGGATGCGACGCCCACCTGCATTGCGAAGGGTCCTGATGGGGCGCTCTATGTCGGAACGCTGGCCCTGGTCGACAGCATCGTGTTTGGCCCATCGGCAAAGGTTTATCGAGTCGACCCGCAAGCAGCTGACCCCAACAGGCTGCTCACGGTGCTCAATCTGGCGAGTGTCTGGGCGGAGGGTCTTGGCCCGATCAACGGTTGCGCGTTTGGCCCGGACGGCAGTTTCTATGCTTCTGAGTTCTTTACCGCCCCGCCCTTTGCAAACGGCGATGTGGTGAAGATCCCCTTTGATACGCCCGATCAGCACATTTCGCTAACGGGAGGAACATTGCTCTTTCCCGCCGGTGTTGCGGTCGGCCCGGATGGCACCGTGTTCGTTTCCAATGGCTCGGCTGAGTTGCCAGAAGGGCAGGGACAAGTGGTCCGGCTAACGGCCAGATGAGGAATGCTGGGGCCGGAGAAAGCGGTGGCATTGCTACTGATTGGAGATATACAACCGACGTCTGCGATTAGCATCCGTCGCCTAAAGAGCACGAGGATCCTCGCCGAGAGCGACCTTCGAAAAGTGGCAGAACGAACATGATCATCGATGCAGAACCCGAACCCCTCCCCCTCAACTGCTCAGAAACTGCTGTGATCGTTGTGGACATGCAAAATGACTTTTGTTCGAAAGGCGGAATGTTCGACCGCGCAGGAATTAACATTTCGCCGATTCGGAAAGCGATCGCACCAACGCAGGAAGTGCTTTGGGCAGCACGCGAGGCCGGAATCAGGGTTATCTACCTGAAGATGGGCTTCCGGGCTGACCTGTCGGACCTGGGCGAAGCCGATTCTGTTAACCGCTCACGTCATCTCAGCTTCGGTGTCGGGAAGGCGTGCGCTCCTCCCGATGATCGGCAGGGGCGGTTTCTGATTCGAGACACCTGGAACACGGATGTTATCGAGGAGCTTCGGCCAAAATCTCAAGACATCGTGCTTTACAAGTCTCGGTTTAGCGGTTTCTATGAAACAGAGCTGGACGCCATCTTGCGCATGCGCCGGCTCAGGACTCTGATCTTCACCGGGTGTACGACGAGTGTGTGTGTGGACTCAACGATCAGGGATGCCATGTTCCGGGACTACCGCTGTATCTTGTTGGCCGACTGTACGGGGGAGCCGATCGGCAATGGGGCTACGCGCAGCAATCATGAAGCGTCCGTCCTGACAATCGAAACTGTGTTCGGCTGGGTCTCGGATTCCGCACGGTTCGGGTCGGCGCTGCGAGATTCCCCAATGCCATCCGTATCAAAGCGTTGCTGAGGAGTCATCGAACGGCAACGACCGTCGCCAGGGCAGTACGACGAGGAGCATTGGCGGATAGCACACAACTCGGGTACTTGCACTTCGCTAAAGGGGCTCAAATCCGGCGCGCTTAACGTTTTGTCTGCAGCGAGAGGCTGTAGCCGAAAAGAGCAGCCAATCAACTACGGTCGCTGTTCTTCATGTCGAGATCCCGGTCGTCAAAATGATTGGACGAAGCACCTTGAGATGAACTAGCATTCCCCGCAACAGGTTGCGCATCTTTTGCTCGTGGATCGGGTGGATCGCGCGCAGAGCAGATATTCTCCGGGTCAAAGGCTTCCCTTGGCGTTCTATCGCCTCGAATCCCAGTTTTTCCCTGGTCAGATCTGCGAATAACGGGGGCCACTTTTATGTTTCGGCTTGATGCCGACAAGAAAGTTCATTTCTGCGACGGTGTAACCCGTCGAGACTTCTTTCATGCAGGATCGTTGGCATTTCTGGGTTTATCGATGCCGCAGTTTTTGCGGCTGAAAGCGGCCGGCGCCGTGAAGTCGGAAAGGGACGTGAATTGCATTCAACTGATGCTGGTCGGCGGTCCCAGCCAACTCGACACCTGGGATATGAAGCCCGACGCGCCAGCGTCGATCCGCGGCCCATTCAAACCAATCAAGACCAACGTCGCCGGGGTCGAGATCTCCGAAATCTTTCCGCGAATGGCAAAACACGCCGACAAGTTTGCCCTGCTTCGTTCCATGTATCACACGGCCGCCGCGGTACACGATACCGGTTGCCAGATGATGCAGACGGGACGGCTGTTTCAGGGGGGTCTTGAATCGCCCAATTATGGCTCGGTTGTGCGGTTTGAAAAAGGCGCGAGGGGAGATATCCCTCCGAATGTCCTGCTCCCTTATATGATTGGCCAACTGGGCGGGAATCTGCCTCACGGCGATACCGCTGGATTCCTTGGCAAGGCCTACGATCCCTTCGTTTTGAATGCCGATCCCGCGGATCCGAACTTCAAGGTGCCTGATCTCTTGCCGCCTGATTACATATCTGCCGTTCGTGTTGATCGACGGCGAAGCTGGCGGCAGGTTGTGGACCAATCGGTCCAATACTTTGAAGACACGAACCAGGATTCGAAGTTGATGGACGCGACTTTCAACCAGGCCTATACGTTGATGACATCTGCAAAAGCACGCGAGGCTTTCGAACTCACACAGGAACCGGAAGACGTCAGAAAAAGGTATGGGTTGAATCGGTTTGGCCAAGGCTGCCTGCTCGCACGGAGACTTGTCGAACGCGGCGTACGGTTTGTGACGCTCAATATGTTCGAAACAGTTTTCAACGACATCACCTGGGACATTCACGGCTCAGCGCCGTTCAGCCCTATCAGTTGCTATAGCGACCTGGTTGGTCCGATGTTCGACAACGCGTACAGCTCGCTGCTTGAGGACCTGAGCAATCTCGGTCTCCTCGATTCAACTCTAGTACTTGCGACAGGAGAGTTCGGACGCACGCCCCGGATCAATCCCGCAGGAGGTCGCGATCACTGGCCACAATGCTGGACGGTGGTTCTGGCAGGCGGAGGCATCAAAGGGGGGCAGGTCGTTGGTTCGTCCGATGCCATCGGTGCTGCTCCTCAGGATCGCCCAGTGATGCCCGCCCACCTGGCGGCGACCGTTTACAAATGCCTCGGTATACCAGTGGATACGGAGTTGAAGACGCCGCAGGGACGCGTGGTGCGGCTTGTGGATCATGGTTTTGATCCAATTGATGAGTTATTGGCCTGAGTGGAATGGATGCATGCAGCTGGCCGCGGAGTGCTATGAGGATTCGTCACCTTTTACTAATGGCTGGTCTGGGTGTGCCGTTCGCCATTCCCGGCGCAGCGGGCCAGGCGCAGGACAACGCGCCTTATCATCCATCGGGTTTTCTCAGGCCTCCGGAGGCAAGCAATCCCTCCGCGAGCAAGCCCGCAAAGACTCAACTTTCCTCGCTCGCGAGCCTGACGAAAATCGCAATTCTCCCCTCATCCATTTCGATCACAGGTCCTCATTACAGCCAACGGCTTCTTGTTGAGGGGACATTCCTTGATGGCCATCAGGAGGATTTGACCTCGCGGGCGATGCTCGCGGTTTCGAATACCGGGGTGGGGATTCTGAGCAAGGATCATGTGCTTTTTCCCGTAGCCGAAGGACGTGGGGAGATCACGGCAACGCTGCGCGGGCGGCAAGCTACAGCCCAGTTAACGGTAGGCGACTATGCCAGGGCAACAACCTGGAGCTTTCGCAACGACGTTCTACCGGTAATGACAAAGGTCGGCTGCAACTCCGGACCTTGCCATGGGGCGGCTGCAGGAAAAAACGGCTTCAAATTGTCGTTGCGGGGGTACGATCCCACCACGGACTACTACACGCTCACACACCAGGCGCTGGGGCGAAGAACGGATCGCATACAACCGGCACGAAGCCTGATTCTGCTAAAGCCCACAGCAACAATTCCGCACGGTGGCGGGAGGCGCTTTGGAGTCGACTCGCCCGAATATAGAGTGATGTCGGGCTGGATCGCCCAGGGCATGCCGGCGCCTCGGGAAACCGACGCGCTGGTGCAAGAGATTCGGGTGCTGCCGCAGGAAGCCTCGCTCACACCCGGTGCTCAGCAGCAATTGATTGTGATGGCACTTTATTCCGACGGCCACACCGCCGACGTCACCCATTGGGCGAAGTTCGACAGCGGCGATGAGGGAGTGGCCACAGTCGAGAACGACGGCAATGTGACGATGCACGGTTATGGCGAAGCGCCAGTGACCGTCTGGTACCAAAGCCACGTGGCCTTTTCGCGACTCCGCATTCCGTTCCCATACAAGATTGATCAAGTCGTATTCCAGAGAGCGCCGCGCCACAACTACATTGACGATTTGGTATTGAATCACCTGCGTGTGTTACACATTCCGCCGTCTCCTCAAGCCAATGACCCGGAGTTTCTTCGCCGGGCGTATCTCGATGCGACGGGGACCCTGCCCTCTCCTTCCGAGGTCGAGAGTTTCCTCCGTGATCCCTCGCCAGACAAGCACAAGCATTTAATCGACGATTTGATCAAGCGACCTGAGTTCGTGGACTACTGGGCATACAAGTGGTCAGATCTGCTGCTGGTTTCGAGCAATCATCTCTCGAATGAAGAGATGTGGAGCTACTATCGCTGGATTCGCAGCAGTGTGGCCAACGACAAACCTTGGAATGAATTCGCCTCAGAGATCATTACGGCGAACGGCAACACACTCAAGAATGGGGCGGCAAACTATTGGGTCATCCATCGCGACCCGCTCGATATCTCCGAAAATATGGCGCAGGCCTTCATGGGCATCAATATCTCCTGCGCCCATTGCCATAATCATCCACTCGCCAAGTGGACGCAAAAGGATTACTACGGGATGGCGAACCTCTTCGCGAGAGTCCGCCTGAAGACCTTCTCGGATTCGGGTTTCCGATCCGGCGTAGGCGTACTTTTCAATAACGTCACCGTCTATTCCGCACCAACCGGCGAGTTCATGGACGATCGCCTGATGATTCCGTTACCGCCCAAGCCGCTGGATGCTACAGCGCTCTCGAGCGATGTCCCGGGCGACACGCGTGTCTATTTTGCCAAGTGGCTGACCTCCGAAGAGAATCCATTCTTCGCGCGAAACATCGTGAATCGGGTGTGGCGTAATTTCATGGGCCGCGGCCTGATCGAACCCGTCGACGATCTGCGTGACACCAATCCGGCAACAAATGACGAACTGCTGAATGCTCTGGTGAAAGACTTCGTCGCGCATCACTACGACGTTGATTACCTGATTCGCACCATCATGGAGTCGGCAACATACCAGACGTCTTCCAGGCCGGTTAAAGAAAACGCAAGCGACGATAAATACGGTTCACATTTCTTGATTCGACGGCTGCCGGCTGAGGTGCTTCTCGACGCCTATTCGCAGGTGACACAAACGCCAGAGAGCTTTGATGGCTATCCCCCGGGTACCAGAGGACTACAGCTGCCCGATACCGCCGTGAAATCCTACTTCCTGACCGCATTCGGCCGCCCGGAACGCCAGCAAACACGCGAAAGTGAGCGCTCATCCGTTCCCACCATCACGCAGGCATTGCACATCATCAACGGCGAAACCCTGAACGATAAGCTCCGCGCGTCTTCAAGTTCGATCGCGATGCTGATGCGCCTGGGATTCTCTGACGAACAAATTGTGGATTATCTGTACCTGGCGTCGCTTAGCCGGCATCCTTCCGCTGAGGAACGAACTACTCTACTTCATGCACTTGACACCGCAGAACACGAACGAAGCTCCACTGTGACGGACGCGCGACGTACAGCGCTCATTGATATGTCCTGGGCTTTGCTGACCGGTGAGGAATTCATGTTTGACCACTGAGGCCCGGCATCCGGACCGATCGCCACTTACACTTGCTATGTCGAGCTGCTTTGCCAAAACGCGCATTCTCTTCCCAGCTTTTTCGCGCATGCACCTTGGTGTCTGTGCCGCGGTCGTAACGGTCGCGCTATGCGCCGATGCCCAGCAGCGACCGCGCGTGCCAGCCGGGTCAGCCCCGGATTTCGCAAGAGATGTTGCGCCAATTTTTCAGAAGAATTGCCTCAGCTGCCACTCCAGCTCAACGCACAAAGGTCGCCTGATTCTCGACAGCTACGACTCCTTGATAAGGGGCGGTAGACACGGCCAGGTGATCGCTGCCCGCGATGCCAATGCAAGCCGGCTCGTAGAAATGCTGGAGGGCACACTCGATCCGCAAATGCCGCTCGATAGCGATCCGCTCGGAAAAGCAGACATTGCCGTGATCCGATCGTGGATCAATGCCGGCGCGCCCGGCCCAACCCCGGGTACGTCGTCGGCTGTAATCTCCAGCCCGTTGCTTCCCTCGATTTCCCCGCAGGTGCCGGTCGTTTCCCCGGTGGCATCGGTGAAATTCTCTCCTGACGGTAGGTTGCTTGCGGTGGGCGGATACCAGAAGGTTCGCCTCGTGGATACGCAATCGGGCAAGGTGATCGCCGACCTTAAAGGCCATGCGGACGCCGTGCGTTCGATCGCCTTCAGTCCCGACGGCAAGAGACTAGCCGCAGCGGGTGGCGATCCACAGCGAGAAGGCGAAGTCAAAATCTGGGATCTTGAATCATACCGCTTGATCAGCACCCTTAAAGGACACAAGGATTGCATCTACTCCGTGGCGTGGAGTCCCGACAGCAAGCTGATCGCGACTGGAAGCTACGACAAGATGGTCAAGCTGTGGGACGTGGCGAACGGCAAAGAACTCCGCAACCTCCAGGACCATATCGACGCCGTCTTCGCTGTCGCCTTCAGTCCGGATGGCAAACGCGTCGCTTCGGCATCCCAGGATCGCACCGTCAAAATCTGGGATGTGGCCACCGGAAAGCGCCTGTACACGTTGAGCGATGCATCCGATGGCTTAACGAGTCTGGCTTATTCGCCAGCCGGCGACCAACTGGCCGCGGCAGGCTACGACAAGACGATATACATCTGGCAACTCGGAGATGACGACGGACGTCTTCTCCACTCCCTGATAGCGGACGAGGACAGCCTGCTCTCTCTCGCCTGGTCACGCGATGGAAAGACGCTTGTCACTGCATCGTCCGACGGTTCAATTCGCTTCCGGGATACCAACCTCGACTTGAAGGGTGTCATCGACGGACAGCCCGACTGGGTTGGAGCGCTCGACGTAAGTCCTGACGGAAGATGGCTGGCAGCCGGCCGTTACAACGGCTCCCTCAGCCTTTACGATGCGAAGAACTACAAGGAGTTGCGCACCATGACGGCTTTCGATGCACTCGAACCGGCCGGATTTTCCAACGCGAAGGAGGCTGCAGGGCGATGAACAACAATTGCCGATTCGGTTGGGTCGCGCTGGCCCTTGCGCTACCCATTCTTGCCTTTCCCTCCGAACCGATTATTCCACCGGCTGTTTTAAGCATCTCGCCCGCGGGAATGCAGCGCGGCACCTCGGCCACCTTTACTGTCGAAGGAAGAAATCTTGCAGGTGCCACAGAAGTGATCTTTGATTCGCCCGGCATCATCGGTAAGTTAACTGAGATCGCCGACGAACCCGAGAAGATTATTGGACCAAAGGCCGGAGAGGACCTCGCCGCACAGGTCCCGAGGGGCAAAAAGCAGAACGCGAAGCTCGAGGTAACGGTTGCGAAGGAGGCAACGCCGGGCATTCATCGTTTCCGGGTAAAGACGCCCGTGGGCACTTCAAACATGCTGGCGCTCGCCGTGGGAGTCTTGCCGGAGGTGAAGAAGCAAGAGAAAGCGGGGACTGACGCCGGCGGACCTCCGCAAGTTGTCGATTTGCCGGCAACATTACTTGGTTCGATCGACGCACCGGGTGAGAAAGACACGTTCCAATTTGAAGCGAAGGCAGGCGAAGACATCGTCTTCCACGTTCAAGCCTCGGAGCTTGGCTCGAAACTGGCATCAGCGCTCGCGCTCAGCGACACAGATGGTCATGTGCTTGCCTCGGCTGGACAAGATTCAAGTCTCCCCGATGCCGAATTGTTGTACCACGTAACGCAGGGCGGCCGGTACAGCATTTCTATCAGTGACCGGGGCAATGGCGGGGGGCAACAGTACTTTTACAGAATTGATGCAGGTGCGCTGCCCTACGTGAAGACAGTTTTCCCGCTGGGTGTCCGCGCAGGACAGGCGACTCAGATTTCCGTATCTGGCGCAAATCTCGACGGGCT
>Ga0070714_100002923_pt1 | contig 12642 bp, 17 predicted proteins | sample LARL83metaG_FD_65450 | JGI IMG/M metagenome (GOLD analysis project Ga0070714, IMG submission 65450) | Corn, switchgrass and miscanthus rhizosphere microbial communities from Kellogg Biological Station, Michigan, USA - LAR L8-3 metaG | ecosystem: Host-associated > Plants > Roots > Rhizosphere ... | reverse complement strand
GGCGTTGTTGCGCGCGACCTCGGACTCCTCACGTACACTAAGAGTACGCTCCGGGTCCTCGGTCACGCGCGCCTAGCCTGAGCCAAAAATCCCTCGTTTCAGGAGTGCATTCTTTCAGCGTATGAATGCATTGGTGGAAAAAATCGATTCATTGCTTCCGCAGACCCAGTGTCAGCGTTGCGGTTATCCGGACTGCCGCGCCTACGCGGAAGCCATCGCCAGGCAGGAGACGGACATCAACCGCTGCCCGCCGGGCGGAGACGAGACCCTCGCCGCACTGGGCGCGCTGCTGCAGCAGCCTGTGAAGACGCTGGATCCTGAAGTGGGGACTTTCGCGCCCGGTACCGTGGCGGTCATCGACGAACCCGTCTGCATCGGCTGCACCAAGTGCATCCAGGCCTGCCCGGTGGATGCCATCACCGGCGCCCAGAAGCAGATGCACACGGTCATCGAAGCGCTCTGCACCGGCTGTGGCCTGTGCCTGCCCCCTTGCCCCGTGGACTGCATCGAGCTCGGACCCGCCCAGGGCCTCACGCGAGGGCTGGAAGGCTGGCATTTCCCCATGGCAGGCACGGCAAGAGCCGCCGCCTTGCGGGAACGCTATGCGGTCTTCAGGCAGCGCAGGCAGGAGCAGAGACGGCGGGTAGCGCCTCCGACCCCGGACCGGAAGGCCCATCACCAGGCAGAGATCGCCGCGGCGCTGGCGCGGGTACGGGCACAACGCGGGCAGAAGCACTGACATGACTCCCGCGAAACGCCGGAAGATCTTCGAGCGGCTGAAGACCTCCAACCCGAAGCCCACCACCGAGCTGCATTACCACACGCCGTACGAGCTGCTGGTGGCGGTATCGCTCTCCGCCCAGGCCACCGACAAGAGCGTGAACCTGGCCACCGCCAAGCTGTTCCCGGTAGCCAGCACGCCCTCCGCCATCCTGGCCCTGGGCGAGAACGGGGTGAAGGATTACATCAAGACCATCGGCCTCTTCAACACCAAGGCCAGGAACGTCATCGCCGCGGCACGCCTGCTGCTGGAGAAGCACGGTGGCGAGGTACCGCGCAGCCGCGAGGAGCTGGAGGCGCTGCCGGGTGTGGGCCGCAAGACCGCCAACGTGGTGCTGAACACGGCCTTCGGCGAGCCCACCATCGCTGTGGACACCCACATCTTCCGGGTAGCGAACCGCACCGGCCTCGCCGCGGGCATGAACGAGCGGCAGGTCGAAGAGAAACTCGTGGAGACCACGCCGGATGAATTCAAGCAGGACGCGCACCACTGGCTGATCCTGCATGGTCGCTACGTATGCGTGGCGCGCAAGCCCAGATGTCCGGACTGCGTGATCCGCGACCTTTGCGAGTACAAGCAAAAGACCAAGCCGGAGCTCAAGGTTCCGCTGAAACTCGCCAAGCCGAAGCAGAAGACCAAGCAGAAGGCGAGACGCTGATGTCCATCCATGGCGAGAGCCGCAGCGACACCCGCCAGACCTTCTTCGACGTATGGAAGAAGCTGCAGGATGGCGCGCCCATGACCGCGCTGGAGACCCTGATCGCGGACGTGATCCGCATGCATCCGGAGTACCACGCGCTGCTGGACCAGGGCATCGAGGTGCTGGACAAGGACTGGCTGCCGGAAGGCGGCGAGACCAACCCCTTCCTGCACATGGGCATGCACATCGCCGTCCGCGAGCAGCTCTCCATCGATCGGCCGCCGGGCATCAAGGCGGCTTATGAGGCGCTGCTGGCGAAGACCCGCGACGTGATGGAGACGGAGCACCTGATGCTGGAATGCCTGGGTGAGACCCTTTGGCGGGCGCAGCGGGAGAATCGCATGCCGGACGAGCAACTCTATCTGCAGCTAGTCCGGCAAAGAGCCGGGCTAGCCTAAACTCAAAAAGCTACTGCGCTCGGCAGGGCGTTGTCTGTAGCAGGGATGCGTACATGCCGCGGAGCACAGGGATGTGCGAGAGCGGCGGCGCGAGGACTCGCCTCGCCCATTTCGCTGCGCAATCCTGCTCCGCGAAATGGCCCAGGGCGAACGTCCTGTTCGCCCGCACGTCGCATGCGACGTGCCCTAGCCCTGCCACCGCTCGCTACGCTTCTTAAGGTAGTTCTAACTTATGCATCTGATGGCTTAGCTAGCAACATCAATAGCGCGACCGACAATGCGCCTTCCGGCGCCTTGTCGATGCGTTTCCTGAAATCCTCGATGCGTCCCACGCGGTTGTTGGTGGCGCTGTAGACATCCAGTTCCTTGATGTAGGCCATGCGCCGGTTGGTGGCGTCGTAGATGTCGTTGCCGCGCAGGTAGCCCATGCGCCGGTTCACGGCGTCGAACACCGTGTTATCCCGCGCATAGCCCATCCGGTTCTTGTTGCGGTCGTAGAGGTCCGACCCCTGCATGCGGTACTCGGCCATCAGTGGCCGGGCGCGGCGAGCTGCGCGTCGATGAGCGACTTCAGGTCCGTGTAGGGGACCTGTCCCACGTAGGCCTGGTCGTTGACGGCGAAAGTAGGCGTGCCGTGCAACCCCAGTGCGTCGCCGTAGGCTTCGCTGCGCACCACGTCCTGGTGGGTGCTGCCGGTGCGGATGCAGGTCAGCAGCCGGCCGCCGTCCATGCCCAGCTTGCTGCCGTAACCCAGGAAGGTGTCCAGCGGGTCTTTCATCTCGGCCCACTGCGTCTGGTTGGCGTAGAGGGCGTCGTGCATGGGCCAGTACTTGTTCTGATCGCCGGCGCAGCGCGCGAACTGGGAGGCTATCATCGCGTTCTTGTGCACGTCTTCCAGGGGGAAGTCGAAGAACACGAAGCGCACCTTGCCGGTGTCCACGTACTCCTTGCGCATCTGCTCCACCACAGGTTCGAAGCCGCTGCAAGCGGGACACTGGAAGTCGGCGAACTCGCGTACCGTCACGGGCGCCTTGGCGGAGCCGAAGGAGACGCCGAGCTCATCGTGGCTGGGATCGAACTGCATCTGCACCAGGTCCAGGTTGGTGCCGGTAGCGGCCTGGGTGCGGGAGTGGGTGATGAGCACCGCGCTGTAGACCACGGCTACCGCCAGCAGCGCCACGCCGCCCACGAGCCAGATCCGGCCGCCGCTCTTGTCCTGCTCGTAGTGCTGGGCATGGATGACCACGTGCTCGCGCTCGTGCCCGTGATGGTGATCGTGCTTGTGCTGCATGTCTGCATCCCCCGTAATCCGTACCGATTTAGTAAGGTATAACTTCTCTTTGAGTATCCTGCCTGAAAAATATAGACCCTGTCCGAGCTTATGTCTCATGTACCGTTGTCGACGTAACCTCAAAACATGTAATAAATACCGCTGCATCGGGTCTTTGAGATGACCTAACGGTGGCCAGGGGTATCGATCTCCGCCTCCAAACCTCCCGATGGTCCGTATCCAGTGCGGGACTGGCCCAAAGCCGGGACCTCCCTGTGATGGGGAACGAGGGCACCATGCCCCCGCGAGGGGATCTGGTTCTCCGGCCGATGGCCGCCCGCCACCGGCTTGCTTGGATGTGAATGGGTACACATAACCAACTCTATAGAGGACTTCTATCATGAACACGACCAAAGTCTCCGGTATCGCCATCGCCGCCGTCGCCGCCAGCCTGTTCGTGCTGGCTCCCCTCGCCACCGCTGCCGACGCGGCTGCCGCCACCGGCAAGTGCGTGGGCGGTAACGCCTGCAAGGGCCAGAGCGCCTGCAAGAGCGCCGACCACGCCTGCAAGGGTCAGAACTCCTGCAAGGGCAAGGGCTTCACCACGGTGACCAAGGCCGAGTGCGACAAGGCCGGCGGCAAGTTCGAGGGCGGCAAGTAATACCGCTGTCTGACGCTTGAGCGAATCGGCCCGGTCGTCCAAAAGACGGCCGGGCCTTTTCCTTTTTAGAGTAAAGGTAAAATCTCTCCGTGAACGCCGAACGCGCCAGCAGTACCCGCCCCTACCTTGGCTTCGGCTTGGGACTGCGCACCGAACATTACGAGGCGATCCTCGCCGAGCGGCCGGCCATCGACTGGCTGGAGGTCATCTCCGAGAACTACATGGTGGACGGCGGCAAGCCGCTGCACTACCTGGACCGCTTCCGCGCCCTCTATCCGATGGTGATGCACGGTGTATCGCTGTCCATCGGCAGCATGGACCCCTTGGATAGGGATTACCTGAAGCGCCTGAAGACCCTGGCCGGACGCATCGAGCCCCGCTGGATCTCCGATCACCTGTGCTGGACCGGCGTGGCCGGCAAGAACCTGCATGACCTGATGCCCCTGCCCTACACCGAGGAAGCGGTGCGGCATGTGGCGGCGCGGGTGCGCGAGGTGCAGGACCATCTCGGCCGGCAGATCCTGCTGGAGAACGTCTCCAGCTACGTCACCTATACCCAGTCCGCCATGACCGAATGGGAGTTTCTCTCCGCCGTGTCTGAAGCGGCGGACTGCTTCATCCTGCTGGACGTGAACAACATCTACGTCAGCAGCCATAACCACGACTTCGATCCCCGCGACTATCTGCGCGGCGTGCCCGTGGGCCGGGTGCGGCAGTTCCATCTGGCGGGCCACACCCACAACGGCAACATCATCGTGGACACCCACGACCATCCCATCATCGGCGGCGTGTGGGACCTGTATGCCGAGGCATTGCGCCAGTTCGGCCCTGTGTCCACCATGATCGAGCGGGACGCCCACATCCCACCGCTGGCGGAGCTGATGGCGGAACTGGACCAGGCGCGGCGGATCGCCGCGCCGATATTGAAGGACGCAGCCTGAAATGGCCGCGCTTCTCAGACTCGAGCAATCCTTCAAGGACTGCATGCTGGGCGAAACCCTGGATATGCAGGGCCAGGTGGTGAGCGACGCCAAGGCTTCCGCGGAAGAGCGCGTGCACGTGTACGTGGAAGGCTATCGCTTGCGCCTCCTGGAGGTGCTGGAGGACAATTTCCCGGGGCTGTACGGCCTCCTGGGCGACGAGCAGTTCGACGCCATGGGCCGCGCCTACATAGCCACCCACCCTTCCACCCATCCTTCCGTGCGCTGGTTCAGTCGGCAACTGCCGGAGTTCCTGCGGCGGACTGCGCCCTACGATGCGCACGCCTACCTGGCAGAGATGGCTGCGTTTGAATGGGCCCAAGGCCTGGCCTTCGATTCGCAGGACGTGCCGGCGCTGGACATGCAGGCGCTGGCCAGCGTACCCCCGGAAGCCTGGGGACAGGTGAGGTTCCAGTTCCACCCTTCAATACAGCGCCTGGATCTGCGCTACAACATGCCGAAGTTCTGGCAGGCGCTCACGGCGGAACAGGAACCTCCGACCATCAGCAGCGACGATCCCAGCGCCTGGCTGGTATGGCGCAAGGACTTGGATACCCACTGGCGTTCGCTGGCCGAGGATGAGGCGGTGATGCTGGAATTGGCTCAGCAGGGCGCGACTTTCGGTGAGCTCTGCGAGAGGCTCTGTCAGTGGCATGCCCCGGAACAGGTGGCGATGCAGTCGGCGAGCTACCTCAAGCTCTGGCTCAGCGACAGCCTGGTGACCGGGATCAGCGCCGCATGAACATGTCGGCAAGGATCGTCGGTTTGCTCATGCTGGCGACGCCGGCCGTGACTTTCGCGGCAACGCCCGCTCCCACACTCGGTACGAATTTAGGTCCCGTGCACGTGGCCTACCGCGCCACAGCTCTCACGGTGACCGAGCAGCAGGTATTGCACTGGATCGATACGGCGCGGCGCGCCGTGACCCAATACTACGGCCGCTATCCAGTGGCTGCTGTAGATATCCAGGTGGAAGCAAAGCCCGGCAGCGGTGGCCCCTCCGGCACCACTTATGGCGACGAGGATGGGGCACTCATCAAGCTTGGGATAGGCCGGGACATGGACAATGACGATCTGCGGTCAAGTTGGGTGATGACCCATGAGATGGTGCACCTGGCCTTTCCCCGAGCTGGAGACAACCAGCACTGGGCCGAGGAAGGCCAGGCGACCTACATCGAACCCGTCGCCCGGGCGCAGATCGGCGATCTGAGCGTGGACTACCTCTGGAAGGAGACCATCGAGGGCGTACCGAAGGGCCTCCCTGGCGAGGGCGATCAGGGACTGGATAACACCGCCACCTGGGGCCGCACCTACTGGGGTGGCTGCCTGTTCTACCTGATGGCCGATGTGCAGATCCGCGAGCGCACCCACAACAAGTATGGCTTGCAGGATGCACTGCGAGCGGTGGTGGCTGCCAACGGGAACGTGACCACCGCTTGGCCGCTCACGAAAAGCTTCGCCCTGGCGGACAAGGCGGTCGGCGTGCCGGTGCTTGAGGAACTCTACGCTGCCTGGAAGGATGAGCCGGTGAACGTCGACCTCGATGCTCTGTGGAAGAAGCTCGGGGTGGGGCTCAGGGACGGCAAGGTCATCTATGACGACCAGGCGCCGGATGCCGCCATCCGCAAAGCCATCACTGCTCCAGAACGCTAGAAGTTCCAGCCGAGAATCACGACCGTCTCGCCGATGTTCGCTCCACGCAGCCCGCCGTTGGAGAGATGCCGTATCGCCAGGGACCAGGCACCCCGGTGATAACCGAAGGTCGTCATGAACTGGTATTGGCTGGTGAGGGTCGAAGTCTGGTGGCGGATCAGGGCCGGCCCGAAGGACGCGAACAGGTGCTGGTCCACGATCTCGTAGGAGGCCGCCACCCAACTGGTGTCCCGGGTCTGGGTGCCGCGGATGTCGCCGGCGGTGAAGTCCAAGGCGCTGCCGGCGGGTACCCAGTCCAGCATGTAGACCTGACCGCGCTGGGAATCATGCTGGCCGGTATAACCGATGTAGAGACCGGTCTGGCTCCAGCCGGCCACAGGCATCGCAAGCAGCAGTAAGGCCGCCATGAGACGATGAGACTTGAATAGAGATCGGATACGCACGTTCCACTGCCTTTTTTTACCCTTTCCCACCGCTGTTCGAACCCCGCCATGGACATTTCCACCTGTCTGATATATCTAGTTATTTGGTTATTTCGATATAAATGGACAAAAAAATCCCGCTGAAATTTGTCAGTCTTCCAGCAGGCACGGGTGGTCCATATGCGGTATATTTTAGTAACCAGCATCATTAACACAAGTAGGAACAGTAAGGTAACTGCAATGGATACCGTACAGAAACCCGGTTGTGCCGGCGTAGCCGCCAATGACACCGATACCCCCATGCACCGCATGTTGGCGGTGCTGGCGGGCCCCTGGACCATCTATCTCATCTGGGTACTCTCCAACGAGGGACCGATGCGCTTCGGCGCCCTGCGCCGCCGCATCGAGGGTATCTCCACCAAGATGCTCACGGAGCGCCTGCGGCTCCTGGAGGCGGAGGGTTTCGTGACCCGGCACTACGAGCCGACGGTGCCGCCCCAGGTGACCTACAGCCCCACCCAGCGCATCGCGGAGCTGCTGCCGGTACTGCGCAGCTTCTGTGACCTCTCCCGCAAGTGGTACAGCGATACCCACCCGGAAGCGGCGCCCAAGCAGACTGCTTAGGCCTGATCGCGTGACGCGAAAGAAGAAACGGGGCCTTGGCCCCGTTTCTCTTTCAGGCGTCTCAGTTGGAGACCGGTCTGAGCCTGGGGATGAATCTCATCAGCAGATAGTCGATGGACAGCTTCCCTGGCCCATAGACGAACGTCACCAGCAGCATCAATCCCCAGACCTTGTGGTCCTTGAAGGCAGAACCGAACAGGCCGGCCCAGAAGCCGTCCGGCCAGAGGTCCGGGAAGGAGATCACGCAGATGATGTTGTAGACGAACATGAAACCGGCGGCGAGACGGCCGAACAGGCCGAAGGCCAGGAAGAACGGCACCGCCAACTCCACCCCGGTGCCGATGTAGGCGGCCACCACCGGCGGCAAGAGCGGCACCTGATAGGTGTTGGTGAAGAGATCGATGGTGGAATCCATGTTGTCGATCTTGACCAGGCCGGCCTTGAAGAACGCCCAGGCCACCCACAGGCGCAGGCACAGGTCCACCACCGGTTTGGCGTAGCCGAGCCAGTCCACCCCCATGCAGTACCAACCTTGGAGCTTGGTAAACAGTCTCATCTTGTTTCACCCCTATAGATAGAAACTGGTGAGGATCTCGTCCCGCACCAGGGTTGCGAACCTCTCCTCCACATCGAAACCCCGTTCCACCGTCAACGCGATGCGGCAGGCGGCCTCGAAGGTCTCACCGCGGCACAGCACCCGCAGGAAGGCATAATCACCGGGTGAGAGCAGTCGCATCTCCACCGTGTCCGTGCGCCGCGAGAACAGCACCCGCTCGGCATCGCGACCGAGGTCCAGCTCGCCTTCCGGGTCTGCTTGCTGGCAGAACTGCCAGATGCTCAGGATGGGGAAACGCGAATCCAGGGCGCGGGCTGCCGGCTGGTGATGGAAGCGCAACTCAGTCAGCGCGTCGCGTGGGACCTTGGCGAGAGCCTCCAGGTCCATGGGCGTGTGCCCAGGCGCGATGGCGGTCTGCAGCCGCCGCCATTCCAGCGCCGCCACGTCGCCGAGGTACGGGAGCGAGGCCGCCGGCGCGTAGCTCTCCAGGAACAAAGGGAAAGCCCCGCCATAGTCCTGGACGTTGCCGCTGCGGGAGGGATTCGCACCGACGTAGGCATCGGCCGCGGCGGCGAAGAAGGCCTCGCCCACCAGGCGTTCGGTGACGGGATAGACCGCGCGCAAGGCCTCCCGCAATGCACTCAAGTGGTTGTGGCGGTAGACCTGCAAGCGCAGCAAGCCGGAGATGCCGCGGTCGCGCAAGGCCAGCCCGGCTGCATCACCGCCGCGCAGGGCCTGGCCCAGCATCTGTTGCAGCTCAGGCAGCGGCAGCATGGCGGGCTCCCAGATAGGTTGCCGCCTTGGCGGCCTCTGCCTGCAACACCGCGAAGGCCGGCAGCTCGCTGTCCCATTCTATGAGCGTAGGTTTGGGGCCGGTCCGCTCCAGGGTATAGGCATAGAGCTCCCATACCGCGGGTGTCACCGGCAGGCTGTGGCTGTCGATGAGCAACTCGGTGCCATCGATGTCCTTGCGTACATGACCCGCCAAGTGGATCTCGCCGACCGCCTCGGAGGGGATGGCATCGATGTAGCGGCGGGGATCGAAGCCGTGGTTCACGGCGCTCACGTAGATGTTGTTCACGTCAAGAAGGACGCCGCAACCGGACCGGGCGGCCACCTCCCGCAGGAACTCCCATTCCGGGATGGTGGAATGTTCGAACTCGAGATAACTGGAGACGTTCTCGATCAGCAGCCGGCGACCCAGCCGCTCCTGGGCTTCGATGATGCGGGATCTCACATGCAGGAGTGCCTCCTCGGTATAAGGCAGCGGCAGGAGATCATGGAAATGCTGGCCGCCGGCGGCGGTCCAGCACAGATGTTCGGAGACCAGAGCCGGCGCGAAGCGCGCGATAGCGGCCTTGAGGTGCTGGAGGTGTTGCGGATCCAAGGGATCGGTGCCACCGAGGGAGAGTCCCACGCCATGCAGGCTCAAGGGATAGTCGCGGCGCACCGCATCCAGCATCGCCACGGCGGCACCGGCAGGCGCGAAGTAATTCTCGCTGTGCACCTCGAACCAGGGCACCGCGGGCCGCGACTCCAGCACCTGGCGCAGGTGTGGGGTACGCAGGCCGATCCCCGCTCGCGCGGGGATCGGCTCATGCTGGGATACCGGGGTATCCATGGGCAGGTGCGGGCTCAGCCCTTCTTCTTGGCGGCGGCGGGTGCCATGGCCGTCAAGGAACCACCGGCGATCTTGGTGCACAGGCCCTTGGGCAGGTTCACGAAGGCATCCGGTTGGCGGTCCTTCTCGGCGGTGCCGGCGCAGGAGTTGCTGGCGGTCTGGCAATCGTTCTTGCCGGCCGCAGCCACTCCGTAGCACTTCTCCTGGGACGAGGCACCCGCCTTGTCGGCGGCCACGGCCGAAGCGGCCGCGAGCGTCACGACACCGGCGATGGCCGCGGTGATGGCGAGCTTGATGTCTCTGTTCATGGTCTATGGTCCTCCCGACTGGGTTGGTTGAAAGCGAAAGATCCCCGCGTCCAGACTACTTGAATCGAGCCCGGCTGGAGGCACTCGCTGGGTCTGGCTTGTCTCCAGGGACCTGGGGCAGGCTGAATTTGTTACAGGGAGGTTGGGCGGACGTGGTATTTCCGCTATAATGGCCCCAGTTTGACGCGACGCGATCCGGTCTCAAGTCCCGCAAACCTGTCTCGGCATACCCTCCAAGTATTCCCGATCCAGTCTTCAGAACCCCTTATCCCGCCTGGACCGGCAGTGCGCTTCGATGCGCCAGCAGGCTTCTCCAGGAGCAAAAATGAGTTTCGATTCCCTCGGCCTCTCGGCCGAACTGCTGCGTGCGGTCAAAGAACAGGGCTACGACACCCCGACCCCCATCCAGGCCCGCGCCATCCCCGTGGTGATCTCGGGCCGTGACCTGATGGGCGCCGCCCAGACGGGCACCGGTAAGACCGCCGGCTTCACGCTGCCGCTGCTGCAGCGGCTGCAGACCAGCCCCGGACCCAACGGCGGCCACCGCCACCCGGTGCGGGCGCTGATCCTCACCCCCACCCGCGAGCTCGCCGCCCAGGTGGGCGAGAGCGTGGCCGCCTACGGCAAGCACCTGCGCTTCTCCAGTGCGGTGATCTTCGGCGGCGTGAACATCAATCCCCAGATCGACAAGCTGCGCCGCGGCGTGGACATCGTCATCGCCACGCCTGGCCGCCTGCTTGACCACGTGGAGCAGCGCACCATCGACCTCTCCAAGGTCGAGATCCTGGTGCTGGACGAAGCGGACCGCATGCTGGACATGGGCTTCATCCGCGACATCCGCCGGGTGCTGGCGCTACTGCCCAAGCAACGCCAGAACCTGTTGTTCTCGGCCACCTTCTCCGACGAGATCCGCAGCCTCGCCGCCGGCATCCTCAAGGACCCGGAGACCATCGACGTGGCACCGCGCAACTCCACCGCGGAGCGCGTGAGCCAGCGGGTGTACCCCGTGGACCAGGGCCGCAAGCGCGGCTTGCTGGCCAAGCTCATCACCGAAGGCGACTGGCAGCAGGTGCTGGTATTCACCCGCACCAAGCACGGCGCCAACCGCCTGGCCGAGCAGCTCGGCAAGGACGGCATCCACTCCGCCGCCATCCACGGCAACAAGAGCCAGGGCGCCCGCACCCGCGCGCTGGCGGACTTCAAGAGCAACCGCGTGCGCGTGCTGGTGGCCACCGACATCGCCGCCCGCGGCCTGGACATCGACCAGTTGCCGCACGTAGTGAACTACGAACTGCCCAACGTGCCGGAGGACTACGTGCACCGCATCGGCCGTACCGGCCGCGCCGGCAGTTCCGGCGAGGCCATCTCCCTGGTGGCGGGCGCCGAGCGTCCGTTGCTGCGGGACATCGAGCGCCTGCTGAAGGCCGAGATCCCCCAGACCATCGTGCCGGGCTTCGAGCCCGGTCAGGCGCCCTTGCATGAACCGGACAGCCGTCCAGCGCGCCAGCATCAGCACCATGGCCAGCGACGCCATCCCGGCGGCGGTCAGCGCCAGGGCGGTGGCCATCACCACGGCCGTGGCCAGGGACGCGGCAACGGCCAGCACCGGGGCAACGGTCAGCGTCGCAACAACGACGACAACCGCGGCAACCGCTGAGAGACGAAGGAGTCGAGAGAGCCCCGCGGTGTGCGAGCGCCGCGGGGCTTTTTCATGTGCGCTGGATTCTCACTTCGAGCCCAACTTTCACAGCCGTCCATTCATCGTCCAGGATGCTGAAGTAAACGGTGTCGCGAATGCGGCCCGTATAGGTCATGGTGTGCTTGCGCAGTATGCCGTCCTGCTTTGCGCCGATGCGCAGTATGGCGTTGCGTGATCTCTCGTTGAGGCCGTCGGTCTTGAGCTCGACGCGGGTGCAACCCAGCACCTCGAAGGCATGACGCAGCATCAGGTACTTGGCCTCGGTGTTCACGGCGCTGCGCTGCCAGGGCTTGCCGATCCAGGTCCAGCCGATCTCCAGGCGGCCGTCCTTCACGCTGATATTGGCGTAACGAGTGCTACCCACGATCTGACCGGTATCCTTGAGCGTCGTGACGAATGGCACCGAGAGACCGCGCCGCTGCTCGTCCAGGGCCAGCTGCACGTACTCCAGCATCTGTTGCCTTTCCAGCACGCGGCTGGGCACCCACTTCCAGAGCTCTTCATCCAGGCCCACAGCACAGAGGTCGTCCAGATGATCAAGGCTAAGGGGCAGCAGACGCACGTGGGCGCCTTCGAGGGTGATGGGCTTGGGCTGGAGCATGTCCGCAGGGGCAATATCAGCCGCCAGCACCGGGCATGGTCTTCTGCGCCAGGAATCCGTCCAGTTCCTGCTGGCTGCTGATGGTCACGCCGATGTCCTTCAGCAAGCCGGTCTGCAGGCGGTAGACCCAGCCGTGCACGGTGAGGGCCTGACCGCGCTGCCAGGCATCCAGCACGATGGTGGTGCGGCACACGTGCAGCGCCTGCTCCACGACATTGAGCTCGCATAGCCGATCCAGACGCGTCTCCGGGGTAGGATGGGCGCTGATGTCCGCCTCGTATTTTTCGACTACATCCTTCACGTGCCGCAGCCAGTTATCGATGAGGCCGAAAGTGGAGTCGCCATAGGCCGCCTGCACGCCGCCGCAG
>Ga0070714_100002921_pt1 | contig 12644 bp, 9 predicted proteins | sample LARL83metaG_FD_65450 | JGI IMG/M metagenome (GOLD analysis project Ga0070714, IMG submission 65450) | Corn, switchgrass and miscanthus rhizosphere microbial communities from Kellogg Biological Station, Michigan, USA - LAR L8-3 metaG | ecosystem: Host-associated > Plants > Roots > Rhizosphere ... | reverse complement strand
CGACCAGGTGCTGCAGATCGGCAGTCCCAAAGGCGTGGCGCGGTTGATGCAGCGCGCGGGACGCAGCGGCCATCAACCGGGCGCGGTTTCCAAGGTGACGGTCGTGCCGACGCAGGCGCTGGAGCTCGTCGAAGCGGCGGCTGCGCGCGAAGCGGCGGCCGAGCGACGCATCGAGCCGCGGCCCGCGCTGAGCGCGCCGCTCGACGTGCTGGTGCAGCATCTCGTGACATGCGCGCTCGGCGGCGGCTTTCGTCCGGACGCGCTTCTCGCGGAAGTGCGCTCCACGCACGCGTACGCCACGCTCACGCAGGACCAGTGGCAATGGGCGCTCGACTTCGTGGTGCACGGCGGCGCGAGCCTGAACGCGTATCCCGAGTATCGACGCGTGGCGCTCGACGACAGCGGCGTCGCGCACGTGCCCGACGCGCACATCGCACGACGGCATCGCGCGCAGATCGGCACGATCGTCTCGGATGCGAGCATCACGGTGCAGCTGCGCAACGGCCGCAAGCTCGGGCACGTCGAGGAGTCGTTCATCGCGATGCTTTCGCCCGGCGACTGCTTCGTTTTCGCCGGCCGCGTGCTCGAGTTCCTGCGCGTGCGCGAAATGACGGCGTGGGTGCGTCTCGCGCCCTCCAAGTCGGCCGTCGTGACGCGATGGCTCGGCACCCGCATGGCGTTTTCCACGCTCCTCGCCGAGCGCACGCGCGGGCTCATCGCCCAGGCGAAGCTGGGGCGCTTCGAGTCGCCCGAGCTCGCGCTCGTGCGCCCCCTGCTGATGCTGCAGGCGCGGTGGTCGGCGCTGCCCGGGGAGCGCGAATGGCTGTGCGAGCGCATCCGGCTGCGCGAAGGGCATTACCTGTTCTTCTATCCGTTCGAGGGACGGCTCGCGCATCTGGGCCTGGCGACGCTCTTCAGCTACCGGCTCTCGAGGCTCGTCCCCCGCAGCTTCAGCATCATGGTCAACGACTACGGCTTCGGATTGCTGTCGTCGCAGCCGGTGTCGCTCGGACTGCACGAGATCGGCACGCTGCTCGCGGCGCCCAACGTGGAGCAAGACATTCTCGCGGGCTTGAACGCCGCCGAGCTCGGGCGTCGCCAGTTCCGCGAGATCGCGCGCGTCGCCGGGCTCGTGTTCCAGGGTTACCCCGGACAGCCGCAATCGAGTCGCCAGCTCCAGGCCTCGAGCGGGTTGCTGTGGGACGTGTTCAACGACTACGACCCCGGCAACCTGCTGCTCGCGCAGGCGACGCGCGAGGTCCTCGAGCGCCACCTCGACGCGTCGCGCCTCGCGGCGGCGCTTGCCCGCCTGCGCGGCTCGCGCGCCGTGGTCACCGATCCGCCGCGCCCGACGCCGTTCGCCTTCCCGCTCATGGTGGAGATGTTCCGCGAGAAGCTCACCACGGAGGACCTGGAGACGCGCGTGGCGCGCATGGTCGCCGACCTCGAGAAAGCCGCGGAGCGCACGCCTGCGTGATACCCATGTGACAATGACGCCCCCGCGCCGCAGGCGCGCGCTCGCGGACGTCACATGGCCTACACCGGCACGCCTTTCGATCTCAGCGGCAACGTCGCGCTCGTCACCGGCGCTTATCGCGGGCTCGGATTCGCCATCGCGCGCGGTCTTGCGCGCGCCGGCGCGAGAGTGTTCCTCAACGCGCGTCGCGAAGAGGCCGTCACGCAGTCGGTCACAACGCTGCAGGACGAAGGGCTGACCGCGGCCGCGTCGTTGTTCGATGTCACCGACGCGGACGCCGTGAAGCGCGCGGTGCGCGCCATCGCGGATACGGCCGGGCCGGTTTCGATCCTCGTGAACAACGCGGGCATCCAGCGGCGTCATGCGTTCGTCGATTTCCCGGACGCCGATTGGGAGGCGGTGATGGCGACCAACCTCACCGGCCCCTATCGCGTGTCGAAGGCCGTGCTACCCGACATGATCGCCGCGCGACGCGGCAAGGTCATCCACATCGCCTCGCTCATGAGCGAGCTCGCACGCCCGACGGTGGTGCCCTACGCCGCGGCCAAGGGCGGAATCCGCATGCTGACGCGCGGCATGGCGGTCGAGCTCGCCCAGCACAACGTGCAGGTGAACGCCATCGCGCCCGGCTATTTCGCGACCGAGCTCAATCGCGCGCTCCTCGACAACGCGGAGTTCGACGCGTGGGTGAGGAAGCGCACGCCGGCGGGCCGCTGGGGCGACCCCGCCGAGATCGCCGGCCTCGCGGTATTCCTCGCGTCGCGCGCGGCGGACTACATCACCGGCCAGGTCGTCACGATCGACGGCGGCATGAGCGTCGCGCTGTAGCGCGCTGGCGTCGCTACGCGCGCCGCGTCGCGCGCTTGCGCGGCGCTGCGGCGGCCTGCGTGTCGCCGCCGGCGTGTGGCGGCGCGGCGCCCCACGCGGTCACACCCAGCGTCACCAGCTGGTCGACGACCTTGCCGCTCTCTACCAGGAAATCCTGGATCGCCTCGGTGGCATAGCGCGTCTGCACGCCGAACGCTTCGGCGGCGGTCTCGCACTTCGCGATCTCGCCCATGGCGTCGATGCCTTTCTGCACCTCGGTGGTCCAGTACGTCATCGCCTTGGCCTGGACCGATTCCGCACCCTGGAGCCATGAACGGTAGGCCCGCTCGGCGTAGTCGAGCGAGTCGCCTGTGAGACCCCCCATGAGTCCCGCGTTGGAAGTCACGCCGTGCGTGTCGGTTCGGTTCGCCATGATCGATCCTCCGGATGCAATTGCGATCGGGCCGGATATCCCGTGCGCGGGCGCGCACGCGGCCTCGCATCGATCATAGCGCCGCGATGTGACGATGTGTGATCAACTTTCATGCCATTTCGGCTCGGTGTCCGGCACATTGTCGAGCTCCGCGAGCCACACCGTCGCGTGCGCGTCGCTCGGCGCGCGATAGTCGCCGCGCGGTGACAGTGATCCGCCCGATCCCACCTTCGGCGCGTTCGGCATCGCGCTGCGCTTGAATTGCGAATCGTGGAAGAAGCGCTGCAGGAACACGCCGAGCCAGCGCTTGATCGCGGCGATGTCGTACGCGTGGCGGTCCTCGTCGCGAATGCCCGGCCAGTTGCCCGCGCCCACGTCGTGCCACGCGGACCACGCGAGGAAGGCGACCTTCGACGGCAGATAGCCGAAACGCAGCGTGTAATAGAGATGGAAGTCCTGCAGCTCGTAGGGGCCGACGACCTGCTCGGAGCTCTGCGCGGGTTGCTGTTGCGCGTCGCCGGGCACGAGCTCGGGGCTGATCGTGGTCGCGAGCACGTCGCGCAGCACCGCGCTGGTATCGGGTCCCAGCGCGTCGGCGTCCGCGACCCAGCGGATGAGGTGCTGGATCAGCGTCTTCGGCACGCTCGCGTTCACGCCGTAGTGCGACATCTGGTCGCCGACGCCATACGTGCACCAGCCGAGCGCGAACTCGCTGAGATCGCCCGTTCCGATGACGATGCCGCGCCGCAGATTGGCGAGGCGGAATAGATGGCTCGTGCGCTCGCCCGCCTGCACGTTCTCGAAGGTGACGTCGTAAACCGGCTTGCCGTCCGCGTACGGATGCCCGATGTCCTTCAGCATCTGCTCGCAGCTCGGCCGGATGTCGATGGTCATCGCCTCGCAGCCCAGCGCGCGCACGAGCCGTTCGGCCTGCCCCTGCGTGCGCTCGCTCGTCGCGAAGCCGGGCATCATCACGCCGAGGATGTCGCTGCGCGGCCGGCCGAGGAGCTCCATCGCGCGCACGCACACGAGCAGCGCGTGCGTCGAGTCGAGGCCGCCGCTCACGCCGATCACCGCTTTGCGGCTTCCCGTGAACCGCATGCGCGTGACGAGGCCCTGCACCTGGATGTCGAAGATCTCGCGGCACCGCTCCTCGCGCGTCGCCGGATTCGACGGCACGTAGGGAAAGCGCTCGTAGCGACGCGACAGCTGGAGCGTGTCGCCGCGCGGCAGCGCGAGGTCGACCTCGATCGTGCGAAACGCGGGGACGGCATCGGCGAGCGCGTCGGCGCATTGTCCGAAGCTCGTCTGGCGCGCGCGCTCCTGCACGAGGCGATCGAGATCGATGTCCGCCGTGATGAGCTGCGAAGCGTCCTCGAAGCGCCGGGTCTCCGCGAGGCGGTTGCCGTTCTCGTAGATGAGCCCATGGCCGTCCCAGGCCATGTCGGTGGTCGATTCGCCCGTTCCGGCCGCGCTGTAGGCATAGGCCGCGAGGCAGCGCGCCGACTGGTTGCCCACGAGCTCGCGCCGGTAGTCGCCCTTCGCCGTGGTGATGTTCGACGCCGAGAGGTTGAGGAGCAGCGTCGCGCCGGCCATCGCGGCGAACGACGACGGCGGCACGGGAACCCAGAGGTCCTCGCAGATCTCGACGTGGAACGTGAGCATCGGCTGCGCACGCGCCCGGAACAGAAGCCCGCTGCCGAAGGGCACCTCGCGCTGGCCGCAGAGGTCGACGCGGTCGAAACGCGCGACGCGTCCCGGCGTGAACTGCCGCAGCTCGTAGAACTCGCGATAGTTCGGCAGGTAGGTCTTCGGTACCACGCCGAGCAGCGCCCCGTCGCGCATCACCGCGGCGCAGTTGAAGATGGCGTCGTGAAGCCGCAGGGGCAGTCCGACGACCGCGACGACCGGCAGCTTGCGCGTGGCCTCCATGACGCGCATCAACGCATCGCGGCAGGCGTCGAGCAACGCCTGCTGTTGGAACAGATCGTCGCAGGTGTAGGACGCGAGGCCGAGCTCGGGAAAGAGCGCGATCAGCGCGCGCTCGCCCGCCGCCTGCTCGAGCAGCTCGATCGTCCGCGTCGCGTTGTCGTGCGGGTCGGCGACACGAAGCGTCGGCACGCCGACCGCGACGCGGACGAAACCATGCGCGTACAAGTTGAAGAACTGGGACATGGGATGCGACGAAGACGGGGAAGGCAGGATGGACGATCGGGCCCGTTCGGGATGCGCGCGAACCGGCTCTAGTCTACGGCAGGCCGCCGCGGCGGCGACTTTGAGCGTACGCTAACGGCCCCCCTGCCTCCTTCCCGACCCAATGGCCTATCAACGCATCCTGGTTCCGATCGACGGCAGCGCCGCTTCCGCACGCGGACTCGAGGAAGCCGTGCGACTCGCCAAAGCGCTCGGCGCGCGCGTCACGATCCTGCACGTCGTGGAAAACCCGCCGGTGCTCGCGTCGCCCGACATGGCGGCGTACGCGCCGCAAGCGATCGACGACATGCGCCTCGCGGGCCAGCAGATCGCCGACGACGCGAAAGCGCGTGCCGAGGCCGCCGGCGTCACCGCCGAGGTCGTGCTGGTCGATCCGACCGGCAAGGCCGTCTACGAAGCGATCGTCGAGCAGGCGCGCCGCCTGGGCGCGGACATCATCGCCCTCGGCACGCATGGCCGGCGCGGCCTCGCGCGCGCCATCATGGGCAGCGACGCGGAAGGCGTCGTGCGCGCGGCCACGGTTCCCGTGATGCTCGTGCGCGGCGCCGAGCGCGACTGACGGTCAGCCGATCGTCGCCGGCTTGCGATCGAGCAGCCGGTAGAGCCACGCGAGGCCGGCGCGCGTGCTCTGCACCGGCCGGTATTCGCATCCCACGTAGCCGTCGTACTTCAGCTCGTCGAGGAGGCGGAAGAGGTAGGAGTAGTTGATCTCGCCGACGTCCGGCTCGGTGCGACCCGGCACCCCCGCGATCTGGATGTGGCCGATGTTCGCGATGCGCGCGCGAAGCGTGCTCGCCAGATTCCCCTCCACGATCTGCGCGTGATAGAGGTCCATCTGGACCTTGAGGTTGCGCGCACCGACCTCCTCGCGAATGGCGTGCGCCTCGGCTTGATGCGTGAGGAAGTATCCGGGGTTGTCGACCGGGTTGAGCGGCTCGATGAGGATGGTGACGCCCTGCTCCGCCGCCTCGCTGCATGCGAAGCGCAGATTGCGAATGTAGGTACGTCGCCGGCGCTCGAGCTCGGCGGCGTCCACGGCCGCGGGCAGCAGCCCGGCCATGACGTGCACGCGCGGACAGTCGAGCGCCTTGGCAGTGCGCAGCGCCGTGACGATGCCGGCCGCGAACTCGTGCTCGCGATCGGGCAGCGATGCCGTTCCGCGATCACCGAGCTTCCAGTCGCCCGGTGGCGCATTGAAGAGCACGATGTCCAGCTTGTGCGCGCGCCGCCGCTCGACGATCTCGCGCGCCTGGTATTCGTACGGGAACCCGAACTCCACCGCGCGAAAGCCCGCGTGCGCCGCTTCGGCGAACCGATCGAGGAACGGAACCTCGTTGAACAGGAACGACAGGTTCGCGGCGAACCGCGGCATGCGAAGGCCCTTGCGTTGCCGCCGCGCGCCTTCTGGTGCCTGCGCGCCGGGGTAGAATGCAACGATTCTGCACGCCTGCACCATTGCGTGCAACGCCGTGCAGCCGACGCGCGGCGCGATCCATCAGCCCGCGCCGAAGGCAAGGGGCCGTCGTCCATGCGCTCCGCCGATCTCGCGTTCGATCTTCCCGGCGCTCCGGGCACTGCTTCGGAGGCGTGGAGCACGGTCATCGCGGGAGAGCGCGTCGCGCTGTACGCCGAGCGCGCGCTCCACTGGCCGCGCGAGCGCACGCTGTTCGTCGCCGATGTTCACCTCGGCAAGGCGGCAGCCTTTCGCGCCGGCGGCGTTCCCCTCCCGCGAGGCGCAACGGCCGCCGATCTCGCACGCCTCACCCGGCTCATCGAGCGCACCTGTTCGCGGCACCTGGTGATCCTGGGTGATTTCTTCCACGCGCGCGCAGGACGCGTTCCCGCGCTCGACGCCGCGTTCTCCGCGTGGCGCGCGCATCACGCGGCGCTCCGGATCACGCTGGTACGCGGCAATCACGATCGGCACGCCGGCGATCCCCCGGGCCACTGGCGCATCGAATGCGTCGGCGACCCGCACCCGCTGCCGCCGTTCCTCGCGTGTCATGCGCCTGTCATGCCAGAGACCGGTCATGCGCTGTGCGGACATGTCCATCCCGGCGTGTGGGTCTCGGGACGCGGCGAGGAATCGGCGCGGCTGCCCTGCTTCGTGGTCGGCGCCCGGCGCACGATCCTGCCCGCATTCGGTCGCTTCACCGGACTTGCGCGTGCAACGCTGGCGCCGCAGGACCGGGTCGTCGCGATCGCCGGCGCGCGCCTCTTTGCGCTGCCGGTGCCCGTCGACTAGCCGCTGCCGCGTCGCGCGCGCGTCCCCGCTTCCTGCTTCGGCATGCGCTGCACGGCGGGAACGGCCGGCGGCGGAAGATCCGCGACAGTGCGTTCGACGTCGGCAAGCCGCTGTGCGGTCGGCGGCAGCCTGGGCACGTCGAGACGCGGCGCGGTGCCGAGCCCCAGCGCGGTGGTGAGATCGCCACATGTCTCACGTCGCCAGCGGCTCAGGTACGGCACCTCGACGCCGAAGCGCGTCTCGAGCAAGCGCAGCGTCGATGTGTGATCGAACGTGTCCGTTGCGACGAACCCGCCGCGCGAGAACGGCGAGATCACGAGGCACGGCACGCGGAAGCCGAGTCCCACGGGCAGGCCGTTGACGAACTCGCCGGGCGTTCCGGGCGGCGGCGTGGGGGGCAGCACGTGGTCGAACTGTCCGTCGTTCTCGTCGTAGTTGACGATCACGACCGACCTCGCCCACACGCGCGGATTCGACCACAGCGCCTCGAGCACCGCGCGCGTGTGATCCTCGCCCGCGGCGGGCAGGTAGTCCGGGTGCTCGCTCACCGTCGACGGCGGCACGATCCAGGTTACCTGCGGAATGTTGCCCGTCGCGAGATCGTGAAGCAGCTCGTAGAGCGGCCGGTTGCGCAGCGCGGCGTCGCGCAGCTCCGACTGGCGATCGGCATTGGCGAACGTCGAGAAGTACTTCACGACGTTGCAGCCGTAGTCGTCGAAGTCGTGGTAGATGCGCCATGACACGCCGGCGCGCGTCAATCGCTCGGGATACGTCTCCCAGTCGAGGCCGCGTGCGCTGTTGTCGAGGACCGGCTTGCCGAACCGCGCATCGGCATCGACCGACCCCGTCATGAGGAACAGGCGATTGGGGCGCGTCGACGACAGCATCGAGCAGTGATACGCGTCGCAGACCGTGAACGCGTCGGCCAGGGCGTAATACAAGGGCAGGTCCTCACGGACGAGATAGCCCATCGTGAGCGCTCCGGCGTCACCCTCGATCGAGCGATGCACGCGCGCGAAGCCCTCCATCCTTCCGCCGGCGATGCACCCGTGCTGCGCGCCCCAGCTGTGATTGAGGTCGCGCAGGCGCTGCGCGCTCGTACGACGCGTATCGAGGCGGAACGGCAGCACGAAGCCGTCGGGATGGTCGCGATCCGGCTGCATGAACACCGGATTGCCGTTCGGCAGGCGAAGCGCCGAGGCGTCATCGAAGCCCCGCACGCCGGCGAGCGTGCCGAAGTAGTGGTCGAAGGAGCGGTTCTCCTTCATCAGCACGATTACGTGATCGATGTCGTTCAGGCGCGCCGGTGCGGCTGCCTCGGCAGGCGTCGGCAGCGCCGCCGCGGCCGTGGCGGCGGCAACGCCCTGCAGGAAGCGGCGACGCTGGAGGTCGGGGGCGGACATGCCGCCAGCATGGCCGGCTGGTGAGACCGGGGCAATAGGCCGTTCGGCGTCCCGGTCGCACCACCCGTTTGCGGCCTGTCATGGAGCCGTCCCGCACCAGTGGACGAAGCGGTGGATAAGTCGTGGAAAGCCTCTTAATAACCTACTCAAACAGGGCCAGCAGCGTGTTTTTTCGACCGTTTATCGGCAGGAAAACTGTGGATGAAAAAGACCTTGCACTACCCCGCCGGACCCACTATTCTTTGTGTTGAGCCCGGACTTGAAGCACTAGATATAGAGGTTTGCCACATAATAAGAATTACCGGGCACCCCACGAAGAGTCGCGCCAGTCGTGGCTTTACGCGGGTTACGGGCCGCAGGCCCTTGCCAGGCAATCCCCGGCCTTCCAGGGGGTGCCGCAAATGCCCGTAAACCCTGCAAAGCGCCGGCCGTACCACCCAAACGACAAGATTCGAAGGAGAACCACCCATGCAGATCGCTCCCGCCGTCCCCACGCCCGCCCAGCCGCCCCGGGACCTGATCGTGGGTGAGGCGGGCAGTCCGGTGGGGAGCAGCGCGGATCCGCGGTTCGCCCAGTACAAGATCATCCGCCGCAACGGCTCGGTCGTCGGCTTCGAGCCGGCCAAGATCAGCATTGCCATGACCAAGGCGTTCCTGGCCGTGAACGGCGGGCAGGGCGCGGCCAGTGCGCGCATCCGCGACGAGGTCACGCGCCTCACCGACCTGGTCGTCGCGGCGCTGATGAAGCGCAAGCCCGAAGGCGGCGCCATCCATATCGAGGAAATCCAGGACCAGGTCGAGCTCGCGCTCATGCGCGGCGGCGAGCACGAAGTCGCGCGCGCGTACGTCCTCTATCGCGAGAAGCGCGCGCAGGAGCGCGCCGCTGCGCGCAAGCACGACCCGAAGAAGGCGGAGCATGCGCTCAACGTCACCGACAACGGCGTGCGCAAGCCGCTCGATCTCGATCGCCTGACCTATCTCGTCAAGGCCTCGTGCGAAGGCCTGCCCGACGCGGATCCCGATCGCATCCTCAAGGCCACGCTCAAGGATCTCTACGACGGCGTGCCCATGGACGAGGTGCGCAAGGGCGTGGTGCTGTCGGCGCGCACGCTCATCGAAAAGGATCCCGCGTACTCCTACGTCACGGCGCGCCTGCTGCTCGACAGCCTGCGCTTCGAGGCGATGGGCGAGGAAGCCACGCAGGCCGACATGGAGACGAAATATGCCGAGTATTTTCCGCAGTTCATCAAGCACGGAATCAAGATCGGCCTCCTGAACGACGCGCTCGCGCACTTCGACCTCAAGATTCTCGGCAAGGCGCTCGCCGCCAAGCGCGATCTCCAATTCGGCTATCTCGGGCTGCAGACGCTGTACGACCGCTATTTCCTGGTCGATCAGTACGTCGGCGGGCGGCGCTTCGAGCTGCCGCAGTGCTTCTTCATGCGCGTGGCGATGGGCCTGGCGCTCAACGAGGTCAACCGCGAGGCGCGCGCGATCGAGTTCTACGACGTGCTCTCCACGTTCGACTTCATGTCGAGCACGCCCACGTTGTTCAACTCGGGCACGCATCGCTCGCAGCTCTCCTCCTGCTACCTCACCACCGTGAGCGACGACCTCGACGGCATCTACGAGGCCATCAAGGAGAACGCGCTGCTCTCCAAGTTCGCCGGGGGGCTCGGCAACGACTGGACGAACGTCCGTGCCATGGGATCGCACATCAAGGGCACGAACGGCAAGTCGCAGGGCGTCGTGCCGTTCCTCAAGGTCGTGAACGACACCGCGGTGGCCGTGAACCAGGGCGGCAAGCGCAAGGGCGCGGTGTGCACGTACCTCGAGACGTGGCACCTCGACATCGAGGAGTTCCTCGAGCTGCGCAAGAACACCGGCGACGATCGCCGCCGCACGCACGACATGAACACGGCGAACTGGATTCCCGACCTTTTCATGAAGCGCGTGATGGAGGGCGGCGAATGGACGCTGTTCTCGCCGTCGGACGTTCCCGACCTGCACGACAAGTGGGGACACGCGTTCGAGGAAGCGTACGCGCGCTACGAGGACAAGGTCGCGCGCGGCGAGCTGAAGCTCTTCAAGAAGATTCCGGCCCTTCAGCTGTGGCGCAAGATGCTCTCGATGCTGTTCGAGACGGGGCATCCGTGGATCACGTTCAAGGATGCTTGCAACGTGCGCTCGCCGCAGCAGCACGTCGGCGTGGTGCACAGCTCCAATCTCTGCACGGAGATCACGCTCAACACGGGCGACGCGGAGATCGCCGTGTGCAATCTCGGCTCGGTCAACCTGCTCGCGCACATGGTGCAGGGCGACAAGGGGTGGCTGCTGGACCAGGCCAAGCTGAAGCGCACGATCACCACCGCGATGCGGATGCTCGACAACGTCATCGACATCAACTACTACGCGGTCGCCAAGGCGCGCAACAGCAACCTGAAGCATCGGCCGGTCGGCCTCGGCATCATGGGCTTCCAGGATTGCCTTCACCTCATGCACGTGCCGTACGCGTCGGACGCCGCGGTGCAGTTCGCCGACACGTCGATGGAAGCGGTCTGCTACCACGCGTACTGGGCGTCGACCGAGCTTGCCGAGGAGCGCGGCCGCTACAGCACCTTCAAGGGCAGCCTGTGGGACCGCGGCGTCCTGCCGCTCGACACGCTGAAGCTCCTGCGCGACGAGCGCGGCGGCTACGTCGACATCGACGAATCGTCCACCATGGACTGGGCGTCGCTGCGCAGCCGCATCCAGGAGCACGGCATGCGCAACAGCAACTGCATCGCCATCGCGCCGACCGCCACGATCAGCAACATCATCGGCGTCGCGGCGTCGATCGAGCCCGAGTACCAGAACATCTACGTCAAGTCGAACCTCTCCGGCGAGTTCACCGTCGTGAACGAGCACCTCGTCGCCGAGCTGAAGAAGCTCGACCTGTGGGACGACGTGATGGTCGCCGACCTCAAGTACTTCGACGGCTCGCTCGCCAAGATCGATCGGGTGCCGGCCGCGATGCGGCAGCTCTATGCGACCGCGTTCGAGGTCGAGACCAGGTGGATCGTCGAAGCGGGTGCGCGACGCCAGAAGTGGATCGACCAGGCGCAGTCGCTCAACATCTACATGGCCGGTGCATCGGGCAAGAAGCTCGACGACACGTACAAGCTCGCGTGGCAGCGCGGACTGAAGACCACGTACTACCTGCGCACGCTCGCAGCCACCTCGGCGGAGAAGTCGACCGGTCGTGGCGGCGAGCTGAACGCCGTGCCGGCATCCGGCGGCATCTCCGGCAATGCGCGGCCCGCCGCTGCCGCCGCGCCCAAGACCGAGGACGAGACCGCGCCCAAGTTCTGCGCGATCGATGATCCGACGTGCGAAGCGTGCCAGTGAAGCACTTGCGGCCACCAGGACAACAACGATGATCAGTTACGGCACGCTGCAATTCACCGATCCGGTGCCGCTCGGCCCGGAGTCGCTTCCGTCGAGCGCCGGTTTGTACGCGATCCTGGTGCCGAATTACGAATATCGCCCCGCGCCGTACGAGCCGATCTATTTCGGCTCCAGCGCGAACCTGCGCGCCGCGGTGGGCACGCATCACACGGCCTACAACCGCTGGCGGTGGCACCCGCGCGGCCGGTCGGGATTGTTCGTGTCCTACGTTGCGATGCCCTCCTCGACCGAGGATTGGCGTCGCTACAACGAGGGTCAGCTCGTCAAGCAATACCAGCCCGCCTGCAATCGGGACGAGATGGCCGACGCACAAACGCAAGCGCTGCGCGCCATCGGCGCGCGCAGGTTCGGCGCCGGCGATTGAACGGCAGCATCCGCTCGGCGAAGGTCGACAAGGCGACCCGCGAGCGACAACGGATTCGGTGAACCGATGTGCGCGACGGCAGCGATGACCCAGAGACATCGCGCGGCGGCATCGGGCGAGGCAGACCTTTGCGAACCCAGACAGGACGCGCCAGGTGTGGCGTCGGACGCGAAGGAACGAGCCCTACCGATAGGACCCGCTGCTCGGGTCCACGGCAGTGAGTTGAACTGGGGGCGCGCGAAGCTGCAGCCGCG
>Ga0070714_100002919_pt1 | contig 12645 bp, 14 predicted proteins | sample LARL83metaG_FD_65450 | JGI IMG/M metagenome (GOLD analysis project Ga0070714, IMG submission 65450) | Corn, switchgrass and miscanthus rhizosphere microbial communities from Kellogg Biological Station, Michigan, USA - LAR L8-3 metaG | ecosystem: Host-associated > Plants > Roots > Rhizosphere ... | reverse complement strand
CATGCCCCTGGTGACCGGTGGTTCGCCGACGAGACGTACCTGAAGATCGCCGGTACGTGGACCTATCTCTACCGGGCCGTCGATCAGCATGGCCAGGTCATCGACGTCCTGCTGCCGGGGAGGCGCAATCTGGCGGCCACCCGGCGCTTCTTCACCCGCGCGCTGCGTGTCAGCACGGTCCCGGTCGAAGTCACGACCGACCGCGCCTTTGTCTACCCGCGGGTCCTGGACGAGCTGATTCCCCCAGCGCTGCACATTGTTGAGCAGTACGCGAACAACCCGATCGAGGCTGACCACGGGCGGCTAAAGGCCAGGCTGCGGCCGATGCGCGGCCTGAAGCGCCACGGCTCAGCGCGGATCCTCGCCGCCGGACATGCATTCGTGCAGAACCTCCGCCGCGGCCACTACGACATCGCTACCGAAGTCCCCAGCCGCCACAGGCTCCGCGTGGCATTCGACGACCTCGCGCTCACCATCTGAACCCAGCAGAGCATCCCGATCGTGCTCCGACGCTGTTCAGGGAAGGCACAACGCAACAGTGCTCTTCGGCATAATTAAAGGACTCGCTTCTGGCGCCTTGACCACGATAATTGCCACCAGGCCCACGATAACCGCCACCAAGACCACGATAATTGTCAGCAATGCGTCTACATTGCACATAAACATTCTTGATTGCATAGCCGTAGTCGGCATATGCTTGAGCGCGTTTCTCGTCCCATCGCGACGCCTGTTCACGCCGCCAGCGCGCGCGCTCGGTGGCGGCGCCCGCAAGGTATGAAGCCGAGGCACCAATGACTACGCCGATCAGAGCTGGAAGCTGCTGAACAAAACTGGCCATGATCACCTCCCTTGACATCGATGGGTGAGGTCAAAGTAGGGCATTTCTACCCCCGTACCCTGCTTGCAACCCTAGGTCGGTGAGGTCGTTGGCACACTCTACGGGGTCTGCGAGTTCGAATCCTCCAAGCATGCTGCGACGCTCCCAACGCCCCGCAGCCAGCATGGCGACATCTGTTGACCTGATTCAGGGACTTCCGGCCGTTGACCCCTACCACCTGCAGACGTAGTCTTCGCCTACTGGCTACCCGGGGGGGAGGCCACCGTGAAGCGACACGTCGTGGCCGGTCTATTCATCTCGCTTATCAATGCAGGGAGCTTGCTACTGACGTTTCCCGCACAAGCTACTGGCCGATGCCCCATCCAGGGTAGACGCCCACGTACGTTCGAGGTATTCATCGGTGGGGGTGCTATTGATATCTGTGCATTTCGATATGCATTTCTCAACTATAACTTGGCGGGAGTATGGCTAAAACTGATCCTGATTCCAGCGGGCATGCGCTCGATGTAGCACAAACGCCCGCTGCCGTGAACGGGCCGAAGCGAGATTGGGCGACGCTAGCGACCGCGGCAACAGCAATCGTTGCTATTGTCGCTGCCGTGATTTACGGATTGGGAGCCGTTTCTCTAGGTCTTAAGCTCTGGTTTGTAAGGGATCCAGTAACGCCTGTACTAGGACAGCTTCCTAGTAGCTTTCTTCTTGTTGCTTCATTTAGTTACATAATATTCCCGGCTATTCTCGCAGGAGCAGGCGTCTATTTTCTTTATCATCATCTGATAAAACGAAAGCCAAGTCTGAAGTCTATTAATCTGAGGCCTTTTAAAGACAATAAACCCAACTATATCTATCTTACTATCTTGCCGATCCTACTGGCAGGAGTTCCTGCAGTCTTGGTGCTATACTTCTACTACGTTCGGAAGAATTTGATCATTGGGGTTGAACGTTCATGGTGGGTAGTATTCGTTGTCGGCCTGATACCGAGTGTTATATCAATATATCTAGCACTTCGAGTTTTGTTGCTGGTCAAAGAATATGAACGCAAGTCTGCCCTTCCGCGCTCGGGACTTCATAGGGTATTGGCCGGAGGGCTGCGCGTCGGGATAGCTGCCCTTGCGTTGATTCCTTGCGTAGCATTCGTTTCTGCAGCCGTACCGTTGCCCGTGGTCTACTTGTGTGGGACCACCTTCCGGCAAGTGGAGCCGCTTGGCCATCATTATCAGGTAGGGAACCTGATCGGAATCAGCGGGCAGTGGGCCTACTTGGCTGAAACGACACGAAAATTGAAAAATGGGAAGCCGATTTACAAGGGTAGTTTTATCGCCGTCGTTCCGCTTTCGGCTGTACAGCTTGCCGCCGTAGGCCGTGGAGGTGGGTGCAATGACCTGATCTCGACAGGAGAGCCGCTGAACTCCGGCTACTACGTAAGCAGAAAGCCAAAGGATAAGCCTCACTCACCGCACTGGTTTATCCTGCTAACCGCCGATGCTAATGGGAATACATCGGGGACTGTAGCTTTGGTTGACCGCTATGGGGAGCCCCATCTCAGTCAGACTTTCATCGGCCACGCACATTCACGTTTCGCGGAGCTAACATTCAGCGAAGCAGGGCTGCAGACGGCTGAATATCAAAGCAATTTCATAGATCTTAAAGGCTGCTGGAAATGGTTGAAGGGTATCTCTACCGGGGAACAATGTGTATTCGTCCGGTCCATCGGCGGCCAAGATGTTCAGAAGAGTTGAATCCATGAGTGGCAAGTGAAGTCGGCTCGGGGTGAGGCGCCGGGTTATCGACGGTGACCACCCTGCGATGACACCCACAACTGACACCCACGAGCTTGGATTTCGCTGTACTCATGTGAACTCTGAGAGCACACTGTGCCAGACCATGGACGGGGGCTGGACATCTTGGCGCAGCTTTGCAAGCAGGGGGTCAGGGGTTCGAGTCCCCCCTTAGTCCACCAGGCAAACGATCCGGGCCAGAGCCTGGAATCGTCAGTTGACCACCGACGCTCAGCTCCTGCGCCGCCGCTGGCGGACTCAGGCCTGCGTCTGGTAAGTAGCTTGGGGGCTGAGCGTCCGAACCTGGGGCGTTTGGTACCTTCCGTGGCCCCGAAGCGGAGCAAGAATTTGGCTCGGCAATGCGTCTTCTGCGGATCGGCGGATCTGACTCGCGAGCATGTCCTCCCGGACTGGCTGACCGAGATCGGGCTGGATCCTGAGCCGTCGATCCACCATGTCGGCCCGCTGAACCGGCGTCCTCGCGAGTGGTCTGCGAGGCCCTTCGCGACCACGGTGAAGATGGTGTGCGCCTCATGCAACAACGGCTGGCTCAGCCAGCTGGAAGGCGCAGCGAAACCCGTGATCGCCCCCTTGATCCGCGGCGAGGGCCGCCGTCTGCCCTTCGAGGACCAAGCGCTGATCGCCGCATGGACCTGCAAGACCGCCCTGGTATCCCTCTTGGTCTCCTCAGAGCAAGCCCGGGCGAGCGGCTATGGCGTGCCACCGACCGAGTACACCGCTTTGTACGCTCAGCGGGATCGCGTGGAGCTGTGCCGCCCGAAAACTCGATCACGGGCTTGAACTGCGATCTGGACTGCGCGGCTGATGCGGTGATGGTTGGCTGGCCGGATGCTGCTCAAGATCGTCTGTCTGCTGATGCGCTGGTTATTCGGCCTGGCTGTCCTGGTGTCTCGCGGGGACCGGGCGAAGAACGCCGAGTTACTAGTGCTCCGGCACGAGAACGCGGTGCTGCGCCGGAACGCCGGCCAGGTACGCTACGAGCCAGCCGACCGGGCCTGGTTCGCCGCGCTCACGCGGTTCATCCCGCGGCGGCGCTGGGCAGAGGTCTTTCCCGTGACGCCCGCGACGCTGCTGGCCTGGCACCGCAGACTCGCCGCCAGGAAATACGACACCAGCAAGCGACGCCGGCCCGGCCGCCCGGCGACTGTCCGGAGTATCGCTCGGCTGGCCGTCCGCCTGGCGCACGAGAACCCGCTCTGGGGCTACCGGCGTATTCACGGCGAGCTGACCAAGCTGGGCGTGACCATCGCGCCATCGACCATCTACGAGATCCTGCGCGCGGCGAGCATCGACCCCGCGCCGCGAAGGATCGGTCCGACCTGGCGGCAGTTCCTGCACGCGCAAGCCGCCGGGATTCTTGCCGTCGACTTTCTTCACGTGGATACTGCCACGCTGACCAGGCTGTACGTGCTGGTGTTCATCGAGCACGGCACCCGCCGGATGCACCTCGGCGGAGTCACCGCCCACCCTACGGGCGAGTGGACGGTGCAGCAGGCCCGCAACCTGGCCCTCGACCTCGGCGAGCGGTTCGGGGACTTCCGGTTCCTGATCCGTGACCGCGGCCCGAACTTCACCGCGTCCTTCGACGCCGTCTTTCAGGCCACCGGCACCACCATCGTGTGCACCGCGGTGCAGGCACCGCGGATGAACGCGATCTGCGAGCGCCTGATCGGCACCCTGCGCCGTGAGGTTCTCGACCGGACCCTGATCCTGAACCAGGTCCACCTGCGCGCCGTCCTGGCCGAGTACCAGGAGCATTACAACACCGCCCGGCCCCATCAGGGCCTCGGACAGCGCGTCCCGGACGTTGACCCTGGTTCGCGCGTCACTGCAGCAGATCCCGGCACGTGCCAGATCCGCCGAAAACCGGTCCTGAGCGGCCTGATCAACGAATACGAGCGAGCCGCCTGAACACGAGAAGGCCCAGGTCAAAGCCGGAATCCAATTTCGAGCGGCACAAGTACGGCAACGCTGTCAGCTAGGCGCGACCCCAACCGGTCACGGCCTACCCAAGCGACCCGCATTGACCGGTCTCGCGTAGTTTGCACCGAAATACGAGACTAGGTCATGGCAGGCAGAACTATAGAGCTGCCAAGACAGGCCCACCAGTAAGGCTATTGTAGCCATACCGGCAGTTGACGAGGCACCTCTGTGGATATAAACCCTCGAATATAACCCCCAAATCTAAATATCAGTTGTGCAATGTTCAGGTAAATTCCGCCACAGCGAATGGAGACGCATGACTAGCACGACCTAATAAATGATCAGCGATTCGCGTGTTCACGCAAAGACACGCCGAAGGGTTTGGCGCGACACCACACCTAAATCTATTCACGGACCTAGGTCAGCCGGATCCACAGATCGATGCGCTATGGCCCCCAGCTCCGGGTACAGCGATACATGTGTGGAGGGAAGAAAAGATGACTACAGAGGAACCCAGCCCACGTGAGCGGATCCGCGCCAGCCTCGACGCCATCCCTGAGGGAGCGATCGAGGACCCCGGTGAGATCCTCATCGAGTGGCCGATCGCGATCTACACGATCAGCGAGAGTACCACGACGACCTTGAACCTACTTAGAGGAATCCGGTGTGGGAGCAGTAGGGTCCTCGATGTTTCCGGAGGGGGCGTCACGGACGCCAGCGGCGAGGCCGTCATCCGGCTCAAAGACGTAACTTGCGTATTCCGTCCGCCACAAGCAGGTGAGAACTATGAGGTCGCGGGTCCTCCGATAAACGTCCTCGCCACACCGCGCGGACGCGTGGCGACTCATCTGTCGGTCCAGGCATCTCTGCAGCTACAGGATAGAGACGCTGAAATCCAGGTGTTCGCGTGGGATGTGCAGGGCCAGCCTGTCGCGGGAGCAGCTTTCTACTGGCGATGCACGGTCGCCCTCATAGAAAACGTCGGTTGACACGGCACGACTCACACGTCCCCCTGGCCGAAAGCCAGTAATGCCCAGCCGCTCCGTCCGGCTCTCGCGTTGGCAGATTCCCAGCCCATGCATGCTCAGCCGGGCTGCTGGCGATCGTGCCGTCGCCGTTGACACCTATAAACCAGTTTGGAGCCTTGTGGCGGCCGACGGAGATTTGCGGGTCGAGCTGGTGGAGGTTGTAGCTGTGATTGTGGAGTATCCTCGCGGCCCGCTCGGCTTCACCATCCCACCAGGTGACCTTTCCAGGGGGCTGAACCCTTCGGTCAACTTGCCGCCGGTCGTGATGAATTGAGTCTGACGGTGCGTAGCTCGCCGTCGGTGCGCAGCAGCTGTCCGGTGACGAATCCGCCACGTAGCTCATCGGGCATGTCTCGCCATAGGACCAATAGGCGGCCACGGGGAAGGCGCCTGGCGGGCTCATGGCAGAGGCCTCCGCGGCTGGCTAACATCCGGCCAGTTCATATCCTCCATACCCTTCCGGAACAAGCGGGCTGCCGCCAGTCTGGTCCTGTTGATCCGTGTTGGGCTGAGGGATTGGAGCCGGGTGATCTGGGCACCAGGTCGCAACAAGGCTCAGAGCCTGGTCGTGTCCGCCCTGTACGAGCTGGGGAAAGCTGCGCTTATTGAGCGCGAGGCTGTCCTGGCAGGCGGGCTGCTCGGCGCGGACAAGAACGCCACCCTTGCCCAGCTGCGGGTTGACCCTTCCCCGGTACTTGACGGTCAGTGTCGATGCTGTCTTGTTGGCCATGGCTGAGCGTGGGCTGATCCCTGTCGTGGAAGGCCTGTCCCCGCTGGAAGCCTGTGCTGGTCGAATACTCGGCCACTGGGCTTGACCTGGGACTTAGGACGCCGACACCATCAGCGCTCGTGTGTGTCGCGCTCGCCTATCGACTGCTGGTGACAGCGATCTCCTGGCTCGCGCTGCTGACGCGGTCCTCGGCGTCCAAGCACGCGGAGATCCTCGCGCTGCGGCACGAGGTCACCGTGCTGAGCCGGACGAACCCGAGGCCGAAGCTGTCGTGGGGTGACAGAGCCGTGCTCGCGGTGCTCGCCCGGATCCTGCCACGGGCGCTGCGCGCCCATCGGATCGTGACGCCGGGCACGCTGCTGCGCTGGCACCGCGCCCTGGTCGCGGCGAAATGGCGCCAGCCGAAGCCGCCGGGGCGCCCGCCGATGCCGGACGAACTGGTCGCTTTGATCCTTCGCTTGGCGCGGGAGAACCGTCGCTGGGGCGTAGTCAGAATTCAAGGCGGGTTGCGCCGGCTCGGGCACCGGGTCGCCGCCTCCACCATCCGCAAGATCCTTCGATGGCACCAGATCCCGCCGCCGGCCTCAGGTGACGAGGCATGGCGGGCCTTCCTGCGCGCTCACGCAAGCACGCTGCTGGCCACAGACTTGTTCCATGTCGACTGCGCGGTGACGCTGCGTCGGCTGTATGTGGCGTTCGTCATCGAGCTCGAGTCCCGCCGGGTGCACCTGCTCGGGATCACGGCACATCCGACCGCCGCTTGGGTCACCCAGCTCGCTCGCAAGCTGGCCTGGGAGCTCGACGAGACCGGGCACCGGTTCATGTACCTGATCCGGGACCGGGACGCGAAGTTCACGGACGCGTTCGACGCCGTATTTGCCTCGATCGGGATCGACGTGGTCAAGACAGCGCCACAGACACCCCGGATGAACGCGTTCGCGGAGCGGTTCATACGCACCGTCCGGGCCGAGTGCACCGACCGGATGCTCATCATGGGCCAACGTCATCTGCGCGCCGTCCTGGACGAGTTCATCGAGCACTACAACGCCGGCCGCAGCCATCAAGGCCAGGGTATGGGCCTGCGGGCGCCGAACGACGACCCCTGCGTGATCGCCTTCCCCGCGCCGACCGCGCGAATCCAACGTCGAACGGTCCTCGGAGGTCTCATCCACGAGTACCAGCAAACCGCCTGAAGCTGCAGGTCACACACGGTGGCCGAGTTCTCGACCACTACAGGCCACCACGAGCCAGCAAACGGCCCGGCGGCAAATCCGACCCAGCCGATGCGGCCAGGGCCGCGCGTGACGCCCTGGCCGCCGGCAAGCTCGCCCAGCCACGCGCTGACGGCGCTCGCGAGGCGCTGCGCATCCTGCTGGCCGCCCGCTGCCAGGCAACCACGGCACGCACCGCCGCGGTCAACACATTCAAGGACCTCATCCTGGGCGCACCCGACCGCCTGCGCCAGCAGCTGCGCGGCCTGAGCACGCCACGCCAGACCGCCCGCTGCCGCGCCCTGCGAGTGCACGCCAGCCAGCCCGTCGCCGAGCAGGTCCTGCACGCCGAGCTGCGCCGCCTAGCCACCCACATCAGAGCCTGGGACCAGGAACTACGGGCCAGCAAGGCCCAGCTGCACCAGCTCGTCGCCCAGGTGATGCCCGTGCTCTTGGACCAGCCCGGCGTCGGGCCGATGAGCGCCGCGCAGCTGCTGGTCTCTGGTCGCACCCAGGCCGGTGCCGATCCGAAGCCGCCTTCGCCACCCTCGCCGGAGTCAGCCCGCTACCCGCATCCTCAGGCAAGATCACCAGGCAGCGGCTCAACCCCTTCGGCGACCGGCAGCTCAACCGCACCCTGCACGTCATCATCGGCTGGCGGATGCTCCACCACCGCCCGACCCAGGCCTACCTCGCCCGCCGGGCCGGCCACAAAACCGATCGCGAAATCCGCCGCTGCCTCAAGCGCTACGCGCCCGCGGCCTCTACCGCCTCATGGAGACAGCCGCAAGGACTTGACAGCCCATAGAAGCGTCAGTTGGCGGGCGACCCCGCCGCGCATGAGTCGAGGGAGGACGATCCCCCGCGGGCAGCCAGGTGGCTGCGTGCCGTCGGCGCTGTCGTCGGGTCGTCGGGTCGTCGGGTCGTCGGTCGGGTCGTCGGGTCGGCCGGTGAGAACTTTTCTACATTTTCGAGGGCGCGCGGAGCGCGCCGGGCCGGGCTGCCCCGCTGATCTTGGAAGCGCCTCCGCGACCGCCCCGCTGACTGGCGGCGGCGCAGCATCGGCCCGTAGTTGGATGGCCTCACCGGGGAATCGCGGGCGCGCCGGGCCCTGGCTGCCTTCCTTTGCCCCTTCGGGGCACGTCGGCGCCGTCGCGCACTCGGTCCCGGCAGCCGCTGCACGGGCACCCCGCCGCCAGTTCAGCGTTGGCGCGGAGTTGCAAGAGCGGTCATCCCTCCAGCGCCGCATCGTGAAGCCTCGGAAGAATCGCGGTCAAGGGCGGTCGCTGCGCTCGTGTCGCTACGCGATCCCTTCGGGCCCCCGGACCGCGAGTCTTGCCGAGGATTCAAGCGGCGCCTATCGAAGGGATGGCAGGCCCCGAACGCCGCCAGAACCCTGGACGCAGGGCGGAAGGTTCTCCCTCACCGTCTGTTCCAACCCCGCTCGTCGAAGATCCCATTGCGCTATGAATTGGTTTTCACTCAGCAACAAGAGATGATCCAGCTCCAAGCGATCAGTTGGCAAATCGTACATGGGAGAACCCGGTGTCGTACGGTACGTCCAGCGCGCAACTGCTCCAGCTTATGAGCGCGAAGACCCGGCTGACCGACGCGTGCAAGCCCTTGTACCCAGCTCCGCCCCTGTGCAACAGTTGCAGCTAGTGTGCTGGTGGGGAGGGGGTTGTCGACGGTAACGCTTGATCTTGAGGTGCCGGACCGAAGTCGGTGCTCCATGACTTCAAAGGCCTGCCTGCGCAACTCGGGGACCGGTGAAAGACGGGGTGAACAAGTCACTGATGTTGTCCACGAAATGATCGAGACGGCCGATCTGGGATACGTTCGACGCTTCGTCAGTGTCAGCGACGTAAAGGATGCAGGAAGGGCCATGACACTAACAGTGTTTGGGGGCTCTGTTTGAGCCTTGAGGGTGACAACCAAATCTGGCGCTATACTCCGGCCAATGCTCGAGTCACCGTGGCAGCGGCTGTGGATGCCCGGCGCGCGCGACCTTTGCTGAAGATCCCTCTTGCACGAGTGTTTGATACGGCGACATCGTTTGGATTGTTCGTTGCCCTGATCGCGACGGGCCTAGGAATATATCAATTCGTAAAAGGCTCAGCGGGGCTGATTCTCGGCACTGTTGTTGTAGTTCTTGGCAACGCTTTCGGCCTGTTCTCAATCCCGCACAATGCGCGTACCGTGCGGCTGTCCATGCGGAAATCGCGCGCATTGAAAGCCTATATCAAGATCGACTCACGCTCCGACAAGCAGCCCCTCGATGCTCGGGCGATCGCCGTCTATAAGAGAATGATCCTTGAGGGACCCTTCGAGCACGCTTCAGCAGCGGTTTTCGTTCTTTTTGAAGAACTTGCTGGACCCCAAGCCCTGATCGATGAAGTCGTGCACGAGCGCTCGCCAGTGTGGCCCGCTTTTTTGTATTATCGTGCCAGCTTTCCAACCTCCGATAGGCCAGCGCAGGAGCGAAAGCTATTTCTTGAGCGGACGTTTGCGACTGCTCACCCTGTCTGGGCAACTGTCGCGGCTTGCCAGCTCCGGGATACTCTGAACATGGTGGCCGACGAGGAGCGAGTCCGAGAGCTCACCGAGTGGGTCAAGACGGAGGGGGATCGCGGAGTTGCAATTGAGTGTGTCTATTACAAGTACGCACCTAATGTAAAGCGTCCCATAGTGGCGTCGGCACCGTCGCGCCCGGCCGAAACGCCAAGGCCGGCTCCCGTGGCACCATCCGCCCCGATGCCGCGACCCTCGGCAAGTGGACCAGCTCACTCGGGACTGGCACCGTGGCAAGGCCGCGGCAAAATGATGTTGAGTGTTCTCTGGGCGCTTCTGCCCATAGTGTCGCTCGGTATCCTCACGCCCATCCCGTTCGCCTATGCCGCTGTCAAGCTCCGCAACCGGAAGTTGTGGTTGATCAGCGCCGCCTATGGTTTCACCTCGCTGGCCTTGTGGATACTTTTGACAATATCAGATAGCAGAAGTTGGAAACCCACTCACGGAATCATGCTTGCTATCTTGTACGCGGTTGCCCTGCTCGCCACTTTCCATGCGTTCCGGTTGCGTCACCGCGTCTTTACTTTGCCTTCACCGCCGAGGACCAAGGCACAGGAGGAGCTGGCTCGCAAGGACCAAGCCCGCAAGGGACGGGAGGAGCAAGCCCGCAGGGCCCGCGAAGGAAAAGCCGAGCGGCAGGCCCGGGAAAAGGCTGAGCGGCAGGCCCGGCCCGAAAGTCTTTTCAAGGGCAAAGCGACCAAGCGCTTCTTTCTATCGTTCCACCAGCACTGCGAGCTTACAATTACCACCGCCGGAATAGAGTTTGCCGACTACCAAGATAGTAAGTACTCGTTTACGATATCATCCTCCCAATTGAGAAATGCATCAATTAGAAATGCCTATTTGAGTAATACTGATCTCATATTGAGACTTACAACCGGACAGAAGTACAACATCGAGCTGAATACTGAGTTCGACAGAGAGCTGGTGAAGGAAGCAATATCCCGGCTCTTGTTCCTTGTGAGTTGAACATTCGGTGCATGGCACTACACGACGACAATCGAGGTATGCCAGGCCAGGTTGTTTCTAGCCTTGATGTTTCGTGATCTTGATCTGTGTGGCTGAGGCTGTGGCGGGCGGCCGTTTTCGGCGCCTGGCCGTGCCTGGGTTCCCGGCTGTCGCGCCGGGCGGGCGGGGTTCCACGGGCCCTCGGGTTGTCCTTCCTGGTCGTAGGGCGGTTCGGGCTGGCCAGCCAGTTCAGGAAGTCGTGGGTGCCGCCGCCGGAGTCGGTGCGGATCAGCACCCGGCGCCGGGCCTGGCGGGGCACCTGGGCGAGAGCGAGCTTGGTCACCGCGATGTGCTCGGCCGCGGTGTTCGATCCGGCGTAGCCAGCGCGCAGCAGGATCGCCAGCGGTTCCCCGCCCGCCCCACTGCCGTGGTGGACGAACGCGGCGAGAGAATGGAACCCGTAGGTATTCTTCCACGTGGGAGCGGCCTTCTCCTTCTCTGAGTGCGCGAGTACGATCGTCGCGTCGAGGTCGACTGGGATCAGAGACCCGTCCGCGCCGGGCGCGCGCTCGCCGGCCAGCGCCCAGGCCCGCTCCCGGGCGGCAGCGGGTGATCCGCGGCGTGATCGCCAGACCTTCCGCCGTTACGTCACCGAGGAGTGGCTGCCCAACCACGTGATCGAGGTCAGCACCCGGGAGAGCTATACCTACCAGGTCAACAAGCACATCCCGCCGTGGTTCGGCCCGATGCGGATGAACGAGATCATGCCCAGCACCGTCCGCGAGTGGGTGACTGACCTCCAGGCGAAGGGCGTCAGCGCAGCGACCATCCAGAAGGTCCGGTTCATCCTGAGCGCAGTCTTCACCGCGGCCCTGAACGATGTGACGTACCTCCACCCGTGCAAGGGCGTGAAGGCGTGAAGACCCCAACCGTCCGCAAGAAGTCGCTGAAAATCATCACGCCGGAACAGTTCGATGTTATCTACGAGGCGATCGCTGAGCCAATACTGAAGCTGCTCGCCGAGACTGACATAGAGACCGGGCTCCGGTGGGGAGAACTAACAGAACTACGCGTGAAGGATCTCGGCAGAATTACTCGTGTGCTTACAATCAGCCGCGCCGTGGTGCAGGTTGATCCGAAGTTCCACCCGGAAGGCGGGCGGTTCCTGGTCAAGGAATACCCCAAGGACGGGGAATACCGCTCCTTGAAGCTCAGTGCGCAATTGGCGAGCAAAATCAGCAGTCACATCAGCGATGTCGGCCTCGGCCCAGAGGACCTGATCTTCCCGATGCCACCGCAGGACTCCCCCGCCGCCCGCTTGCGCGCCGTACCCAACTTGGCCGCCCTCGGCTTCACCAAACCGAACGCCATCGGCCGCCAGTACCGGCACGGCACGATGAGCGGCTACAACGCGGGCAAATGCCGCTGTTCGGGGCGTGGAAGCAAAGGTGTGAGGTCAATGGGCACCGGCCTGGCTCGGTCCACAGCTTCGGGCCGCAACCTGCGGGCGGTCATCCCGGGGCTGCGGGTCATCCGCCCCCGAGATGGGGAAAACCGTGAGCGTCGCTACGTTGGCCTATCGGTGAGTTACAACTAC
>Ga0070714_100002915_pt1 | contig 12652 bp, 12 predicted proteins | sample LARL83metaG_FD_65450 | JGI IMG/M metagenome (GOLD analysis project Ga0070714, IMG submission 65450) | Corn, switchgrass and miscanthus rhizosphere microbial communities from Kellogg Biological Station, Michigan, USA - LAR L8-3 metaG | ecosystem: Host-associated > Plants > Roots > Rhizosphere ... | reverse complement strand
ACCGCCGGGTCGCGTTCTGCTCCGCCGAGCTCTACGCAGAGGACGGTGAGCTTCTGGCATCGTCGCGGTGTACCCAGATCATCCGCACCGACGACTGAAGGAGTCCAGCATGCCCGGCGAGATCGTGCACCTCGAGATCCCCGCTGACGACACCGCCAAGAGCCAGGCGTTCTGGGGCGGCCTCTTCGGCTGGCAGTTCCAGTCGTTCCCCGGCCCGAGCGAGTACCACATGACGCGCCTCGGCGAGCAGCAGGGAGCCGCGATCACGAACATGGAGCCTGGCAAGAAGGGCACGCGCCCCTACTTCTCCGTGGACGACGTGAACGCGGGCGCCGCGAAGGTGAAAGAGCTCGGCGGCGAGGCCGATTCGCCGATGCCCGTCCCGCAGATGGGCTGGTTCGTGACGTGCCGCGACCCGCACGGCAACGACTTCGGCCTCTGGCAGAGCGACACCTCGGCCGCCTAGGCCTGGCGATCGAGCCGGCGGCGGAGGCTTTCCTTCGCCGCCGGCCATCGCCCGAACTCGACGACGCGGACGACGACAGACCTCTTGTTTCGTCGTGCTGCACGCAGCAGATCGTCCGTCGCGACTAGACCTCGTACGCCTCGGAACCTGGATTCCACCGCTTGCTAGCGGCCGAACTGTCCAAGATTGGGTTGATGAGCGCGGTCGCCAACTGGTATGCCGCGTCGAACTGAATTGGAGCAGCGCGACTCGCTTTCGCAAAGTTGCTTCGCCACGCATCAAGTTGTTCATCCGGCAACGAGAATGTTGTCGGCAGCCCTTCTGGCAACGACCCAGATTGTTTTCTTCGTTCTCCCTCAGCCCGCAAAGCGGCGATGAGGCTTGACCCATCCAAGTCGCTCACCTGTTTGGCCACCATCCCCAGGTCAGCGAGGTCGCGAGAGCGTGAGGAGAATGCATTGCCACGCTGCTCAAAGATGGCACACACCTTCTCAGCGATTTGCTGAGGCCATGCCAGGACGAGGAGGGACGGCAGCGCGTCAACCTCCTCGATACCCGACAAGGGTGGGGCATCGATGATGTCCGTTGGGACGTCGGGACGCGGGACAGAGAGATCGATCCTGAAACGGGCGAATTCCCGTGCTCCGTTCAAAGGAGAAGAAGTCGTCCAGATCGGTGGCGATCGCATCCTCAAGGGCCTTGAGTGCAAGCGCATGCTCCCCGGCTTGCGCGATGTACGTCACGTCAACGTCGTTCGACGTCCGGCTTGGATCAAGCCTCAAGATCATTGCGAAGCCGCCCTTTAGTACCCACCTTTCAGGATCCGTGGCAAACATCCGAGCAACGATGCGGCGGTACGCGATTTCGTTGCGGCGAAATTGGAATTCTCCCTTTGGGTATCTCGCTCCGATCCTTTCGCTCAGCGCGCGCTCGAGAGCAGCGGGAGTCTTGTAGCGACGCTCGGTCACTGATGTCCGAGCGCGTTCACCAACCAGGTCACGCTGCCGCGCCCACGTCGACTGCTGCGACGAACCGCTGCTTCAGCAACGTCAGCGTCGCTAACAAGCCCCCTTTCGCGCGCCTCTTCAAGGGCGTCCAAGACATGGGCCTGCTCTTCACCCGAGTACGCGAGGTCCACGATCGTTCGCGCCGGAGTCGTTACGGGCAGCCGAATCCCCTCTGGGACTGCGCTCCACTGCCAGTCGGCGGGGTCAAGCTGAGCCGTGAAGAGACGGATCGAGTCGTCCAGCGGTTGGAAGCGTCGGCGACGCACGGTGAAGGTCGGTGAAGCCGGAACGAATGTCCCAAAGCCATTGATCGTGGCTGCGGTCGCATGCGAGGCAATTGCGCTCGGCTCGGCTAGGTCCCATGGAAGACGGTCTCCCACCAGACGAAGCCATCCTGCAATCGTTTCTTCCCGAGGGCCGGGGAAGCTCCCGGGCAGCGCGTACACGCCAGGAGAGGCGCGGCGAAGGTCGCCCTGCCTGGCCAGCCGGACAAGGTCGTTGCCCTCAATCCCGAGGCGCTTTGCCTGGGCAGCAGTGACGTAGCCGGCTTGCTCTCGAGCTACATCACTGATGAGTTTCGCGGCGGTCTGGCGATCCACAGTGCAACATTATACATGATAATCTGTTTATAGAGCGTATTATCATGTTATTTCAGCCTTCCATAGCCCATTAATACATGAAAATAGTCGCTGAAGCCCTCTTTTCATGATGAATCGCCGTTGTTTTTCACCGGCTGCGCTACGCACCGAGCCGGCGGCGGAGGCTCTCCTTCGCCGCCGGCCAGTCGTCGTCGATCACCGCATACCACGCCGAGTCGCGGCGCTCGCCGCCGCGGACGAGCATGTGCTTGCGGAAGACGCCTTCGAACTCGGCGAACGCCGCCAGCGCCGCGCGTGAGCGCGCGTTGTCGGCATCGGTCTTGAACTCGACGCGGAGGAAGCCTTCGTCCTCGAACGCGTGCTGCAGCAGGAGCAGCTTCGCCTCGGTGTTCGCGCCCGTCCCCCACGCGCGCGGGTTGAGCCACGTGTTGCCGATCTCGACGACCCGGTCGTCCGCGCGTGCGTTCAGGTAGCTCGTGTGCCCGACGAGCTCGCCGTCGAGGTAGTGGAGGAAGCCGAGGTCGACTGTCTCGAACCATTCGTGGAAGAGCTCGCGGCTCTCGGCGCCGCGGATGCGCATCAGGCGCCACGCGCGCTCGTCCTGCGCGACCTCCCACAGCGCGTCCTCGTCGGCGGGCGTGAGCGGCACGAGCCGCACGCGCGTCCCCTCGAGGGCTACGTGAAGCGCCAGGTGCCTCCGTCTGCGTACGCGCGGAGGACGCGGCGCGCGACGACCATCTTGTGCACCTCGTCCGGGCCGTCGTAGATCCGGCCCGCGCGCGCCTGCCGCCACATGCTCGCGAGCGGCGTGTCCTCCGTCATGCCGAGGCCGCCGTGCACCTGCAGTGCACGGTCGATCACGTCGTTCAGCACCTTCGCCGCGTAGAACTTGATCACGGAGATCTCGACGCGCGCCTCGTCGCCGTCGTCGATGCGCTGGGCGGCCTGCATGGTCATCAGGCGGCAGGCCTGGATCTCGGCGGCGGACTCCGCGATCCAGTTCTGGATCGTCTGCTTGTCGGCGAGCGGCTCGCCGAACGTCTTGCGCTCGAGTGCATACGAGCACATGAGGTCGAACGCACGCTGCATCTGCCCGAGCCAACGCATGACGTGATGGATGCGCCCGGGCCCCAGCCGCTTTTGCGCGATGCGGAAGCCGGCGCCCGGCTCGCCGAGCACGTTCTCGAGCGGGACGCGGACGTCGGTGAAGCGAGTCTCGCAGTGCGTGCCCCAGCCGCGGCCTTCGTGGCCCATCACCGGGATCTTGCGGACGAGCTCGTAGCCCGGCGTGTCGGTCGGCACGAGGATCATCGACGCGCGCTTGTGCGCCTCGGCTTCCGGGTCGGTGACGACCATGACGATGCCGAAGCCCGCGCCGTCGGCGCCGGACGAGAACCATTTGTGCGCGTTGATCACCCACTCGTCGCCGTCGCGGACTCCGCGGCTGCGCAGCCCGGTCGGGTCCGAGCCGGAGACCTCGGGCTCCGTCATCCCGAAGAAGGAACGGGTGGCGCCGGCGACGAGCGGCTCGAGGAAGTCCTTCTTCTGCCGCTCGGTCCCGAAGAGATGGAGGATCTCGCCGTTGCCGGCATCGGGGGCCTGGCAGCCGAAGATGAGCTGTGCGTACATGCTCCGCCCGATCTCCTCGTTGAGATAGGCGTATTCGAGAAAGCCGCTGCCCGTTCCGCCCGCTTCCGGCGGGAGGTGGGGCGCCCACAGTCCTGCCGCTTTCGCTTCCTGCCGCAGCTCGGCGACGAGCACGTCGGCCGCCTCGTCCTCGCGCGCGAGCGCCTGCTCGTTCGGATAGACGTGCTCCTCCATGAACGAGCGCACCTGATCGCGCCGGTCGGCGATGAGGTCCGGGATGACAACCGTCGCCATCTACGAGGCATGATCGCAGAGATGCGTGAGGCGCTCCAGGCGGTGATCGGCGGGGACGTGAGTGAGCCCGTCTTGCTCGCCGGCGGCGCGTCGAAGGAGGCATGGGCGGTCGACGCCGGCGGCGAGAAGCTGCTCGTGCGCCGAGCGGCGGTCGGTGTCATCCACCGGCACACGCTCTCGCTCGCGGACGAGTTCGCCGTGCTCGAGGCCGCGTACGCCGCCGGGGTCAAGGCGCCGAAGCCGCTGCAGTACATCCCCAACCTCGCAGGGCGGGAGGCATTCGTGATGGAGCGGCTCGAGGGGGAAACGATCGGGAGGCGCATCGTGCAGAAGGACGAACTCGCCGCTGCGCGCGATGCGCTGCCGGTGCAGATGGCGGAGGAGCTCGCGAAGATCCACGCGATTCCCGCATCGCGCGTCGCGTTCCTGCCGAACGCGCAGCTCGAGCGGATGGTCGAGGAGCTCGACGAGGTCGGCGAGCCGCATCCGGCGATCGAGCTCGGGCTCTGGTGGCTGCGCGAGAACCGTCCGCCCGAGCGCGATCCCGTCGTCGTGCACGGCGACTACCGCATCGGCAATCTCGTCATCGGCGAGCAGGGCCTCGTCGGCGTGCTCGACTGGGAGTTCGCGCACCTCGACGATCCCGTGCGGGATCTCGCATTTGCGCTCGTGCGCGCGTGGCGGTTCGGCGTGCCCGAGAAGCGGCTCGGCGGTGTCGGCCCGGTCGAGCCGTATCTCGAGCGATACAACGAGCTGACCGGCTTCGAGGTGCAGCCGTCGGAGCTCGACTACTGGGAGCTGGCGGGGAACGTCGGCTGGGCGATCGGCTGCCTGACGCAGATGATGCGCCACCTGCGCGGCCAGGATCGAAGCGTCGAGCTCGCGACGCTCGGCAGGCTCGGCGCCGAGGTCGAGTACGAGATCTGTCATTTGCTCGAGCGGGCATCCGCATGAGCGAGCGTCCGACTGCACAGGAGCTCGTCGAGGCGATCCAGGAGTTCCTCGGCGGCGAGATCCTGCCGACGCTGAGCGACCACCGGCTTCGCTTCCGGATGCTGGTCGCGATGAACGCGCTCGGGATCGTCTACCGCGAGCTGGCCGCGCTGCCGGTCGTCGACGACGAGGAGGAGCGGGAGCTCGCGCGCAGGATCCGTGCGGGCGACGTGCAGCCGGGGATGCTGCGCCACGTGAAGGCGGACGTGGAAGCGCGGCTGCGCGTGGCTTCGCCGGGCTTTCTCGAGAAGTACAGCTGAGCTTGAAGGCTGCAACCAGGTTGCAGTGCAACCTGGTTGCTGTTTCTGCGAACAGTGCCCAACGACTCCAGAGTCGTGCGACCTCGGAGTCGATGTCTTCATCCGATAAGACGATCGCCGAGAAGGCTGCAACCAGGTTGCACTGCAACCTGGTTGCGGTTTCTGCGAACAGTGCCCAACGACTCCAGAGTCCTGCGACCTCGGAATTCGATGTCCTCATCCGATAAGACGATCGCCGAGAAGGCTGCAACCAGGTTGCAGTGCAACCTGGTTGCTGTTTCTGCGAACAGTGCCCAACGACTGCAGAGTCCTGCGACCTCGGAATCGATGTCTTCATCCGATAAGACGATCGCCGAGAAGGCTGCAACCAGGTTGCAGTGCAACCTGGTTGCTGTTTCTGCGAACAGTGCCCAACGACTCCAGAGTCGTGCGACCTCGGAATCGATGTCCTCATCCGATAAGACGATCGCCGAGAAGGCTGCAACCAGGTTGCACTGCAACCTGGTTGCTGTTTCTACGAACAGTGCCCAACGACTGCAGAGTCCTGCGACCTCGGAATTCGATGTCCTCATCCGATAAGACGATCGCCGAGAAGGCTGCAACCAGGTTGCACTGCAACCTGGTTGCGGTTTCTCAGAGGAACGCGCTTTCCCCGGTCAGCGCGCGGCCGATCAGGAGCTTCTGGATCTGGCTCGTGCCTTCGTAGAGCGTCGACACGCGCGCGTCGCGGAGATACTTCTGCACGGGGAACTCGTCGATGTAGCCGTAGCCGCCGTGCACCTGCACGGCTGCGTTCGCGGCTCGCACGGCGACCTCGCTCGCGTAGTACTTCGCCTGCGACGCCGCGAGCGTGTACGGCCTCCCCGAGTCCGCCAGGAACGCCGCGCGCCACGCGAGCATGCGCGCAGCATCCGTCTCGACCGCGGTATCGGCGATCAATTCCTGGACGAGCTGGAACGACGCGATCGGCTTCCCGAACTGCCGCCTCTCGGCCGCGTAGGCGATCGACGCGTCGACGCAGCCCTGTGCGATGCCCACCGAGCCGGCCGCGAGCGAGATACGCCCGTTGTCGAGCGCCGACATCGCCACCTTGAAGCCGGCGCCCTCGTCGCCGAGCCGCGCGGAGTCCGGCACGCGGACGCCGTCGAGAAAGAGCTCCGCCGTGTCCTGGGCGCGCAGACCGAGCTTGCCGTCGATCTTCACCGCCGAGAAGCCCTCGGACGCCGTCGGCACGAGGAAGCACGTGATCCCGCGCGGCCCCTCGCCGCCCGTCCGCGCGAACACGAGCGCGACACCGGCCCACGAGCCGAGCGTGATGAAGATCTTCGACCCGTTCAGCACCCAGCCGTCGCCGTCGCGATCGGCTCGCGTCACGAGCGAGGCCGGATCCGAGCCGCTGCCGGGCTCCGTCAGCGCGTAGCAGCCGAGCGCCTCGCCCGAGCACATGCGCGGCAGCCACTCCGCCTTCTGCTCCGCCCTCCCCCACGCAGCGATCGTCTTGCCGGCGAGGCCGTTGTTGACCGAGACGATCCCTCGCACCGAGGAGTCGGCGCGGCCGAGCTCCTCCATGACGAGGCAGTACGACACCGAGTCGAGCCCCATGCCGCCATGCGCCTCCGGCAGCGCGCACCCGAGGAAGCCGACCTCGGCGAGCTTCGCCACGATGCCTGGATCCATCCGCTCCGAGCGATCCCAGTCGCGCGCGTGCGGGACGATCTCGCGGTCGCAGAACGCGCGGGCGGTCTCACGGATCAGCTGCTGCTCGTCGGTGAGGTCGAAGTCCACGGACGCGTATTGTCTCGCACATGCCTTCGCTCGCGGGCAAGGTTGCGATCGTCACGGGTGCCGGCCGCGGCATCGGCCGCGCACACGCGCTCGCGCTTGCCGACGCCGGCGCGGCGGTGATCGTGAACGACCTCGGCGCGGCGCTGTCCGGCGAGGGGCACGACGACACGCCCGCGCAGCGGGTCGTCGCCGAGATCGAGGCAGCAGGAGGCAAAGCGGCGGCGAACGGCGAGAACGTCGCCGACTTCGCAGGCGCGGAGCGCCTCGTCCGGCAGGCGATCGACGACTTCGGCCGCCTCGACATCCTCGTCAACAATGCCGGCATCCTGCGCGACCGGATGCTCGTGAACATGAGCGAGCAGGAGTGGGACGCAGTCATCGCGGTGCATCTGAAGGGGCATTTCGCACCGACCCGCCACGCAGCCGCGCACTGGCGCGAGCGCTCGAAGGAGGGCGACGACGTGAAGGGCCGTGTGATCAACACGTCCAGCCCGTCGGGCGTCTTCGGCAACATCGGCCAGTCGAACTACGGTGCCGCGAAGGCCGGCATCGCCGGCTTCACGCTGATCGCCGCACAGGAGCTCCACCGTTACGGCGTCACCGTCAACTGCCTGGCGCCGAACGCGCGCACGCGCATGACCGAGGACACGTTCGACATGGGCGCGCCGCCCGAAGGCTTCGATCCGCTCGACCCTTCCAACATGTCGCCGCTCGTCGTCGCGCTGAGCGCGGACGAAGCGCAGAACATCACCGGGCAGGTCTTCCATGTCTGGGGCGGAGCGGTGAACGCGCTGCGCGGCTGGAGCGCGGGTGAGCTCTTCGCCGCCGACGACCGCTGGGACGCCGACGCGCTGCTCGGCGAGCTGCTCGAGCGCTTCCCCGAGGGCGCAGCGCCGCCGGGGATGATCGCAGGCATGCAGGCGGCAGGCGGACAGTCGCTGCGCGCGCCGTGACCAGCCCCGCGCGACGTCGCATCTACCTGATGCGCCACGCGCAGGTTCGCTACTTCCAGGGCGAGCACCCGCACGAAGTGCTGCTCACCGAAGCCGGCCGCGAGCAGGCGGCTGCCGCTGCCGAGGCGCTGCGCGACGTGAGCTTCGATCGCGTGATCACGAGCGGTCTGCCGCGTACGCTCGAGACCGCGCACGCAATCGCGCCCAATGCAGTGATCGAGGAGAACCCGGCGCTGCGGGAGATCGAGAGCGGTGAGCTTCGCGGCGTCGCACCCGAGGTCGTGCAGGAGATGATGACCGCCGCGTTCCGCGGCGTCGTCCCGCTCGACACCCAGTTCCTCGGCGGTGAGACGATCGGCGACCTGGTCGACCGCGTCAATCCCGAGCTCGACGCGCTGCTCGCCGACGACACCTGGGACGTCGCGCTGCTCGTGCTCCACGGCGCGGTCAACCGCGCGATCCTGAGCCGCGCGCTGACCGGTGACCGCATCTTCCTCGGTGCGTTCGAACAGGCGCCCGCGTGCATCAACGTCCTCGACGTCGACGGCGAGGGCTCGTTCATCGTGCGCGCGGTCGGCTACACGCCGTACGACCCCGCGCACGTGAAAGCGGAGCGCCGGACGACGATGGAGCAGCTCTGGCGGGAGTACCTCGACGCGCGCGGCGGGAAACCGTAGAGTCTCGCCGCAGGGCATGGGTCTTCTCTCACTTCAGAATGCCTCCCTGCGGTTCGGCGGAATCGTGGCGCTGGACGACGTATCGCTCGAGGCGAACGAAGGCTCGATCTTCGGCCTGATCGGCCCGAACGGCGCGGGCAAGACGACGGCGTTCAACGTGATCACGCGGCTCTACAGGGTCGACTCGGGCGACGTCGTCTTCGACGGCCGCTCGCTCCTGCACACGCCGCCGAGCCGCGTCGTCCACCTCGGCATCGCACGCACCTTTCAAAACGTCGAGCTCTTCCCGACGATGAGCGTGCTCGAGAACGTGCTCGTCGGCGCGCACACGGTGTCCCGCTTCGAGCCCGAGCGCAAGGTCCGGGCAGCGGCGCAGGAGACGCTCGAGTACGTCGGTATCGCGCACGTCGCGCGCCGGCCCGCTGCCGGACTGCCGTTCGGAACGCTCAAGCGGGTCGAGCTGGCGCGCGCGCTCGTCTCCCAGCCGCGACTGTTGCTCCTCGACGAGCCGGCGGGCGGCTTGAACCACGAGGAGGTCGACGAGCTGGCGACGTTCATCCGCGCGCTCCGCGACGACCGGAAGCTCACCGTGCTGCTCGTCGAGCACCACATGAACCTCGTCATGCGGGTCTCCGACCACGTGCACGTCCTGAACTTCGGCCGCACGATCGCCAGCGGGTCTCCCGCGGAGGTGCAGCGCAACCCCGCGGTGATCGAGGCGTACCTCGGCGGCGAGCTCGAGGAGGCGTCGTAAATGGCCCCGATGCTCGAGCTCGAGAACGTCACGGCGCGCTACGGACCGGTGCAGGCGCTGCACGGCGTCTCGCTCTCCGTCGCCGAAGGCGAGATCGCCGCCGTGCTCGGAGCGAACGGCGCGGGCAAGACGACAACGCTGCGCGCGATCTCCGGCACGGTACGGCGGCACGGCCGCCTGCAGTTCGCGGGCAGAGAGCTCGGCGGCGCCGGCCCGGACGCGGTCGCGCGGCTCGGCATCGCGCACGTGCCCGAGGGCCGGGGCACGTTCGCGGAGCTCACCGTCTGGGAGAACCTGCGCCTCGGCGCCTACACGCGGCGCGGATCGCCGAAGGACGACTTCGCGCGGATCCAGACCTACTTCCCGTGGCTCGCCGAGCGCCGCAACCAGCAGTCGGGGACGCTCAGCGGCGGCGAGCAGCAGATGCTCGCGCTCGCGCGGGCGTTCATGCAGCGCCCGCGCCTCCTGCTTCTCGACGAGCCGTCGCTCGGGCTCGCGCCGCTGCTCGTGACCGAGATCTTCCGGATCATCAAGGAGCTGAACGAGAACGAGGGGCTCACCGTGCTCGTGGTCGAGCAGAACGCCCACATCGCGCTGCAGGTCGCGCAGAACGCGTACGTGCTCGAGGTCGGCCGCGTCGCGCTTTCGGGGCCGAGCGCGGAGCTGCAGGAGCACGAGTCCGTCCGGCGGAGCTACCTGGGCTACTGATGATCGGGCTAGCCAAACGCAAGACCGCCGTGAGCACGGGCGTCTCGATCCCGGTGCTCGTCATCCTGCTCGCGGCCGCCGTCTTCCTCGTGATCGGCAGCCTCGTGAGCAGCATCTTCGCGCAGCAGACCGTTGCCGGCCTCGCGCAGGGCGCGATCTTCGGCAGCCTCGCGCTCGCGCTCGTCCTGATCTACCGGGCGACCGAGGTGATCAACTTCGCTCAGGGCGAGCTCGCGATGGCGACGACCTACGTCGCGTACCAGCTGACGCTCTGGCACGTGACGTACTGGCTCGCGTTCTTCCTCACGCTGCTGATCGCGTTCGTGCTCGGCGTCGTGATCCAGGTTGTCGTCATCCGCCCCGTCCAGCACTCGGTGATCGCCGTCGTGATCATCACGGTCGGCCTCTTCATCCTCATCGACGGCCTCGTCGCGTGGAAATGGGGCGCCGACCTGAAGTTCATGCCGGCGCCGTTCGGCAACCAGGTCTACCACGCCGGCAGCGTCGCATTCTCGCGGCAGGACCTCGGGACGCTCCTCGTGACGATCGCCTCCGTGATCGTCCTCTGGCTGCTCTTCCAGTTCACGAAGCTCGGGCTCGCAATGCGGGCCGCGGCGCTGCGGCCCGCCGCCGCGTCGCTCGTCGGCGTGCGCGTCAACTGGATGCTCGCGCTCGGCTGGGGGCTCGCCGCCGTCCTCGGTGCGGTCGCGGGCCTGATGACCGAGCCGACGCAGTTCCTGCAGCCCACGATGATGCAGGCGATCCTGCTCTACGCGTTCGCGGCCGCCGTCCTCGGCGGGCTCGAGAGCCCCGCGGGGGCCGTGATCGGCGGGCTCTCCCTCGGCGTCTTCCTCAACCTGATCGGGCAGTACGTCGGCTTCGCGAGCGCGGAGCTGCGGCTCCCGATCGCATTCGCGCTGCTCCTGCTCGTGCTGCTCCTGAAGCCGAACGGCCTCTTCGGACGCAGGCAGGTGCGGCGCGTATGAAGCTCGTTCCGATCGCCGTCGTCGCGGCCGTGCTCGCCGTCCTGCCATTCCTGCTCAGCGGTTATCACCAGGGGCTCGCGACGCGCGTCGCGATCTACTTCATCGCGATCCTCGGGCTGAACATCCTCACCGGCTACACCGGCCAGATCTCGATCGGGCACGGAGCGTTCATGGCGATCGGCGGCTACACGACGGTGCTCCTCTCTGCGAACCACCACTGGAACCTCATCGCGACGCTGCCCGTGTCGCTCGGGATCTCGTTCGTGTGCGGCTTGCTCGTCGGCGTGCCGGCGCTACGCCTCTCGGGTGTCTACCTCGCGCTCGCGACCTTCGCGTTCGCCGTCTCGGTGCCCCAGCTTCCTCTCAAGTTCTCGAAGTTCCTGGGCGGCAGCAACGGCATCCACACGGCGCAGACGAAGTCGCATCTCTGGCTCTACATCGTCGGCTGGAGCTGCGCGGCGATCGCGTTCGCCGGCGCCTGGCTCATCCTGCGTGGGCGAATCGGGCGCGCGTTCCGCGCCGTCCGCGATAGCGAGCTCGCCGCCGTCTCGTCGGGCGTCTCCCTGCCGATCTACAAGACGCTCGCCTTCGGCATCTCCGCTGCGTTCGCGGGCGTCGCCGGCTCCCTCCTCGTCCTCGTCACGAACGGCTTTGCGCAGCCAAACGAGTTCGGCGTGCTGCTCTCGCTCCAGATCCTGATCGGGGCGGCCGTCGCCGGGCTCGGCTCGCTCTGGGGCGTCCTCGTCGGCGCCGTCTTCATCGGGCTCCTGCCCTCCGTGGCCCCGGATGTGCCCTTGATCGGCTCCTCCCACGGCCAGGACGTCGTCTTCGGCCTGATCGTCGTTTTGATCATGCTTTTGCTGCCGAACGGCTTCGCCGGCTTCCTGCGGCGCTTTGAACCGCGAGTCAAAACCGCTATCAAAGCGGATCCGAAGTCGTCATAATCGGCACCCCTGGCTTTCGTTCCGGAACCGGGGCTCAACCATTGCGTAGGAGGGTCGGATGGGTATGAAAGGCAGAATCCTGGCGGTTCTCGCCGGGGCTGCGATCGTCGCCGGCATCGCGGTCACGGCTGCGTTTGGCGCCCACCGGGCGACGCCCGGTGTCAGCGCCACGACGATCACGATCGGTGGAACGTTCCCGCTCCACGGGCCGGCAGTGCTCTACAAGACCATTCCGGCGGCGGAGGGCGCCTATTTCGCCTACGTCAACGATCACGGCGGGGTCAACGGCCGCAAGATCGATTTCAAGGTTCTCGACGACGGCTACGACCCATCGCAGACGGTGCCGCTCACGCAGCAGCTCGTCGAGCAGACGAAGGTCTTCGCGATCTTCGGCAGCCTCGGCACCGCACCCAACCTGAGCATCTGGAGCTATCTCAACAGCCACCAGGTGCCGCAGGTGCTGATTGCGACGGGCGACTCGTACTGGGGCTTCTCGGCGAAGAAGTACCCCTGGACGATCGGCTACCAGCCGGACTATCCCGGCGAGGCGAAGATCTACGGCAAGTACCTGAACTCGAAGATGCCGGGCGCGAAGATCGGCGTGCTGTACCAGAACGACGCGTACGGCAAGAACTACTA
>Ga0070714_100002913_pt1 | contig 12658 bp, 11 predicted proteins | sample LARL83metaG_FD_65450 | JGI IMG/M metagenome (GOLD analysis project Ga0070714, IMG submission 65450) | Corn, switchgrass and miscanthus rhizosphere microbial communities from Kellogg Biological Station, Michigan, USA - LAR L8-3 metaG | ecosystem: Host-associated > Plants > Roots > Rhizosphere ... | reverse complement strand
GCCCAGGAGAGCCCGGAGCTGTATTATGAAATCCAGAGCCTCAATGACTACGGGGCAGAGTCGCTCGAGGCGCTCGTTCAGGCCGTGGAACGCCTGCGTGCCGCCGTGCTGTCGCAGGATCACGATGCTTTCGTTGCGTTGATGCGCCGCGGGCGCGATTATCTTGCAGACCGGCGCAGCGTGACGGAGCGGCGCGCCTAGAGGAAGGGAGGCTCGCGGAATGCGCCGATCTCAGACTGAGCACAAAGCAGCGTCCGCCCCGCAGCGTGCCGCGTCCGAGCCGGAGGTGGTCCGGCTGGAGCGGGAAAATGCTCATCTGCAGGCGCGGCTGGCTGCGCTTACGGATGAGGTCGGCCGCAACGACTCGCTGCTGCGCAAGACTCAGGAACGCGAACTGGAGTTGCTGCGCGCCGGCTCGCTCACCCAGCTGTTCGAGCGGCTCATCGTGGGCCTGCGCACCTCGTACCAGCTCGATGAGGTGGCACTCATCCTGCACGATCCGCAGCACGAGATCCGTCACCTGCTCTCGGGTGATGGCGTCACGGCCGGTGAGCCGCCCGGGGTGTGCTTCGTCGATGCCCTGGTGAGCGTCGCCCCGCAGCTCGCCAATTTGGAGCGGCCCTGGCTCGGTCCGTACCGCAGAGCCGATCACGAGCTGCTCGTGCCCGGGGTCGCGGCGCCGCCCGGCAGCCTGGCACTCATCCCCATACGCCGCAGCGAACCGCTCGACGGCGTGCTGGTGTTCTCCAGCAGCGACCCGCAGCGCTTCACGCAGGAGCTCGCGAGCGACTTCCTCGCACACCTGGGGCTGGTTGCCGCGATCTGCGTCGAGAATGCCGTGAACCGTGCCCGGCTGCTGCGCAGCGGGCTCACCGATTTCCTCACCGGCTTCCACAACCGGCGCTACCTGCATGCCCGGTTGCGCGAGGAGCTGGCGCGCGCGCAGCGCGCCCGTCATTCGCTCATCTGTCTGATGATCGATGTGGATCACTTCAAGCGCATCAACGATCTCTATGGACACCTCGCAGGCGATACCGTGCTGCGCGAGGTCGCCCAGCGGATCGATGCCGAGATGCGCCTGAGCGACACCGGCGCACGCTTCGGCGGCGATGAATTTGCCATGGTGCTCTCGCAGGCCGCGATGAGCGATGGCGAGAAGGTCGCCGCGCGCGTGCTGCATGCGGTGCGCGCGGAGCCGATCCAGATCGGTAAAGGCGCGAAGGAGACGGTGACGCTCTCGATCGGTGTTGCAGCGGCCAAGCCCGGCCAGGGACAACGGGACTACAAGGTGCTCGCCGAGCGCCTCATTGCCGAAGCGGACGCGGCGCTCTATCGCGCCAAGAGTGCAGGCCGCAATCGAATCGCGATCTCGCCCAACGTCGTCGCCTGAGGCGCATCGACAGCCAGGCGCATCGACAACCAGGCGCATCGGCAATCAGGCGGGCTCGAGCTAGCGTGCTCGTCCCCGCAACAGCACGACGAACAAAGGAGCGCCCACCAGCGCCATGATGGCGCCGACGGGCAGCTGGCGTGGGGCAGCACAGGTGCGCGCGACGAGATCCGCTGCAGCAAGCAGCATCCCACCTGCGAGGGCGGCGGCCGGTGCGACGATGCGATGATCGCTGGTGCCGAAGCTCAGTCGCACCGCATGCGGTGTGATGAGACCGACGAATCCGACGGTACCCGCGCTCACCACCGCCAGCGCCGTGAGCGAGGCGCAGGCGATGAACAACACGGTGCGCCATGCCTCGAGCGCGAGGCCCACGGTACGCGCGCGCAACTCGCCGGCCGCGAGCACGTTCAACGGGCGCGCCACGATGAGCGCCACCGCAAGCGCGAGAAGCGCCGTCCCGGCGCTCAGCCACGGGCTCACGGCCCACTCCAGATCGCCGGCCAGCCAGAAAACCATGCCGCGTACGCGTGAGGAATCGGCGAGCGCGAGCAGCACGCTCACCAGCGCTCCGCAGGCGCTCGCCAGCACGACGCCTGTGAGCAGCAGCCGCGGGGTGCCGCCTCCCCGCGCGAGCAGATACACGAGCGCGATCGCGCCGAGCGCACCGGTCACGGCTGCCGACTGCACGACCACGGCGGCCGCACCGGCGATCATGGCGAGCAGTGCGCCGACCGCGGCACCGCCGGACACTCCGAGTACGTACGGATCTGCAAGCGGGTTGCGGAACAGTGCCTGCAGCAACACGCCCGACAGTGCCAACAGGCTCCCGACACCGAAGCCTGCGAGCACGCGCGGCAGCCGCACGGCGAGCAGCACCGTGCGCGTGGCTTCGTCGCCGCCGCCGGCGAGTACCGCGAGTGCGCTCGGCACGCTGATGCCGGAGCTACCGATGAGCAGCGCACACAGAAACACCGCGACCGCCAGCAGCAGCAGCACCATGAGACTTCGCAGGTTGGCGCGTGGCAGGAGGTTCGATGCCGGCACTGACGGCGGGCTCACATCCGGGGCTGACACGCCGCTAGCGTCACGGAATTTGTTGGAAAACGCCATCCCTACCTGATCAGACGGCAACGGCCATTCCCCAGTCTCGCCGCCGCGGCGCTTGTGGCAGACTGTCCGCCGACACATGACTGACCTCATCGACGCCGACGGGTTTCGGGCGAACGTGGGCATCATCCTGATGCAGTACGACCAGGTATTCCTCGGTCGGCGTACCGGCGGGCGGGGCTGGCAGTTTCCCCAGGGCGGTGTGCGCCGTGGCGAATCGCTCGAGCAGGCACTCTACCGCGAGCTCGAGGAGGAGATTGGCGTCGCGTCGGCCGACGTGTCACTGCTCGGGCAGACCGAGCGCTGGTTGCGCTATCGGCTACCGGCGCGCTATGTGCGACGCAACCAGCAGCCGGTCTGCATCGGCCAGAAGCAGCGTTGGTTTCTCCTGCGCCTGCAACGGGCGGACTTCCCGTTCGACTTCGCGCGCACTGCCGAGCCTGAATTCGACCAGTTTCGCTGGGCGCCGTACTGGGAGCCGGTGAAGGAAGTCATCTATTTCAAGCGCGCCGTGTACGCACGGGCGCTTACCGAGCTGGCTGAGCTCGCCTTCCCGGGGGGCAAGCGTCCGCCGCAGCCGCAGTGGTGGGAACGCATGGCGGCCCGGCAGCGCCGGGCCGCGGCACGCGTCGATTGAAGCCGCGGTTGGGACCACTGGCATCCATGCTCGGTAAGGAGGGTACGCCCCTCGTGGTGCGGCAGCGCGCACCGGCGCTGCGCACGGCGCTGCTCGTCGCAGCGGTGCTGGTCGGTCTCTTTGGGATCTACGTGATCTACGAGCTCGGCCGCTACGACGCGGGCTACGACCGGCAGGCGGCCGCGCAGCAGCGCACCGTGCTCGAGGTGCGCATCGAGCACCTGGTGAAGGAGAACCGCGAGTTGCGTACGCGCGTTGCCGAAGCCGACACCATCCGCGCCGGGCGGGCACGCGAGCAGGCGGAGGTGGCGCGCGCAATGGGGGAATTGCAGGCGCAGGTGGCGCGGCAGTCGCAGCAGCTCGCGTTCTATCGCGGCGTGGTGGCGCAGAACGACAACGCCCTCGGCGTGAAGGTCGAGCAGCTGCACATCGCCGCCGGCAAGCGCCCGGCGACTTTCATGGTGCACATGGCGCTGGTGCGCTCGGGCCGAGTGGACAGCGCAGCCTCCGGCACGGTGCACCTGAGCCTCGATGGCACCTCTGATGGCAGTCCGCGCTCGCTCGATCTCGCCGCGCTCAGCGGCGGACAGGTGCACGAATTGCGATTTAACTTTCGCTACCTGCAGAATTTCGACCAGGAGCTCTCGGTGCCGCTCGCCTTCAAGCCCGAGCACCTGGTGGTCGAAGTGCAGTCGAGCCGCCACGACGTCGCGCCGGTGTCACAGACCTTTCTGTGGAGCATCGAGGCCTCGCCGTAGCCGTCGCCCCACAAGCATCGGAGCCAAGCCATGTTCACCCGTGATTCCCGCCAGGCCCGTATCGACACCTTGATCGGCAAGGACGCCAGGGTGCACGGCGACATCGATTTCCGCGGCGGCCTGCATCTCGATGGCCACATCGAAGGCGCGGTGCGCTCGGAGGAGATGCGCGGCTCGACCCTGTCGGTGAGCGAGACCGGGTCCATCCAGGGGGCGGTACAGGTGCCGAACCTGGTGCTGAACGGCACGATCCGTGGCGATATCCATGCGCTCGAGCGCGTGGTACTCGGCGCCACGGCACGCGTGGAGGGCAACGTGTACTACGGGATCATTGAAATGACGCTGGGCGCCCAGATCATCGGTAAACTGGTGCGGGTCGAGCCGGAAACGCCCCCTGCCGCCCCCGCCACGGGGTCGGCGGCCTGATTGGCCGGCTCTGTGACGCCTTCACTTTGACGGGATCGGGGCTGCCTCTTAGACTCATTTTTATATGGATACCGTACCCATGACCGAAGCGCTGCAGGAAGCTCCTGCGCTCAAGTTCACCGATGCCGCCGCGCGCAAGGTCGGAGACCTGATCCGCGGCGAGGGTAACCCGAAGCTCATGCTGCGCGTCTTCGTGCAGGGCGGCGGTTGCTCGGGGCTGCAGTACGGCTTCGAGTTCGATGAGACCATCCAGGAAGGCGACACCTGCGTCGAGAATCTCGGCGTCAAGCTGCTCGTCGATCCGATGAGCGTGCAGTATCTGAGCGGCGCAGAGATCGACTACCGCGAGGGGTTGGAAGGCGCACAGTTCGTCATCCGTAACCCGCACGCAGTCACGACTTGTGGCTGCGGCTCGTCATTCACTGCGGCCTGAGCCCGCCGGCTGAGCGTGCCGCAGGTCACCGCTTCAGCCCGCGCCCCGGAGAACCGAGCCACCCCACGCAACGCCACCCGGCCCGTGCCTGACGTCTTTGCCGCGGTGGACCTCGGATCCAACAGCTTCCACATGGTGGTCGCGCGCCACTCGCACGGCCAGCTCGTCATCATCGACCGCCTGCGTGAGATGGTGCGCCTCGCGGCCGGCGTGGCGGAAAACGGCCGAATCGACAAGGATGTCGCTGCGCGCGCGCTCGGATGTCTGCAGCGCTTCGGGCAGCGCCTGCGCGACATGCACGCCGACAGTGTGCGCGTGGTCGGCACCAACGCCTTGCGCCTGGCGCACAAAAAGCAGGCGTTTCTCGAGCGAGCCCGCGAAGCGCTCGGCCATCCGATCGAGATCATCGCCGGGATGGAGGAGGCGCGGCTCATCTATTCGGGCGTCGCGCACACCATGCCGAGCGAGCCGGGCAAGCGCCTGGTGGCCGACATCGGTGGCGGCAGCACCGAGCTCATCATTGGCGAGGGACTGAACCCACTCGAGCTCGAGAGCCTGCAGATGGGCTGCGTATCGTGGAGTGAGCGTTTCTTCCGCGACGGCAAGATCTCGGCCAAGCGCTTCGAGCGTGCGCGCCTGGCGGCGCGCCTCGAGCTCGAGCCCGTGCAGGCGGAGTTCCGCCGGCGCGGCTGGGACAGCTGCGCAGGCAGCTCCGGCACGGTGCGCGCAATCGGCGATGCGATCCGCATTCTCGATCCAAGCGCACTCACCATCACGCCGGCGGGCATCGCAGGTGCGATCGAGTATTGCGTCGATGCGGAGCATACGCGCGAGCTCACTCTCGAGCCGATCACCGAAGACCGGCGTCCGGTTTTCCCGGGCGGCCTGGCGATTCTTGCCGAGATCTTCAGCGTCCTCGACATCAAGGAGATGCGCATCGCCGAGGGGGCGATGCGCGAGGGTCTGCTGTACGACATGCTCGGCCGTTATCGGCGGGAAGATGCGCGCGAGCGCACCGTGCGTGCCATGCAGCAGCGCTACCACGTGGACATCGCACAGGCGGAGCGGGTCGAAGCCACGGCCGGCAATTTCCTCGAGCAGGCCCGCGAGGCGTGGAAACTCGAGGAGCCGCTCGCGCATCTGGCTCTGAAGTGGGCGGCGCAACTGCACGAGATCGGACTAGACGTTTCGCACAGCGGCTACCATCGCCACGGCGCGTATCTGCTCGAGAATGGCGACATGCCCGGTTTCCCGCGCGAGGAGCAGCGATTGCTCGCGCGGCTGGTCGGTGCTCATCGCCGCAAGCTCGCGCTGGAAGGCGTGGAGGAGCTGGTGCCGCCCTGGGACCGGAGCGCTCTTTACCTGATCGTGCTGCTGCGTCTCGCGGTGCTGCTGCATCGGGGCCGCAGCTCCACCGCACTTCCATCCATCGAGCTCTCGGCGACCTCGCGCTCACTCGAGATGCGGTTTCCCGCCGGTTGGCTGCGCGAGCACCCGCTTACCTCCGCTGATCTGCAGCAGGAACTCGATTACCTGCGCCTGAGCGGCTTCCGGCTGCGGGTGTTCAGCGGCCGTTAGACTCAGCCGCCGTTAAACCGGTCGCGTCTGCGGCAGCCCGCCGCGCCAGGCGCCCCACAAATGAGAAGCCGTTCGCGGAATGGCGGCGCGCATCGGGGGACAGTGGCCCGGGCTCCTCGCTTGGGGGATGCCGCCATCCCGTGCGGACCGCAACCATGTTTCAGCTCGTTTTCAGCGCCCTCTCCGCCATCAATCAACTCGCGGTTTTCGCGGGCGGGCTCATCTGTTGGGGACTCGGTGGGCTCCTGGTCGGCAACGCCATCTACTGGCGTCTGCACGCCGTGCGCGTGCAGGGCGAGGTCGTCGGTGTACGCCGCAACGGCAACTGCTTCAATTCGGTGTATCGCTACACCTCGGCGGCGGGCGCGACCATCGAGGCTACTTCGCTCGAAGGCTCTAGCAGTGTGAGCGGCAGAGAGACGGGCCGGCAGGTGCCGCTGTGGGTGATCCCGGAGAAACCCGATCAGGTGCAGGAGACGGGCAATCACGTGTTCACTCTGGTCGGGCTCGTGTTGCTCGGCGTCGGTGTCGTGTTCTTTTGGGTCGCGGTGCGCTCGTGGCGCACCGGCCCGATGACCTGGATCATGGCGGCAGTGCTCGGACTGCATCTGCTGGTGAGGCTACGCAAAGTCATCGCCCCGCGAGATAAGACACTGCCGCCTTCCGGCTGGCGCGCGCTGTCGGTGCTGCGTCAGGCCGCCCGGACAGCGAATGCGGCACCGGCACAGCCCATCGAGGAGCTCACTGCGCTGCCTGAATTTCGCGAGCGCCAGACCAAACAGCGAGCACAGCTCGCGCGCATGGCGCCGTTTCTGCTGCTCGCTGGTCTGGCGCTGCTCGCCTTCGGTGTGTATGCGAGCCGCATGCTGCTGAGCCTGGAGACTTCCGGAGTTCGCACTTCCGGATCGGTGACGTCCCTGAGCTCATCGAGCAGCTCCAACGGCGGTGTCAGCTACTATCCAGTCGTCCGCTACCGCGATGGCACTGGGCGTAGCGTCACCTTTCGCGACTCCACCGGCACGAATCCGCCCCTCTACCGCGTAGGCGAGGCGGTGACGGTACTCTACCTGCCCGGCGAGCCCGGCCGCGCCATCATCGATCGCGGTCCGTGGAACTGGCTGCCTTCGGTGATTCTCTACGTGTTGGGTGGCGCCACCTGCCTGGGTGCACTCGCCGCGCGCCGCGCACGTGGCGATGAGCCGGCATTCGCCGCTCAGAACTGAGCGGCCGGCATACGTGGGATCAGACGGTTACGCTCGGGCCTGCGGCGTAGGCGGCTAGCAGCTCCGCCTGTGCGTTGACGGCACGCTCGTTGCCGCGCTTGAGGCGCTCGTAGCCCGCATCGGGCTGCAGCAGCCACGCCTGACAGTTGTCCTGCAAACACAGCTCGAGGTCCCGCAGGATGCGCGCACGGTGCTCGGCCCGGCGGATAGGGAAGGCCACCTCCACCCGGCGAAAGAAGTTGCGCTCCATCCAGTCGGCGCTCCCACAGGACATGTCCGGCTCGCCGCCGTTCTCGAAGTAGAACACGCGCGAGTGCTCGAGGAACCGCCCGACGATCGAGCGCACGGTGATGTTCTCCGACACTCCGGGCACCCCGGGCCGCAGCGCACACACTCCACGTACGATGAGCTCGATCTTCACTCCGGCACGCGAGGCGCGGTACAGCGCCTCGATTGCCTGCGGGTCGACGAGCGCATTCATCTTGGCAATGACTCTTGCCGGGCGCCCGGCGCGCGCATGCTCGGCCTCGCGGGCGAGCTTCTCGAGCACCATCTCGTGCATGCCGAAGGGTGATTGCGTCAGGCGGTTGAGCTTTGGTGTCTGTGTGAGGCTGGTCAGCTGCAGGAACAACTCGTGCACATCCTGGCCGATCTCATCGTCGCAGGTGAACAGGCCGTAGTCGGTGTACTGACGCGCCGTGCGCGGGTGATAGTTGCCCGTGCCGAGGTGACAGTAGCGGCGGATGCCGTTCGCCTCGCGCCGCACGACGAGTGCGAGCTTGGCGTGTGTCTTGTATCCCACCACTCCATACATGACGTGCGCGCCAACTTCCTGCAGGCGGTTCGAGAGCTCGATATTCGCTTCCTCATCGAAGCGCGCCCGCAGCTCGACGATCACCGTGACGTCCTTGCCGGCATTCGCCGCCGCGACCAGCGCATCCACCAGCGGGGAATCGTGGCCCGCGCGGTACAGCGTCTGCTTGATGGCGAGCACCTGCGGATCGGCTGCGGCCTGGCGCAGAAAGTCCATGACCGGCGCAAAGCTCTGATAGGGATGGTGCAGCAGAATGTCCTTCTGCCGGATGCAGGCAAACAGATCGGTACTGCCCACCAGGCGCTTCGGTATTCCGGGAGTGAAAATCGGGTACTTCAGGTCCGGCCGCTGCACCAGGTCGTACACCGCCGACAGGCGGTTGAGATTCACCGGGCCGGCGACTGGATAGGTATCAAGACCGTTCGAGGCGAACTGGGCCTCGAGGAACCTGACCACGTCCTCGGGGCAGTCGCTGGAGGTCTCGAGCCGCACCGCCGCTCCATAGCGTCGATGCGCCAACTCGCCCTCGAGCGCCCTGCGCAGATCGTCGATCTCTTCGTCATCGACGAACAGGTCGCTGTTGCGCGTGACGCGGAACTGGTAACAACCCATCACCCGGATGCCGCTGAAGAGCTTGTGCACGAAGGCCTGCATGATGGTCGAGAGCAGCACGCAGGCGCGCGTCGCCCCGGCGCCGGGCAAGGGCACCACGCGCGGCAGCGAGCGCGGCGCCTGAACGATGGCGAGCTCGCTGTCACGGTGAAAGGCATCTTTTCCCTCGAGCCGCACGATGAAGTTGAGGCTCTTGTTCTGTATGCGCGGAAACGGACGCGCCGGATCCAGCCCGAGCGGCGAGAGCACGGGCTCGATCTCGCGCTCGAAGTACTGCTCGAGCCAGTCGGTCTGCTCGGCGCTCCAGTCGCAGCGACCGAGAAGCGGCACACCTTCCGCTGCCAGCTTCGGCAGCAGCAGCTCGTTCAGGCAGCGGTACTGATCCGCCACCAGGCGCGTGGTCCGATCGTGGATCGCGGCCAGCTGCTCCGGCACCGACATCGCGTCTGCCGACAGTTGACCGCCGCCGAGCTCCTGCAGCTGCTTGAGCCCCGCCACACGGATCTCGAAGAACTCATCCAGATTGCTGCAGGAGATGCACAGGAACCTGAGCCGCTCGAGCAAGGGCACCGACTCATCGAACGCCTGGTCGAGCACCCGCTGATTGAACTCGAGAAACGAGAGCTCGCGGTTGATGTAGTGCTGCGGTGCCTTTAGATCCGGCGCATCCATGGAGGCGGTGACTCGTCGGCCGCCGAGTGGCGGCGCTTTTCAAAGCATACCAGCACGGGACGACGGGGGTCCGGAGGTTGCCGTCCTCGCTCAGCGCGAGACCAGCATGGCACCAGAGGACGCTTCGAGGCTTGCCAGGAGCGGAGCGGTTCGAGCGAGAAAGTCCTCGTGCCAGCGCGCATCTATCGGCGCTGCAGCGGGCAGCGACACCGTCTGCGGGTTCTTGAACACGCCATTCACGCGATACTCGTAGTGCAGGTGGGGTCCGGTGGCGAGCCCGGTCATGCCCACGTAGCCGATCACTGTTCCCTGTGCGACGTGCGCTCCCGCCCTGATGCCATGGGCGAATCGCGACAGGTGCCCGTAGACCGTCATGACGCTGCGCGAATGCTCGATCTCTATACAGTTGCCATAACCGCCGAGACGCCCGGCAACGAGGATGTGTCCGTCTCCTGCAGCGTGTACGGGGGTGCCGATCGGGGCGGCGTAATCCACGCCCTTGTGGGCGCGGATCAGGTTGAGGATCGGATGGTAGCGGGCGGAGTTGAAGCGCGAGCTCACGCGAGTAAATTCCACCGGCGCACGCAGGAAGGCTTTGTGGAGGCTGCGTCCCTCGGGAGTGTAGAACTGGGTGTGACCATCGGGATCGGTGTAGCGCACGGCACGGAAGGTGCGCCCCTGGTTGATGAACTCCGCCGCCTCGATCGCACCGTCATGCAGGTATGCACCGTCGCGCCAGAGTTCGTCGTAGGTCACGACGAAGGTATCCCCGGAACGCACGTCCAGCACGAAATCGATGTCCCAACCGAAGATGTCCGCGAGTGCGACGGCGATCGGGTCATGCGCCCCGGCTGCGGCGACGGCCTCGAACAGCGAGCTGTCGATGACGCCGCGGATGGTGCGGGTGCGAATCTCGACGGGGTTCTGCAGGACATCTGCCCGAAGCGCCTGGCCATCGCGTGACACCTTCAATGTCTGTGTCTCGCTGAGGCGCCGCTCGAGGCCAACGAGCTCGCCGTCATGGTGCGTGAAATGGAGCGCTTCCCCTGGCCGCAGGCTGTCGAGCGCATGGCGTATGCCGGGGAGATTTCGCAGGGAAGCGAGGTCGGCGAGATTCAGCTTCAGCCGCCGGAAGATCCGGTCGAGAGTGTCGTTGCGCGTGACGGTGACGTCGGTCGTAGAGAGCGACGGATCCGCTACCTCGGGGTGAAGCGAGGTCGGGGCGGCGGAACCTGCGGTCACTTCCTGCCCCGAGCTGACGGCAGTGCCCGATACGCTGCCTGCACCCTGAGCGATAGGGCCGGGAATGGCGGACTCCGGAGCAACCGCCGTTTCAGAGTCGCCAGTAGCTGGCGTGGCAGGCGGTGCGGACGGGGCGGAGCTGACGCCGCCATGCAGCAGCGTCCAGCCGACGACTGCGCAGGCACTCAACTGCAGCCAGAAGACCGCCGAGAACAGGCGACCGATAGAGGCCTTTGCGACGAGCTTGAGGTCGAGTGGCATCGGCGATTTCTTATTCTGCAGATGATTTGAGAGGCCGGACCCTACCGGAGGCACGAGCTTTGCGTCAATGTATGTTAACTACGAAACTTCAGCTCCCGACCCCGCTACGTTACAAGGGAAAACCATCCAGCTTGCGTACGCGCTTCACGAGAATCACATGAATCTCCAGGAACAGCTAGCAGAGCTCGAGCGTGGCGCCGACGAGGTGCTGACTGCGGCGGACTTGCGCAAGAAGCTGACGCGGGGCACGCCGCTGCACGTGAAGGCGGGTTTCGATCCCACCGCTCCCGATCTGCATCTGGGACACACGGTGCTGCTCAACAAAATGCGGCAGTTCCAGCAGCTCGGGCACACGGTGACTTTCCTGATCGGCGACTTCACCGGGATGATCGGTGACCCGAGCGGGCGCAATGCCACCCGTCCACCTCTCTCCCCGGAGGAGATCCAGGCGAATGCCCGCACCTATGAGGGCCAGGTTTTCAAGATCCTCGACCGCGAGCGCACGCGCATCGATTTCAACTCCCGCTGGCTGTCGAAACTGAGCTCGACTGAGATCGTGAAACTCGCGGCGCATTACACCGTCGCGCGCATGCTGGAGCGTGACGACTTCGCCAAGCGCTACAAGGCCGGACAGCCGATCTCCATTCACGAATTCCTGTATCCGCTCGCGCAGGGCTACGACTCGGTCGCGATGCGCGCCGATGTAGAGCTCGGTGGCACGGACCAGAAATTCAACCTTCTGGTCGGGCGCAGCCTGCAGGAGGCTTATGGTCAGGAGCCCCAGGTGGTCCTCACCACACCGTTGCTGGAGGGGACCGACGGGACCAACAAGATGTCGAAGTCCCTCGGTAACTACATCGGCATCACGGAAGACCCCGACAGCATGTTCGGCAAGCTCATGTCGATCTCGGATGAGCTCATGTGGCGCTACTTCGAGCTGCTGTCGTTCCGGCCGCTCGGCGAGATCGCCTCACTGCGCACGCAGGCGTCGAGCGGACGCAATCCGCGCGATATCAAATTCGAGCTGGCGCAGGAGATCGTGGCGCGCTTTCACGACGCACCCGCGGCGGAGCGTGCCCAGCGCGCCTTCATCGCCCGCGTGAGCGAGAAGGCGGTGCCGCAGGATCTGCCCCTGAAGGTCGTCGCGGTGCAGGGACCGGGGCTGCGCCTGGCGAACCTGCTCAAGGAGGCCGGGCTTGCCGGGAGCACCTCCGAGGCGAATCGCAAGATCGAGGAAGGAGCGGTGCGTATCGATGGGGCGCGCGTCTCCGATCGCGGCCTCACCCTCAAAGCCGGTGCAGAGCACGTGCTGCAGGTGGGAGCTAAGCGGTTTGCCCGGGTGAGGCTCGAGCCCGGAGCATGACCGCCCCCTGCCTATGGGCGGGTTTCTGCCGGAATCGCCGGGGTTTGCCGGTCTGGAAATGCGGCGCCTTCGTCCCCATACCGGAGAAAGGCAAAGAGGAACAATGGGTTGGCCGTCTCTTCAGCGGCCGCCAGACTTC
>Ga0070714_100002912_pt1 | contig 12659 bp, 4 predicted proteins | sample LARL83metaG_FD_65450 | JGI IMG/M metagenome (GOLD analysis project Ga0070714, IMG submission 65450) | Corn, switchgrass and miscanthus rhizosphere microbial communities from Kellogg Biological Station, Michigan, USA - LAR L8-3 metaG | ecosystem: Host-associated > Plants > Roots > Rhizosphere ... | reverse complement strand
ACGAGGACGCGATATGCGTCCTGACCCCCCAACATCCCTACCGTACCGGGGAATCGGGCCGGCCGTGCCGGGCCTCGATTTACGAGGGTTCCGGCACGGCAGGGGCCTTCGGTGCCCTCTCCTCCGCCTCGCGGAGGTCGGGCTCGACGTTCAGCCGCGGCAGCCATTCGAGCCAGCGCGGGAGGTACCAGTTCCACTCGCCGAGCAGCTTCATCGCCGCCGGGAGCAGGACGCCGCGGATCAGCGTCGCGTCGAGCAGCACCGCGACGGCGAGGCCGACGCCCATCTGCTTGATGTCGAGCGTGCGCAGCGAGGCGAAGATCGCGAACACGGCGATCATCACCGCGGCCGCGCTCGTCACCGTCGACGCGGTCGTGCGGATGCCGCGCTCGACGGCCTCGTCCGTCGGCACGCCGCGGTCGACGAGCTCCTTGATCCGGCTCAGGATGAACACGTGGTAGTCCATCGAGAGCCCGAACAGCACCGTGAACAGGAAGAGCGGCAGCCAGGTCACGACGCCGCCGTTCGAGCGGAAGTTGAGCAGTCCCTGCAGATGGCCCTGCTGGAAGATCCACACGAGCACGCCGTAGGCCGCGCCGACCGACAGCAGGTTCAAGACGATCGCCTTGATCGGGATCACGATCGACCGGAACGTCAGCAGGAGCAGCAGGAACGCGAGCCCGAGGACGAACGCGAACACGTACCAGACGCGGTGCTTCATCGTCTGGTTGAAGTCGTACGAGCCCGCGGTGTCGCCCGTGACGAGCGCCTGCGTCCCGGCGGGCAAGGTCGCCAGCACGGGCGGGATCACATCGTGCCGCAGGACATTGAGCGCCTTGTACGCGGCGGCGTCCTCACCGTTGCCGGCGAGCGGCATGTCGATGCGGGCGACCGTGTGCGCCGGGTTGACCGCAACCTGGATCGGCCGGTGCACCTCGCCGGTCGCGAGCGCCCGCTTCGTGAACGCGGCGTAGGCCCGCTTGAACTGCGGCGTCGTGACGTTCTCCGCCTGCACGACGACGTGTGCCGGCGCGGGTGAGCCCGGGAACGACTGCTGGATCGAGTCGTACGTCTTCACGATCGGGAGGTCGTGCGGGAGATCGCTGAAGCTCAGAAGCTTCGTGTGCATCGAGAAGACGGGCAGCGCGATCAGCACCAGCGCGCCTGCCGACAGGACGACCGAGACGAGCGGGTGCCGCATCGAGCGCCCGATCACGAACGCCCAGATGCGCGACTCCTGGCGGTCGCCCTTGATCCAGCGGAGGAGCGTCGGTTTGTCGCGCAGCCAGACGAGCCGGCGCGGCCTGCCGGGCACGACCCGGAGCAGGCCGGCCGCAGTCACCTGGCGGATGCCGCGCTCGATCCGGTCGCCGAGCTTGCCGAGCAGCGCCGGCAGCACGGTCAGCGAGCCGACGAGCGAGGTGAAGACGACGAGCATCGCCCCGATGCCGATCGACGTGAAGATCTTGGAGCCGGCGAACAGCATGCCGGCCATCGCGATCAGGACGGTGACGCCGGAGATGAGCACTGCCTGGCCCGACGTCGCAGCGGCTCGGAAGAGCCCGTCGTGGCCTTCGTGCCCGGCCGCGCGTTCCTCCCGCTCGCGTTTCAAGTAGAAGAGCGAGTAGTCGACCCCGACCGCCATCCCCATCAGCAGCATCACCGACTGCGTCGCGCCGGAGGCGTGCGCGGCGTGGCTTACGAGCTTCGACAGCCCGATCGAGCCGAGCACCGCGGTGAACGCGAGCAACACCGGCACGCCGGCGGCGACGAACGCGCCGAACGCGAAGAGCAGGATCAGGAACGTGATCGGGAGCGAAAGCGTCTCGGCCTTCTGGAAGTCCTTGCCGATCGTGTCGTTCAGCTCCTTGTTCGCGCTCGCGAAGCCGAACTCCGCGACCGTGAAGCTCGGGTGCTGCCGCTGCAGCTGCGCGACGCTCTTGATCAGCGGCTCGACGCGCTTGAGAGACGTGTCGATGTCGCCCTTCATGTCGAACTGCACGAGCTCGGCGTGCCCGTCCTTCGAGATCTGGCCGGGCGCGCCCGTGCGCAGGTTCGTCACCTGCGGCATCGTGCGAAGCTTTGCGGCGACGTCGTGCACCGTCGCGCGGAAAGCCGGCGCGTCGGCGCTCTGGGTCGACGACTTGACGAGCACGCTCTCGCTCGCCGGCGTCTTGAAGCCGGCCTGCGCGAGGATCGCCTGCGCGCGGGCGGTCTCGCCCGTGCCCTGCTCGGAGTCGCTGAGATTGACGACGCCGACGCCGTAGCCGATCGCAATCGCGACGGCGACGAACGCGACCCACGCGAGGGTTGCGGTCTTCCAGTGCGCCGCGGACCAGCGGCCGGCGCGTGCCGCGAGATTCTGCCTCGTGTTCACTGCGGTTCCCTTTCCCGGTCGAAGTTGCCCTCGCAGCCCAGTCTGCCTGGGGCAATTCACGTTGGGCATCCGGGAACCCCCGGAATCGATACCTAGGTCGTGACGATCCGGTGACGGCTCGGAGACGCCGCGGCGGCCTGCGCTTCCTGCGGGATCTCGACGTAGAACGTCGACCCCGAGCTGCCGTCCGACTCGACCCAGATGCGGCCGTCGACGCGCCGCACGAGCTCGCGGCAGATGTAGAGGCCGAGTCCGGTGCCGCCGATGCCGCGGCTCATGTCGGGATCGAGGCGGTAGAACTTCTCGAAGATCCGCCGCTGCTCGCCCGGCGGGATGCCGAGGCCGGTGTCGCTGATCGCAAAGCGCACATGCCGGTCGTTCGGCTCCAGCGCGACGTTGATCGTGCCGCCGTTCGGCGAGTACTTGATCGCGTTCTCGAGCAAGTTGGAGATCACCTGGCGCAGCTGGCCCGAGTCGGCCGCGACCGCCGGTACGTCCTCCGGCGCGTCGAGCTGCAGCTCGACCTGCGCCGGGAGGTGGATGCGCGCAGCGAGGATCTCGAGCTCGACGATCTCGCGCGGGTCGCAGCGCTCGATGTTCGCGCGGAGCCGGCCCGAGTCGAGCTGGCTTGCGAGCAGGAGATCGTTGACGATGTCGGCGAGGCGGTCGGACTCCTCCGCGATCACCTCGAGCAGCTTGTCGTGCAGTTCCGCCTCGAGCTCGACGTCGTTGCGGCGCAGAGTCAGCGCCGCGCCGTAGATCGCGGCGAGCGGCGTGCGCAGCTCGTGCGACACCGTCGCGACGAGATCCTGGCGCATCGACTCGAGCGCGCGCTCTTCCGTCAGGTCGCGAAACGCGTAGACGGTTCCGTCCTCGTAGCCGACCGCCGACATGGAGAGCCAGAGCTCCCGCTCGTGGAGCTGGAGCGGGATGCTCTCTGCTCGTGCGGCCTCACCCGCGCTCGCGACCGGAATGCGCGGCTGCATCGCGTCCCAGCCGGGAATCGCGGTCGAGGCGGGCCGGCCGAGCACGTCGTCCTCGTGCAACCCGGTGATCCACTGCGCAGCGCTGTTCCAGAGGCGGACGCGCCCGCTCCGGTCGACCAGGAAGACGCCGTCGCCGATCGTCGCGAGCACGCGGGCCGCCTGTGCTCGCGCCTCGGCCTCGCGGTAGAGCCGGGCGTTCTCGATCGCATTCGCGGCTCTGCGGGCGAGCTCCTCGGCGAGGCTCAGGTCCTCCGGGCCGAAGCGCCGGGCGGGATCCGAGGCGATCAGCGTGATCGCGCCGAGCACCGCGTCGCGGCCTTTCAGGGGTACGCACATGTACGACGTGAGCCCGAGCTCCTCGAGCAGGCCGAGGTGCAGCTCGTCCCGCGCGGCGGCGTGGAGCATCTCGTCCGTGATCTCGGAGACGAGCTCCGGCTCGCCCGTCCGGATCACCGCCGCCGGGCCGGTCTCGCCCGCAGGATCGGGCGGGTAGCGCTCCTGCAGCTCGCGCGCGAAGGTGAGCTTCGCCGGATCCTGGTGCGCGACCGCGAGCTCGGAGATCGCTCCGTCCGGCTCGACGATGTGTACGGAGCACCAGTCGGCGATGTTGCCGGCGGCGAACTCGGCGACCTGCTTGAGCGTCTCGCGGTAGTCGAGCGAGCGGGAGAGGGTGTCACCGACCGAGACGATGAAGCTTCGCTGCTCCTCGACACGCTTGCGGTCATGGATGTCGGTCGCCGTTCCGATCCAGAACTCGATCTCGCCGTTCGCGTCGCGCATCGGCACCGCGCGGCCGAGGTGCCAGCGGTAGCCGCCGTCGGCTCCGCGGAAGCGGTACTCGACGTCGAACGTCTCGCCGGTCCGCAAGGTGTCCTCACGGCGTACGATCGCCGCCGGCAGATCGTCGGGGTGAACGGCGAGCTGCCATGCGTTCGGACCGACGTCGTCGGCCGACATGCCGGTGTACTCGAACCAGCGCCGGTTGAAATACGTGGCGCCGCCTTGCGGATCGGACGTCCACACGATCTGCGGCATCGCGTCGGCGAGCTGGCGGTAGCGCTCCTCGCTCGCTCGCTCGAGGGCGTGGAGCTCCTGCTCGTGCAGCTGCTCGGCCTGCTCGCGAAGCTGGCGGCTCTTCTCCCAGAGTTCGACGAACACCGACACCTTGGAGCGCAGGACGTCCGGGTCGATCGGCTTGAAGATGTAGTCGACCGCGCCGGCCGAGTAGCCGCGGTAGACGAGCTTTTCGTCCTTGGAGAGCGCCGTCACGAAGATGATCGGGATGTGCTGCGAGCGCTTGCGCTGCTTGATCAGCGTCGCGAGCTCGAAGCCGTCGATCTCCGGCATCTGGACGTCGAGGAGGATGCAGGCGAAGTCCTCGCGCAGGAGCTCCTTCAAGGCGTCGCTGCTCGCGGTGACCGAGACGAGTCGATGCCCGAGCGGCTCGAGGATCGCCTCGAGCGCGAGCAGGTTCTCCTCGCGGTCGTCGACGAGCAGCAGATTCGCGCGACCGTCGCTCATGCGCACAATCCGTAGAGAAAGAGCGGGATCTCCTCGAGCGGGAGGATCGCGTCCGCCTTCGTCGCCGCGATCGCGGCGTCCGGCATCGCACGGCGCTCAGCGGACCCCGGCTCCTGCACGATCGCGACACCGCCGCGATCCTTCATCAGTGCAAGCCCGGCCGCGCCGTCCTGGTTCGCGCCCGTCAGCACGATGCCGACGGCACGGTGGCCGTATGCGTCCGCTGCCGACTCGAACAGCACGTCGATCGAAGGTCGCGAGTGGTTCACCGGCGCCTCGGTCGAGAGCGCGAGATGCCCGTTCTCGACGAGGACGTGATAGTCGGGCGGGCCGATGTAGACGTGGTCGTCTTCGAGCGGTGTCTTGTCGTCCGGGTCGGAGACGACGCGACGCGTGTGCAGCGCGAGCAGGCTCGGCAGCACACCGTCGCCGTGGTTCGGGGACCGGTGCTGGGCGACGACGATCGGCTGATGAACGTCCTCGTGCAGCCCGTCGAGCAGGCGGCTGACGGCCTCCAATCCCCCCCAGGAAGTTCCGATCACAATGAGCTCGTACACCTCACGAGACTTTGCGGTAGATCCGCTCGGCCGCGTCGATTTCCTCGTAGCGGCCCGCGAGCCGCGTGAAGCCGATCGACTCCTTGTGCCCGAGCGCGAGGATTCCGAACGTGGGGAGGCTCTCGTAGAAGAGGCTGTGCACGTGATCCTGGAGCGCCTTGTCGAAGTAGATCATCACGTTTCGGCAGACGATCACGTTGAACTCGTTGAAGCTGCGGTCCATGGCGAGGTTGTGCTGCGCGAAGACGACGTTCTCCGTCAGGGAGCGGGAAAGACGGACGCTGTCGTACGCCGCGACGTAGTACTGGGAGAAGTCCTCCTTGCCGCCGCCGCGCAGATAGTTCTGCGTGTACTGCTGCATCCGCTCGAGCGGGAAGACGCCCTCGGCCGCGGTCTGCAGGACGTGCTCGTTGATGTCCGTCGCGTAGATCCGCGTCTTGTCGTAGAGGCCTTCCTCGTGCAGGACGATCGCGAGCGAGTAGACCTCCTCTCCGGTCGAGCAGCCCGCGCACCAGATCCGCGTAAACGGATACGTGCGCAGTATCGGCACGACGTGCTCGCGGAACGACGCATAGAACGACGGGTCGCGGAACATCGACGTGACGTTGATCGAGAGGTCGAGGAGCAGCCGCTCCATGCACGGCGGGTCGTGCAGTAGCCGGTCCTGGAGCTGCGACAGCGTGTCGAGCCCCTCGGCGTGCAGGCGGCGGTAGAGCCGGCGCTTGAGCGAGGCCTGGGCGTACTGGCGGAAGTCGACGCCGTAGCGCCGGTACACGGCCTCGAGCAGAAGCTCGATCTCGAGTTGCTCGAGGTCGCGCTCGGGGGGCGCGAATGCCTCCGGTCCTGCCGAGCTGCTCAGCGGTACAGCCACACCCGCATCAGCGACAGCAGCTGATCCGTGTCGACCGGCTTGGTGATGTAGTCGGACGCGCCCGAGGTGATCGACTTCTCGCGATCGCCCTTCATCGCCTTGGCCGTGAGCGAGATGATCGGCAGCTTCGCGAACTCCGGCATCTCGCGGACGGCGCGCATCGTCTCGTAGCCGTCCATCTCCGGCATCATGATGTCCATCAGGACGAGGTCGACGTCCGGGTTCTTGCGCAGCGTCTCGATTCCGTCGCGGCCGTTCTCCGCGAAGACGACGTCCATGCCGTTCGCCTCGAGCACCGACGTGAGCGCGAACACGTTGCGGACGTCGTCGTCGACGATCAGCACCTTCCTGCCGTCGAAGACGCCTTCGGTGGAGTGCAGCTGTTCGAGCATCCGGCGCTTCGCCTGCGGCATGCGCGCCTCGACGCGGTGCAGGAAGAGAGACGTCTCGTCTAGGAGCCGCTCCGGCGAGCGAGCGTCCTTGACGATGATCGTCTCCGCGTACTTCTTGAGGCGCGTCTCCTCGCGGCGCGTCAGCTCCTTGCCCGTGTAGACGATCACCGGGAGCGTCGCCAGCCGCTCCTCCTTCTTGAGCTGCTCGAGCAGCTTGAAGCCCGTCGTCTCGGGCAGCTTGAGGTCGAGCACCATGCAGTCGAAGTCGCGCCCTTGCAAGGCCTCGCTCGCTTCCTCGGCCGAGCCGACCGCCGTGATCTCGACGTCGTCGCCGGAGCCGACGAGCTCGACGATCGAGGCGCGCTGAACGTCGTCGTCCTCGACGACGAGGAGCCGGCGGACGTCCCGGTCGATGAACGACGCGATCTGCCCGAGCATCGTGTCGAGCCCCTCCTTCTCGAGCGGCTTCTCGAGGTAGGCGACCGCGCCCGCGCGCAACGCGTTCCGCTTGCCTCCGTTCCCCGCCGAGACGATGTGCACGGGGATGTGGCGCGTCGCCGGATGGCGCTTGAGGTGGTCGAGGACCGTCCAGCCGTCCATCACGGGGAGCTCCATGTCGAGGACGATCGCGTCGGGCCGGTACTCGTGCGCGAGCGCGAGACCCGAGTCGCCGCGAAGCGCGACGATGCCTTTGAAGCCGCGCTCGCGAGCGGTGTCGAGCACCGTCCGAGCGAAGTCGGCGTCGTCCTCGACGACGAGCATCACCCTGTCGCCCTGCTGGACGTCGTCCCGGTCGTCGGGCACCTCGCTCGGGAGCAGGAGCGCCGAGTCGAGCTCCGGCGTCACCGGCGGCGGGTCGAGCAGGAACGTCCCCTCGTCGACGAGGTCGCGGCCCTCGCGCATCAGGTCCTCGAGCCGCGACTCGAGGTCGGCCATCTCGGTCGGGCCGAGCGGCGACGCGACGAACGTGGCAGGCAGATAGAGCGTGAACGTGCTGCCCTTGCCGGGCTCCGAGACGACGCGGATCTCGCCGCCGAGGAGCCGCGCGATCTCGCGACTGATCGAGAGCCCGAGGCCGGTGCCGCCGAACTTGCGCGACGTCGTGCCGTCTGCCTGCTGGAACGCCTCGAAGATGATGCGGAGCTTGTCGTCGGCGATCCCGATGCCGGTGTCGATCACGGAGAAGGCGAGCACGGCCTCGGCCGACTCGAGGGTCGGCGGTGCGAAACGCAGGTTCTCCGGCGCGAGCTCGATGCGCATCGTCACGCCGCCCTCCTCGGTGAACTTGATCGCGTTCGAGAGCAGGTTCTTCAGCACCTGTTGCAGGCGCTGCTCGTCGGTGACGATCGACGGCGGCACGTTCGCGCCCGCGACCTCGACCGTGAGCTCGAGCTCCTTTTCCTGGGCGAGCGGGCGGAACGTGCGCTCGGCGTAGTCGCGAATGTCGGCGAGCGTCACCTCGGACGCATGCACCTCCATTCTCCCGGCCTCGACCTTCGAGAGATCGAGGATGTCGTTGATCAGGCCGAGCAGGTCGGCGCCCGCCTGGTGGATCGTCCCCGCGAACTCGACCTGCTTCTCCGTCAGGTTCTGGTCGGTGTTCTCCGCCAGCAGCTTGGCGAGGATGAGCAGCGAGTTCAGCGGTGTGCGCAGCTCGTGGCTCATGTTGGCGAGGAACTCGCTCTTGTACTTCGACGAGAGCGCGAGCTGTTCCGCGCGCTCCTGCAGCGCCGCGCGCGCGAGCTCGATCTCGCGGTTCTTGATCTCGATGCGGCGGTTCTGCTCCTCGAGCTGCTGCGCCTTCTCCTCGAGCTCCTCGTTCGTCTGCTGCAGCTCCTCCTGCTGCGTCTGCAAGAGCTCCTCGGACGCCTTCAGCGTCTGCGCCTGCTGCTCGAGCTCGGTGTTCGCCCGCTTCAGCTCCTCCTGCTGCGACTGCAGCTCCTCCGAGCGCTCCTGTAGCTCGAGCGTCAGCCCCTGCGACTGGCGGAGCAGCTCCTCCGTGCGCATCGTCGCCTGGATCGTGTTGATGACGATGCCGATCGTCTCGCCGAGCTGATCGAGGAAGGTGCGCTGCACCTCGCCGAACTGCTGGAAGGACGCGAGCTCGATCACCGCCATCACCTGGTCCTCGAAGAGGACCGGCATGACGATGATGTTCTTCGGCGTCGCCTCGCCCAGCGCCGACGCGACCTTCACGTAGTCGTCCGGAGGCTCGGTGATCAGGATCGCCTGCTTCTCGAGGCCCGCCTGCCCGACGAGCGACTCGCCGAGCTTGAACCGGTTCGAGACCTTCTTCCGCGTCTTGTAGCCGTAGCTCGAGATCAGCTGGAGCGCCGGCTCTTCGCCGTCCGCTTCCTCCGTGAGGAAGAAGGCGCCGTAGCCCGCGCCGACGAGCGGCGTCAGCTCGGACATGATCAGGCGCGAGACCGTCTGCAGGTCGCGCTGGCCCTGCATGAGGCCGCTGAAGCGCGCGAGGTTCGAGTTCAGCCAGTCCTGCTCCGCGTTCCGCGCGGTCGTCTCGCGCAGGTTCGCGATCATCTGGTTGACGTTCTCCTTCAGCGCGTCGACCTCGCCCTTCGCCTCGACCATGACCTGGCGCGTGAGGTCGCCCTCGGTCACCGCCGTCGACACGTCCGCGATCGCGCGCACCTGTGTCGTCAACGAGGTCGCGAGCTGGTTGAAGTTGTCGGTCAGCTCCTTCCAGACGCCGCTGACGCCCTCGACGTTCGCCTGGCCGCCGAGGATGCCCTCTGTGCCGACCTCGCGCGCGACGCGCGTCAGCTCGTCGGCGAACGACGAGAGCTGGTCGACCATGATGTTGACGGTGTTCTTGAGCTGCAGGATCTCGCCGCGCGCACCGACGGTGATCTTCTGCGAGAGATCGCCCTTCGCGACCGCGGTCGTCACCTCTGCGATGTTCCGCACCTGATCCGTCAGGTTCGACGCGAGCCCGTTCACCGAGTCGGTCAGGTCCTTCCACGTGCCGCTGACGCCCTTGACGTTCGCCTGGCCGCCGAGCTTGCCTTCGGTGCCGACCTCGCGCGCGACGCGCGTGACCTCGTCGGCGAACGAGGAGAGCTGGTCGACCATCGTGTTGATCGTGTTCTTCAGCTCCGCGATCTCGCCGCGCACGTCGACGGTGATCTTCTTCGAGAGGTCGCCGTTCGCGACCGCGGTCGTCACCTGCGCGATGTTGCGCACCTGCTCGGTCAGCGAGAGCGCCATGAAGTTGACGTTGTCGGTGAGGTCGCGCCACACCCCGCTGACGCCCTCGACCGACGCCTGGCCGCCGAGGCGGCCCTCGGTGCCGACCTCGCGCGCGACGCGCGTCACCTCGGCGGAGAACGCGCGCAGCTGGTCGACCATCGTGTTGATGGTCTCCTTCAGCTCGGCGACCTCGCCCTTGACGTCGACGGTGATCTTCTTCGAGAGGTCGCCCTGCGCGACTGCGGTCGTCACGTCGGCGATGTTGCGCACCTGGTTCGTGAGGTTGTCCGCCATCTGGTTCACGTTCTCGGTCAGGTCGCGCCACGTGCCGCTGACGCCCTCGACCTCCGCCTGGCCGCCGAGCACGCCCTCGGTGCCGACCTCGCGCGCGACGCGCGTGACCTCGTCGGCGAAGGAGGAGAGCTGGTCGACCATCGTGTTGATCGTGTCCTTGAGCTGCAGCACCTCGCCGCGCGCGTCGACGGTGATCTTCCGCGTCAGGTCGCCGTTCGCGACGGCCGTCGTGACGTCGGCGATGTTGCGCACCTGGTCGGTGAGGTTGTCGGCAAGCGTGTTCACGTTCTCCGTCAGGTCCTTCCAGACGCCGGAGACGCCCTTCACCTCGGCCTGGCCGCCGAGGCGGCCCTCGGTGCCGACCTCGCGTGCGACGCGTGTGACCTCGTCGGCGAAGGAGGAGAGCTGGTCGACCATCGTGTTGATCGTGTTCTTCAGCTCCGCGATCTCGCCGCGGACGTCGACGGTGACCTTCTTCGAGAGGTCGCCGTTCGCGACTGCGGTCGTGACGTCGGCGATGTTGCGCACCTGCTCGGTGAGCGACGTCGCCATGAAGTTCACCGACTCGGTGAGGCCGCGCCACGTGCCGCTGACGCCCTCCACCTGAGCCTGGCCGCCGAGGCGGCCCTCGGAACCGACCTCGCGGGCGACGCGCGTCACCTCGTCGGCGAACGACGAGAGCTGGTCGACCATCGTGTTCAGCGTCGTCTTCAGCTCGAGGATCTCGCCGCGCGCGTCGACGGTGATCTTCTGCGAGAGGTCGCCCGTGGCGACGGCGGTCGCCACCTGGGCGATGTTCCGCACCTGGCTCGTCAGGTTGTTCGCCATATGGTTCACGTTCTCCGTCAGCCGGCGCCAGGTGCCGCTGACGCCTTCGACCTCGGCTTGGCCGCCGAGGCGGCCTTCGGTGCCGACCTCGCGCGCGACGCGGGTGACCTCGTCCGCGAACGTCGACAGCTGGTCGACCATCGTGTTCAGCGTGTTCTTCAGCTCGAGGATCTCGCCGCGCGCGTCGACCGTGATCTTCTGCGTCAGGTCGCCCTTCGCGACCGCGGTCGCGACCTCGGCGATGTTCCGAACCTGGTCGGTCAGGTTCGACGCCATGCCGTTCACGGACTCGGTCAGGTCGCGCCACGTGCCGCTGACGTCCTCGACCTCGGCCTGGCCGCCGAGGCGGCCCTCGGTGCCGACCTCGCGGGCGACGCGCGTGACCTCGTCGGCGAAGGAGGAGAGCTGGTCGACCATCGTGTTCATCGTGTTCTTGAGCTCGAGCACCTCGCCCTTGACGTCGACGGTCACCTTCTTCGAGAGGTCGCCGCTCGCGACAGCGGTCGTGACGTCGGCGATGTTGCGCACCTGCTCGGTGAGCGAAAGCGCCATTCCGTTCACCGACTCGGTCAGCCCGCGCCACGTGCCGCTGACCCCTTCGACCTGAGCCTGGCCGCCGAGCTTGCCCTCCGTACCCACTTCCCGGGCCACGCGCGTCACCTCCGCCGCGAAGGCGGAGAGCTGGTCGACCATCGTGTTGATCGTGTCCTTGAGCTCGAGCACCTCGCCCTGGACGTCGACCGTGATCTTCTTCGTCAGGTCGCCGTTCGCGACCGCGGTCGTGACCTGGGCGATGTTGCGCACCTGGGCCGTGAGGTTGCCGGCAAGCGTGTTGACGTTGTCCGTCAGGTCCTTCCAGACGCCGCTGACGCCTTCGACGTTCGCCTGGCCGCCGAGGCGCCCCTCGGTGCCGACCTCGCGCGCGACGCGCGTCACCTCGGCGGAGAACGCGCGCAGCTGGTCGACCATCGTGTTGATCGTGTCCTTGAGCTGGAGGACCTCCCCGCGGACGTCGACCGTGATCTTCTTCGAGAGATCGCCGGTCGCGACCGCCGTCGTCACGTCGGCGATGTTCCGCACCTGGTCGGTGAGGTTGCCGGCGAGCGTGTTGACGTTGTCGGTCAGGTCCTTCCAGACGCCGCTGACGCCCTCGACGTTCGCCTGGCCGCCGAGCTTGCCTTCCGTTCCCACTTCCTTGGCCACGCGGGTGACCTCGGCGGAGAACGCGCGCAGCTGGTCGACCATCGTGTTGACGGTCTCCTTCAGCTCGAGCACCTCGCCCTTGACATCGACCGTGATCTTCTTCGAGAGGTCGCCGTTCGCGACCGCGGTCGTGACGGCGGCGATGTTGCGCACCTGCGTCGTCAGGTTCGACGCGAGCCCGTTCACCGACTCGGTCAGGTCCTTCCACGTCCCGCTGACGCCCTTGACCTGCGCCTGGCCGCCGAGCTTCCCTTCCTCGCCGACCTCGCGGGCGACACGCGTCACCTCGTCGGCGAACGAGGAGAGCTGGTCGACCATCGTGTTGATCGTGTTCTTCAGCTCCGCGACTTCGCCGCGGACGTCGACGGTGATCTTCTTCGAGAGGTCGCCGTTCGCGACTGCAGTCGTGACCTCGGCGATGTT
>Ga0070714_100002911_pt1 | contig 12660 bp, 8 predicted proteins | sample LARL83metaG_FD_65450 | JGI IMG/M metagenome (GOLD analysis project Ga0070714, IMG submission 65450) | Corn, switchgrass and miscanthus rhizosphere microbial communities from Kellogg Biological Station, Michigan, USA - LAR L8-3 metaG | ecosystem: Host-associated > Plants > Roots > Rhizosphere ... | reverse complement strand
CTCCGCCGGTACCCTCGCGATCGCCAGCGGTGGGGGAAATGCGGGGACCTCGCGACTTTCATTACTGAGCGTCGGCTCCGGATTGCTCGATCTCAACGATCATTCGCTGATCGTCGACTACACCGCCTCCACGCCCGCCGCATCGATTCGCCAGATGCTCGTCAGCGGCTACGGCACTGGCGACTGGGGCGGGACTACTGGCGTGACGTCCTCGCTCGCCCACGCCGACACCAGCTTGCACCACACTCTCGCCTACGGCGACGCCGCCGCGATGGGGATCACCAACTTCGCCGGGCAGACGATCACCGGCAATGCCGTGATCGTGAAGTACACCTACCCGGGCGACAGCAATCTCGATGGCATCGTCGATTTGGATAACGACTTTTCGCTGTTCGTCGATGGCTACAACAAACAGATTTCGAATCCTTCATCACTCAACGCCGGCAATCTCTGGGTCAACGGCGATTACAATTACGACGGTGTGATTGACCTGGATAACGATTTTTCGATCTTCGTGAATTCGTATGCCTCATATACGCAGGATCCGACGCAGCTGGCACAGTTGGACTCGATTATTAATTCGATGGATCTGACGACGGCGCAGAAGAACGCGCTGTTGTCGGCTGTGCCGGAACCGGGAACATTGTCGCTCGCGATTGCGGGCGTTCCGCTGCTGCTGCGGCGAAAACGCAAATCGCGATGAGATCACAGGCGATCGCGTGAGCCGATGGGATTGCGTCGCGAACTTTCACAGGTTAGTTTGAGCGCCGGCATGATAGAGACGCTCGAATCTCGCCGGCTTTTCAGTGGTGGTCCGCATCCGGGCAATGACATGCTCAGCGCCAGCGATGTCTCGGCGATCCTCGCCCAGGCGGCGTCGCAGGCGCATCCCGGGCAGGCGATCGCGATCACCGATCGCGACGGTCATGTGCTCGGTGTGTTTGCGATGACCGGCGCGACACAAGACACGATCGACAAGGCGGTCACTCGGGCCCGGACGGGCGGGCTATTCGAATCGACACAACAGACTTTTTCGACGCGCACGGCGCGATTTATCATTCAGGATCATTTCCCGCCGGCGATTCGCAATACACCGGGCGGGCCGCTGTATGGCGTGCAGTTTTCCGATCTTCCGGGCTCGGATATTTTGAGCGCCGATCAAGTGCCTGCGGTTTCGGGCGATCCGGGCGGGCTTGGACTTTATAAAAATAAAACACCCGTCGGCGGAATCGGTGTCGCGGGGGACGGTCACGACGTGGCTGCGCGCGTGGAATTAAAAACCTCTCCCGATCAACCCGTTTATAACGGCAAGGAAGAAAAAGATTTCGATGAATCGGTTGCGCTGGCGGGTCAGAAACATTTCGCGCCACCATCAGCGATCACGTCGAACCATATTTTCCTGGGCGGTTTGAGGTTGCCCTATGTCGCGAGTAAACGTGCGCATGGTCAACCGGCGCAAACGCTCGCACAATTGGAGACGGCGGGCGCCGGCACGGTGGCGGAGCCGATTGTGGATGCGCCGCCTTCGCCGTATCCGATCGCGACTTTTGACGGTGTTCCTGGCCAACTTAAAAATCCGTTCGCGCCGGATTTCGGGCTGCTGGAATCGAACGATCCCGAGCCGGATCACCTGACGATCGCGGATGTGACGCAGATCATTACCGATGCGGTAAAACAGGCGAAAAAGACGCGGTCGGCCATTCGGCTGCCCACGGGTGTTCGCGCGGTTGTCCACATTTCTGTGGTCGATCGTGATGGCGATCTATTGGGCGCGTTCCGCATGAACTCCGATGGGACGAATTTTTCTTACGACGTCTCCGTGCAAAAGGCGCGGACGGCTGCGTTTTATTCGGACGACGATCACGCGTTTACGACTCGCGCGATCGGGTACATGTCGCAGCGATTCTTCCCGGTCGGGATCGATCACAGCATCGCCGGACCGATGTTCCACGTGCAGGATGAGATCTCGACGCAGCTCGATCCGAGTAAGCCGCTGCCCAATGGCGAAACGATTTTCCCGGGTGGAGATCCGCTTTATAAAGATGGACATCTTGTCGGTGGCGTAGGTATATCGGGTGATGGCGTCGATCAGGATGATCTGATCGCGTATGCGGGCACGAGAGGGTTTCGGCCGGCCGATGGCATTCGCTCGGATCAACTTTCACACGCGGAGATTCGCGCGTGGATCGTCAGCCGAATGCAGGTGCTCAAAGATAACTTTGTGTTTAGTTTCGATCCCGTCGAACAAGCGGATACGCGGTTATCCGAAGGGCTGAAAGACTTCCGCATTCCTTACGTGAAATTCCCGCGCAATCCGAATATCTGATCATTCACAGAAAAGAGAAGTAACCACAGATTCCGCAGATTTCACAGATTAAATTCTGCATTCAATCTGCGAAATCTGCGTAATCTGCGGTTCAATGTCTTCTCCGCGCCCTCTGCGGCTCTGCGGTGAATCGAATTTATTTTTCCAAATACGGCCCGAGTATCCGATTCCACATCGCATATCCCTTCTCACTCGGATGTAGCCCGTCCTGGTAAAGCTCGGCGCGCGGCTGGCCGTCGGGGCCGAGCATCTCGGCCGAGACGTCGACGTATTTTACGTTGTCATGATCGTCCGCGAAATTCTTCTCCCACGCGTTCATCTCCTGCAACTCCGGCCAGATCCGAAACCGCTTCGGGCTGGGTTTTTGCGACAACAAAATGACCTTTGTGCTCTTATCTGCTGACTGAATCTTCCCCACCAGATCCACGAAGTCCTGCTCGACCAGGTCGACTTTCTTTCCGCTCCATAGATCGTTTTCGCCAACGAGAATCACGACCAATCTCGGGTGATATTTGGTAATCGCGCGATCGGCGTAGTAGATACAGTCATTCGTAAAGCTTCCGCCGATGCCGCGATTGATCGGATGAATTGTCGGGAACGAAGTTTCCAATTTCCATTTTCGGATCGAGGAGCTTCCCGTAAAAACCACACCCCCGGGTTCGGGCATGTGCTCCGAATCCTGCTTCTCGAAAGCCACGATCTCTTTCTCCCAGATCTTCGGATCGTGCGGCTTCGCCGGCTTGGTCGCCTGTGCACCGGCAATGGAAACGGTCAGGAGAAGCGTGGCGAGAAATAATTCCAATCGCGTGCGTTTGAGCATGAACGAATTTCAACGCGCTGGTTGGGAAAATGCAATCCGGAAGGGGGAACACGGATGAACTCAGATGAACGCAGATAATTCAGAAATACTGTTGCGCTTATCTGCGTTTCAAACGGGTTCTATGTCGCAATTACTATGATGATGCACAGCGCCGCGCACTGCTTGCGCCGTTTTCTTTGTCGCGGACTCGCGCGCGGCGAGGCACATCGCGGCGCTTAGCAATCCATCGGATAAATTCGATTTGGAAACATCGCGGCCGCGGAGTAAATCGATGAAATTCTTCGCCAGCTCATGATCTCCGCCGCCGTGTTGTCCTTGGGCGGATACCGCGAAATCCTCCACGTTGTCGCGATGATGATCGATGACGCGGACGCCGCCTGATTGCCAGTCGAAGCTGAGTGTCGCGTTGTATCCAATGATCGTCGCACCGCGTTTGCCTGCGGAGCGGCGCGGGACGAAGTTCTGAACGTAATTGGCGTGCGCGCCGTTGTCGTAGAGGATGATCGCCGAGCCCGCGTCCTGGTTTTTGATGCTCGAACTGAATGCGCACGCATGATCCATCTCCGCGGTTGGATGATCGGTGTTCATCATTCCGCCATCGTCGCCGCGCGCGGTGAGATTCCTGGGACTCTCCTTGCACGTTTCGGTCAAATCACATTGCGAGCATCGCAAATCCGCCGGCATACTTCCGCCGTAAATCTTGCGGCTATGCATCGCCATGACGAGCGTGGGATTGGCCATCATCAATTGGTTGATGTAATCGAAATCATGGGTCGCCTTCTGCAACCAAAGGCCGCCGGTTTCGTTGTAATCGCGATACCACTGCCCGTAGTAGACGCCGCCATAGGGCACATTGTTCACGGCCTGGATTTGATTGATCGTGCCCACGCGGCCGGAGTTAATGATCTCGATGCACTTTTGCACATGGGGACTAAGCCTGAGCGGGAACGAAACGACGACAGAATTTTCCCGGCCCGCGTAAGCCGAGCGCAATTGTTCCCACTCGGCCAAATTCAGCGCGACGGGTTTTTCCAGAAACAGCGGCAACTTTGTTGGCGCGACTTTCAAGGCCATGGTTGTGTGCAAAGAGCAGCGTGTGCCGATCATGACCCCATCGAAATCTGCCGCGTTTTCCAGCAGTTCATCCGCATTGCCAAAGATCCGCACGGGTTCCTCAATGCCGATCTCGTGTGCGCATTTTGTGACGCCTTGGGCATTCGGATCCGCGACCGCGACGAGCTTCACGGCGGGATCAAACTCCCGCATCAACTTCACCATCCAACTAACGCGCGTGCCAAAACCAATCACGGCGATTTTCAATACTCGTTCCATTTGCGATCAGTATAGCAACCATGTCACATTGAAAACGGGATGCTATAATCGTGGCGGAGTTTAACGATGACCGATATTCGTGGCCGAATCTCCGGGAACACAATCATCCTCGCCGAGCCACCCTCGGCGCTACCGGACGGTTCGGAGGTTCTCGTTCACATTGAAGAGCTGCCTGCCACTGCGCCGCGCCAGCGCGTGCCGGGACTGATCAAAGGAAAAGCCGAGATGTCTCCTGATTTTAACGAAACACCGGAAGGATTTGAGGATTACCTGCCTTGAAACTTCTCATCGACACGCAGGCCCTCATCTGGTTCGCCACCGACTCACCAGAACTCTCCGCTCATGCCCGCATTGAATTATCCGATCCCGAAAATTCGTTGAGCGTTAGCGTCTGCACGTTTTGGGAAATGGGGATCAAGGTGAGCATTCGAAAACTGCGCCTACCGGTTTCAATTGGCGAGTTTATGAATCGCACAATGGGAGGTTACGGCATCGCGCTCGAGCCGATTCTCCCGATTCACGTCGAGATCATCTCGTCAATGCCCTTCCACCATAAAGATCCGTTCGATCGAATGATCGCAGCTCAGGCTCTGTCGGGTCATTTCTCGCTGGTCAGCAATGATTCCGCTTTCGATCGGTATGGTGTGCCAAGAATTTGGTGAGGAATATGTAACCAATTCGATCGCAGCTACAGCGATCGAACAGCTGAATTCGCAATTCCTCTTCGTTGCCTTGGTCCCGGTCGTGGCAATTCTCTTCTCGCCTACTTCGGCAATTTCGCCGTCACATCGGCCAGTGTTTTATCGTAGTCCGGCGAAACCGCCTTCTTGTCAAGCGAATCGAACAGCTTGGCGATCGTGTCATTCACTGCTTGCGCGTCTCCGGGGCTCTCGGCTTTCGCGTAGGCGTTGTAGAGGGAGTAGATCCCGTACGCCTGCTGCTCGACACCGTGCAGGCCGAAATCTTTCGCCATGGCTTCGGTCGCAATTGCGTCCATGATCTTCACGGCCGACGCCTTGTCCGGCTGATAGCTCGCGACCGCATCCACTGACTTTGCCGCGGCGTCGCTGATTGCTTTCGCCGCTGCCGCGATCTGCGTTTTGTCCATCGCCGCCATTGCCTTCTTCAGATTTTCTCCCTGCGCGGCCACGTCTCCGGCGGCGATCCCGCTGGCGACCAGCAGATCCTTGAACACCGTCAGATGGCCCATCGCCTGATCGTACGCGCTCTTGATCGCTTCGTTATCCGCGGTGCCGGACGCCCGCGTCGCGAGTTGTTTCATCGCATCGCGCGTGCTGACGACCTGCCCAGCCGCCCACTGCTTGGCGCCGAAATATTTTTCATCCGGATCACGCCAGTGACGATCCTCGTACACCTGCGGATTGCTGAAATAATCCAACTCGAAAATCGGCTGCGGATGGCCCGCCTTGATCATGTCCGGCTCGATGGCCAGGTGACAGCTCGTGCAGCGCTCGGCCCGGTACACCAGCGGCTTGGTGTCGTACAAACCCCATTTTGTCAGCAGCGCCTCATGTGTGCCGAGTTCCTTCCGCTGTGCATTCGTCCAGCCTTCCTTCGCATGTGGCTCGCGCCATTTTTCGCTCGGCCCATGACAGGAGTTACACGAATTTCCCTCGGCCAATGAAAACTTCGCGCCCTGGAGATTCGCCGGCGCATTGACGGAATGGCAACCGAGACAGCGATCCGACGCCGTCGCATCGGGGATGTTCAGCCCGGCGGCGATCTTCTTGCTGGCGTCGTTGCCCAGCGTCTCGAACGATTTATTATGCGGATCCTTCCCCGACCATTTCGTATATGAATCCAGCCCCTTGCCCGGCTTTTCCTGCGTTCCACCGTGGCATTCCGCCGCGGCGCACGTCTTGGCGCCCTCGAATTTGAATCCCAATTTCACCAGCGACGCGACCGGTGACTGATACACCGCCGCTCCTTCCTGCGCGATCGCGAGCATCGCCAGGCACAAAATCCCAGCAGTCAGGCTCAGGAACACGGTGAGTTTCTTCCGTTCGCGGAGCGAATGCTTGTTCATAATCTTCATCTCATAACAAGTAGTACTGACAAGTGAAATACCTTACATATCGTAATATTTTGTTTCTAACCGGCAACTGATTATCTTTTGGATCTCATATCGATGCTTGCTGATGCATTCATCTCCGTCGATCAAATGAAGCTGGTGCTGGACGTTTCCCGGCACCTGGCGGTGACGGCCGATCTCGATGCGCTGCTGAAAATGATCTGCGATTCCTGTCGCGGAATGCTCACCAGCGAGCGCGCAAGCATTTTTCTGCACGATGGCCTGCCCGATGAACTGGTGACCAAAGTCGCGACCGGCACCGGCGAAATTCGCGTTCCGGCGCGCGCGGGAATTGTCGGCTCGGTTTTCAAATCGAATCGTCTGATCAATATTCCGATCGCTTACGAAGATCTGCGGTTCAATCGCGAGGTGGATAGGCGACTCGGTTTTGTCACGCGCAATTTGCTGACGTGCCCGATGGTGAATCTTGCGGGTCAGCCGATTGGTGTGATCCAGGCGGTGAATAAATTTGACGGAGCGTTCAGCGGCTCGGATGAACTGCTCATCCAACTGCTGGCCGATCAAGCGGGCGTCGCGATTCAGCGGTATCAGTTGCAGCAATCAGCGATGAAGACAGCGGAGCTTCAGCGCGAAATGGATCTCGCGAAGAAAGTGCAGGATGCGCTGATTCCGAAAGTTCTCCCGGAATGCGCGGGCCTGGAGTGCGCGGGATGGACGCAATCGGCATCGACGACCGGAGGCGATGCGTACGATCTTTGGCGCTTGCCCGACGGTCGGCTTGCCGCGTTTCTCGCGGATGCATCGGGGCATGGGCTGGCGCCGGCGCTGGTGGTATCGCAGGCGCGCACAATCGTGCGCTCGCTCGCGCCGCTGGAATCGGATCCACGCAAGCTGATGGGTTACGTCAACGCGCGGCTTGCGGAGGATCTTGATCCGGGAATGTTTGTGACGGCGTTTCTCGCGTTTATCGCGCCCGATGGGGAGCTGTGCTGGTTCTCCGCGGGCCAGGGACCGATTCTTTTGCGGCGATGTGTGAATGAACCGATGGAAGTGCTGGAGCCGACCGCGCCGCCGTTGGGTATTTTGCCTGAATGGCCCGATGAACCTTGTGAGCCGCAGCGTTTGGCGCCCGGTGGATTGCTCGCCGTCTGCTCGGATGGCATTTTCGAAGCGTTCAATCCGCAGCGGGATCTCTTTGATATTGAGCGAGTGCAAAAGGTGTTGGATCAATATCGCGCTGCCCCGGCCGTGGAGATGCTCGAGGCGATTCGTGCCGCAGTATTCACTTGGCAAGACGGCACGGAACCCAAGGACGATCAGACGATCATGTTGATCAAGCGCACTATTTGAGCTTCCGATTTTCCCAACTGACATTAGTTCGGCGGGCTCTTCTAGAGTCCCCAGATGCGCCGAAAACACAATCATCACTGGGGGCTTTTCACGATCACTTCCGCGGTTTGGTGTGTGCTCATCGCGCTGGTCTGGACGCTGATGGACGGGCGCGGTGATGCGCTGTCGCTGAAAATTTTCGCGGCCGCGGACGTTGTTTTCGATACTGAGAGTTTTGCGATTGTTTATAGGCCGACGTCGCGCGCTGCGATCGACGAATTGCATCGGCCGATCAGCGAAACGATTTACACCGACTCTGGAAAGCGCCAATCACCGCAGGCGAGCATTTGCCGGGTTACGGGTCCGGGCGGCGCGACGGCGCGGATGACGGCACTGATTCCGTATTGGTGCCCGATGCTGCTCACGGCGATCTTGCCGCTGGCGCGGATGGGTTACTGGGGCGCCGACTGCGTCCGCATGCTGCGTGCGATTGCGCGCGCCTGCCCGCGTTGTGGCTATGAACTCGAACCGCACGTGCCGCACTGCGGCACGTGCGGACACGCGCGCTCCGACGAATACCAGCCAAGCGAACAAAGCAGAATCGGCTAAAAAAGGGGGGGCAGTTTCTTATGGGGGCGATTCGCTTTGCCATCGCGCGCTGCGACTTTTTTTCTCAGGCTTTTCTCCCATTACTGATGAGATCGCATCTCGTAAAGATGTGCCCGCATCGTCCATTCGACCTCAACCAGTTTCAACCCCCTTTAAGGAGTGATACATGCATCGCACTACGAATCGAAGTCGCCGAACGCAGCAGATCCTCACGAATTCAACGCGCGCCAGCGCGATCTTTGAAGTGCTGGAAGATCGCCGATTACTGTCCAGTTCGGTGCTTCCTCTCAGTGCGCTCGAGGCGGGCGGGTTGTACAACAATCACGATCCGCTGATCGTCGTCACCGCCGCCGCGGTTCCGACTACCACCAATGTCGTCATTACCCCCAGCAACACCAACACCGCGCCCACGGTTACAGCACATCTGTCCGAAACAGGCGCTGGTTCTGTCAACATGGTCGCCGCAGAATATTTTATTGATACCACCGGCGCCGATGGCACGGGCACCTCCGTCACTGCCTTCTCCGGCGCGAAAAATGTCGACGTCACCGGAACCCTCACGACGCTGACTTTCAGTGGCCTCAGTCAGGGTTCGCACACCATCTTCGTTCATGGCAAAGACGCCAACAACACTTGGAGCTCGTTCGCCTCCAACACGTTCACCAAAGACACGGTCGCGCCATCGGCCCCGTCCACACCGGACATGACGGCGGCGAGTGACACGGGTATTTCCAATACTGACAACATCACGCGAATTACCACGCCCGCGTTCACCGGCACGGCGGATGCCAGCACCACTATTAAGATTTTCAGCGATGGACTACAGGTCGGCACGGCAACCGCCACCACTGCGGGGGCTTACACCATTACTGTTTCCGCGCTGGCGAACGGGACACATTCGATCACGGCGACATCCACGGACACCGCGGGAAATGTATCGCCAGCGTCTAGTGGATTGAGCGTCACGATCATGTCAACTTATACGGGATCGACGACAGCACCGAGCACGCCGGTTCTGAGTGCCGCAAGCGACTCGGGAAGCTCTAGTTCCGATCGCATTACCAATGTTACGACGCCGGTCTTCACCGGCACCGCCGTCGCGAATTCTCTCGTCGAACTGCTGCGCGACGGAACGACCAGCGCGGGGTTTGGCAATTCAGATGCGAGTGGGAACTATTCGATTACAGTGAGCCCGGCTTTGACAGTTGGAGTCCATACATTTAGCGCGAGACTCGCGGATGCGGCGGGGAATAGTTCGCCGAATCTTTCGGGGACCGCGAGCATCACGGTGGATACCTCGACGGCTACGCCTTCTACGCCGGATTTGATCGCAGTAAACGACACGGGTGCATCCTCCACAGACAATAATACGTCGGTAAATACCCCCACTTTTACTGGAACAGCGGAGGCCAACTCTACGGTTACCGTATTTGTGAACGCAGTTTCGCAAGGGACGGTCGCGGCGGACGGGACTGGGAATTGGAGCTTTACGGTTTCTTCGCCAATGGCGGATGGGGTTTATTCAATCACTGCGCGCGCAACTGATGTGGCGGGGAATATCTCAGCACTGTCGCCGGCGGTCAGCTTGACGGTTGATACAGCTGGGGTGACGCCTTCGGTGCCGGACATGACGGCGGCGACGGATACGGGTGTATCGAATACGGACAACATCACGAGCAACACGACACCGACGTTCACGGGGACGGCGGAGAGCGGATCGACGGTTCGACTTTATTCCGATGGGATTCAGGTCGGGACGGGGACGGCGACGGGCGGGAATTATTCGATCACGACGAGCGCGCTGCCTGAGGGAAACCATTCGATCACCGCGCAGATCACGGACCTTGCGGGGAACGTTTCGGCGATATCGGCGGGACTGGATGTGACGATCTCGACCAGTTTCAACGGCAGCGTGCCCTCGACACCGGACCTGGCGGATGCGTCGGATTCGGGAACATCGAACACGGACAACATCACGAACGTCACGACACCGACATTCACCGGGACCGCGGATGCCAATGCGCTGGTGGAACTATTCCGAGGTGGGACGATCAGCCTGGGGACGACGACGGCGGACGGCAGCGGGAACTGGAGTTTGACGCTCGGCAGCGCGCTGGTGGATGGGACGTATTCGATCACGGCGAAGTCGAAGGATGCCTCGGGGAATTATTCCGCAGCTTCGGCGGCGCTTTCGGTGACGGTCGATACGCAGGTGACGCCGGCAGTATCGACGCCGGATCTTACCGCGGCGAGCGATTCGGGTGCTTCGAATACCGATAACAACACGAACGTCACATTGCCGAGTTTCACGGGAACGGCGGAGGCAAATTCATCGATCGATTTGCTCCAGGACAATGTCGTGATTGCGACGATCGCCAATCCGACGGGGACGTGGACTTATACGCTAACGACACCACTGGCGGATGGCATTTATGCGTACACCGCGCGGGCGACGGATCAGGCGGGGAACGTCTCGGCGATTTCGTCGGCATTGTCGGTGACGATTGATACGACGACGCCCGCGGCGCCATCGACACCGGATCTAACGGCGGCAAGCGACACAGGAATTTCCAATACGGACGACCTGACGAAGACGACGCTGCCCACGTTCAGCGGGACGGCGGATGCTGGGAGTAGCGTTCAGATTTACAGCGACGGTGTGCAGGTGGGTAGCGGAACGGCGACTAGCCTGGGGGCGTATACGATCACGATCACGACTGCACTGACGGAAGGAGTTCATGCGATCACCGCAGCCGAAACAGACTTGGCGGGGAATATGTCAGTGGCGTCGAGCGGATTGAATGTGACGATCGATACGACCGCGCCGGCGGCGCCGTCGATTCCGGATCTGATCGCGGCGAACGACTCGGGCACGTCGAGCACGGATAATCTAACGAATGTGACGACACCGACGTTCACCGGAACGGCGGAGGCGAATGCGACGGTGGAAGTATTCCGAGGCGGGACGACCAGCCTGGGAACGACGACGGCGGACGGTTCGGGGAACTGGAGCCTGACAGTCGGCAGCGCGCTGGCGGCGGGGACATATTCGATCACCGCGAAAGCGACCGATAGCGCGGCCAATACATCGACGGCATCGGGAGCGCTCAGCATCACGATCGACACGACCGCGCCGGCGGCACCGACCGCGCCGAAATTGACGGCGCTAACCGACAGCGGCTCATCGAGCACGGACGGGATCACGAACGTTACCGCGCCGAATCTCACGGGAACGGCGGAGAACAATTCCATCGTGCAGATTTTCCAGAACGGCGTTTCGATCGGGAGCACAACCGCAAGCGGAGCGGGCGCGTGGACGTTCGCGATTCCGTCGACGCTGGCGGATGGGACGTATTCATTCACCGCGACCGCGGCGGACGCGGCGGGGAATACTTCCGTGCCGTCCGCGGCGGGCAGTGTGACGATTGATGCGGCGGCACCGGTAGCGCCTTCGGTGCCGGACCTCTTGGCGGCGAGCGATTCGGGTGCGTCGAATACGGATAATATCACGAGCGTCACGACACCGATTTTCGCCGGGACCGCGGAAGCGGGCAGCGTGGTGAAGATTTTCGCAGATGCGGTGCTGGTGGGCAGCGCGACGGCGACGGGAGGCAATTACAGCATCACGTCCTCGACACTGACCGCGGGCAGTCACACGATCACCGCGACGGCAACGGACGTGGCGGGGAATACGTCGGTGATTTCTTCGGGCTTGAGCATCACGATCGACAATGCGGCGCCGGCGGCACCCTCGGTGCCGGATCTGATCGCGGCCAGCGATTCCGGGACATCGAATACGGACAACATCACGTCACTCACAACACCCACGCTTACCGGGACCGCGGAGGCGAATGCGACGGTTTCCGTTTTCCGCGGCGGGACGATTCTGCTAGGCACGACGACGGCGGACGGCAGCGGGAACTGGTCGTTCACGGTCGGTACGGCGCTGGCGGCGGGGAGCTATTCAATTACGGCCAAGTCGACGGATGCGGCGGGGAATAATTCGGTGGCATCGTCGGCGCTGAGTGTGACGATCGATACAACCGCCGTGACACCCGCCGCTCCGGCGCTCACGGCTGCGACGGATTCGGGCGCGTCCAGCAGCGATGGGATTACCAACATTTCAACTCCGACGCTGAGCGGGACCACCGAAAACAATGCGGCGATTGAGGTCTTCCAGAATGGTGTGTC
>Ga0070714_100002910_pt1 | contig 12661 bp, 8 predicted proteins | sample LARL83metaG_FD_65450 | JGI IMG/M metagenome (GOLD analysis project Ga0070714, IMG submission 65450) | Corn, switchgrass and miscanthus rhizosphere microbial communities from Kellogg Biological Station, Michigan, USA - LAR L8-3 metaG | ecosystem: Host-associated > Plants > Roots > Rhizosphere ... | reverse complement strand
TGGCGTGCCACTGCTGGTTGGTGCCGCCGTTGCAGTCCCACAGCTCGATGCCGGTGCCGTTGCTGAAGTTGGCGCCGGTGATGTCCATGCACTTGCCGAAGACCCGCAGCGTGCCGTCGGGTTCGACCGTCCACTGCTGGTTCGGGTTGCCGGACTGGCAGTCCCACATCTGGATCTTGTTGCCGTTGGCGGTGCTGCCGGCGCTGTCGTCCACGCACTTGGCGCTGTTCACGCCCGCCACGATCGGTCCGCTGGGCGCGCTTGTCTGCGCGTAGCCGGCCGAAGTGAGTTCGCCTTGCACCGCGTTCTCGGTGGCGTCGCTCGGGAAACCGGATGTCACGGCTCCCTCGAAGAACTCCCCGGAGGCGCCGTTACTGTTGTCACCGCCGGTGCCCAGCAGGATGTCGGCTTCCTCGTGCATCGGCGAGTACCCGTTGGGCAGTGCGCCGGAGTAGGTGGTGGTCAGCGCGCCGCTGGTGGCGTTGCCGAACTTCAGCGTGAAGTTACTGGTGCCGTTGTTCTTCTCCCAGGCGCTGACGAACGGGAACTGTACCCCGGGGTTGCTGGCCGTGTTCGGACCGGTGTTCGTGCTGTACATGCCGTTCTCCAAGTCGGCTTCCACCCACGGGCCTGGCCCCGTGCATCCGCCGAACCAGCACGCGCTGCCGAACTCGATCGCGTTCATGTGCCCGTTGCCGGTGTCGGTGTGCGACACCTCACCGGTGCCGAAGTCGAAGCAGCACTGGTTGTTGAACAGGTTCGAGGAGGTGATCATGTACACGCCCTCCGGCTGGGAGCCGGTCGGCACGGGTATGTTGTCGACCCGGTACCCGGTTCCCGGGGTGACCCTTACGCCGAAGGCCTGATGACCGGCGATGGTCACCGGCAGGGCCATGGCATTGGCGCCGACGTCCGAGCCGTTCGGGCCGGGACCCTTCCAGAAGCCGCCCGAGGAGATCGGCAGGTCGCTGTGGTTGGCGCTCTGATCGTAGATTCTGGTGATCGTGCACGTCGTACCGGTGCAGAACGACACCTGCGGAGCGGCGTTGACGTCACCGCCGGCCGACATCAGCCCGATGTTCAGCGTGGTGCCGTCGGAGGCGCGCTGGACCTGGTACAGCGAACCGCCATAGGACCCGTAGAGCGCGCGTACCGTGCTGTACGCGGCGACACACGGCGTTCCGCCGGCCGCGTAGATGTCACACGGAAGCGACGACGCCGCCATGGCGGCGGGGACGCCAACGCCACCGGCGCCCGGCACTGCGCCGAAGACGAGAGCCACCGCCGCCCCCGCCAGCAGCAACGCCCGTCTCAGGCGTCGGAGTCGTGACCATATGGCCATGGTGAAGCCTTCCTCTCATTAAGCGAGGTAATGCGACTGCCGTCTTCCGTCTCCCGAGCGCACACCGCGGGTCCGCGGGCAATGCTGCCTGGCGGCCCGGAGCTGTCACGCTGTCCTCATCAACACTTGTGGGATTATGTGTCGAAACGATTCGCGTCATGGGTTTTGCTGGCATATTACGATTGGATGTGAGGGAGATCAATGGCTCGTTACGAACATGGGGCAGCGCTTCCCCCCGCAGGCCCTTGCTCATCGCGGGCGCCGTCTCGGACCTGCGCGAATCCAATGTCGTAGCCGCGTGAAACTTGCAACGGATGCTGGCCTGTACGGGGTACAGCGCCCGCGTCGGAAGGAGGCCGATGAACATCGGCGAGATCGCCCGCCGTTCCGGTGTGTCGCGCAGCACCGTGTCCTATGCGCTCAGCGGGAAGCGCTCCGTCGCCGAGGCGACCCGGCGGCGGATACAGGAAGTCATCGACGAGCTTGACTACCGTCCCAACGCCGCCGCCCGCGCGCTCAAGGAAGGGCGGACCCGCACGCTGGGCCTGGTCATCCCGCCGGCCTCCGGACGGCTGACGTTCATGCAGCTGGAGTTCGTCGCCAGCGTCATGGAGGCGGCCGCCCGCGTCGATCTCGACGTGCTGCTCTCGCCCTCCGGCGGCGACCACGACCGGTCCTTCGAACGCATCATCAGCGGCCGCCGGGTGGACGGGGTGATCGTGATGGAGATCCGCCTGGACGATCCACGCCCCGCCAGGCTGCAACGCGCGGCGATGCCGTTCGTCACGATCGGGCGCACCGCCCGGCCGGACGCGATGTGCTGGGTCGACCTCGACTATGCCGCCCTCATCGGCCGGTGCGTCGACCATCTTGCCGACCTCGGCCACCGCGACATCGCGCTGATCAACCGCTCTGCCGAGCTGGTGTCGTCCGGCTACGGTCCCGGGCACCGGGCGGCCGAAGGCTTCGCCGAAGCGACCGCCCGCCGCGGCGTCAAGGGCTCGGCGTTCTGCTGTGCCGACGACGCGCAGGCCGGTGAAGCCTGCGTCGAGGAGATCCTGCGGACCCACCCCGAGGTCACCGCCGCGGCCACGATCAATGAGGCGGCGCTGCCCGGCGTCCAGCGCGCGGTGGAGCGCGCCGGCCTGGACATCCCGGCCCGCTTCTCCATCGCCGGAGTCGCCGCCCGGCACTGGGCTGAGCAGTTCCATCCCCAGCTCACCGCGGCCGACGTGCCTGCTGTCGAGATGGGGGCGATAGCCGTGCGCTATCTCATCGAGCGGATCGCCGCGCCGGACGCGCCGCCTAATCAGCGGCTGCTCACACCACCCATCTCGCTGCGCAGCAGCACGGGTCCGGCCGGGATGCCACGCTGACCGGGCACCGGCGCCGCTTGCCCCGAACCCGGTCTTGACACCCCGCGCGCGTTGGCCTACGTTCCTATCGAATCGATTCGGCCGCCGCTGCTGCCGAACACACTGCGCGGCAGGTGTTTCCCGCTAGGTAGCGCGGGCGGTGCGGCCAGGAACGATCGCGCCCTGGGGAACAGAGCACGCTGCCAACCGCGCGGAAAGGTCCCCGGCCATGTCTTCTATCTCGCATCCCATCAGCCGTCGCCAGCTGCTCGTCAGCACCGGTGTCACCGCTGCCGCGGCGGCGGGCGGCCTGCTGCGGCCCGGCCGTGCCCTGGCCAACAGCGGCCCGCAGAGTTACCAGCCGACCTGGGCGTCGGTCGACCAGCATCCGCCAGCGCCGCAGTGGTTCCAGGACGCCAAGTTCGGCATCTACTACCACTGGGGCGTGTTCAGCGTGCCCGCGTTCAGCAACGAGTGGTACCCGCGCAACCTGTACAACCCCGGATCGATCGAGAACCAGCACCACATCGCCACCTACGGGGACCCGTCAGTGTGGCCGTACCACTTCTTCATGCTCGGGGCGAACAACAAGGCGGGCCAGTTCACCAAGTTCCAGCCCAAGCTGGTATCCAATGGCGGCAGCTGGGATCCGAACGCGTGGGCGACGCTGTTCAAGAACGCCGGGGCCAAGTTCGCCGGACCGGTCGCCGAGCACCACGACGGCTACTCGATGTGGAACAGCCAGGTGAACGAGTGGAACTCGGTCAAGACCGGGCCAGGCCTCGACCTGCTCTCGATCCACGCTCAGGCCATCCGGGCGCAGGGCCTGAAGTTCATGTGCTCGCTGCACACGGCGTATCACTTCAACGGCTACTACCAGTTCGTGCCCGCGCAGTCCACCGCGACCTTGCAGAAGCTGTACGGCCAGTCGGGTACTTCCGCGGAAAACGCGCTCTGGTACAACAAGCTGGCCGAGGTTATCAATGGCTACCAGCCCGACATGATCTACCATGACTTCGACCTGAACCTGGTCCAGGAGTCCTACCGGCTGCAGTTCCTCGCCAACTACTACAACGCGGCGGTCTCCTGGAACAAGGACGTGCTGACCACGTACAAGGACGGGTTCGACAATCTGGGCGAGGTCTTCGACTACGAACGCGGCGGCCCAGGCAGCATCGTGACCCCGTACTGGGAAACCGACGACAGCGTGTCCCCCTCCACGTGGTGCTACATCCAGGGAATCGGCTACTTCACCACTCAGCAGCTGCTGCACTCGTTCATTGACCGGATCAGCAAGGGCGGCACCATGCTGCTGAACATCGCGCCGATGGCCGACGGCACGATCCCGGCCGCTCAGCAGTCGATCCTGCAGGGCTTCGGCGCCTGGCTCGGCCCGTTCGGCGAGGCCATCTACGCCACCCGGGCGTGGTCGGTCTACGGCGAGGGCCCGACCCAGATGGGCGGCGGGGCGTTCACCGGGGACAAGGCCGGCACTCCGCAGGACATCCGGTTCACCCGCAGCCAGGACAATACGGTGCTGTACTGCACGGCGCTGGGCTGGCAGGGCAGCACGATGACCGTACAGACCCTGAACTCCAACCAGTTCAGCATCAGCAATCTGTTGTCGGCCCAGCTGCTCGCCAACGCCGCCGGGACCTATGTCAACCTGCCCAAGCCCAGCCAGGATGCCGCCGGGCTGCACTTCGCCATGCCCTCGGCCAACCCGCCGTGGACGGCATGGGCGTACGTGGTAAAGCTGACCTTCTCCGGCCAGATCCCGGCCCTCAACGCGGCTCCCGTCCCCACCGGCTGGGTAAAGGTCGCCAACGTCACCAGTGGCCTGGTTGTGGACAGCGGGGGGAACGTCGCCTCCGGATCCAACCTCAAGCAATGGACCTACAACGGCAGCACCAACCTGCAGTGGCAGTTCGTGCCGCTCGGCGGCGGCTGGTACCGCATCGTCAACAACACCAACGGCATGGTGATCGACAGCTGGGGCAACGCCGCCAACGGCGCCCCGGCCCGGCAGGCCGTCTGGAACGGCGGCAACAACCAGCAGTGGCAGCTTCAAGACGCCGGCAACGGCCGCTTCCACATCGTCAACCGCGGCACCGGCACGGCCCTGGACGGCGCGGGCAGCACCACGACCGGCTCCGCCACCGAGATGTGGGCGGTCAACGGCAACACGAACAACGAGTACACGATTACCGCGGTCTGACCGTCCCGGAAACCGGGAAGTGGTCGATGAGACAATTAACCGGTGACGAGACGACGCCCGGCCACACTGACCGAGGTAGCCGAACGCGCCGGAGTTTCGCTGACCACCGCCTCGAAAGCTATCAACGGCAAAACCCGGGTGTCGGCGGCCACGCGGGCACGAGTGATGGCCGTGGCGAGGGAACTGTCATTCACGCCGAGCCCGATCGCGCGCGGTCTTACCGGCGGCCGGACCAGCACCGTCGGGATGATCATCGCGGACAGCATGACGCACCGCTTCGCGGTGCCCATCATGCTCGGAGCCGAGGCCGCGCTGGGTGAGATCGACCTGTCCATGGTCACCTGCGACGCCCACGGCGACCCTGCCCGCAGCCTGGAACTGGCCCGGATGCTAGCCGCCCGCAAGGTGGACGGGATACTGATCGTGGGCAACAACAACGCGGTCACTGCCTCGGTGACCTCGCAAGTAGACATCCCGGTGGTGTACGTCTACGGCGAGTCTGATGTTCCCGACGACATTGTGCACATGCCCGACGACGCCGCTGGCATCGCCCTGGCCGTAGACCATCTGGCGACCACCGGCCGACGGCGCATCGTTCACCTCACCGGTCCCGCGCACACCACCGCGGTCGGGCACCGCGTTGACGGGCTATTGACGCGGCTACGAGTCCACAACCTGGAACTGGCCGCCCCGGTCGGGTACGGCGAATGGTCCCAGCGCTGGGCCAGGGCTGCCGCCACCGCGCTGCTGGATCAAGTGCCGGACGTCGACGCCGTGCTCTGCGGTTCGGACCAGCTTGCCTCAGGCGTGCTGGTAGCCCTGGATGAGCTGGACCGCCGGGTGCCGGACGACGTGGCCGTCACCGGATACGACAACTGGCGGGTGTTCGCCCTGGAGACCGAGCCGCAGCTCACCACGGTGGACATGAACCTTGGAGCGCTGGGCGCCGCCGCGGCCCGGGACCTGTTCACCATGATCGGCGGCGCCCAGCCAGCGGGCGGCGTTCGGCGGCATCCCTGCGAACTGGTGATCCGCGGGTCTACCGCGCAGATGCGATCGTTAGCCGCTGGTTTTGGGGATGGTGGAGATGGTGTTCTGGGCTGTCTGGAGGGCGGTGGTGACGGGTGCGGTGCCGGTGATGGCGGTCTGGATGGCGGTCCAGATGGCTTGGGAGACTTTGGGGTAGTTGGTGCCGTATTCGGTGGTGCGGGGGCGGGCGGTCTGGGTTTCCTGGGCGAAGACGGTGTACTGGGGTCCGCCGGTGAGGTATTGCTGGATGACGGCGGGTTTGGTGGGGAGGTAGTACATCATTGAGGTGATGTGCTGCATGGTGGCGGGTTGCTGGAGGCCTTGGATCCATTGCCAGGAGGCTTGCTGCTGGGCGGGTGTGCCGCCGGCGCCGATGTCGGTGGTTTCGCCGCCGAGGGGGGCGATGACGGTCTGCCCGGGCTGGCGTACGGGGATGGGGACGATGCCGTATTGCTGGTTGTATTTCCAGCCGGCGGCGTTGAGTTCGGGGAAGATCCAGGGGCCGTCGATGATCATGGCGGCTTTGCCGTTGAGGAACTGCTGGGTGAGGTCGGGGTCCTGGCCCCAGGTGAGGACGGATTTGGATGCGGATCCGTCTTTGACCATGTTGACCCATAGCTGGAGGGATTGCTGGAACTGGGGGGTGGCGGGGCTGGTGAGGGAGGCGCCGTTGGACCAGAAGAAGGGTTCGAGCTGCCAGGTGGACTGTTCGTCGCCGGTGGCGTCGAACGCGATCCCGTAGCGGGAGGGGGTGGTGAGTGTTTTCGCGTCGGCTTGCAGCTGGGCCCAGGTGGCGGGGGGGGTGAGGTGGGCGGCGGCGAGCATGGTTTTGCTGTAGAACAGGCCGACGGCGTTGGTGCCGATGGGGTAGCAGTAGTGCTTGCCCTGGTAGGTGCATTCGCTGATGGCGCCGGGGGTGTAGCCGGCGGTGGTGAACCCGGGCATGGTGTCGAGGGGGACGAGCTGGCCGGTGGCGGCGACTTCGGGGACGTTGGGGTTGTCGATGAGCATCAGGTTGGGCATGTCGCCGGCGCTGGCGTCCTGGAGGATCTTGGTGATCAGGTTGGCGTAGGGGACTGAGGTGCGTTTGACCGTGATGTCCGGGTGGGTTTTCATGAACTGGGTGTTGTAGGCGGTGATCGCGGTGTTGGCGCCGCCGGTGAAGTAGTCGAACTCGGTGATCGTCACCGCCCCGCCGCTGCCGCCGCTGCTGCTGGCGGCGGGGGTGGAGGAGCAGGCGGCGGCGGTGCCGGCGAGCAGGGCGGCGCCGGCGAGGGCGAGGGCACGTCGTCGTGTGTGCGTGTGCATGTGTGTCTCCTGGTGGGTGCGGTTTACCCTTTCACCGAGCCGGCGGTCAGGCCGGCGGCGATGTAGCGCTGGGCGGCGATGAGGAGCATGGCGGCGGGCAGCACGGCGAAGACTGCCAGGGCCATCGCCTGTCCCCAGTTCTGGGAGAATTCGCCGATGTAGGTGTAGATGGACAGGGTGACCGGTTCGAAGGTGTTGCCGTTGAGCATGGTGAGGGCGAAGATGAAGTCGCCCCAGCCGTTCAGGAACGCGAACAGGGCGATGGTGATGATCGCCGGGCGGCTCATCGGCAGGACCAGGCGGGTGAATGCCTGCCATTCGGTGGCGCCGTCGACGCGGGCGGCGGCGATGACGTCGCGGGGCAGGGCGAGCATGAACGCGCGGAGCACCAAGATGGCGAACGGGACGGCGTAGCTCGCGTCGGCGATGACCAGCCCGGGGTAGCTGTTGAGCAGGTGCAGCCGGTGGTAGACCAGGAACAGCGAGTTCGCGATCACGATCGAGGGCAGGATCTGGGCGGCCAGCAGCGACCCGGTCAGCAGCCCGGTCACCGCGAACCGGTACCGGGCCAGCGCGTGCGCCGCCGGTACCGCGATCGCCAGGGTCAGCGCCGCGGTGCCGGCCGCGATGATCAGCGAGCTGACCACGTGGGAGCCTTGCTGGGACAGCACGACCCGGTAGTTCGACAGCGTGAACCGGGCGGGGAAAAAACTGTACCGCGACGCGCCGAACAGCTCCGAGTTCGTCTCGAACGAGGCGACGACCACCGCGTACAGCGGGAACAGCAGCACCGCCACCGCGGCCAGCGCCCCCACGCCGGCCAGGGCCGCGCCCAGCCGCCGCCGCGCCGCCGCGCTCACCGCGCTCACCGGGTATCCCCGCGCAGCGAGGCGCGGTTCAGCCAGATGTACAGCGGCGCCGCGGCCAGCGCGATCAGCAGCAGCACGGTGTTCAGCGCGGCGCCGGCACCGTAATCGAACTCCTGGAACGACAGGTTGTACGCCCAGGTGGCGATCAGCTGGGTCGAATTCGCCGGGCCGCCGCCGGTCAGCCCGATCACCACGTCGAAGACCTTCACCGTGAACACGAACCCGAGCACCAGCACCACCTCGGCCACCGGCCGGATCAGCGGGAGCCGGACCCGGACCAGGCGCTGCCACGGCCCGGCCCCGTCGATCCGCGCCGCCTCCAGCAGCTCAGCCGGGACATCTTGCAGCGCGCTGTACAGCAGCACGGTGAAAAACGGCACCCCGATCCAGATGTTGGTCACCAGCACCGTCAGGTACGCCCACCCCGGATCAACCTCGAACCCCACCGGGCGGTGCACCAGATGCAGCCCCAGCAGCACCTGATTGACCGCGCCGGCCTGCAACTGGAACAAGAACCTGAAAATCACCCCCGTCACCAGCAGCGGCAGCAGCCACGGCACCAGCACCAGCGACCGGGCCAGCACCCGCAACGGGAACCGCACGCAGAACAGCAGCGCCAGCCCGAACCCGATCACGAACTGGAACAGCAGCGACAGCACCGTGAAACTGAACGTCCGCACGATCGCGCTATCCGCCACCGGATCCCGCAGCGTCACCCAGTAATTCGACAACCCCGCAAACGGCGCCGCCAGATGCGCCACCGTCGCCGGCGACGTCCGCTCAAACGACAGCACCACGTTATACACCACCGGCACCACGAACGCGAACACCACAAACCCCACCGCAGGCAGCAGAAACAACCACCGAGCCAACCGCAGCAACCGCACCTGCCGGCGTCCCGGCAAGCCCGGCGGGCCGCCGTGGCGCCGGGCTTGCCGGGGCAGCCGCCCCGCGTCAGCTGTGCTCAGCTGGCTCATCCCGCGCCGCCGAACCTGTCCAGGTCGCCGAACGGCTCCACGCTCCCGCCGTCCCTGACATAGACGGGGATGGTCCGCAGCGGGGCGGGCGAACTGATCCGCTGCCCGCCCTTGAGCGGGGATCCCGTCCAGGCATCACGCCAGTCCGCCCCGGCCGGCAGGTAGACGGTCCGCTCGGCAGCGCCTTCGGTGACCACCGGCGCCACCAGCAGGTCGTCGCCGAGGAGGAACTGGTCCGCTATGTCCCAGCAGGCCGGGTCGCCGGGGAAGTTCAGGAACAGCGGCCGCATCGGCGGCAGCCCTTCCTCGTGTGCGATCCGCATGGTGTCCATGAGGTAAGGACGCAGGTGCTCCCGCAGGCCGAGCCACCGCCGGAGGATCTCGTACGCTTCGTCCCCGAAGGACCACAGCTCGTTTGGCGCCCCGTTCTGGCTGGCTCCGGAGCTAGTGCCGGCGGGCTCGCGGAATCCGTGCAGCCGGCACAGCGGCGAGAACACCCCGAACTGGAACCAGCGGACAAGCAGTTCGCGGAACGACGGGGACTCGATGTTCCCGTCCTTGAATCCGCCAATGTCGGTGGTCCACCACGGGATGCCGGACAGCCCGATGTTCAGCCCGGCGGGGATCTGCCGCCGCAGGTCCTCGAAGGTCGAGTCGGTGTCGCCGGACCAGACGGCCGCACCGTACCGCTGGCTGCCCGCCCAGGCGGACCGGCACAGCAAGACGGCCTCGGTCTCGCCTTCGGCGGCCATCCCGTCGTGGAATGCCTTCGCGTGCAGCAGCGGGTAGATGTTGCCGACCTCCAGGCCGGGACCCAGGTGATACCGCAGGTTGTCGGGGTGCTCGGGCCGCAGCTCTGGCTCGCACGCGTCCAGCCACCAGACCCGGATGCCGTGCTTGTAGTAGCCCTCCCTGACCCTTGACCAGATGTAGTCCCGCGCCAGCGGGTTGGTCGCGTCGTAGTAGCTGAGCAGCGCGGGACTGGCCGAACCCTTGTCCCAGAAGGTCATCTGCACGCCTACGCCGCGCTCGCTGGCGATCAGCAGGCCCTGGTCGCTCATCTCGGCGTAGTTCTCGCTCGCCGGGCTGACGGTGGGCCAGATGGACACCATCAGCTTCACGCCCAGCCGGTCCAGCTCGGCTACCATGCCAGCCGGATCCGGCCATTCCGCCGGATCGAACTGCCAGTCGCCCTGCCTGGTCCAGTGGAAGTAGTCCACGACGATCACCGACAGCGGCAGGCCGCGCCGCTGGTACTCGCGGGCGACGTCGAGCAGCTCGTCCTGTGTCTGGTACCGCAGCTTGCACTGCCAGAAGCCCGCGGCCCACTCCGGCAGCATCGGTGCCCGCCCTGTCACGTCCGCGTACCGGCGCACGATGTCCGCGGGCTCACCGGCGGCGGTGATCCAGTAGTCGAACTGCCGGGACGCCTCGGACACCCACCGGGTGCAGGTGGTGCCCAGCTCAACCCGCCCGATGCCCGGCTGGTTCCACAAGAACCCGTAACCCAGACTGGACAGCAGGAACGGGATGGACACCTCGGTATTGCGCTGGACCAGGTCGATCACGGCGCCCTTCTGATCCAGCCTGCCGTGCTGGTGCTGGCCGAGGCCGTAGCACCGCTCACCATCCCGCGCGTTGAACAGCACCTCGACGCGGTGCAGCCCGCCGCCGCGCCCGGTAGGCGCGTACCGCCGCTGGGGCGGACCCGTGAAGTGCGGCGCCACCTCGGCCAGCAATTCGGCACCGTCCGAGGTACGGGTGAACCGCAGCCCGCCGCCGACGGTGATCTCCGCGGCGATCCGGCCGTTGACGACCCGGGCCAGGTCCGGCTCGATTTCAGCCCAGGCGCCGGGGGCCTGCGGCGGCGGCAGCAGCGCGCCTGGCAGGTCGTCGGCGATTCCCTGCCCGATCGTGCCGCGGACCCGCAGGCTGTCGGCCGCCCAGGGCTCGACCCGGACCATCTCATGGCCGCCCCGCCACTCGACCGCCGCGCCGTTCCTTGTGAAGAAACCCATGCCGGGCCTATCCTCCATCGTCGAATCGATTCGCAGAATCGGTTCGACGGTACGCCTGGCCCGGTACCAGGTCAACTAGCTGTTGCCGTACTGTTAATCGCGTGTCACGAGCCCGGGAGTTTCCCGTATGCTCGTGAATCGGTTCGCGAACCGTCCGGCGGCCGGGAGGCAAGGGTTGAACATCGGCGAGGTAGCCCGCCTGGCAGGGGTCTCCCGGAGCACGGTCTCCTACGTCCTCAGCGGCAAGCGCCAGGTCACCGAGGCCACCCGGCAGCGGGTGCTCCAGGTGATCGACGAGGTCGGCTACCGGCCCAGTGCGGTGGCCCGGTCCCTGCGTCACGGCGAGACCCGCGCGCTCGGCCTGGTCGTCCCGCCACTGCGGCACCGGCTCAGCACCGATCAGCTGTACTTCGTCGGCGCGGTCGCGGACGCGGCCGCGGATCATGACTACGACATCCTGCTCTCCCCGAGCGGCGGGGGCCGCGAGGGCGCCTTCGACAAGCTGATCGGGGAGCGCCGGGTGGACGGCATCGTGCTCATGGAGACCGGCGAGCACGATAATCGCGCCCGCAAACTCGCCGCGCGCCGGTTCCCGTTCGTGACCATCGGGCGCACCGGATCTGACGCTCATGCCTGGGTCGATCTCGACTACGCCGGCCTGGTCGCCGAAGGCATCCGCCGCCTGCACGCGCTGGGACACCGGCAGGTGGCGCTCGTCAACCGGCCGCAGGAGCTGTTCGACCGCGGGTACGGGCCGGCGATCCGTGCCCATCAGGGTTTCCGCTCGGCATGCGCGGAACTAGGGATGACCGGCCCGAGCCTGTGCTGCGATGACCTCCCGGCGGCGGCCCACCGGTGCGTCGAGCGCATCGTCGCGGCCGCGCCCGGGGTCACCGCCATCCTCACCATTAACGAGCAGGCTCTCAGCGGTGTGCTCTTCGCGCTGCGCGAACGCGGCCTGTCCGTGCCGGCCGACATCTCCGTGCTCGCCGTAGCGTCGGCTCGGCTGACGACAGCCCTGCAGCCCCAGGTCAGCGCGGCAGACGTGCCGGCCGAGGAGATGGGCCGGCATGCGGTGGAGACGCTGCTGCGGTTGCTCGCCGACCCGTCCGCGCCGCTGGCGCACATCCTGCTCTCGCCGCCGTTCGTTGACCGCGCCAGCATCGCGGCTCCCGGCCGGCTGTACTCGGCGGAGGCGGGCCCGAACTCGTCGATGTAGTTCGGTCGAATCGATTCGCGCGCTAACTACAGCCCGTTGAGCCGAGCGCGCAGGGTCTCGGTGCTCGCGACCGGATCTTGAGCGTCGGCCGCCAGCGCATTGAAGACTTTGCAGTAGGGCAGCGTTTCCGCGGACTTGTCCAGGTAGACGGCGCTGCTGAGCTGCTCCAGGTAGACGACGTCGGGGAGATTTTCCGCCGCGAAGCGGAGCAGCGTGACCGCCCCGCTACCGGCCGGACGGCCGCCCGCGGTGAAGGGCAGCACCTGGATGGTGACGTGGCGCCGCTGAGACAACTCGATCAGGTGCCGGATCTGTCCGCGCATGGT
>Ga0070714_100002909_pt1 | contig 12661 bp, 8 predicted proteins | sample LARL83metaG_FD_65450 | JGI IMG/M metagenome (GOLD analysis project Ga0070714, IMG submission 65450) | Corn, switchgrass and miscanthus rhizosphere microbial communities from Kellogg Biological Station, Michigan, USA - LAR L8-3 metaG | ecosystem: Host-associated > Plants > Roots > Rhizosphere ... | reverse complement strand
TTTTCGGACAGGGCACTTTTAAAAAACTCGTGCCCGTTCTCGGGAGGGCCGTCCTCATATTCTGGGAACTGGAGGTTGCGTCTGAGCGCATCGAGCTCCTCTTCGTCCAGCTTGTTGGCGAACGTCGGCACCGCGATCGGCAGGAACATCCGATACTCGACTCCCTGAGAGCCGACCTCTACGCGATGAACTTCGCCGCGCGGAATGTGCAGTGATCGGCCGACGTCGACTCGAAACGGCGTGTCTGCAAGAGTGAAAAACGTGATCTCGCCGCTAACAACGGTGAGCCACTCCTCGACGTCGTGGTAGTGAAAACGGATCGGCTTCCGACCAGGCCAGCTCTCTACCGACTCTTGCCAGCCGTTAACAAGCTCGCCAGGAACGGCCGCGTAGTCCTTCATGTTGCCTCCCTCTCGCATTGCCGTCGACTGCCAGCATCGACACGGTCGGCGAGCGAATGCGGATGTCTAAGTATCGACGCAGGTGCTCGTCGAACGATCGCGGGTGTACTGACAGGACGTAGTCACCCCCCGTGGATCGCACGGCGACGACGGCATGTTAGGCAGTCTCCCGCCGATTCGGGTCCGATAGCGGGGGCTAGACAAACGATCTCCTTGGTAAAGCTTCTATTTCGATGTCCTTGACGGAGTTTTGAGAAGACCCTTGCCGAGTTCCACGCAGAATTCCTTCAGAGTTTCCGGGTTGCGGCTCGTGAGCAAACTCTGGACTTCGTCATAAACTACTGGATCGTTCAATACGTTAAAACCGGCGTTGGTCATGTCCAGCCTGATATCATCTACACCGGTAGCATCGGTTCCCGACGGGAATGCGCCAGCGCTAATTAGGACCTGGGGACCGTGGCAGATCGATGCGATCAGCACTCCACGACTTTTTGTCTCGCGAATGAATCTAAGAACTGCCGGGTCAGATCTCAGCATGATCGGGTTCCATGCCCCACCGATGATGATCACTGCGTCATAGTCGTCAACGTTGGCGTCCGATATCCTCATATCCGCTCGAGCGCAAACGTCTACGGCCAACCACTGTGCTAGCACCACCATACCGGCTGCTTCCGGCTGATAATCAAACAACCAGTCCTGGGTTACTACGTCTACAACTGCTCCCCGCTCGCGCAAGTAGGTCAACGGCACATCGAATTCTGGCAACTCCGGCCCGTGAGTGGTTACGAGGGCAACGCGACGGCCGATCAGCATTTCCGCGTCCGACGCTCCGAAGTCAGGGAGCTGATAGTCGGTGCCGGTCAAACTGGCTTTCAGGGCCCCGCTAACGGAATTATACTTGGCGGAAAGCGAATGAGTTCCCATGGCTCTACTCCTTCTGGTATGAGCTGTTTGTAATCACCGGGTTGTCTACAGCGTTGTGTGCGGGCTAAACACACCCCAGGCACCATCACCCGGCTCCGGCGGATGCAATACCGGCCCCGACCTCCTCTACGGCTTCCTGGCCAAGACCAGGCTCGACCTGAGTAACCCCCACTATTGAACATCGTTAGAACCGCCCGTCACGGTTTGGCGGAGGCCTCCCCGCCAATCCAGAATTACCATCAAGCTTCAAAAACGTTGCTTTGGTGTATTGATAGCCACATCACCGGGATAGATGTCGTACGTCACATCGGCCTCGTGAGGCACCTTGACTCGCATTCTAGCGAGAAATATCGATCCTTTGCCTATCGACAGTTTCTTGATCGTTGCTCCGTCAAGTGTTTGCATTTGTCGGTTCACACTTAGGCGTCCCTTACCGTACTTAACGTTGATCCTTGTCCCGGTGGGTGCTTTGAAGAACGCTGTGCCTGTAGCGTTCCAAAACGACTCCACTGTTTGTGTTTTTCCGCTCTGCAAGTGCCTGCTTCTGATCATGACACTGTCTCCTAACTTAAATACGAGGGCCGCGCTTTCCGGTGCGCTGCGCGATGGCCTCGGGCTATCCTTGCCCGCCGGTCCGTGCGCGCCGAGCATCCCCCGGCCCGGGTGAGGGAGGAGGTGGGCAGTTCCGTCTGGTGATGGGTGCGTCCTCGCCTGAAGGTGCAGTTAGCCGGGCAGGGCGCGCCTGTAGGTGAACAGCCGGGGCCGGCCCGGATGCAGGGACCTTCGATCGGCGGCATACGAACAAGGAGAGCCGCCCCGCAGCGAGCCGTCCTCACGGTGTGTGGCGCCGCCCTCAGCACCCGTCGTCGCATTCTTCGCAGGCAATCCTCTGAACCGCGTCTTTTGCGCGACGCGGTCTCGGGACTCATGCCGACCGGCCGGGATGTCCAGCCGCTCCCGGTGCGGCACCCACGGTCGCGTCGAACATGTGCCCCACGTCGCCGTGAACCTGGTCGGGTCGCCCAGGCCTGATGGTGTTCTTCAGGGCGCTTGCGGCTACTGCCTGCCCGATTGCCCTATGGCCGAGGTCATTGGGATGGACCGTTCCTTCGGTGTCTCCCTGAGTGGCGAGAGACTCGGAGCACTGCCAGAAGTAGCGGTGCCCGTCAGGGGTGCAGTAGCCGTGCCCTCTAAAGGCCGCCGCGATGCCCGTGACGTAGATCCAGTGATGCTCGTCGGCGGCGTCCGAGATCGCCTGGTTGAGCTTCTCTGCGAGTTCCTTGACGAGCTCCGCGTCGCGCAGGCTCAGGTCCAGCTGCGGCCCGGAGAACACCTCACAGCCCCGAACCGGCGCGCCATGGATGTCGTCGAACAGGCCGGTGGGATATTCAGTCAGGTAGACCTGGCCGACGTTGAGGACGCCGAGCGCCGTAGCGAGGGTGTCGAACCTCGCCGGCAGCTTGGCCAAGAGAGCCAGGGCGTCGGTTCTTGCCTTGTTCTTCGCCTGAGTGGCGTCGCCTTGACCCAGGATGGCGTTGTCGCCCTGCACGAGGTTGGTCAGGGTCGAGGCCACATTAATGTCGTCAATGCCGATGTATATGAGGAGTGCGTCGATCCGGCGGTGGCCGACGGTGTTGTGGACTTCGGTGATCTCTCCGATGTTCCCGATCCAGCCGTCGATCTGCCTGCCGTTGTCGGTCCGGGGGCCGATGAGGCCGTTCGGGATCTCGGCGCCGGTACGGCCGAACGGCAGGAACGTGACCACCCTGCCTTTGGTGCGGTTCTCCAGCAACCGGGCTGCGAGCGCGTGCCCGCTGCGCAGCGACCGGTGGGCGTTAGGCTCGAGCCACACGGGGTTAGGGTCCATATCCGTGTGCCACTCCCCATGACGGGCTATCTGCGGCACGTGCGCAGCGATCTGGTCCTTGGCCCAGTTCAAGGCGGCCTTCGTGAGCTCGTACAACGCGAGGACCGGCACGAACAGATCCCAGAAGCTTAGGTCCGGGTCGAACCCCTCCGGGGTCCCCGGCACGTCCGGGTTTCCCTCGCCCGAGGCGGCCGAATCGCCGATGGAAACGACAAGCCAGTCCTCGACTACCAGCTCTGCTGTGGTTGTCTTGCTGACCGTGGCCCCGGACATCCGCTCCACGGTCACTGTGTAGGTCCCGGGACCGGGAACATTAATGCGCCAGTTCCAGACGTTGTCGTCGCGGTCCTCGTGGAAGACCCCCTGCGTGGTCACCAGCCGGGTGGCTGCGCGGGCCGTGAAGCGCGGCGGGCGAGGTCCGACGGGAAACTCCCGGTCCGGCTGGCCGGTGATGCTGAACCGCCAGCCGGTTGTCCCCGCGGGACAGTCCAGACGGTAGACGTCAGGGAGCCGGGGGTGATGGGTGCCGGAGCCCGGCCGCTGCTGCTCCGGCTCGCTGTTGTCGATGGCGAGGGTCTTGCCCGGAAAGTCCTCGACGGTGATGGCGTAGCTGCGTGGGTTGACATACGCATCGGTGAAGACATGCGTTACCGGGTTGTAGTCGATGCCCAGCCGTGGATGTCGCGACACGGCCTCGACAGCGAACCTCGGCTTCACCCGCACCCGGTTTTTTTGCGCTGGGGGCATCTGAGTCTCCTTGGGGCCGGTGAAGTGACCGCCTGACGGCTATTCGCTTTCCTCTAAAGGTGCGGCACGAACAGGTTCGCGTGCTTCGGGGATCTCCCTACATTTGCGATGAGCTCAGCCGTTTTCTGGCAGCTTGTTGTGTAACACGTAATGGCAGCCAGCCCGCGGGTCTAGCCGGCTTGACCGTGGGTGATCAGCAGGCGGGCTAGTTCCGTGCGGGACCGGACGCCGAGTTTGCGGTAGGCGCGGGTGAGGTGGGCTTCCACGGTCTTGCGGGAGACGAACAGGGCCGCCGCGGCCTCGACGTTGTTCAGTCCTCGCCCGACGGCCCGGGCGACTTGGAGTTCTTGCGGGCTGAGGGATTCCAGGACGGAGGCGCTCGTGTCGTTCCGTGCACAGGCCCGGATGCCAGTGGCGTCCAGTTCGATCATCGCCCGGGCCGCCCACGGCCGCGCCCCCAGGCCATTGAAGATGGTGAGGGCGTGCCGGAGTGGCGGGCGAGAGGCGGCGGGATGACGGGCGCGGCGGAGGGCCTCGCCCTCGCACAGCAGGGTGCGGGCCTGCTCGAACGGCATCGGCCGCATCTTGTACGCCGAGCGGGCTCTGGCGAACCAGGCCTCGGCGTCGGCCGGGTCGCGGGCGAGGATCCCGCGCGACCGCGCGGCCGCCGCCCGCGGGTAGACCAGGCCCGTCGCGCCGGCCCGCTCCTGGAGCCAGGCCAGGACCTGCCCGGCCCGGTCCGCGGCACCGGCCCGCGCGAGCGCCTCGGCGAGGTCACCGGCGAACGGGACGACGTTGGGGTTACCCAGTCCCGCGGCTTGTCCTGCGTCCCACGCACATTCCAGGTGGTCGATCGCCGCCGCCAGGTCACCGCGGCTGAGCGCGCACAGTCCGAGCGCTGCTGCGTTGCGGACGGCCAGGCAGCCCACGCCACGCGCCTCGACGTCCTGGCGGGCCCGTTCCACGTGCTCCTGGCACTGTTCACGGTCACCGCGGGCGGCCGCGATCCGGGACAACTGTGATAGGGCGTGTCCGATCAGGCCAACCTGGTTCAACTCTTCGGCCCACTGCAGCGCCTCGGCCGCGTCCGCGTAGGCGGAGTCCCACCGCCCGGTCCACCAGCCCAGCTCACCGGACAATCCCAGCGCCAGCGACAAGGTCGCAGGCGCGCCCATGCGCCGCCCGCGATCCACCACGGCGCCCAGGCACAAACGGCCCTGCTCGTAGCGCTCTGTCCAGATGTCACCCTGCGCCAGGAACGCGGCGCCTTGCTGTTCGGCCGCTACGTCCGCAGACGGCAGCAGGGTCGCTGCCCGGAGCTGGTAACGCGCGGCGCGGTCGAGTTCTCCGGCCGCCACGAACGCCTCGGCCACCATGGCCAGGACGGTCAGCGAGGCACCCGCAGCGGCTGCTGGGCCACCGGTGTCGTCCCAGAGCTCCTCCACCTGCCGCACGACCTGCCTGACCAGGTGGCCACGCCCGGCCATCGCCGCCGGCAATGTCGCCTCGGCTAGCAGCGCCGCCGCCCCCACGGGGTTGGCCGGCCGGATCGCCGCTGCTGCCCGCACCAGGCCATCGAAGGCGGGCAGCGGGTCACCCGCCCACGTCCGGGCCCGCCCCAGGATCAGCTCGACCTCAGCGACGAAGACCGGGGCGTGACAATATGCGAGCGCCTCCTGGCACAAGGCCACCGCCGTCCCGCAGTCCCCAGCCAGATATGCGTCGGTCGCGGCGCGCACCAGGCGCGTGGCGCGCATGCCGTGACCGGCTGTCAGCTCCGCCGCCCGCCGCCAGGTCCTGGCGGACGCGCCGTACCCGCTGCGCTGCCGCGCATCCACAGCCGCAGCCGCCAGAGCCTCAGCCGCGGCATCATCGGGACCGGTGGCCGCCGCCGCCAGGTACCAGGCCCGCAGATGTCCCCCAGCGACCGCTGCCAGGGCTCGGCACGCCTCGGTTCTGACCCATAGCGGTGTCCGGCCCACCACCACCGGGCGCATCAGCGGATGCCGAAGCTGGATCTCGCCGTCCACGGTGCGCACCAATCCGCGGCGTTCGGCGGGGGCAAGGGAGGCTAGCGACAGCCGCAGCGCGCCAAGCGCCGCCTCCACGTGACTCCCGCCGCTGACGGCATCGGTGACGACGACGAACAGCGCATGCCGGGTATCTTCCGGCAACTCCTCAAACGCCCGGGTCCAGGTATTCTCCAGCGCCGCGCCGAGCGTCAGCCGCCCAGGCTCGAAGCCGCCCATCCCGTCGGCAGCTCCGGCCAGGTTTTCCAGCACCGCGAGCGGGTTACCACCGGTCAGCTCGACCAGGGACCGCAGCGCCGACCCACTGATATCGGCTCCCAGCCCCCGGGCGACCTCGGAGCACTCGGCGACCGACAGACCGCTGATCCGCAGAACGGGCAGACCCCGCTCAGGGGACTGGGCGCCGGGCTCATCGCGGACGGCAAACAACATCACGATGCGCTCGGCCGCCAGGCGCCGCGCGGCGAACAGCAGGACCTGCTGTGACTCGGGATCGACCCAGTGGAAGTCGTCAACCAGCACCGCCAGGGGCTGCTTGTCCGCGGCGCTTGCCAGTACCCCCAGCGCCCCCGCGCACGCCGCCAGCGGGCCAGCCGCGGGCCCGGTTGAAAGAGCCAGGCATACCTCCAGGGCCTGACGCTGAGTCTGCGGCAGCTCAGCAAAGTTCTCCCGCGAAGGCCGCAGCAGGTCCGCGAGGATGGCAAACGCCAGGACAACCTCGGATTCCTCCCCGCGCGCCCTGAGGACACGCAGCCCCCGGTCCGAGGCCACGTCGGCGACATGCGTTAAAAGCGCCGTCTTGCCGACCCCGGCCTCACCCGCGATGACGACGGCCGCCCCGCCGCCTTCCACCGACTCGACCAGCCCGTCGAGCAGACGCCGCTCCCGCGCCCGGCCCACCAGCCGCCCATCCAGCCGCTGCGCCAAGCCGACTCCCGGCCCTGCGCCTGTGATCATCGCAACCATGCCCGCCACCCTCCCGACCAGGGATGGGCCCGTTTGCAGGAGGCTTACGCGACCGGGGCTCGCGAGACCCTCCACGTCGCGCCGACGTGCTGGTCTAAGCGCTCGCCATCACCGAACCACGAGCGCCCCGAAGATTCCGGCACTCCAGGCAGACCTGAAGTTCCCGGTGGTGAACAGGCCTCATGGTCCTACCCCCCAATGGGTCATCCCGCCACGACGCTAGGCCACCAGCGGTGCAGCCACGGTGGAGTTCACGTGAAGACGGTGTGGAGAAGGTCAAGGGGGTTTGAGCCACCTCGCCGCGTATACCCCCAGTACCGCATACTCATCAGTTCCCCGCCATGTGATGGGCCGGTCTCCTACGCGGAACAGCTGGCGCTCCTGGGAAGGTACACAGGCGCCGCGTACAGCGAGGGTGTGGTAGCCGTTCGGATCTGCCACGGAGGGAAGCCCTCAACCGCGGCAGATTCCTGGGAGGGATCTACCCGAAGCGACGCGGGATCCTCCGATGATGTCATTGTCCTGAGTGACTTCAAGGTCATGCAGGAGCGACCAGGCTGCTGGCTCGCGTCGCGCGGCTAGCCAGGAGGGATGATCATGATGGTGATGGGCGCTGACAGGCCCGGAACCATCAAGGTCAAGGCCACCATCGCCGCTGACGAGGTGCACGCCGCCCTAGCGGCCTACCAGCTGTCCGGATCCACGGCGCGCAGCCACGAGCTCTACTTCTGCGAGCAGCCCTCCCAGCTGGGCCTGCTGCCCCTGCTTGATGGCGCTGTCATCTTGCGCGTCCGGCGCCACACCGCAGGGCCCGGCGATGTCACCGCGAAGCTGAGGCCGTGTCGGCCCGGGCAGCTCAGCGCCCAGTGGAGCGCCTTCCGCCGCAGCGTCCATCATCAGCTGCGGATCAAGGGCGAGTGGGTCCATGACCGCCGCGTCCTAGCCGCCTCACTGGTCTACAGCGTCCCCGGTGATCACCTGCGCCAGGCTCTCCATTCCAGGCCGCGCTACCCAGGCCGGCTGTTCTCCGCCCGCCAGCACCGGTACCTGGCCGAATGCACGACCACTCATGTCGACCTGGACGATTTGTATCTTCTTGGACCGGTCAAGGCCGAGCAGTGGCGGCTGCACGAACCGCGATACGACATCACCGCCGAACGGTGGACCGTGCCCACCCCCGGCGACCCACCGGGACTTGACCTCCTGGAACTGTCCGTCACGGCAGAACCCGAGGATGCGGCGCTGGTCCAGCCGGCGTTCCTGGCCTCGATCCGCCGCAGGGGACTCGACCCCTGCGCCTTCCAGCAGACCAAGACCCGGCACGTGCTCAAGTACCTCGCCGCCTTCGGCTCGGCGTAGGTCGCCCTGATGTAGGGATTTCCCGAAACGCTCCCGCCCTAGAGGGGACACCGATCTAGGAAGCAATGTAGGGAGATGCCTGAAGCGCAGCTTGCGTCATTTGTGTTTGACTCTGTAGAGCAACTGTTCGTGACGGTTAGGGTCAGCCATCGGTTCCGCTTTGCGAATGAGATGCCTCTTCGCGAAGCGAGGGTAAGAGAACGAGCCGGGAACTGACCTGAGGAGATTTCTCGACTCGTTCCTGTCCGCTGTCCGAGGAGGCTTGATTCGAGCAGGCACGGAGCGTGGGCTAGGTTACCCATGTAAAGTCGGTGATGGCTGGTGAATAGAAACAGGACGACAACGGCCGGGGTAGGAGACTCAAGAAGTATCGTAGCCGAGCTTTGCGCGTATCCGTCCACGCGCACCGAGGTCGAGAATTTCGGAGAGAGCGGCTTGCTAATCGCTCCCGATCCATCTACGGGGCAGCAGGAGCAAGCCTATATGACTTGGGCAGAGGAGGTAAGAACAGGCACGGTGTCTGACGGGGACGCGGCATTCGTCGATACGACTACTCTTCACTCCGCGCTTCCCGTTTTGCGGGTACAGGGCGGTCTGTTGACGCTGATAAATCTCCTTGACCTGTGCGCAGTCATTGACGCTGTAGTGATGTTCGATCATGTCATCTATCTCGAGGGCGAGGCTGTACGTGGTCTCAATTTGCTTCCCGGTCTCGAATCGGTATTCGACGAGATCGTGGGTCCATCTGGCGGACCGGCTGACTACGTGGGGAGCGCTGCGTTTGAAGGCTTCTGGGACGAGGCGAAATCGTTTTTTAGCAGTCTCCGCGCAGCACGAGACGTAGTGGCGGCGGACGAACGCGCGGCACTTGAGCATGGGTGGAAGAGCGTTCTAGGAATCCCTCCCGATCTGGCTCTCGGTGACCCATATGACCCTGCCCCCGGCGCGTACGCATCCTCCATTGCGTGGGATCTGTCCGTGCTGAGCGCGATGTCAAGTGATGATACTGCCAGGATCGCGAAAATCGTGGGGGCTTCGAACATTCTCGGCTACGTGAACGAACGGATCGCGAACTTGATCGAGTTGCCGTACCTTCCTAATACAGCCAGAGTCCCCGCTGTTCGCGGCTACCGTGTTTCGCGTGGTCAGCGAGTCCTGCGGGAACTCGCAGCCCTAGACACCGTGAATGAAGCGTACCGGAACCGGCTGGCGGGGGCGGCGGAACTCGGAACGGTACGTTTGCCGCTCCTTTCTGCTGCCGTGTTCGCGAAGAACCCGTCTACACCGGTGGAACTTATCGAAAGTATATCGGATATCCGTGATAAAGCAAAGAAGCTCCGCGAGTATCGCCGTGAACATGCCCGACTGCTCCTTCAAGCGGATGAGGCGGCGAAAGGAAACCGGGCAATGAAGAAGGCCCGCGCGTCGAGCAAAGAGCTTCGGGCCGCCGTCGATCGCGAAAGTATACGCCTAAGCGACATGTTTAGGGTCTCTGCCGTAGTGGGCGGGCTCGCCGGTGGCGCACCGTCATTTCTCACCGCGCCTGTCAACCATCTCACCCTTGCCGTGAGCGTTCTGGCGGGCGCAGTCGTCCCGCCCACCGAACGCATCGCAAACATCGTTCTGGAGCGCCTATTCCGCCCTCACCTCTGGCTCCTCACTAACCTTGCCGAATCTGCCCAGGCTCTCACCGATGCCAGGGTGCGAACGGCGATGACGACGATCTGGGGGATGGATGACGCGCAAGCGGACCTCCTCACCCGCCGTCTCAACCAGTTGGGCGGAACGGGCCAGTGGGCTGGACAGTGATCGGCGAGGGCGACAGGACGGGCTGAGCAGCGCCATGAACGAGGCGACCCGGATCGGGATCAGGGCCGATGCCGCAGCCTGGCAGGTCCGCCTGCTGCTGGATGTCCTGAGCTTGCCGCCAGAGAGGCTGTCGCATAACTGGTGGCCTTGGTTTGTCAAGAGGGTGTGCCGCGTCGGCGTTTTTGCCGGTAGATGGCCTGTGAACTGGGAAAATACTCTTTATGGGTATAACTTCGCTGGTGCCGGTGATGCCGACCATGTGTTCTTGATGCCGCCGGATCCGCGGGACTGGCTGCCGCCACAGCACCTGGCGTGGGCGGTCCGGGAGCTAGACCTGGCGCCGTTCCTGGCCGCCTGTCGGGCCGACGGGCAGGGCAACACGGCCTATCACCCGCAGATGATGGTGGCGCTGGTGCTGTACTGCTATTGCAAGGGGATCCGCTCGTCCCGGGCGATCGAGATGGCCACCTTCGATGACGTGGGGGCGCGGGTGATCTGCGGGGGGCTGCACCCTGATCATGCGACGAACGCCCGGTTCGTCACCCGGCACAAGGAGCCACTGAAGGGCCTGCTGGTGCAGTCTTTCGTGGCGTCTGCGCGGATGGGCCTGGTCCGGGTCGACATGACCGCCGGGGACGGCACCAAGGTCAAGGCGAACGCGTCGATGGCGGCGAACGCGACCGCGGAGCAGCTCGGGTTGGAGGTCGCGGAGCTGGAGCGGCTGCTGGCGGCCGAGAGGGCTGTCGCTGTCCAAGCAGCGAGGCGCGCCGGTTTCTGCGCGGGTCCTGCGTCTTTTCTCAACTGTGACGATGGACAGGGGGTGGCGTCGTGCGGGCACCTTCGATGAACGGCGAGGCCGTGGTCTGGGCCGACCGGGTACTGGTGGCGTTGGCTGATCTTGCTGATCTTGCCGGTGAGGTTACCGAGACCGGCCTGATCGAGCAGGTGGCGGTCCGTTTCGCCGATAGATTCGACCCATCGGACCGGGTGTACGCGGCGAATGCCGATTGTCCCCGCTGGCACGACGCAGTTCGCGAAGCCCTGCGGTCACTGGTGGCTCAGGGGTTGGTGCACGACGGCGACTCGCCGGCGCTGAGCCCGGCGGGCCGGGATCATCTGGACGCAGCCCGGGCCGCCGCAGCGGAGGCCACGACGGGAGCCGGCGGCCAGGTGGGCGGCAGCTCATCCGCTGAGGGCCCGTTGCTCCTCCCGGGGGTGATCGCCCCGCCGCTTCGCAGCGGCACGTCGCGCAAGAAGATGGGCTTCACCCCGGAAGACAACGTGTCGATCCCGGTGATGATCGAGATGAACCTCCGCTTCGCCGGTGGCGTCGAGGGTGCGTTCGCCCGGCTCGAGGCACTGTGGGAGCGGGTGACCGACGTTCACCCGCGCCCATCACGGGTGTCTGAGCAGTACGCCGCCGGCGAGCTGTCGATGCAGGAGATGGAGCGGCTGGTCGCCGCCGACGCAGCCCCCGTGCGCTGGCCTGGGCGGAGCATCATCCGACTGTGGCCGGACTTTCCGGTCCGACTGCATGTGGATGCCTCGTGCGTTACCGTCAAGGCCGACGCGGCCCGCCGGTCGTTCAATGCCTACGGCGATGGGATCGTCTGGGCAGTGATCGACTCCGGGATCTGCGGTGACCATCCGCATTTTGCTAGCTACCACACGCTCGACCACGAAGACGTCAAGGATCTGCACAGGACCTTCCCGGTACTGGGGGAGCCTATTCCTGACGGGGCGCTGGTGGACGACACCGGTCACGGCACGCACGTAGCCGGCATCATCGCCGGAGCCGCCCAGCCGTGGCTTGCGGAAAACCAGAAGCGGTCCATCCGCGCGACCGAGAACCGGTACAACGTCGAGAACCCGCGCGAGCCGCTGCGGGTGCCGCGCGATGTTTCCGATCCGTCGCTGCTGGCCGGAATGGCACCGCGGACGCGGCTGGTCAGTCTCAAGGTGCTGCAATCGGGCGGCACGCCGCAGGACCGCGTTCACCGGGTGATCCGGGCGCTGGCCTACGTCCGTGAGGTAAACGGCGGCGCCGTCGACGGGATGCGCATCCATGGCGTCAATATGAGCATCGGTTACGAGTTCGAGCCCGAATGGTTCGCGTGCGGGCGAAGCCCGCTGTGCATGGAAGTGGACAAGCTCGTACGTTCCGGGGTCGTCGTCGTGGTGGCGGCAGGGAATTCCGGCTACGGCACGCTCGCCGTGAGGTTCGAGGCGCCAACCAAGTTCGGATTTGCCATGACGATCAACGACCCTGGTAACGCCGAGCGAGCGATCACCGTGGGGTCCACCCACCGCAACGCGCCACATACCTACGGGGTGTCCTACTTCTCGTCCAAGGGGCCGACGGGCGACGGCCGCCGGAAACCCGACCTGCTCGCGCCCGGCGAGCGCATCACCTCATGCGCGGCTGGAGCGAACCTCGCGGCGCTCCTGGCCGGAGATCCCCCCGGCGACACCGACACCGCCTACTACGTGGAGGACAGCGGTACGAGCATGGCTGCGCCGCACGTCTCCGGGGCCATCGCGGCCCTGCTCTCGGTGCG
>Ga0070714_100002908_pt1 | contig 12665 bp, 12 predicted proteins | sample LARL83metaG_FD_65450 | JGI IMG/M metagenome (GOLD analysis project Ga0070714, IMG submission 65450) | Corn, switchgrass and miscanthus rhizosphere microbial communities from Kellogg Biological Station, Michigan, USA - LAR L8-3 metaG | ecosystem: Host-associated > Plants > Roots > Rhizosphere ... | reverse complement strand
TTGGCGTCGTTAAACCACTTTACTGTTCCTGTTTCCATGATGTTGCTGTGTTCCTTTGTTGTGAAATCGCGCTGAGTTTTGCTGGACTTCTGCAGGCAGGTCACGCCGGAGAACCCTAAAGCCCGGTTTGGCCCGTTGGGTGAAAAGGCGGGAGTTGCTAATTGCATAGTACCGCTAAATCAAACGCACTTTCATTGTACCTGATAGTGTCAAGAAGGGCGAGAGGGAGGCCGGAATCAGCCTCCCGCCCCTGTCAAAGCTATTTTCTAATGGTTCGAACTCGTTGCGACCCCGAATCCGTAAAGTAGAGCTGTCCGTTAGGATCAAATGCAAGCGCGATGGGAAGCATATTTGTCTGCAATGGCGACAACCGCTCACCGTTGTAGCCTCCTCCGCCGCTCCCCGCGACCGTCTTGATTGTGCCGGAAGGATCCACCACGCGAATGCGCAGATTGATCCAATCAGCGATGTAAACATTCCCGGCGCTATCGGCAACGACATCCTGGGGAAGGTTCACCTGCGCCAATGCTGCTGGTCCGCCGTCACCGGAGAAACCCTGCGTGCCGTTTCCTGCGAGCGTGGTGATGATTCCGGCGGTGTCAACCTTCCGAACGCGTTCGTTGAGCCAGTCCGCAATGTACAGATTTCCCGCGCGGTCGACCGAGATACCAGCGGGTAAGAGGAAAGTTGCCTGCGTGGCTGGTCCTCCGTCGCCGCTGTAGCCGAAGCCCCAGGGAGTTCCGGCTACGACAGTGGCATTGCCCGCAGAGTCGATTTTCCAGACGACCGTCATGGCATCGCAAACATACAGATTTCCGGCAGAGTCGATTGCGATACTGGCTTGCTGGTTATAGAGACGGAACGGGTAGAAGGTGATGCTGTTCTGCACATTGAGGGTTGTGATGTTTCCGGAGGTATCCACCTTTCGGATGACGCCATTTCCTGTATCTGCAATGAAGATGTTCCCCGTAGAATCCACTGCTACGGAGCTGGGACCAAACAGCTGCGCTGAAGTGGCGGGTCCGCCATCTCCCGAATAGCCGCTCGTCCCGTTTCCCGCGACCGTGGTAATCACTCCCTTGCTGGAGACTTTGCGGATCCTGTGATTGGAAACGTCTGCGATGTACAGATTCCCACTGCCGTCAAAGGTGATGTGATTTCCAAGGCTTGCGAAATCGAGGCTGGCGTCTGTGCCCTTGTGACCATCGCCAATATATCCGCCGGCAAGCGTCGTAATCGTCCCAGCCGCGATCTTGCGCACGCGATTGTTCCCAGCGTCGGCGAGGAACAGGTTGCCCTGTGAGTCGAAAGAAAGTCCCTCGGGTTGATTCACCACGGCGGAGTACGCAGAACCACCGTCGCCGCCGAAGCCGGTAACGCCGCTGGAGCCGGCAAGAAGGTGAATTGTGTCTGTGCCTAGATCGAGTGACCAAACACTTGCGAAACTGCCGATGTAGAGCGTGCCGCCGTTGAGTTGGAGCGTTAAAACGCTTCCGAGAGCCGCCGCGGTTCCCGGCCCACCATCGCCGGTACTGCCACTCTGACCATTACCTGCGATGGTGTTAATGATCCCCGCAGTATCTACCTTTCTGACATGCGAGTAGCCATCGCCTATGTACAGGTTGCCGCTTGCATCCACAGCAACACCCTGCAAGAACCCAAGTTGCGCTGCCGTCGCCGGCCCACCCTCTCCGAGGAAACCAAACGGGGCCGAAGGGTCGCCCGCAATCGTGCTGATGATTCCAGCGGTGTCGATCTTACGGACAACAAAATTGTTGGTGTCTGCCAGGTACAAGTCGCCTGCGCTATCCAGCGCGATTTGCCGAATAACGCTTATCTGAGCTTGGGTCGCGGGACCACTATCTCCTGAGTAACCGAGTACGCCAGTGCCTACGATCGTGGAGATTACTCCGGCAGGTGTAATCCGGCGGACCCGAAAATTGCCGCCATCCCCGACCAGCAAATTGCCTGTGCTGTCAAACACTATGGTCGGAAGGAAGCCGGAGAGCATTGCCGAGCTCGCTTTCCCCCCGTCGCCACTGAACCCGCAGATGCCGGTTCCCGCAAAAACCTCCACTGCTCCATTCTTGTTGATTTTCCGAATCTCGCAATTGTCCGAATCCGCCACGTACAAAATGCCAGCGGAATCAAATGCTACGGAGCTCGGAAGAGCAAAGCTCGCCGAGAGCGCCGGCTTGTGGTTGCCTTGATACCCGCCGGCCACAGTTACAACGGAGGTTTTCTGAGCGTTAAGGATGGAGCAGAGAAGTAAGACACTACCGCAAAGGCGTAGTGATATCCGCATACAAGATCCTCTTTGATTCCTGGGGTCTGATGGGCGGACCCGGGACGCCGCAAACTGTGATGTTCCCGATCCGATCCGTCTTCCCTGCGGGAAAGGGGAAGAACTAGCCCGCGGAGAAGTGCAAGCATTGTGTCTTGCGCGGGAAGCCTTGTCAAGCGCGGACTTCGGGGGTTGTGCAGCAATCTGCGACCGACCCATGCGGCTCCGTCCTCGGCGACCCGCTGCATCAGCGCGAGAGCTGAGCCGAATAAGTTGCCAGGTCGAGTACCGCAGCCCTCGTTGCTCCTCGCCAGAGTGCGCCAGCTACTCGCACTAACTTACTCCAGCTCTCAGGTTACTTAGCGCTCTTCCACCGCAAAGCCGATTGGCGAGTTTAGCGCCAGGGCTGTTGCCCACTCCAGCCAGTAATTATGCATGTTGACTCACCGTCAGCTGTGATAATAGAGGTCAATGCATGACGCGAGACCCACTTGTTACTTGGCTGGTTCGTAGTGATGCGGATACTCTCGCGTCGATTGGGTTAGTGACAACAGAGATGAGGAATCTCAGAGTCCCACTTCTGAGGTAGGTGTTGATGCTAACTCGGGCTTATTGTCGAGAAAGTTGCGATAGGAATCCCACTTGTTGTCGTTGTGATTCGTGCCAACGTTGGTTCGCTCAATCTCGGCGGGCCAATAAGTCGAGAATGCGGTCAAAGTCCTCGACGTTTTCGTAACGAATTACCACTTTGCCTTTATTGTTGGGGCGGGAGAGTACTTGAACTCGAAGTCCCAGGGCCTCCCTGAGTTGCCGCTCGGCATCCACGACATTGGGATCGACGTGCTTGTCCTCTTTTGTTTTTGGACCCTCTTCCAGCGGGTTCTTCAGACGGTTGACTTGGGCGTTCAGGTCCTTTACCGTCCACTGCTTTTCGACCGCCTCGCGTGCCATTTCTTCGAGTCGAGTACTGTCGAGGTAGACGGCCGCCTCGAGTAAGACGCGTGCCTGGCTGAAGTCGAGTTTGCCCGCGCCGATCAGGTCGAGAACACCCTGCGGCAGTTTCAGCAGGCGCATGTAATTGGCAACCGACTCGCGCGAGCTGCCAACCCGCTTCCCAATCTGCTCTTGCGTAAGGTTGAACTCGCGGCTCAGGCGCGCGAAGGCCTGCGCCTGCTCCAGGCAATTCAGGTCCTGGCGCTGCAGGTTCTCAATCACCGTGAGTTCCGCAGCTTGCTCGTTGCCGAGTTGGCGCACGATCGCGGGTACCGTGTTCTTTCCGGCCAGTTTTGACGCCCGGCATCGGCGCTCGCCCAGAACCAGGACGTAACGTCCGTTCGCACCGGGGCGCACGACCACGGGTTGCGCTAAGCCGCTCTCTTTGATTGATTCCGCGAGCTCCTGCAATGCAGCTTCATCGAACGTACGCCGCGTCTGGTAAGGGTTTTCATCGATGTGATCGAGCGCGATCTCGATGATTTCCTGTCCGCGAGAGACGGCCACGTGCGGCGCTGGAGTTCCTGCCCGCGGGGGCGCAGCGTGTCCGCCGTCGGCGCCATGTGGTGTGGATGGAATCGCAACCGGTGGCGGCATGACGGCAGGTGTAGGCACCGTCGCCGTGGCCAGGCGCGGTCCCGAAGGAAGCAACGAATCCAGTCCGCGTCCAAGGGCGCGGCGTTTCTCTTTGTGTTCTTCAATGGCGCTCATGAATCAGCTCTCCCCTAAAAATATATCGTGTCACGATATAATGAACTTTCCCGAATGTTTCACAGCAAGTCGTACGTCGTCGGCCGTACGTCGTAATCAAAACCCGCGGACTATTCAAGCGAATCGGGGTTTGCGGGGGTTTGCGTAAGACGTACGACGTACGACTGACGACGTTTCTTCACCCCTTCAAATCCATCGTGATCAGCTTGTTCCGATCCCGCCACCGGCGCCACTTTGGACCGTTGACTACCTGCTTCTCTTCTCCGTTCGTCGGCTGCGCAGATTCGTCTTGCGCCAGCTCCGGAAAAGCCACAAACCCAGGCATATGCTTGCCGATGAGTTCCCTTGCCAGTTGAACGTAGCTCTCGGAGCCCTTGGACTTCTCGTCATATAAGAGGACCGGTTTTCCGTGGCTGGGAGCTTCCGCCAGGCGAACATTGCGCGGGATCGTGGTGGTGAGCAGCTTGTCGGCGAAGAATCGCTTCAGTTCGGCCGTAACCTGCTGCGCCAGGTTAGTGCGCTCGTCGAACATAGTCAGGAGAACGCCCTCGATCTCAAGCGTGGGATTGAGAATGCCGCGGATGCGCTCAATCGTGTCCAGCAGTTCGGAAATTCCTTCCAAGGCGAAATACTCCGCCTGCATGGTGATCAGCACCGAATCGGACGCTACCAGCGAGTTCAGCGTCAGAAGATCAAGGGCCGGGGGACAGTCGATCACGATGAAGTTGAATTTCTCGCGCAAGGGAACTAGGGCGTCGCGAAGGCGGAATTCCCTTTTGTCGGCGTCTACCAGCTCAAAGTTCACTCCGACGAGATTCTTGTGCGCGGGCATAACGAAGAGGCGCTCAAGGGCTGTTGGTTGTAGAGCGCTAAGGGCATCGCACTCACCCACCAGGACCTTATAAGTGCTGTTTCGGTCGGGATCCTTGCCCAAACCAACCCCGCTCGAGGCATTCGATTGCGGATCGCAGTCCACAAGCAGCGTGTTGAGCTTGGCTGAGGCTAGCGAAGCCGCGAGGTTGATTGCGGTCGTAGTTTTCCCTACGCCGCCCTTCTGATTGGCGACAGCAATAATACGGGCCATGGGAGTTGTTCGTGGAGAAATACGAGAGCAAAGTCAGAATAGTCCCGGTTTGTGTGCAATTCAATGCCGGAGTGCGGTGCAGGTACTAGTGAATCGTATTCTGCGATCTCGCAATAGGTTGGGGAGGATTTCGAGCGTGGTTTCCACAATTTCCTGCTCGGAGTTTAAGCGTGTTCCACGTGGAACACTCGAGATCTATTCAATCTAGACCCATCAAAAATCGAAGCACACGCAGGCTAGGCGGTGTTCCACGTGGAACACATGCGTTCAAGAGTGGATCTTGAGGAGTTGGAAATAGGTGATTCCAGCCGACGTCAATCCAAATTAAGGTGGGGAAGGTTCGCAGCCAAAGCCGGCCCGCAACTTGTCCCACGTTCCGAGCCAAAGATCAGCGATTCGTCCCAAGTAGAACCACGCGGCGGTCTGACTCTGGGATTGCACGAGGGTTTGCCCAAACGAAATTCGGGAGGAGTGACTTCGCCTTGTCGACCTGAGTCGCCCCGATCAGGAGAGCTAGCGTCCCAGGTTTTTCCAATAATCTATCGGCGATCGGCAGGACCTGCCCGAATGACTCCACTGCGCGGAGGGTCACAATGTCGACGGTCGAGTCAAGCTCTTCCGCCCGGACGTTTCCGACTTGGATCTCCGACAGATTCAGAGATCGAACTACTTCCCGCAGAAACGTGGCTTTTTTGTGCTGGGACTCGATCAGGGTCACGTGCAGATGCAAAACCGCAATCTTGATCGGAATTCCAGGAAAGCCGGCCCCCGATCCAATATCCGCCAGAGTTCTTGCTGCGGGGCAAGCAGAGGCGACCAGACTGGCCGCGAACAATGACTCTCCAAAGTGTCGCTGCACGATCTGCTCCGGCTCACGCACCGCCGTCAGATTCATCTTCTTGTTCCATTTGAGCAGGAGATCGAGATATGTCGACAGCTGCGAAAGGTGGGCGTCAGTCAGCTCCAAGCCCACCGTGAATGGACTCAGCAATTCGCGAATTTGCCAACCGGTCATGGGATCGAGCATTGTAGCGCAACCTGCGTGAAAAAGACCTTGTGTGTGCGATCGCGCGCAGACTTTTCGGCGCGATGAAAATTTTCGTTAAATATTCCTTGACACGTATATACCTTGACGAGTATATACAGTGCATGGAATCTGCTTTCGAAATCATTGCGGAACCGAATCGCCGCGCGATCCTCAGCCTGCTGGTCGTGTCCGAGCAGTCGGTGGGGGAGATCGAGCGTCAGCTTCGGATGACGCAGCCAACTGTCTCCAAGCACCTGCGCGTGCTGCGGGAGGCCGGCTTCGTCGAGGCCACGGTCGATGCACAGCGCCGCCTGTATCGATTGAAGCCGGAACCGCTGCGCGAGATCGACACCTGGCTGGCGCAATTCCGCCGGTTCTGGTCGGCTCACGTGGACGCTCTTGAGCGCCATCTCGACCGACTGCACGCGCCACAACCAACGAACAAGAAACCAACGGCGAAAAAAACTACAAAGGAGCGAACAAAATGAAGATCAAACTGACCAGCGTTTACGTCGATGACCAGGAAAAGGCACTGCGCTTCTACACCGAAGTGCTCGGCTTCGTAAAGAAGAACGACTTCAGCAACGGGCCGTATCGTTGGCTCACCGTCGCGTCGGCAGAGGACCCGAACGGCACTGAGTTACAACTGGCGCTCAACAACAACCCAGCTGCGAAGAATTACCAGCAGGCTTTGTTCCAACAGAACCAGCCCGCGGCCATGTTCTTCACCGACGACATCCAGGCTGATTACGATCGCATGAAATCTCACGGAGCCGAGTTCACCATGCCGCCGACCGACGTGACCGCGTCCAAGATCGCCATGGTCAAAGATACCTGCGGAAATCTGATTCAGGTATCGGAGTTGAAGCGCTGGTAAAGAGAACGACCAGGTGGGTCAAGAGTCACGACTCAGGTTGGATCGCAAAACGCGGAGGAGTCATGAATAAAACACTTTGGACCTTGCAGGTGTTGTCGGGGATTTTCTGGAGTGTCACCGGTTTCGGAAAAATCCTTTGTCTCAACCAGGCTGTGTGGAACCAAACGCTACCGCGAGTCGCTTGGTTCTCCGCGGTACCGCAGGCCTTGTTCGTCTTCATCGGGGTTTGCGAGTTCCTGGGCGGCGTCGGCCTGATTGTGCCGGCAATGACCGGAGTCAAACCTAAGCTCACTTCGTTTGCTGCCATCGGACTGGCGCTAGTGATGATCCTCGCGGCTGGATTTCACGTTATGAGGGGTGAGTACCGCCCTTTTTTGCCTCTCAATTTGGTCCTGGCTGGGGTCTCCGGATTCATCGCGTATGGACGGTTGTTTCTGCGGCCCATAGCGCCCGCACCAATCAGCCCCTTTCGCGTGCTTTATGGGACGATGGTTGTCTGCGTGCTGGTCTTCGCCGGTTCTGCGCCGGTCTGGCAAATGATGACACGCACTCACTAACGCGTGGACAGGGAGAAGACAGATGACCCACCTCGATCACTACACGCCGGATCCCGCCTACGGAGCGCAGGTACAAAAGGGCGGCGACAAGTGGACGCTCATTCTCGTCCGCGAACTGCGCCATGCGCCGGAGACGGTCTGGCCGGCGCTCATTGACCCTGAGCAGTTGCGAGAATGGGCGCCATTTGTGGTGGACGGAGATTTGGGAACGGTTGGAAACACGGTCAAGCTCACCTGGGTGGGAAACCCCACTCCCATCGACACAAGAGTCACGCAAGCCGACGCTCCGAAGGTGCTTGAGTTCGGCGACATCCGATGGGAACTCCAGGCGTCAGATAGCGGAACGCGCCTGACGCTGTGGACCAACATCGATCATCGTTTCGTTGCATGGGGCGCCGCGGGCTGGCACATTGCCTTCGACGTTCTGGATCGCCTGCTCGGCGGAAATCCGATCGGCCGTCTTGCTGGTGCGGAAGCTATGAAGTTCGCAGGCTGGCAGAGGTTGGTCGGGGAGTACGCCGAACAGTTCGGGGTGAAGGCGCCCAAGTGGGCCCAGAACACAGAACCGCAATTGAGATCATAAGATGACAAACTCAGTCCTCTCGAACAAACAGCGCGACGAGATCCTTAAACTTCTGCAAGCCCGCTTTGTGAGAAATATCAAGCGTCACCAGGGGCTGGAATGGGCTTCGGTACGCGCAAGGCTGGAGGCCAACGCCAAGAAATTGTGGTCACTCACTGAAATGGAAAAGACGGGCGGTGAGCCGGATGTCGTTGGCTATGACAAAAACACGGGCGAATACATTTTCTACGACTGCTCCGAACAAACTCCTGAGGGGCGACGCAGCCTGTGCTACGACCGGGAAGCGCTGGATTCCAGGAAAGAACACAAACCAAAAGATAGCGCCGTGAACATGGCCACAAAGATGGGCGTTGAGCTTCTGAAGGAAGAGGAGTATCGCCAACTGCAGAGGCTTGGCGCTTTCGACACCAAGACTTCAAGCTGGGTGAAAACACCTCCTGCGATCAGAAAGCTCGGCGGCGCCCTGTTTTGTGATCGCCGCTACGACACGGTTTTCGTGTATCACAACGGTGCCGAGTCGTATTATGCGGCGCGGGGATTCCGTGGTGCTCTAAGGGTCTGACCTCCTGCCGTTCGCGACGTCATAAATTAATCGAAGCCTCCCGAAAGACAGTCGCATCGAAAGCCAAAGAAACCTATAGTGGAGGATTTATGTACGTCATCACCGGCGCGACCGGCAATACCGGCCACATTGTTGCAAAAAAGCTTCTGGAACAAGGCAAGAACGTGCGCGTCATTGGGAGAAGCGGAGAGCGGCTTGCAAAACTTTCCTCGCTCGGAGCTGAACCATTCGTGGCTGACCTGGCCGATAAGGCGTCCTTGAGCAGAGCGTTTGCCGGCGCAAAAGCTGCCTATCTCATGATTCCGCCGGATCTCGGCAGCCTTGACTTCCGTGCCTATCAGGATCAGTTGACCGACGCCATGGTTTCAGCGGTCGAACAGAACGAAGTTAAGTACGTAGTTGCGCTCAGCAGCATCGGTGCAGATAAAGCAGAGAAGACGGGGCCGATCATCGGATTGCATATTCTCGAGGAAGCACTCAAGCGCGTTTCGGGCCTGAACACGCTTTCGTTGCGCGCAGGCTACTTCATGGGAAACACGCTTCCGCAGGTCTCAGTCATTCAGCACATGGGAGTGACTGCGGGGCCGTTGCGGCCAGACCTGAAGGTTCCCATGATCGCAACTCGTGACATCGGTGCGTCTGCGGCGGACGCCCTGCTGCGGCTGGACTTCAAAGGTTTTCAAACCCGGGAACTGCTTGGGCAACGCGACCTGAACTATCTCGAAGTGACATCCCTTATTGGAAACGCGATTGGCAAGTCAGATTTGAAGTACAACCAGATTCCATATGAACAATTCGGCGGCGCATTGCAGCAAATGGGCGCGTCGCAGAGTATTGCGAAGCTGTTCATGGAAATGACCGAGGCATTGAACGAAGGGCATGTGCGTGCATTGGAGCCTCGTTCCGCTCGCAATAGCACCCCCACATCCTTCGAGCAGTTCGCGGCGGAGGAATTCGTGCCGGCGTACCAGGGGAAATCAGCAGCTGCTTGATCCCCGACGCGAGACGTGGGCGAGTCGTGCAACCGAATTCAAGTCCGTGCAACATCCGTAAATCCTGATCACCTGAAAGCGAGGGCACGATGTCCTTGGAATCGACTCGGCGTGAGTTGCTGCGAAATTCGGTTGTGTTAGGGACAGTCGTCATGGGGGCGGCAACCCTTCCGTTGCTGGGTCAACCTGCTCCCGAGGAATCCAAGAAAGAAGGCCAAAACGAAAAAGAGCCGGAGGTCACGGCGACCGAGGATCTGATGCGTGAGCATGGCGTGATCCGTCGGGCGCTTCTTGTCTACTACGAAATCATTCCCAAGCTGCGGCAGAACCCTCATAGCGTTGATGCTTCCGCGCTATGGCTAACGGCCGAACTCTTCCGCACCTTTGGCGAGGATTATCACGAACGCATGCTCGAAGAGCAGCACATCTTTCCGCTGATTCGGAAACAGGGCGCGGAGCTTGCTCGCTATGCCGACATACTCACGCAACAACATCAGCGCGGACGAGAGATTACTGACTACATCCTCGCACACACGGGTAAGGTAAAGATGTCGCAAGCGGGCGCCGAGTCGCTGGCGAGAGTTCTAGACTCGTTTGTCCTCATGTACCAGAACCATGCGGCGCGGGAAGACACGATCGTGTTCCCCGCATGGAAGAAGAACTTCACGGACAAGCAACTGGACGAAATCGGCGATCAGTTCGAAGAGATTGAGCACAAGATGTTTGGCAAAGATGGGTTTGAAGAGGCAGAGAAGAAGATCAGCCATATTGAAGGCAGGTTGGGGTTTGCTGATCTGGCCCAGTTTACGCCGCCATCTCCACCGAAACCGTGATCAAGGGACCGTAAGTCAGGGCCGTTCCCAACGGCCCGACTCGGCAGAGCGGAACGCCGCCTCAATTACTGCCATATTTTTCACGCCATCACTCACCGGAACCGGCACTTCGAGGTTCTCTCGAATTGCCCGCGAGAATAAGTCCCCCTGCAACGTGTACTGATCGCAGACGGGGAACGTCTCGGTGCTTATCGTCTTTCCAGAGAGGTCCCCGCTGTCATCGATGAAAATGCGGCATGGCCGGTCATTGGGTGCGTTGAAAGGAATCTCAATCTCGATGCGGCCTTTTGTTCCTATCAGGTTCATTCGTTGATACGGCACCACCTGCGTACTGCAAGTGAAGATCGCGTGGCCGGAGGGGAAATCGAGGATCACGGATGCCAGGCGATCGACTTTCATGTCGGGATCACGCTCGATGAGTGACACCACGCGGGTAGGTTCTTCGCCATAGATCAGTCGCGAAGTGGTGATCGGATAACATCCGATATCGAGTAGCCCACCGCCCCCGATGTCTGGATTGTTGCGGATGTTGCTGGCATCGCGATTGAAGTAGCTAAAGTATCCGACGATCGAACGCAGTTGACCGATGCGTCCGGACCGCACGAGTTCGCGGGCGCGAAGCCACTGCGGGTTCGTACGTACCATGAAGGCCTCGCCGATTTTCATTCCTGTCTTTTCCTGTACACGCTGGAGTTCGCGAGCTTCGGCAACGGTCACGCTGAGGGGCTTTTCGCAGAGAACATGCTTTCCGGCTTCAGCGGCCTTGATCGACCATGGAACGTGCAGGTGATTGGGCATGGGATTATAGATCGCCTCAATTTCAGGATCGCGCAACAGTTCTTCGTAGGAGCCGTACGCTTTCGGAATTCCCATCGCACGTGCGGCATCCTCGGCTTTCTTGCGGTCACGAGAGGCGATGGCACGAATGTCGCACCAGTCGCTTTTCTGCATAGCGGGCACTGTAAGCTTCAACGCGAATTGCGATGTGCTGAGAACTCCCCAACGAACTTTATTTGGCATGTCTTCCTTTCAGCGCAGAAACGCGGATGCGGTCCAAAGCAGCGGAGCTTCGCCGTGCAGGTCTCCGGTGATCCGCTTGCGATCCATGTAGTACTGGTAATCGTTCTTCTTTCCGGTGCCCTCGCAAACGTCGCGAATGTCGCCGTTCGGTTCGAGATAGGTGACGAGCGCGAGCCACGCTTTACGAGCCGCGGGCGCGTAAGTCTGCTTATCGAGCCATCCGGTCTTGACTCCTGTAACCATGGCGAACGTGAACATACCTGTGGAAGATGTCTCCGGCCAGGATTCCGGATGATCGATGAGCTGCCGCCACATGCCGTCACTACCCTGATATTTGAGAAGCGAGGCCATCATCGTGCGATAACCTTCGAGGATGCGCGCGCGTTTAGGGTGATTTTTCGGCAGCGAGCGCAGCAGTTCGGCCATTCCTGCAGCTACCCAGCCGTTGCCGCGTCCCCAGAAGAAGGGCACGTCGGGAGCGTGATAGAAAAGCCCATTCGGCTGCTGCAGCTTGTCGAGATAGGCCGACATCTCCAGCGCCGCGCGATCCAGATACTTCGGATCGTGCGTGGCGCGGTATGCCTGCACCTCGACCAGCGTGATCATGTACATGTCGTCGATCCAGAAGCGAGTCTGGCTGGTCAGTCCGTCGGGAGTTGGATCAACCCACTGTTTATCGGCCATGGACTTGCCGAGGTCCAGGTACTTCTGCTGCTTTGTCTCCATATAGATCTGCAGTGGAACGGCGCCGAAAACCGTGAGATCCACGTGCTTGGGAATCGGGATTAGCTTCGCATCCTCGCCGAATAGCGGATCAAAGCGCTTGATGAGTTGGGAAGTGAGGGTGCTCTTTTTGGAGAGGTCGGCAAAGGTGAGCGCGCCGTACCAAGCCACCGATTCCGGGTAATCAATGTACGGCTGTTCGGACTGGTTCGTTGTAAGCCGATGTGGCAGGTGCAGAAATCGTGTCGCAACTTTCTCGCCAACTTCCTGCGGCGACGTTCTCGCAGGCCAGTCGCGAAATTCCTTCTGTGCAAAGCCACACAGGACTGTGCCTAGGACCGTCAATAGCAGCATGGCGCAACAGCGGGTGATCATCGCGCTGATCATGATAAACGGAATCGCGGACCGCAGTGGTGAGA
>Ga0070714_100002907_pt1 | contig 12666 bp, 10 predicted proteins | sample LARL83metaG_FD_65450 | JGI IMG/M metagenome (GOLD analysis project Ga0070714, IMG submission 65450) | Corn, switchgrass and miscanthus rhizosphere microbial communities from Kellogg Biological Station, Michigan, USA - LAR L8-3 metaG | ecosystem: Host-associated > Plants > Roots > Rhizosphere ... | reverse complement strand
CCCAAGTGGGACGGCTTCCGCGCCATCGTCTTCCGCGACGGCGACAGCGTGCGCATCGACAGCCGCAACGGGCAGACGCTGGACCGCTACTTCCCCGAGGTGGTCGAGCAGCTCCGCCGCGCGCTGCCGGAACGCTGCGTGGTCGACGGCGAGATCGTCATCGCCGGTGAGCGCGGGCTGGACTTCGAGGCGCTGCAGCAGCGCATCCATCCCGCGCAGTCCCGCATCCAGCGCCTGGCGGTGGAGACGCCGGCGAAGTTCATCGCCTTCGACCTGCTCGCCGTCGGCGACGACGACGTCCGCGGCCTCGGCGGCAGCGAGCGGCGCACGCGCCTGATCGCCTCGCTGCAGGCGACACAGAGCGTGGCCATCACGCCGCAGACCGAGGACGCCGACGAGGCGGCGGAGTGGTTCACGCGCTACGAGGGCGCCGGGCTCGACGGCGTGGTCGCCAAGCAGGCCGACCAGCGCTACGTCGGCGGCGAGCGGCTGTGGGTCAAGGTGAAGCACCAGCGCACCGTCGACTGCGTGGTCGGCGGCTACCGGCTGGCGACGGCGTCGGGCGGCGGCATCGCGTCGCTGCTGCTGGGGCTGTACGACGAGGACGGCGTGCTGCACCACGTCGGCCACACGTCGTCGTTCAACGCCGGGGAGCGGCGCGAGATCCTGGAGAGGCTGCGGCCGCTGGAGGAGGGCGTGGTGTCCTTCGGCCACGGGCGCACGCCCGGCGGGCCCAGCCGCTGGACCCAGGGCAAGCGCGACGAGTCCTGGGTCGCGGTGTCGCCGGTGCTGGTCTGCGAGGTGTCCTTCGACTACATGCAGGGCACGCGTTTCCGCCACGCCTCGCGCTTTCTCCGCTGGCGCACCGACAAGGACCCGCAGCAGTGCACCTACGACCAGCTCGAGTCGCCGGTGCGCGTCGACCTCTCCGACGTGGTGGAGTTCGGCGGCTAGTCCTCAGCGTCGGCGCCGGCGTCGCGCCGTGCGCGCGAGGGCTGCACCCGGCGTGGCTCGCCGGACTGCTTGGCGAAGTGCGGCGGCCAGGGTGCGTCGCCGAGCCCGCCGGCCTCGTCGCGCGCAGCCAGGTCGAGCAGCGGCTCCAGGCTGGCCGCGGTCTCGTCGATGCGCGCCGCGGGGTCGCCGCGCTCCCTGAACCGTTGCGGCACGGTGTACACGGTGAAGTCCTGCGGCTCCACGTCGGGGACCTCGTCCCACTCCAGCGGCGTGCTCACCCGCGCGTCGGGCATGGGCCGCACGGAGTACGCCGCGGCCACGGTGCGGTCGCGCGCGTTCTGGTTGTAGTCGAGGAAGACGCCGTGGCGCTGCTCCTTCCACCACGCCGTGGTGGCGATGTCGGGCACGCGCCGCTCCACCTCGCGTGACAGCGCCAGCGCGGCCCGGCGCACGCTGGTGAACTCCCACTGCGGCAGGATGCGCACGGGGATGTGGATGCCCCGCGAGCCGCTGGTCTTGGGGAAGCCGGTGAGGCCGTGCTCGCTGAGGACGTCGCGCACCACCATGGCCACCCGGCGCACGTCGGCGAACGGTGCGTCCGGCGTGGGGTCGAGGTCGACGCGCAGCTCGTCGGGATGGTCGACGTCGCGGTCGCGCACCGGCCAGGGGTGCAGCTCGACGCAGCCGAGGTTGACCGTCCAGATGATGTGGGCCACGTCGTGCATGGCGATGAAGTCGGCGAAGCGGCCGCTGGGGAACTTGACCCGCGCGGTGTGGACCCACTCCGGCCGCTGCTGCGGCACGCGCTTCTGGTAGAAGGGCTCGCCGTCGACGCCGTCGACGTAGCGCTTGAGGATGCAGGGACGGTCGCGGCATCCTGTGAGGGCGCCGCCGCCCACGGCGAGGAAGTACTCGACCAGGTCGATCTTGCGCAGGCCGAGCTGCGGGTAGAAGACCTTCTCCGGGTTGGTGATGGTGATGTCGCGTCCGTCGACCTCCACCGTCACCGAGGGCGTAGCCACGCGGACATTGTGCCGGCTCGATGCAGGAGGTGCGTGCAGGTGAGTGACGTGATCCAGGTGTGGGACCTCTGGTACCCCGAGGCCGCCTCCCAGGGCATGCCCTTCGCCCGCGGCATGGCCGCGCCCACCGAGGTGATGCTGGTCCACGCCGCGCCGCCGTCGCTGCGCGTCGAGGTGCGCGAGGGCGAGCGGGTGGTGGCCAGCGGCGACGGGCTGGCCCGGACTGCTGACCGTCCCATGCTCCGCCTGCGCCGCTCCGGCGACCGGGTCGAGCGCGAGGACGTCTGGCCCGGCGACGCGGACCTCGGCCGCCCGGTGCTGCTGCCCGGCGGCGAGGTGGGCATCCTGAGGTCGTGGTGGAACGCCGAGGACGGCTCGGAGTGGCGCTGGCAGGTGGAGTTCTACAACCACCGCTGACGACCCGGGGGCGGGGCGGCGACGCGTAGTGATACTATCGCTATCACAAAACATGAGCAGCAGCCCGCGCCCGTGACCGTCGCCGACGCCGAGACCATCCAGGCCGCCCGCCGCGCCGGCCTGCGCTACGTCAGCGACGCCATGCCCGGCATCCGTCGCGAGAAGCGCGGCCGGGGCTGGCGCTTCGTCGACCCCGACGGCAGGGAGGTGGAGGACGCCGAGGAGGTCCAGCGCATCCGCCACCTCGCCGTGCCTCCCGCCTGGACCGACGTCTGGATCTGCCCGCGGGCCGACGGGCACCTGCAGGCCACGGGTCGCGACGCGCGCGGGCGCAAGCAGTACCGCTACCACGAGCAGTGGCGCGCCATCCGCGACGAGGCCAAGTACGAGCACATGGTCGACTTCGCCAGGGCGCTGCCCCGCATCCGCGCCCGGGTGGCCGAGGACCTGGGCAAGCCCGGGCTGCCGCGGGAGAAGGTGCTGGCCACGGTGGTGCGGCTGCTCGACACCACCGCCATCCGCGTCGGCAACGAGGAGTACGCGCGCGAGAACCGCTCCTACGGCCTGACCACCCTGCGCGACTCGCACGTGCGCGTCGACGGCTCGAAGGTGCGCTTCGAGTTCCGCGGCAAGGCGGGGCGGATGCACGCCGTGGCCGTGGAGGACCGGCGGCTGGCCCGCATCGTGCGGCGGTGCCAGGAGCTGCCCGGGCACGAGCTCTTCCAGTACGTCGACGACGACGGCTCCCGCCGCAGCGTCAGCTCCGAGGACGTCAACGACTACCTGCGCGAGCTGGGCGGCGACGACTTCACCGCCAAGGACTTCCGCACCTGGGTGGGCACGGTGGCGGCGGCCTGCTTCCTGCGCGAGATGGGCGCCGCCGGCTCGGAGCGGGAGGGACGGCGGCACGTCAAGGAGGCCATCGAGCGCGTCGCCCGCCAGCTGGGCAACACCGCCGCCGTCGCCCGCAAGTGCTACGTCCACCCCGACGTGGTCGAGGCGCACATGGACGGCTCGCTGCTGCGCCTGCGCCTCCAGCCCGCCGGCGACCCCGGCGGTGACAGCCCGTCACAGGCCGCCGGGCTCCGCGACGAGGAGAAGGCGGTCCTGCGGCTGCTGGAACGCCGCCAGGCGGCCGCCTGAGGGCCTCCCGCTGTAACGGCGGTGACGCCCCGGTGGTCCTCGGGTGACCGTCCGCGCCCTCCCCGCGACCCTCGGTCACCGCGCCGTTACATCGGCTTAATAGGTGCTTACCAGAACAGTGCGGGCTCCGTGAGACGACCCTGGCACTCTGCCCAGTGACGGGAATGCCGCGATCCAACCGCAGGGACCGGTGGAGCGCGGCGCGGGATACACCGTCCGTGAACAGGGGGTTCAGATGCACGCTCGCGTCGCTACGCTGCCGCGCGCCCAGAGGCGGGTCCGTGGGCTGCACATCGCACTCGCTCTGCTGATGATGCTGCCGTCGGTGCTGCCCATGTCGCGACTGGCGGCGCAGTGGCTCGGCGCCCGGATCGCCGTCGTCGTCCGCGGCTTCAGCAGCGACGACACCGCGGTGCGCCACGCCGTCGAGAGCGTCGGCGGCCGCGTGACCTATCCCCTGCACATCATCGACGGCGTCGCCGCGGTGGTGCCGGCCGGCGCGCTCGGCGAGCTGCAGCGCGCGCCCGGTGTCCGCGAGGCCACGCCGGACGTGCCCATCCACCTGCAGACCATCGGCAACGGCGCCTACGACCCGGCCACCAACCTGGGCTCGATGTACAACACCACGCTGGCCACCGGCGCGCAGGCCTACTGGTCGGCGGGCTACACCGGCAGGGGCGTGGACGTCGCGGTCATTGACTCCGGCGCCGTCCCGGTCGACGGGCTGAGCGCGCCCAACAAGCTGGTCTACGGACCCGACCTCTCCTTCGAGTCGCAGTCGACGGCGCTGCACGACCTCGACACCTTCGGCCACGGCACGCACATGGACGGCATCATCGCCGGCCGTGCCAACACCGCGCTGCCCGGCCATTACGCCGGCGACGCCAGCGACTTCCTGGGCATGGCGCCCGACTCGCGGATCATCTCCCTCAAGGTCGCCGACTCCCACGGCCTCACCGACGTGGTGCAGGTGCTGGCGGCGATCGACTGGGTGGTGGAGCACCACGCCGATCCCGGCCTGAACATCCGCGTGGTCAACATGTCCTTCGGCACCGACAGCTACCAGAGCTACGTGTACGACCCGCTGGCCTACGCCGCGGAGATGGCCTGGCACGCGGGCATCGTGGTCGCCGCCGCGGTGGGCAACACCGGCTGGAAGACCGGCGTGCTCGACCCCGCCGACGACCCGTACGTCATCGCGGTCGGCGCCAGCGACGCCAGCATCGGCGGCCTGGCCAGCTTCTCCGCCGGCGGTGACGGCTACCGCAACCCCGATCTGGTCGCCCCCGGCGCGCACATCATCAGCCTGCGCGACCCGGGCTCCTACATCGACGACAGCAACCCGACGGCGCGCGTCGCCACCAGCCTGTTCCTGGGCAGCGGCACCTCGCAGGCGACCGCGGTGGTGTCCGGCGCGGCCGCGCTGCTGCTGTCGCAGAACCCGGCGCTGACTCCCGACCAGGTGAAGAACCTGCTGACGTCGAACGCCACGCCGCTGGCCGGCGTGTCGCCGCAGCTCCAGGGCGCCGGCACCCTCAACCTGCGCGGTGCGCTGACCTCGATCCCGCCGGCGGCGGTGCAGGGCTTCGCCCCCTCGACCGGCACCGGCTCGCTGGAAGGCGCGCGCGGCTCGGCCCACCTCACCTGGAACGGCGTGGTGCTGCAGGGCGAGGTCGACATCTTCGGCAACCCGGTGAACACCTCGGCCATGGCCCAGTCGCTGGCCACCGGCACGGTGTGGACCGGCGGCGTGTTCAACGGCGCGGCGTGGACCGGCGCGAGCTGGGGCACGCTGACCACCAGCGACGGCTGGACCGGCACCGCCTGGAACAACGTCACCTGGACGGCCACCTCGTGGTCGGGCAACCAGTGGTCGGGCAACCAGTGGTCGGGCAACCAGTGGTCGGGCAACCAGTGGTCCGGCAACCAGTGGTCGGGCAACCAGTGGTCCGGCAACCAGTGGTCCGGCAACCAGTGGTCCACCGGTGGCTGGAACTGACCGGGGAACCGATCCCATGATGCGTCGCACCGCGGACACCGGCTCCGCGGCCCAGCACCAGTCCGGACCGATCCGCCTCCGCGGATCGGTCCTGGTGCGCGCGGCGCTGCCCTGGGCGATCACCGCGGGCCTGGCCCTGCTCGCCGCCGGGCTCTACCCGCTGGCCTCGCAGACCCACGCGCCGCTGGTCGGCGGCATCGAGCTGCCCTGGTGGGCCATGGCCGGCGCGTACGCGCTGGCGACCCTGCTGGTGGTGCACATCCAGTTCCGCCACGAGGCGCACTCGGTGACCCTCAGCGAGTGCGCCATCGTCCTCGGCCTGCTGGTGGCGCGTCCCCAGGCGATGGTGGTCGGCGCGCTGCTGGGCACCGGCCTGGTGCTGGTGCTGCACCGCAAGCAGTCGCCGGTCAAGCTGGCCTTCAACCTCTCCGCCGGCGTGCTCGAGGCGGACGTCGCCATCCTCGTCTTCCAGCTCGTCCGCAACGGCCACGACGCCATGTCGGCGGTCGGCTGGCTGGCCGTCTTCGCCGCCACCGTGTGCGCCTCGCTGCAGACCTCGCTGGTCATCACCTCGGTGGTTTCGGCCACCACCGGCCGCAACGAGCTGCGCCGCCTGCCCGGCGTGCTGGCCTTCGCCCTGCCGGCCACGGCGCTGAACACCGCCATCGCCCTGGCCGGCGTGCGCATCATGTGGCACGACCCGGTGGCCTCGGTGATCCTGGTGATTCCCGTGGCCGCGGTGGCCCTGACCTATCGCGGCTACCTGGCCGAGCGCGAGAAGCACGAGCGCATGCGCCTGCTCTACGAGACCAGCCGCGCCTTCCAGACCGTGCGCGGCGTCGACGCCACCATCAGCACCCTGCTGGGGCGCGCCCGCGAGATGTTCGACGCCGACATCGCCCGCATCTGCCTGCCCTCCCAGGGCGACCTCGGCGGCCGCACCTGCTTCGCCCTCGGGCCCGACGACGCCGCGCCGGCGCAGTCGGGCGGCGACGGCGAGGCGGAGTCGGCGCTGCTGCAGAAGCGGCGCAGCGTGGTCATCCCGCGCGGCCGGCGCCTCGGCGCCGCCGGCGAGTTCCTCGCCGCGCAGGGCTTCCGCGACGCCATGGTGGTGTCCATCTCCGGTTCCGCCGGCATGCTCGGCACCCTGGTGGTGGCCAACCGGCGCAGCGCGGTCAAGACCTTCAGCGCCAACGACCTGGCCCTGCTGGAGGCGTTCGCCGGACAGGCGGCCGCGTCCATCGCCAAGGGCCGGCTGGAGACCGAGCTGCACGACCTCGCCTTCCACGACTCGCTCACCGGGCTGGCCAACCGCGCGCTGCTCACCCTGCGCCTGGAGTCGGCGATGCAGCGCGGCGACCGTCCCGCGCTCGGCCCCGCCGTGCTCTTCCTCGACCTCGACGACTTCAAGACGGTCAACGACAGCCTCGGCCACGTCGTCGGCGACCGCCTGCTGCGTGTCGTCGCCGAGCGGCTGCGCGGCTGCCTGCGCCCCGCCGACACCGCGGCGCGCCTCGGCGGCGACGAGTTCGCCATCCTGCTCGAGGAGGTGCGCAGCGTCAGCGACGCCAGCGCCGTCGCCGAGCGCATGATCGCCGCCCTGCGCGCGCCCTTCAACGTCGACGGGCAGCGCGTGCTCATCCACGCCTCCATCGGCGTGGTCATCGCCACCCATGACCGCAACAAGGCCGACGAGCTGCTGCGCGACGCGGACATCGCCATGTACCGCGCCAAGGCGCGCGGCAAGGGCTGCTGGGAGCTGTTCGAGACCAGCATGCAGGAGGAGGTGCGCGAGCGCCACCTGCTCACCCTCGACCTGGAGCGCGCCCTGGAGAACGGCGAGCTGGTGATGCACTACCAGCCCATCGTCGCCCTGGCCACGCAGAACATCCTCGGCGTCGAGGCGCTGGTGCGCTGGCGCCATCCGCGCCGCGGCATGGTCTCGCCGGAGGACTTCATCCCCCTCGCCGAGGAGACGGGGATGATCAGCACCATCGGCCGCTTCGTGCTCCGCCGCTCCTGCCTGGAGGCGCTGGCCTGGAGCGACATGCTGCCCGACTTCCTGCTCACGGTGAACCTGTCCGGACGGCAGCTGCGCCAGGACGGCTTCGTCGCCGAGGTGCAGTCGATCCTCACCGAGACCGGCTTCGACCCGCACCGCCTGGTGCTGGAGATCACCGAGACGGTGATGGTCGAGGACGACGAGGCCATGCGCGGCACGCTGCTGGCGCTCAAGTCGCTGGGCGTGCGCCTGGCCATCGACGACTTCGGCACCGGCTACTCGTCGCTGGCCACGCTGCGCGACCTTCCCGTCGACATCCTCAAGATCGCCAAGCCCTTCATCGACGGCCTGGGCGGCGACGGTGACGACGGCGCCTTCGCCGCGGCCATCGTGCGCCTGGGGCAGACGCTGGGGCTGGCCATGGTCGCCGAGGGCATCGAGCGGACCGAGCAGCTCGACGAGCTGCGTCCCCTGCTCTGCGGCATGGGCCAGGGCTATCTCTTCGCCCGGCCCATGGAGGGCGCGGTGTTCACCGAGCTGCTGGGACGCGCCACCTGGCGGCGCGGCGGGCCGCCGGCGTTCGAGGGCGAGGCCGGCCACGTCGCCGAGGTCGTCGAGCTCTTCCGCTGACGCGGCTCGGCGGCGCAGTCCTTGCTAGCGCTGTGACGTGCACGCTAGTGTGGCGTGCGACCTCTCCAGTCTCTTCACGCATGGAGTTCGCACCATGGCGGCACGCAGCAGGGCAACGGCAACCCGCTCGCGAACGTCCCGCGCGACGTCGGCGGCGAGCAGCAGCGCGCGCACGCTGCGCGACGCGGTCAACGACTTCGTCGGCGCGCTGCCGCTGGGCCGGCTGGCGCAGCGGCTGGCGTCGGTGGAGGGCACGGTCCTGCGCCTCGAGCGCGAGGTGCGCCGGCTGCTCGACGCCGCGGGACGCGGCGGTGGGGGAGCGCGGCGGACGGCGAAGTCGGCGGCGGGGGCGGCGACGCGCAAGTCGGCGGGTGGGCGGCGCAGGTCGGCGGCGGCGGGTGGTGCGGCGCGCAAGTCGGCAGGCGGCCGTGCGACGCGCAAGTCCGCGGCGGGCGGCGCTGCGACGCGGAAGTCCACGGCGGGTGGTGGCGCGACGCGCAAGGCGGCGAGCGGTCGGCGCAAGTCCACGGCGGCTGCCGGGGGCGGCGCGGCGAAGAAGGCGACGACGCGGCGTGCGGCTGCGGCCCGCGGTGGCGCGGCTTCGAAGACGACGACGACGCGGCGTCGGGCCGGCGCGCGCGAGGACGTCTCCGGTGACCAGGCGCAGGGCATGGCCGCGGCCGGGCTCGGCGCCATGACCGAGCGCAGTGAGCCGGGCCTGTCGGCACCGGTGGCCCCGTCGCCGCCACCGCTGCAGCCGCAGCCCTTCGGCGGCGCCGACGACAGCGAGTCCGCGTCGCAGGATCTCTCGGTGTTCTCGTCCCCCGAGGGGCCGGGGCCGATGCCGGCCCTCTGAGTTGGCCGTTCCCGGTGCGGTGACCGACGCCGCCGCGCTGCACTGCGCGGACGTGTCGGTGCCCACCTCGGACGGTCCGCTGCAGGCCTTCCTGGCGCGCCCGGCCGCCGGCGCCGGAGCGCGCGCGGGGGTGATCGTCATCCACGAGGCGATGGGCCTCAACGAGCACATCCGCGACGTGGCGCGCCGCTTCGCCGCGGCCGGCTTCGACGCGCTGGCACCGGAGCTGTACACGCGCATCGGGCCGCCCGACGGTGGCGACATGCAGTCGATCGTGGCCAAGATGCAGGCGCTGGAGGACGCGCAGGTGGTGCGCGATCTGGACGCCTGCGCGGCGCACCTGCGGGGGCTGGACGATGCCTCCGCCAGGGTGGGCTGCGTGGGCTTCTGCGCCGGCGAGCGGTACGCGCTGCTGTTCGGCTGCAGCAGCGAGCGCGTCGACGCGGTGGTCGACTGCTGGGGCGGCAACGTCAAGTTCGCCGCGCCGGACCGGCCGGTGACCGCCAACCGCCCGGTGCCGGTGGTCGACCTGCTGGAGCGCCTGTCGTGCCCGGTGCTGCTGGTCGGCGGGGCGGAGGACGGCAACCCCTCGCCGGAGGTGCTGCGCGAGGTGCACGCGCGGCTGCAGGCTGCGGGCAAGGACGCGACCCTGCGCATCTTCGAGGACGCGGGGCACGCCTTCTTCGCCGACTACCGGCCGACGTACCGCGAGGCGGCCGCGTTCGCGCTCTGGCCGGAGATGGTGGGCTTCTTCGAGCGTCACCTGCGCTGAGCGCGGAGTGAGGGGGCGATGATCGACGGGATCCCGGTGGTCGACGTGCACGTCCACCTCGCTCCGGAGCGACTTGCTCTGGCGGTGCGCGCGGCGCTGGCCTCGATGTACGGGTGGGATCTGGGCTGGCCCACCGACCCGGAGGCGGTCATCGCCGACCTGGTCGCCTGGGGCGCCGACGTGGTCGTGGCCCAGCCCTACGCGCACAAGTCGGGGATGGCGGCGTCGCTCAACGCCTTCGGCGTGGAGCTGTCGCGGCGGCACCGCGGGGTGCTGTCGATGGCCACCGTGCACCCGGACGACGACGACCCGGTGGGGCTGCTGGAGGACGCGCTGGGGGAGGGGGCGGTGGGGCTAAAGGTGCACTGCCCGGTGCAGCGCACGCTGCCCGACGATCCGCGCATGGAGGCGGTGTACGCGGCGTGCGAGCGCTGGGGGACGCCGATCCTGATGCACGCGGGGCATTCGCCGGATGCGTCGACGCCATACTCGGGTGCCGCGTCGTTCGCTGTGCTGATGCGGCGGCACCCGTCGCTGCGGGTGTGCGTGGCGCATCTGGGCACGCCCGAGGTGCACGCGTTCGTGGCGATTGCGGCTCGGCACGAGTCGGTGTTCTTCGACACCGCGCTGGGGGCTCGCGTGGCCGGCGTGAAGCTGGAGGAGCTGGCCCCGGTGCACGACCGCCTGCTCTGGGGCAGCGACTATCCCAACACCACGGCGGCGCCCGGCCCGTCGCTGGAGGCGGTGCGCTCGCTGGGCGTCGAGGGAGCGCTGCTCGAGGACGTGCTGTGGCGCAACGCGGTGCGCTTCTTCGGGCGCAACCTGCTGGGGTCGTAGCCGTCTTCGCCACTCAGCCGGTGCCGGTGAGGCTGGGGTACCAGATGGCCACGGCGACGTCGCCGGTGATGGTGCTGTCAAGCACGGTGTCGTCGGGATACACGGTGCGCACGGTGAGCTGCAGCGGGACCAGCTCGTCGACCGGGTTGCCCGCTGCGTCGGTGCGCTCGGCATGGTCGTACTGCACCACCACCGGCGTCTGCGCGTCGCCGCGTGCGCCGGGCGTGGTGCCCTCCGACGCTGGCGCGTCGGTGCTATCGCCCAGGTAGCGCCAGCGCAGCACTGTGCTCGTCGCCGTGCCCACCTGCGCGCCGTCGATGGTCTCCACGCCCGGCTGCACCACGATGGGCCGCAGCCACAGCGCCAGCAGCCGGCCGCGAATGGTGGTCGCGCGTGCCGCCGGCTCGGCGCCGTCGTCCGGCTCGGCCAGCTGCCCCGAGCCATCCTGCCCCACCGCCACCGCGCCCACCTCGAGCTGCGGGGGCTCGTCCACCGGCGCGCTGGTTTGGCCCGCCGCCCCGTCGTGGTTGCTGACGTTCACGTAGCCGTCCACGCGCCGGACGTAGGGGTTGCCGCTGGCGTCGAAGTCGAGCGCCTGCCCGGTGATGTGCAGGCGCGCCACCACGGTGACGTCGCTCTGCTGCACACCCGCCTGCTGCGGCTGCGGCTTCAGCGCGTGCGTCGCGGTGATGCCCTGCTGTCCCGACGCGGGGAGGTGGTCCACCGCCCCGTCGGACCAGTGCAGCGTCCACGACACCGCCTCCCAGTCCAGGACGTCGGTGCACGTGCCTTCCGACAGCCGCTGCGCCATGTCCGTGGCGAAGTGGGTGCTCAGCGTGAGCGTCGTCGGCTTGCTGGCGTCGTACGTGGGCGGGTTGAGGTCGACCAGCAGCGACTGGTCCGCCTCGGTCAGCGCCTCGCAGCGCTGGTCGAGCGGCAGCCCGGCCGGCACATGGCCCTCCGCGATGATTGGACACACCGAGAACTTGCCGGACGGGTAGAGGTTGTCGTCGTTGTTGCACGAGCCCTGGCGGATGTCGGTCGGCACCGGGAAGACCTGGGCGTCGTGGTTGCAGCCGTCGAAGATGAAGACGCCATAGGTTCGTTCGTGGGATACGGCGTTGACGCGCACCAGGGTCCATTGCGACCAGTAGCAGAAGGCTTGGACGCGGTGTGTCGGCACGACATGGCTCGTCGAGAGGCTTTGGTAAGTCGATGTCACCTGCAGGACGTCTTGCGCCGTGTTGCCTAGCTGCTGCGAGGTCAGCTGAGCGGTGAGGACCGCGCCGCCGCTGTCGGCCCGCACAGGCGTGGCAGCGACGGCGAACACGCACGATACGATCAGGAGCTTCGCGAGATGAGCCATGCCTGCCCTTGAAGTTCCAGCTCCAGATCGAGGTGGAATTGGTCCGTTTCATGGTCCGGTTCGCGTGGTTTGAGGGCAGGCCAGTCGGCCGCGTGACCGAAGAGCCTGTAGCTGATGGCAGCGGTGGCAGTTGAAACTTCAACGTTGACAGTGATTGCGCCGTAGTCGATTCGAGAAGCCACGAAGGTGTAGTGGTTGTCATGGCTGAAGCTCGATGCAATTCCCGCATTGCCTTCGGCCTGTGACCCTGGCACGACCAGCGCATCGACCGGCGAAGGATCGCCTGTCTTCGCCGAGAGCTCAACCGCCTCGATGTACCGCCGCGCCGCCGCCTCCACCTGCGCCACGCGCGGATCGGCGGTCGGCGTCGGCGTGGCGCGTGCACTGGCCGCGGGCACATGCCGCCCCACCGGCGCACTGGGATTCGCGCCGCACCCGAACGCCAGCCCGCCCAAACCAACAAGGGCGCCGACCGCAACGCCCAAACCGCCGATCTGCCAGCCGAATCGCCGCATCGACGCTGACCCGCCTTCCTTCACTCAGCGCATGCTCCACCGTGCATGCCCGGCTCGCCCCACCGCATCGAGGGCGAGCGGTAACATACACAACCGTGTCGTGCGCCGTCAACCGACCACAAACGCACCGTTCAGAGCGTGACGATCGTCCCC
>Ga0070714_100002906_pt1 | contig 12670 bp, 9 predicted proteins | sample LARL83metaG_FD_65450 | JGI IMG/M metagenome (GOLD analysis project Ga0070714, IMG submission 65450) | Corn, switchgrass and miscanthus rhizosphere microbial communities from Kellogg Biological Station, Michigan, USA - LAR L8-3 metaG | ecosystem: Host-associated > Plants > Roots > Rhizosphere ... | reverse complement strand
CCGATCATGCTGAATCCCATCAAGAGCAGGACGTGGGGAACGTCCATGTTGGCGAGGTGCGGCCGGTCTCCAACCTTCTTGATGCGTTTACGCTGACGGTAAAGCCAGATGTCGCCATGTAGTGATTTAAGCGAATAGCCTTTTCCTTGGAGCGCCGCATTGAGCGTTGCGACGGTGTCATCGGTAAGTGGCTGTCCGGCGGTTTCCGGAAGATTCGCCAGATCGGCGGTTTCTACATCCACAGCGGGCGGGCCCTGCTCCAGAGTTTCCCGTGGGTAAGAGTGTGCCACCTCGCGGTATGCGAGCGCGATCATGAACCACATGACCAACGAAATGGCGACCAGTTTCACGAGGGCCTTCCCGCCAGAGATCGTGTTGAGTCCTTCGCCGAAGGCGCGCACTTTCTCGTCCACAAAATGCGCAAGGCGAATCGAAAATCGGACAGTTATCTTGTGCAGCAACTCCGCCACCTGGTGCCCGCGTACCCGGACCAGAAACGCGAGGAAGGTGGCCAAGGCTACAGCCCCGCACAGAGTGATCGCAAAGGCCCGGAACTTAGGCAGGTAGGGGTTGACGCGGATCGCGGGAGAAAAAAAGACATCGATGGTCATCAACACCGTGAAGGCGCCGATGTCGAAGATCCGCTCAACCGTCCAGACCCCAACCTGCGACGCGAATGGCAAATTTTCTTTGCGGGAGATTAAATAAGGGCGAATGAACTCTCCCGCCCGGCCCAGGAGCGCTAGGCCAGTAAATCCAATGAATGTCGGTGGGACCATCTTCCATGTGGAAGTCTTACAGACGGGTTCTAAAAAGACTTTCCAGCGCAGTGCCCGCAACACGTAGGTCAGGTAAATAAGACCGATGGCGGCCGCTATATGGAGAGGTTCAACATGGCTTGCGCTGCGGAACCGCGCCCAATCAAAACGCCGCCAGTGCTGCACCTGAAAATAAACCAGCAGGCCCAAGATGGCCAGCACTACTGCGGTGGTCAAAAGTTGTTTCTTGCTCATCGGCGCATGGGACTGCTCACTGATAACTCCTGTGACAACTTATACGGGACTGTTCACGGGGTCAATTGAGAGATGGATATCTATCAGCGGGAGGCAGACTCCGTTGCTTTCGCAAATGAATTCGCTGATGCTGTCTTGACGCTGTGCTTTTTCACTGCCGATGCTTTCGCTGTTTGGGCATGAGGCTTCGTGGTCTTGCTCCTGTGCGCTAGTGTTGGATTCTCGGCGAGCTTTTTCCGGTTGAAATCACGAATGATCTTCGCCACGTAAGTCTGGGTCTCGAAATAAGGAGGAACGCCTCGATAGCGGTCAACGCGCCCTGGACCAGCATTGTAAGCAGCCAGCGCCTTCGGGACGTCGTAGTTGTATTTCTCCAGTAGCTCCCGCAAGTACTTTGTTCCACCTTCCACGTTCGAGTTCGGATCAAACGAGTTCCCGACCCCGAGATGAGACGCCGTCTGCGGCATCAGCTGCATCAGTCCCTGAGCGCCTTTTTTTGAAACCGCCCGATTGTTGAATCCACTCTCGGCGCGGATGACGCTGTTAATAAAGTCCGGGTCAATTTGATGACGTTGGCCGGCTCCGCTAACCATTTCGTTAAGGCTCTGTCGGTCAACCAGCGCCTGCTGCTGGTCCCGACTTTGTGGGGTGCTGGAAGGGAACAACGTCATGGCCGGACTCGGGAGCTCGGAAGCGGCGGCTTTCGAGATAGTCGGCGTCGTGTCGGTTTCGAAGCGATCAATTTGGTCGGTGGGAATCTCGATGTATCCACTCGCGGAATCGCTCAGGTACAACCTGGTCACTGGGCCGACAACTTGACGCCGCTCGTGACGGATCGAGTTCCCATTCCGCAGAATGGCGAGATCGGAGGCGTTTGCTAGTGGGGCCGTGACCAATATTAAACTGAAAGCGAGTTGGAACACGAATTTCATGAATGAAGCACAGTTGCTTTTTGTGCTGGGCGCGAGAAACTCAGCACTTGCTCAATTGCGGACGCAACGCCATTTTCATCGTTCGAAAGAGTCACTGCCCATCCCTGGGTTTTCAGCTCCTCGCAGGCATTCCCCATGATAAATGGGACTCCAGCAAAGGCAAGCATCTCCAGGTCATTGAAATTGTCGCCAATGGCCATGACCTGCTCGCGGGGAATACCGCGATAATTGGCCCATCGTTCGAGCGCGTGGCCTTTGGAACAATCGCGGTTGAGAACATCCACAATACATAAATCGCGGGCGGGGTACTCCGTCCGAACAACAGTAACCTTGTCTCTCACGCGGCTGGACCCCAGTTTGCGCACAGCAGCCTGCATCCTTTCCACGGTCCCGCAGAACATGGCTTGCACGGGATCGGCAGTCAGCGCGCTTTCGATCGGGACAACGAACTCGATGTACTGCATATTTTTTTCCAGCCAGTGCCGGATGCTGCTGGTTAGTTCCTCCATATGCTCAAGCACCAGTGCGCCCTTGGCTTCTTTGTCGAAGGTCACAACTGTGTTGCCGCGAAATTCTTGCATCGCGTGGCATAGTTCGCGACAGGTGGCGGCCGGGAGCAGATCTCGATGGAAGGCTTCGCCTTGTAAAGACCGGGTAACCGCACCATTGGAACTGATCAGCCATAAGTCAAACCCAAGTTGTTGTGCGATGGGCAAAGCAAACGTATGGCGTCGGCCGGTGACCAGAATGACTTCAATTCCTTCCTGCTTGGCCCGGCGCAATGCGGAGATGTCTTTTTCGGAAATGCGGAATTGGGAGTTCAGCAGGGTGCCGTCAATATCGACGGCAATCAAGCGAATAGGAGGAGTCACTAGCGAAATTTTAACAGGTGAGGGGAGCAGTGTAGCGCCGGAAGCCCTCGTCCGGAATTGGCTACACCATGGTCACTGCCCACGCCACCATCCTTCTGCTATATTTCGCAAAACCATGGGGTTTTTGTACTCACTGCTGTTTCCGTGGAATTTGGTCCTGCAGGCGATTGCGATTGTCCACTTCATCCGTCGCCGCCCGGACACCTATTGGCTTTGGATCATTCTCATCGGCGGCTGGATTGGAGCGCTGGTTTATATTTTTGCCGAAGTTCTGCCCGATGCCGGGCTACTTCGGCAATCGTTCAAAGTGTTCCCGCGTCGCCGCAGAATTCGCGAGTTGCAAGCCATCGTCCTCGACAATCCTTCGGCGGGAAATTATGAAGAGTTGGCCGACCTTTATTTAGACGAACGGAAGTTTGCCCTCGCGCGCCAGTGTTATGACAAAGCGATATCATCTCGTACTGACTCAACCGATCCCTTCTACCGTCGAGGCATCGCCGAAATTGAACTTGGCGATTTTCCTGCTGCGGTAGCCGACCTTGAGCGAGTGGTAGCAAAAGACGGGCAATACGACTTTCATCGCGCTGCGGGCTTGTTAGCCCATGCATATGCTCAGACTGGGCAGCCAGAAAAGGCAAATGCGCTGTTTCGTCAGACAACCCAGATCTCGACGTTATCCGAGACCTATTTGAATTATGCGAGCTTTCTCGCTGCTCAGGGAAGGAATGTGGAAGCGCGCGAATGGACGCGACGCATTCTTGCCAAGAAGCCGACCCTTCCCGGTTATTTACGCCGCCGCGAACGGCCGTGGTTTCGGAAGGCTAAGGGCCTACTGAAGCAGCTGCCGGCATCGTGAACCGCTAGAGCAAATCCAGCGCGGAACGATTCTCGCGTTCAACCTGTTTGAGCGTGCAATCACGAGGGTCTTTCTCCGGACGCCAGCGCAAGAACTTGGTTCCATGACGGAAACGCCCGCCGGTGAAGTGGTCAAATTGCACTTCCACGACGAGCTTGGGTGCGACTGGCTGCCATTCGGCAGAGCGCTTGGTGCTCCACCGGCTCAGTCCTCCAGGCGCTTTGCCAGTGAAGCCAGGCGGCTTGACTATGGCTTCGAGTTTTTTTGTTAATGCCGGACGGTCTTCGTCTTTGATCGATGATGTGAATCCCACGTGATCAAGTTGGCTCTCATCGTTATAAAGACCCAGCAACAGTGATCCGACCAGCGCTTTTTTCTCCAGATAACGAAACCCGCCGACAACGCAGTCGGCGGTGCGCTGCCGCTTAATTTTTTGCATTCCAGTCCGTTCGCCGGATTGGTAAGGCAGATCGCGCCGTTTGGCTACTACGCCGTCCAGCGCCACCCCCATCCGGAACCATTTGCGCGCGACCGATAAATCGTCGGTGATCGGGGAGAGGCGGATGACTGGATGGCCTTTCAAATGCTTTCTGGCAAATTGCTCAAGTTTCTTTCGCCGCTCTTCAAGAGGCATTTTCACCAGCGATCGGCCATTTTCGTCCACTAGCAAATCAAACACGATGTAGGTCGAAGGTGTCTCCTGGCTCAATTTTTGGACGCGGGTCGCAGCCGGGTGGATTCGCATCAGCAGATGATCGAATGACAAATTCCCGTCGACCGATATAACGATCTCGCCATCGAGTGCAAGTTTCTTAGCCGCAAGAGCTGAGAGCGCCTGCACGAGTTCAGGGAAATATCTGGTCAGAGGCTTCTGTGACTTTGACATCAACTCAATCTTCTGCCCATCACGAAATGCCAGACAACGAAAGCCATCCCATTTGGGCTCATATTGCCACTCCTGACCCACTGGGAGTTCGGTTGCCGGCTGCGCCTCCATCGGCTTGTATTTTTTAGTCAGTGGTAAGGACATGGGATTCCCGGCATTTCTAGGATGCTGTTAGTCTCTGGGCCGTGCGCGCTCAGTCCCTGCTAAACTTTTCGCGTGTCTCAAGTCGCATATCTCGAGTGCACCAGATGTGGTGCGCGCATTCCTGCCGATGTTCCGCAGAACGTGTGCCCGAAAGATGGCGGAATACTCTTTGCGCGCTACGATCTGAAATCGATCAAAGCGACATTTACTCTCGGCAGTCTGGCGGGCAGGGAAGCGACCCTCTGGCGTTATCGCGAAGTGCTGCCTGATGTTGCGCCCGTCACCCTGGGCGAAGGATTGACTCCACTTCTTGCCAGCCGCGAATTTCCAAATGTCTGGATCAAAGATGAAGGGTTGAATCCGACTGGCTCGTTCAAAGCCCGCGGAATCGCTGTCGCTGTAAGTGTTGCCAAAGCGCTCGGGACAAACAAGGTTGCCATGCCCTCTGCCGGCAATGCCGGCAGCGCCCTCGCCGCCTATGCGGCGCCGGCGAAAATCGAAGCGCACATCTTCATGCCTCGAGATGTTCCCCTCGCGAACCGTATCGAGTGCGAAATGTACGGCGCGCACCTGACCCTGGTGAACGGGTTAATCAGCGATTGCGGCCGCATGTTAAGCGAGCACAAGGACAAACAAGGCTGGTTCGATCTTTCCACGCTGAAAGAACCGTACCGCGTGGAAGGCAAGAAAACCATGGCGTACGAGTTATTCGAGCAGCTGGGCGGCAAATTGCCCGATGCGATAATTTTCCCCAGCGGTGGCGGCGTAGGCGTGATCGCCATGTGGAAGGCCTTCGATGAAATGGCAGAACTCGGGTGGTTAAAAAACAAAGAGCGTCCACGGATGATTGTGGTCCAGGCCGCGGGCTGCGCTCCAATTGTGGAGGCATGGAGTGAAGGCAAGAGCTCTGTGGAAATCTGGAAGAACGCGTCCACAGTCGCCGCCGGACTCCGCGTACCCAAGCCTTATGGGGATTATCTGGTGCTCGACATTCTCAAGCGCAGCGGAGGCACGGCGATCGCAGTCACCGACGAGGAAATCAGAGAAGCGGTCCGTCACTGGGCGAGCCATGAAGGAATTTTTGCTGCGCCCGAGGGGGCAGCAAGCCTGGCAGCTTACCGCAAACTGCTTAAGCCGTCCGCAGGAAAATCACCGTTTCTCTCTGAAAAAGACAGAGTTGTACTTTTCAACACGGGAACGGGGTTGAAATATCTAGACGTGCTGCAAGACCGCAAACTTCCCCCACCACGTCAGATCGGCGGCATCATAAGCCCTTACTGATTCTCGCGGTACTGATTTTCAACCCTGATTGTCGGAAGAAAGAACAGTGCTACATTCTCCTTAGGCGTTGCGATCGATGGAATATCGGCTGATCCTAATCAATCTGCTGGTGAAGCTGGGCGTGGCTGCGGCCATTGCTGCCGGATTAGTTCGCTCGGTTGAGTTCAAGTCGCTGCTGTTTCGCGAGAACCGCTCGCTAAAAGACAAAACCTATCTCGCCTTATGGCTCGCCGTTTCCGCGTGGGTCGGATTTCACCTGGCGCTCGGCATCTGGGTCAGGTTCGGGGCCGAGAGCACGTTTGCTGGCGATCTTTCCTTTGAAGCGACCGTTCTTTTGGGAATAATTGCCGGGCGCTTTGCCGGAGTTACTGGCGGCCTGCTTCTGGCCATATTTAATGGCGCCTGGTTAATGCTGCCGGTGAATGCCGTTGTGGGCCTGGTCTTTGGGCAGCTTCGTATGTTCGCACCCAACCAGGAAGAAGTTTGGCGTTTCTCTCCTTTTAATTATCTGAGTATTTTGCGCTGGATGCGACGAGATAATGCGCGGCCCAGCTTTTCAGACTGGCAGATGCTTTTCCTGTTCACCATCGTAGCTCTGCGTTTTTTGCAAACCGAGGTACTGCGCTGGCTGCCCGGCTACAGCTATGCTGCCCACCCCATCTGGGTGGACATCCTGATTTACGCGACATCCGTGACCGTGATTGTCATCGAACTCAAAATCTGGAATGGTGTACGGCTGCAGATCAAATTGGAGGAACAGGCCCAGTTGTTGCTGAGCGCACGCATGGCCGCGCTGCAGAACCAGATCAACCCTCATTTTCTCTTTAACACATTGAATTCCGTTTCTTCACTGGTCCGGGTGAATCCCGACACCGCACGCGAGCTGATCATCAAACTGGCAACGATCCTTCGCCGCCTGCTTCACAGTAGCGACGCGTTTGTGGCCCTACAGGAGGAAATTGATTTCATCGATAACTACCTGGACATTGAAGTGGTTCGCTTCGGCGCTGACAAGCTCAGGGTGGTCAAAGAGCTGGATCCAGAGTCCCTTGAGGTGATGGTCCCCAGCATGTTGCTACAGCCGCTGGTAGAAAATTCCATTAAGCATGGGCTCTCGTCGAAGATCGACGGCGGCAGTATTTATTTGCGCAGCAAGCTTTCCGACTCGCACGTGACCATTGAGGTTGAGGATGATGGCGTGGGCATGGGATCTGTTCAATTACTGGAACGGCCACGGGGTTTCGGCGAGGGCGGAATCGGAATGGCGAACGTCGCTGAAAGGCTTAAAGTGCTCTACGGAGAAACTGCGCGTATGACTATCGACAGCCGGAATGGCACCGGAACTCTGGTGCGGTTGCGGCTTCCCATCCTGCCCGGAGACGCAAAGTTGCCGGCCACGATTTACGAAGAACGCTCCAGCACCCGCCGGTAAAACCCTTCATACTGCGGAATAATTTTGGTAGTGCAGAAGCGTGCTCGAGCAGCTGCCCTGCATTCTTTACCCATCGCGCGAAGGCGGCCTTCGTCCTTCAGAATCTCAATGGCATAGCGGGCCATGGTTTCCACGTCGCCAACTTCTGCCAGGAATCCGCTCTTTTCATGCTCGATGACTTCCGGCACACCTCCAACTCTGGTTGCAATGGGAACGACCTCGCAAGCCATGGCTTCAAGTGCCGCCAGTCCGAATGATTCCAGATCGCTGGGCATCAGAAGCACATCAGAAATTGCCATCGTCTGATAAACCTGTTCGCGCTTGCCCAAAAAAATTACGTCGTTGTGGATCCCCTTTTGTACTGCAAGCCACTCTGCCGGAGATCGGTCGGGACCATCGCCCAAAAGCAACAACTTCGCGGGAATGTGTTTGCGTACACGATCAAAAATCTCGATCACGTCCGTGACCCGTTTGACCGGGCGGAAATTTGAGACGTGGATAAGAATGCGCTCGCCGTGGGGCGCATACTGGGCACGCCGTTCAGCAGGATTTTTTTCGCGACAATACACATCACAGTTAACGAAGTTGTAAATGACCTCGATATGGTTCTTCACCTCGAATTCGCGTATCGTCCGTTCACGCAAGTATTGCGAAATCGCAGTCACTCCGTCGCTCTGTTCGATTGAGTACCGCGTGATTGGCAAGTAAGAACGGTCCTGGCCGACCAGTGTGATGTCGGTCCCATGCAGCGTGGTCACGAATGGCAGCTTGCGGCGTTTAGGCCCAGCCGCGAGCATTTGCCGCGCCAGCATTGCGCTCACCGAATGCGGGATCGCATAGTGCACATGTAGCAGGTCCAGATCGTACAGCTCAGAAACTTCCGCCATCTGCGTGGCCAATGCCAAATCATACGGAGGATAGTCGAACAGGGGGTATCGCGAGACCTCGACTTCATGGTAATGAATGTTTGCTGCAGGGCGGTCCAGCCGAATCGGCTGGGCATAAGAAATGAAATGTATGTCGTGCCCGCGCTGCGCCAGTTCCAGGCCAAGCTCAGTAGCAACTACGCCGCTGCCACCGTAGGTGGGGTAACACGTAATGCCTATTTTCAGGCTGTCCCGCATGTCCATTCGATGGGGAAAGAGGGACAAAGATTCGGATTTTGGGGGTAAGTGACAGCGACGAGATCAGGCGCCTTCAGTAGCGGCCTTCGAGAATCCCCTGTCCATTTTTTCGAGATATGCCTGCAGCCGCTCTTGGATGTGCTCTTCAAGCGCGGTGAACTCAATTCCCATGCCCACGCCGGGGTCGCTGGTCCGAACAAGCGCCGATACCCGGATTTTCTCCGAGTCCAGCCAGAAGGTAATGATCACTTCGGAATCAATCGCCAGCGGAGAAAATGTCTCCACGTAGCAGCCGCGTCCGCCGATATCGGTTGCGCTGCATTGCATGTGCGCGCGGCGCGCATCTTCGAAGCTGATTTCCATGGGGAATTGCACTTTATGGCGATTAAATCTGCGTTTGTCGGATCCGCTTTCCTTGTGCTTGCTTCGGGTTTCAGCTGCAATGTCCGTCCATGGAGCGATCTGATCGGGCAGGATCAGTACCCCCGCTTTATTTTTTCGCGGCGCGACAGAAGGCGCGGCCCAGATCACTTTGAAGCGAGCCTTTTTTTCTCCGTATTGAATGCCGATAATGTCGTCAACCTTCAGGCAATGATGCAGGTGGGTGAGTTGCGCGCCTTCACTGCTCAGGCTGCCGGCCAGCCCGCTTTGAAAGAAAGGCTTGCCTTCAGCATCCATGCCCCAGACGCGAACAGGGATGTCGGCTGCAACTCTGGATTCCGGGCGCTTTTCCATAAGATTGCATAATCATAGCTGTCCCGAAATAGTCCCGGAAGTAACCATCAGTCACTAAGCGCAACCCGAAGGTGATGGTACTTCCGGTAACACTTGGCGGGATTCTCCAAATTCGCTGTAAGAGATCAATTCAATCTGCTCACGCTGTAAGAGTTCTTTCACCTCAGGCGAGGTCAGGATCGCCAGCTCGTTTTCGCGCGAGTGGCGCAGCCGCGTCTTAACGCTATCCAGTTCGGCATCGTTGTATCCCGGATGTGTAACGAGCTCCCACGTGCCCTCGGGAAGGTTCTCAATCAGTTGCCGAAATGTTTGCGGAGTCAGGCCGCCGGTAGCGACGATCCCAACACAGCCGTCGGGAGTGATCATGCCAGACTCATTCAGCGTCTCGCGAAAACTTGACCGGAAAGAACGCAGAATCCCCAACTGGAAGCGGCGCTTCCAATTCTTCGTTCCGGCGAAAAGCAGCGGCTCGAAGGGATTGCGGACCGCGCGAATTCCACACTTTTTTGACGCACGCAGCATGGGCCTGAAAACTACCGGAAACATGTGCGTGTGTTTATGAGAGTCAAGATGCGAGACCTGGATCCCCGCAGCTTGCAGTTTGCGAATTTGTGCGGTGATCTCGGCTTCGATCTCATCTTCATCGAGCCGCCGTGCGATCGCGAGGCATGCGAAACTTACCAGGCTTTCGCGAAACTTTGGCGTTCCTGAAGTGCCCAATGCCAAAGTTACGACTTTCGACAATTCGAGCACCGGCACTGCATCCACCAGAAGCACATGGCAGCCGATGCTGAGCTGAGGGGTCCGCGACGCCATGTCCACGGCCTCGTGAAATTTCGCGCCGCACGCCATCAATGTCGAGGAGGTCACAATGCCATGGGTGTGCGCCTCAATGATGCCCCGGTTCACGCCCGAAGTGATGCCGAAGTCGTCCGCGTTGACAATCAGCCGCCGCACGATGCGAGTTTAGCAGGGAGGTGGGGTTTGACCGGCGTTTACGGCGAACCCTATACTGCGAGAGTCCCGCAGTCTTCGCCGATCATTGAGCTTTGACCTTGCAGGCCACTTGACTCGGTTTTGCTGATAGCTGACAGCTGATGGCTGACAGCTTCCTGGGGCGGTTAGCTCAGTTGGTTAGAGCGTCTCGCTTACACCGAGAAGGCCGCAGGTTCGAGTCCTGCACTGCCCACCAATATCTCTCCCATCAGTTTGGTCGCGTCGCAGTGCGAAGGCGTTGCTGTAGAATCAACAGCCACATGGACGCAATAATGGTCACCCGTAGCCGGTGGATCCGCGCTGTACTCATCATTTTTTCCCTTGAGATTTTGGTCGGCCAGCCTAAATGTTCTGCTGCCGCGCCGGCGGCAACTCCCGCCCCAACCGTACCGCAATTGAACGGATTTTCAGGAGCCAAAGCTCTCCCCAACGGCATCGAGGTCCACAACGGAAAAGCCATTATTCAGGTGATAGCCCTGCGTGATGACATCGTCCGCGTGCGCATCGCTCGCGATGGAGTCTTGCCGGAAGATGCATCGTGGGCCGTTTTGCCGTCGGCCCGTCAGGAGCGTGTGACAGTCACAGGAGACAGCGGCAATACAGCCGTCGGCTTCCGGACGAAAAATCTGCGCGTCCAAATCGAACGCGCGACCCTACGTCTTATCGTGACTGATCTGGATGGCAGCGTTCTGCAACAGGACGCGGCTGGCTGGCCGGTGGAGTTTCACGACAAGGCCTTTCGCATTTATAAACAGATGCCCGCGGACGAGCACTACTTTGGACTAGGGGACAAAGTTGGCCCGCTCGATCGCCGCAACCAGGCGTTCAGCTTGTGGAACACTGATGCCTACAATTTTCAGGAATCGACCGATCCAATTTACAAAAGCATTCCGTTCTTCCTGACCATGCGCGCCGGACGCACCGTCGGCGTGATTCTGGACAATACCTGGCGCAGCAGCTTCGATTTCGGCAAGCAGATCGACGGCGTTTACTCATTTGGAGCGGAAGACGGACCCATTGACTACTATCTGTTGTACGGTCCGGACCCAAAGCAAGTCTTGCAGAGCTATGCCTGGCTGACCGGGCCCCCTCCATTGCCTGCCTTATGGACACTCGGTTACCAGCAGTCGCGCTACAGTTACGGGACAGAAGCTGAACTGCGGGAAATCGCGGCGAAGTTGCGGTCGGAACGAATTCCGGCGGACGGGCTTTATCTGGATATTGATTTTCAGATAAAGAACCGGCCATTTACCGTGGACCCAGAGAAGTTTCCGAATTTCGTGCCCATGCTGGCCGATCTGAAAAAAGAAAATTTCCACGTTGTCACCATCACCGACCTGCACATCGCCTTCCTGCCCAATGCAGGCTACGCTCCGTTTGACACCGGTGTCGCCGGCGACCACTTCGTAAAAAACCCCGATGAGTCGATTTTTGTGGGCACAGTGTGGCCGGGGCCGTCCGTGTTTCCCGACTTCACGCGGCAAAGCACCCGTGAGTGGTGGGGAGGGCTTTACAAGACTTTTGTCTCTGATGGTGTCGCCGGCTTCTGGAACGACATGAACGAGCCGTCGGTTTTCAGTACTCCAGATAAAACTATTCCTGGCGATGTTCAGCACCGCATTGACGAACCCGGGTTCCGGCGGCGCATTGCCACCCATCGTGAGATCCACGACGTCTATGGCATGGAGAATTCACGCGCCACTTATGAAGGGCTACTGAAAATCTCGCCCGACCAGCGTCCATTTGTGCTCACGCGCGCCACCTACGCTGGAGGTCAACGCTACGCGGCGACCTGGACCGGAGATAACAGCGCGACCTGGAACCATTTGCGGCTGACGACCCCGATGCTGGAGAACCTCGGCCTGAGCGGCTTTGGAATGAGTGGCGCGGACGGTGGCGGCTTCATCGGCACGCCGACACCCGAGCTCCTCACCAAGTGGACAGAAGTGGCAACATTCCAGCCTATTGATCGCAATCATAGTGAGAAGGGGACTCCTCATCGCGAACCGTGGGTGCACGGACCCGAGCAGGAAGACATCCGCCGCCGGTATATTGAAGAACGCTACAAATTGATGCCATATCTCTATACCGCCGTGGAAGAGATGTCGCGGACGGGAGTGCCCGTTCTTCGCCCGCTGTTCCTCGAGTTCCCCGATGCAACCGCCGACAAGCATCCGCTCGACCTAGACACCGGAAACGAATTCCTGTTCGGCTCGGACCTGTTGGTTGCTCCACCGCCATTCCCGGAGAAACCGGACGATTACGTGCTGAAATTTCCTCCGGGCGACTGGTACGACTATTGGAGCGGGGAGCGTCTGCATCGGGCGACGGCTTCGTCGGCTGCACCAATGCAGGCCTCGGTACATCCCACGCTGGAGGTCCTGCCAGTTTTCGTACGC
>Ga0070714_100002904_pt1 | contig 12681 bp, 13 predicted proteins | sample LARL83metaG_FD_65450 | JGI IMG/M metagenome (GOLD analysis project Ga0070714, IMG submission 65450) | Corn, switchgrass and miscanthus rhizosphere microbial communities from Kellogg Biological Station, Michigan, USA - LAR L8-3 metaG | ecosystem: Host-associated > Plants > Roots > Rhizosphere ... | reverse complement strand
CTCGTCCGCGCCTTCGAGGGCGGCGACCGACCATCTCTTCAGCCGTGCCGCAAGCGACGACGCCGCTTGGGTCGGGATCTTCGAGGTGTCGTGCAGGACGATCTCCCACTCCGGGACCGCAGGCGCCCGCACGACGGTCACGGTGTCGCCCGCGATCTGCTTCGTGATCACGACGATCGGCACCTTGACCCAGACGGGCTCGCCGGTCTTGCCGCCCACACGGATCTCGACCGGCACGCGATCGAGAACGGCCTGCGGCGCCTCCATGTAGACCAGCCGGTCGACGGGATCGAGGGCGCGGATCCGATCGGCGACGAGCGGCGCGAGCCCGGCCCGGGCGGCCTCGAGCGTGGCCGCGGCGTAGGCGACCGCGGTGAAATCGACGGACGTCGCGACGGTGGCGCCCAGTTCACGGCGAATGTGCACGAGGACTCGCGCCAGCATCGCCAAACCGTAGCGCCTGCCTGGCTAGGCGTCGGTCTGGCGAAGTGCGCGGCGGAACAGCGCCACCGTCAGGGCGAATGCCTCATCGGTCGCCTCCGGATCCCAGCGCGCGCCGACGTCTCGGCCGAACGCGTGCTCGGCGTCGAAAACCCGCCAGTCGAAGCGCGCGCCCGACGCGTCGAGCCCCCGCTTGATCTTCTCGAGGCCCTCGGCCGGCGTGTGCGGGTCGCGCGCGCCGAAGACCATCAAGAGCTCGCCCCGCACGTCGGCCGCCCGCTCCAGCGAGCCGGCGTCCGCATCGGAGCCGAGCTTGCCGTCGTGGAGACCCGTCGCGTACCAGCACGCTGTCGCGCGGACTTCCGGCTGGAAGGCGGCGCGAAAAGCGAGGTGACCGCCCGTGCAGTGGCCGGCCGCCCCGAGGGCGGGGCCCGCGACCTTGGGGTGCGCCGCGAGCCAGTCGAGCAGCGCGCCGATGTCTTCGTCGAAGGCGGCGGCGGAGAGCTTCTCGACATCGGCCTGTCCGCGCTCCTTGCCGGCGTCGTCGAACCCGAACACCTGGCCCGGCTCCTCGACGCGGTAGTAGATCTCCGGCGCGGCGACGACGAAGCCGTGGCCCGCGAGCCGTGAAACCCAGCGGATGCTCGGCTCGGTCAGCTGGAAGATGTCGGTGTAGAAGGCGATCCCGGGGTAGCGGCCCTCGCCGCGCGGCCCGGCGACGAACGTCCGCATCGGCCTGCCGCCGACCGGGATATCGACATACTCGCTCTCGATGACCAGAAGCGGACGACGGGGCTCGAACCCGCGACACCTGGCTTGGGAAGCCAGTGCTCTACCAGCTGAGCTACGTCCGCGTAGTGGAGGCGATTCTACCGCCGCGCAATAATCACCCGGACTGCCACAGAGACCGAGGGGAAGGACGCGATGCACACGGATCTGTACGAAACCGCCAGAGCGCTCGTCGCCGAGGGCAAGGGAATCCTCGCCGCGGACGAGAGCACCAGCACGATCAAGAAGCGCTTCGACTCGATCGGGCTCGAGTCGACCGAGGAGAACCGGCGCGCGTACCGCGACCTCCTCTTCACGACGCCCGGCGTCGAGGAGTACATCAGCGGCGTCATCCTCTTCGACGAGACGATCCGCCAGAGCGCGCTCGACGGGACGCCGTTCCCGGAGCTGCTCGCGTCGAAGGGCGTCATCCCGGGGATCAAGGTCGACCTCGGCGCGAAGCCGCTCCCGCTCGCGGAGGGCGAGACGATCACCGAGGGCCTCGACGGGCTGCGTGAGCGCCTCGAGGAGTACTACAAGCTCGGCGCACGCTTCGCGAAGTGGCGTGCGACGTACTCGATCACCGACGACCTGCCGAGCGAGTACTGCATCTGGACGAACGCGCACGCGCTCGCGCGCTACGCCGCGCTCTGCCAGGAGGCCGGCATCGTGCCGATCGTCGAGCCCGAGGTGCTGATGGACGGCACGCACACGATCGAGCGCGCGTATCACGTCACGTGCCGTGTCCTCTTCGCCCTCTACACCGAGCTGTTCGACCAGCGGCTCGACCTTCCTGGCACGCTGCTGAAGCCGAACATGGTGCTGTCGGGCTACGAGGCGTCGAGCCGCGCGGGAATCGACGAAGTCGCAGAGTGGTCTCTGCGCGCCTACACGAAGCACGTCCCGGCCGCGGTGCCGGGGATCGTGTTCCTCTCCGGCGGCCAGTCGGACGAGGACGCGACGGCGCACCTGAACGCGATGAACGCGCGCGGCCCGCACCCGTGGCAGCTCTCGTTCTCGTACGGCCGGGCGCTGCAGGCGCCGGCGCTCAATGCCTGGGGCGGGAAGCCGGAGAACGTCGAGGCGGGGCAGCGGGCGTACTACCACCGGGCGAAGATGAACAGCGCCGCGCAGACCGGCACGTATGCACCGGAGCTCGAGCGGGAGGCCGTCTCGGTTTAGGCGATCGACAGGCCGCGCGCGGCTTCGAGCTTCGCGGGCGAGTGCGTCGCGGCAACGCGGCGCACCGTGCCCGAACGCGAGCGCATGACGATCGAATCGGTCTCGAGCCCGCTGTAGCTGTATGAGACGCCGCTGAGAAGCGCACCCGTCGTCACGCCGGTGGCGGCGACGAACACGTCGTCCCCCGAGACGAGATCGTCCGTGTAGAGGACGCGGTCGGGGTCGACCCCGCTCTCGATGATCTTCGCGCGGTCATCGTCGTTCCGCGGCCAGAGCCGGCCCTGGATGCCGCCGCCGACGCACTTCAGCGCCGCCGCTGCGAGCACGCCTTCCGGCGTCCCGCCGATGCCGTAGACGATGTCGACGCCGGTGCCCGGCCGCGCGGCCGCGATCGAAGGCGCGACGTCGCCGTCGCGGATCAGCCGCACGCGTGCACCGGCCTCGCGCAGCTCCTCGATCAGCGCCACATGGCGATCGCGCTCGAGCACGACCACGTCGACCTCGCTCGGCATCCGACCGAGCGCCTCCGCCACGGCTTTCACGTTCTCGGTCGGCGTCTTCGTGATGTCGATCGCATCGATCGAGCGCGGGCCGACCGCGATCTTCTCCATGTAGAACGCCGCTCCGGGAAAGAACATCGTGCCGCGCTCGGCGACGGCGATCACCGAGATCGCATTCGGCTGCCCGAACGCGCAAAGTCGCGTGCCCTCCAGCGGGTCGACGGCCACGTCGACCTCCGGCCCCTCCCCGTTCCCGACCTGCTCGCCGTTGTAGAGCATCGGCGCCTCGTCCTTCTCACCCTCGCCGATGACGACGACGCCGCGCATGCGCACGGTGTCGAGCACGGAGCGCATCGCATCGACGGCCGCGCCGTCGGCGGCCTCCTTCTGGCCGCGGCCGATCCAGCGCGCCGCGGCCATCGCGCCGGCTTCGGTGACCCGGACGAGCTCGAGCGCGATGTTGCGGTCGGGGGCCGGCCTGCTCACGGCCCGATCCTATGACGCTACTGGATCGGATGTGAAATGAACCAGGCGACGATCGCCTGAAAGACGACCAGCACGAGAGCGACCACGACCCCGCCGATCAGGGCGCCTCGCAGGGTTCGGGCATTCGTCGCGACGAGCAGCCCGATCAGCACGCCGAAGATTGCGATCGTCCACGCGACCGAGCCGCCGCCGAGCGCGAGGGCGACGACCGCCACGGCAAGCGCCGGCCCGACGCCCGCCCCGAACTTCAGCCAGAAGAGACGGAGGCGCTCCTTGCCGGTGAGCAGCAGCCCGTCGGCCACGGCCGAAGTCTTACATGCGGTCCGGCGCGTCGACCCCGACGAGGTCGAGACAGCGCGCGATCACGGTCTGCGTCGCGCAGCAGAGCGCGAGCCGGAACGACTGCTGCTCGCTCTCGAGCACGCGGTGCTCGTGGTAGAAGCGGTGGAAGTCGTCGGCGACGCGGATCGCGTACTGCGGGATTGCCTGCGGCCCGCGCTTTTCGACGGCATCGGCGACGACGGCCGGAAACTCGGCGAGGCGCTTGATCAGCTCGCGCTCCTCGGGCTCGAGCGGCTGGGCCGGCTCGGCGAGCGCGGCGGCGTCGCACGAGTTCCGGATGATCCCGGCGATCCGGGCATGCGCGTACTGCACGTAGTACACCGGGTTCTTCTGCGTCTTCTCGGCGGCGAGATCGACGTCGATCTCGATCGTCTGGTCGGGACCGCTCTTGACGAGGTACCAGCGCGCCGCGTCGACGCCGATCTCGTCGAGGAAGTCGTCGAGGAAGACCACGTCGCCGCGCCGCTTCGACATCTTCTTCTGCGTGCCGCCCTCGAGCAGGTGCACGAGCTGGTAGAGCAGCACCTCGATCCGGTTCGGGTCGTAGCCGAGCATCCGCGCCACGGCGGCGTACCAGTTGCGCGTGCCGTGGTGGTCGGCGCCGAGGACGTAGATGACGCGGTCGAAGCCGCGCTCGAGCTTGTCGACGAGATACGGGACGTCGGCGGCGCGGTACGTCGGCAGGCCGCCGTCCGAGCGGACGAGAACGCGGTCCTCCTCGTCGCCGTACGCGGACGCACGCGCCCACACCGCGCCGTCCTGCTCGTACGTGTCGAGGCGCGGCAGGAGCTCGGGCAGCTCCAGCTCGACGACGCTTTGTTTCGCCCACGAGTCGAAGTGGACTCGAAAGCGCTCGAGCGATGCTTCGATCCGGTGCAGCATCTCCTCGACGGGATCGCCCGGAAGCGCGGCGAGCTCCTTGATGTAGTCGCCCTGATAGCCGTCCTCGGGCGGCTCCTCGCCGCGCCGCGCCGCCTCGACCGACGCGCGGAAACGCTCCATCTGGCCGCCGGCGTCGTTGTAGTAGTACTCGCGCGCCACGTCGTGCCCGGCGAACTGGAGCAAGCGCGCGACCGAGTCCCCGTACGCGCCGTTCCGGGCGTGCGCGACGTGCAGCGGGCCGGTCGGGTTCGCGGAGACCATCTCGACCTGCACGTGCTCGCGCGTCGCTGCGAGGCCTCCGCCGAACCGATCGCCCGCCTCGAGCACGCTGCGCAGCGCCTGGACGAACCAATCGTCGGTCAGGAAGAGATTGACGAAGCCCGGGCCGGCGATCTCCGCGCGCTCGACCTCGGCCAGGCCCTCGGCCGCCGAGACGAGCTCGGCCGCGAGCTCGCGCGGCGCCTGCCGGCGCGCGCCGGCGAGGCGGAGGGCTGCATTGGTCGCGTAGTCGCCGTGCTCCGGGTCGCTCGGCCGCTCGAGCGTCACTCCGGTGCCGATGCGCGCCGCAAGCGCGTTGACGGGATCAGCCGGCAAGAGACTCGTGTGGCCGTGCAAAGAGATCCTCGAGCCGCTGCAGCTCTTCCGTCGTGCCGACGCCGACGATCACGTCGCCGGCCTCGATCAACGCATCGGGCTCCGGTGTCGTGTCGAAGGTGTTGTCGCGCTTGCGCAGCGCAACGATGATCGCGCCCGTCTGGTGGCGAACGCGGATGTCACGGATGCTCTTGCCCGCATTCGGGCACGAACGGTGCACCTCGATCTCAGCCATGTGCAGGTCGGGTCCGGTGGCGGTCGTGACCGTGTCGAGGAACGACATCACCTGGGGCCGCAGAACGAGGTTCGCCATCGTGCGCCCGGCGGCGGTGTACGGGAGCACGACGCGATCGGCCCCCGCGAGGAGCAGCTTCTTCTCGGCGTGCTCGTCGGAGGCGCGGGCGACGATCTGGAGGTCGGGACGCACGCTGCGCGCGGAGAGCGAGATGTAGAGGTTGCTCGCGTCGTCGTCCGAGGCGACGACGAGCCCCGCGGCATGCTCGATGCCGGCGCGCAGGAGATCGTCGTCCCGAGTCGCGTCGCCCACGATCAGGAGGGCCTCGTGCTCGTTCGCCGCGGCGACCGCTTCGTCCTTGAAGTCGACGACGACGAAAGAAACGTTCGCGGCGCGGAACTCTTCGGCCACCCGCTGGCCGACGCGGCCGTAGCCGCAGATGATCACATGGTCGTGCAGGTGCTCGATCGTCCGCTCCCTTCTCCGTTCGGCCAGAGCGCCGGACAGGACGCCGCCGGCGATCATCTCGACGATAACGGCGCCCGCGTAGGCGATGATCGTCAAGCCGCAGAGCACGAGCAGGATCGAGACGACCCGCGCGCCGTTCGAGGCCGGGATCGTGTCGAGGCCGGCCAGGGTCGCAGTCACGATCGTGCGATAAAAGGCCTGGAACCAGGATTCGCTCAACGACTCGTGAAAGCCGATCGTGCCGCCCACGAGCGTGACGCCGATCGCGGCCAGCAGCCGCAGCACCTGACGGAGTCGGAGATCGGCCTGCACGCCTTTAGTATTTCCGGCGTGGAGAACGAGCACGACGAGAACACGCCGGAGGTCGAGCCCGGCGAACGCCGCCTGAACATCCATCTCGACCCCTCCGACATCGCCGGCGGCTATGCGAATTTCGCCAACATCAGCTTCTCCCGTTACGAGTTCACGATGACCTTCGCCCGCATCGAGCACGAGGTCGAGGAGGGCGACGTCCCCGGGGCGGTCGTGGCGCGGATCAACGCCTCGCCGCGGTTCATGGAAGAGCTGATCGCAGCGCTCCAGGACTCCTGGTCGAAGTACCAGACGACCGAGGGGATCCGCAATCTTCCCGAGACACCTGGCCCCTGAGCCTCGCTCCGTCGTACGCTGTCCTCTGTGTGGTACAGGCGGCCGTCGTCCTCCTGCCGCACCGGGCAGGCAAGCCTCGCGGGCGCGGCTGGATCGGCGTCGTGCTTCCGGCCGTCTCGCTCGGCGCGGGGATCGTCGTCCTGCGCGCGTTCTCGGGCGGCCCGCACGCGCTTGCGCTCGCTGCGGCCGTGGCGGCGCCCGCACTTGCCGCGGCAAGGCCGAAGCGCCCGCCGCTCGTCGTCGTCCTCTGGCTCGTCGCCTGGCTCGCTGACGGGCTCGTCGCCCAGGGCGCTGCCGTTGCCATCGTCGCGCTCGCCGCGGTGACCGTGGCCGAGCTCGCCGGCGCAGTCGCGCCAACCTGGTCGCTCGCCGTTGGCCTCTTCGCACTCGCAGTGCTCGACGTCGTCCTCGCCTGGGGCACGCCGCAGGCGGGACCTGCGACGACGGCGCTCCACCAGGCGCCCGTTCCGGTCGCGGCGGGCCACCCGATCCCACGCCTCCAGGACGTGACCTTCGGCTCGGCGACGATGGGCTGGCTCGACGTGATCGCTCCCGCGGTGCTCGGGGTCGTCGCGCGGGCGCGCCTCCGCGCGGCCCTGGCAACGGGGCTCGCCGCGGGCGCGTGGGGGCTGCTGCTGCTCGTCACCCCGACCGTGCCGGCGACGGTTCCGACACTCGCGGGGCTACTGGCTGGGAGGATCTAGCGGTGCGCGTCGCGGTCATCTCCGACATCCATGGGAATCTGGCTGCGCTCGAGGCGGTTCTCGCCGCGATCGACGCCGAGCCGCCGGACGAGCTCTGGTGCCTCGGCGACCTCGTCGGCTACGGACCGAAGCCGAACGAGTGCACGACGATCGTGCGGGAGCGCGCGGATGTTTGCCTGTGCGGCAACCACGATCTCGGCGTGCTCGGGACGATCTCCCTCGACGAGTTCAGCGGGGACGCCGGGACGGCGGCGCTCTGGACGCGCGGGGTTCTGGCAGACGACGCGCGCACGTTTCTCGACGGCCTCGAGCCACAGGGCAAGGCGGCAGGTGTCGGGCTCTTCCACGGCAGCGCTCGCGATCCGGTCTGGGAGTACGTGCTGTCGGACGAGGCAGCCGCGACGACGCTCGTCCTGACCGAGGAGCAGGTCGTGCTCGTCGGGCACAGCCACGTCGCGCTCCAGGTGGGGCTGCGCGACACGCTGCTCGAGGGCGGGCTCGCGCCCAACGGGACCGAGGTCGACTTCGGCAGCGCGCGGTGGCTCCTCAATCCCGGCTCTGTGGGTCAGCCGCGCGACGGTGATCCCCATGCGGCCTATCTCATCCTCGACCTCGATGCAGGGCACGCGAGCTTCCGCCGCGTTCCGTACGACGTCGCGCGCACGCAGGCGGAGATGAACTCGGTGGGCCTGCCGCCGCTGATGGCCGAGCGGCTCGCGCTCGGGCAGTAAGGCGGAGAGCTAGACGATCTCGGCGACTGCCGCGACCGGCACTGCTGCGGCCGGCTTCGCGGCCTCGTCCTCGTAGAGGACGATCCCCTCGCGGGCGAGCGCGAGCTGGACGTCCTCGCGCGCCTTGTAGATCCGCCACTTGACGGTGGCGAGCGTGACCTCGAGCGAGTCCGCGATCTCGGTGTACGAGAGGCCGACGATGTCGCGGAGGAGCAAAGCCATCTTCAGGTCGACGTTCAGCGCCTCGACGGCGCGCCAGACGGCGTCGATCGCCTCGAGCCGCTCGAACGGGGCGTCGAGCACCTCGAGCGGCGGCACGTCGTCGATGTCGACGACGGCGCGCGGGCGGCGCTCGACCGCACGAAGCTCATCGAGGACGCGGTTCTTCGCGACCTGGAAGAGCCACGTCGTGAACTTCGACCGCAGCGAGAAGCGCGGGAGCCCCTGGAAGACCCGCAGGAAGATCTCCTGCGTCAAATCCTCAGCCAGGGCCCGGTCGCCGACGAGGCGTAGCACGTAGTTGAAGACAGGCACCTGATAGGCGCGCACGATGATCGAGAACGCGCGCTCATCTCCACGCTGTGCCTTCCGCAGGACCCCGAAGTCAGGCTGTGGCAGCGACAAGAGGCCTCATTGTACCCGGGTTATTCGACGGCCAAGAGATTTCGCCCTCCCATTTGTAAGGGCTGGGCAAAACCGAGAAGGCCGAGGACGGTAGGGGCAAGATCCGCAAGCTCGCCATCTTCGCGCACCTTGAGTCCTTTTTCCGTGACAATCAAGGGGACGGGATTCGTCGTGTGCGCCGTGTGGGGGCTCACCCCGTCCGGCTCGAGCATCTCCTCGGCGTTTCCGTGGTCGGCCGTGACGAGGCAGACCCCGTCCTTTCGCGCGACCGCTTCGACCACCCGGCCGAGGCAAGCGTCCGCGGTCTCGACCGCTTGCACGACGGCGGGGATCGAGCCCGTATGCCCGACCATGTCCGGGTTCGCGAAGTTGATCACCACGAATGCGTAGTCGGCTTCGAGCTCCTCGAGAAAACGGTCGGTCAGCTCGACGGCCGACATCTGCGGCTTCTTGTCATAGCTGGGCACGTCGCGCGGGGACGGGACGAGCACGCGCTTCTCACGCGGGAGCTCGTCTTCGCGGCCGCCGTTGAAGAAGTACGTGACGTGGGCGTACTTCTCCGTCTCGGCCATGTGCAGTTGCTTGACGTCGTGCTCCGCGAGGACATCTGCGAGAACCATGTCGATGCTCTGCTCCGAGAAGGCGATGGGAAAGTCGAAGTCCTCCCGGTACTTCGTCATCGTGGTCAGGTCGGTTTCGGCGTCGCCGAGGCGCTCGCTCAGCTGCCGCGCCCGGTCGGGCCGGAAGTTGAAGAAGATCGCCGCGTCTTTTGCAGGGTCCAGCGCGGGTCGGCCTTCGCGCCAGAGCGGGACGATGAACTCGTCGGTGACGCCCTGGTCATAGCTCTTCTGGACACAAGTGATGGCTACATCACTAGACATAGCCATCGGTGTATGCCGATGGAAGATGGCGTCGAGGGCCTCGTCGGTCCGCTCCCAGCGGTTGTCCCTGTCCATTGCGTAGTAGCGCCCGGAGATCGTGCCGATCCGGGAGTCGGGCAGCTCGGCGAGGTCCCGCACGGCCGAGGTCGGCGACACGTCCCGCCCGTCCGTGAACGCGTGGATCCACGTCCGCTCGGCCATGTCGGCGCGGCGCGCGACCTCGAGCAAGGCGCGGAGATGGTCGATGTGCGAATGGACCCCGCCGTACGAGACTAGGCCCAATAGGTGCAGCTCGCCGTCCCGCTCCCGCGCGCGTGCGAATGCCGAGACGAGCGCCGGATTCTCGTAGAACGAGCCGTCGGCGATGGCGCGGTTGACGCGCTGGAAGTCCTGGTCGAGCACGCGGCCCGAGCCGATGGTCAGGTGGCCGACCTCGGAGTTGCCCATCTGGCCGTGGGGCAGCCCGACGGCTTCGCCCGACGCGGCGAGCCGCGCGTGCGGGTACTCCGACCACAGCCGGTCGAAGACCGGCGTCGACGCGAGCTCGACCGCGTTCCCCGGGCCCGGCGGGGCGCAGCCCCAGCCGTCGAGGATGACGAGCGCTACGAGCGGGAACGTGCCGCCGCTTCGCATATCTCGACGAACGATTCGATGTCGAGCGAGGCACCGCCGACGAGCGCACCGTCGACGTCCGGCTGCGCCATCAGCTCCGCCGCGTTCTCGGGCTTGACCGAACCGCCGTAGAGGACGGGCCGGTCGAGGATCGACTTGATGAACGAATGCGCTTCCTGCGCCATCTCGGGCGTCGCCGTCCTGCCGGTGCCGATCGCCCAGACCGGCTCGTACGCGAGCACGAGGCGGTCGTCCTCGCCGCACTCGTCGTCGATCACGCCGACCTGTACCCGCAGCACCATCTCCGTGTCGCCGGAGTCGCGCTCCTCCTGTGTCTCGCCGACGCACGCGATCACGCGGAGCCCCGCGTCGAGCGCGGCCTCGGCTCGACGCGCGACGTCGATGTCCGTCTCGCCGAAGTACTGCCGGCGCTCGGAGTGGCCGACGAGCGAGCCGTGCACACCGAGCCCGAGCAGCATCGGCGGCGAGATCTCGCCGGTGTACGGGCCTTCCGGCTCCCAGTGGACGTTCTGCGCGAACGTCGTCAGGCCGGCGTCGACGCACGCCCTGAGCTCCGTGTACGGCGGACAGATGATCGCCTCCACGCCCTGCAGACCGGCGATCCGGTCAGCGAGCGCCCGCGGATCCGGCCCGGTGAACATCTTCCAGTTGCCGGCGACGATCACGGGATCGCCGCCACGCCGGGAAGCTCTTTGCCCTCGAGCAGCTCGAGGCTCGCACCGCCGCCCGTCGACACCCACGAGATCTTGTCCGCGAGCCCGAGCTCGTTCAACGCGCGCACGGAGTCAGCACCGCCGACGACGGAGTAGGACTGCCCGTTCGCAGCGACGGCCTCCGCCACTGCCTTTGTCCCGGCCGCAAAAGGGGCCCATTCGAAGACGCCCATCGGCCCGTTCCAGAAGATCGTCCGCGCCTCGCCGATCGCGACGGCGAATCGCTCGCGCGTGTCCGGGCCGATATCGAGGCCGAGCCACCCGTCGGGGAGCGCGTCGAACGGGTAGACACCCGACTCGGCGCCCTCTGCGAACTCCGACGCGCCGACCACGTCGCCCGGAAGCTCGACCTCGAAGTCGAGCGGATTCTCGGCACGGATCTGCTCGGCCATCTTGCCTCCGATCAGCACGGTGTCCGCGCGGCCGCCGAGCTTCTGGAGAACGCCCAGCTTGTCGTCGACCTTCGCGCCGCCGGAGATCAGGACGAACGGCCGCTCGACCTCGCCGAGCAGCTTGCCGAGATGCTCGAGCTCCGCGAGCAGCAGGAGGCCGGCGTACGCCGGCAGCAGGTGAGCAACGCCTTCAGTCGATGCGTGCGCGCGATGCGCCGAGCCGAATGCGTCGTTCACGTAGAGATCGCAGCCGTCCGCGAGCTCGCGTGCGAACGCGGGATCGTTCTTCGTCTCGCGGGGATCGAAGCGCGTGTTCTCGAGCACGCGCACCCGGTTGTCCGGCAGCAGCTCGCGCAGCCGCGCCTCGACCGGCGCCAGCGAGTACTTCTTGCGGTCCTCCTCCGACTTCGGCCGCCCGAGGTGCGAGCAGAGGCGAAGCTCGTGCGCGCCGTTCTCGAGCAACAGCGAGAGCGTCGGGAGCGACGCGCGAATCCGCGTGTCGTCTGCGACCTCGCCCTGCTCGAGCGGCACGTTGAGATCGGAGCGGACCAGCACGGTCTTGCCGGCGATGTCGGCGTCGCGAACGGAGCGCGGTAGACGCACGGAGCCTACGCGACGGCCGCGGGCATCGTCGCCCCGATCTTCGCCACGAGGTCGACGAGCCGGCAGCTGTAGCCCCACTCGTTGTCGTACCAGCCGAAGACCTTGACGAGGTTCCCGTTCACCATCGTCAGGTCGCTGTCGAAGATCGACGAGTACGACGAGTGGATGATGTCGGTCGAAACGAGCGGCTCGTCGGAGTAGAGCAGGATCCCCTCGAAGTCGCCGGTGTCGCTTTGCGAGCGGAAGAGCTCGTTCACCTCGTCGCGGGTCGTCTCCCTCCCGATCTCGACGACGAGGTCGACGATCGAGCCCGTCGGCACGGGAGCACGCATCGACATCCCGTCGACCTTGCCCTTCAGCTCGGGCATGACGACGCCGATCGCCCGCGCGGCGCCGGTCGACGTCGGGATGAGGTTGATCGCGGCCGCCCGCGCGCGCCGCAGGTCGGAGTGCGGCAGGTCGAGCGTGCGCTGGTCGTTCGTGTACGCGTGAATCGTCGTCATGAACCCGCGCTCGATCGTGTACGCGTCGTGCAGGACCTTGGCGAGCGGCGCGACGCAGTTCGTCGTGCACGAGGCGTTCGAGATGATGTTGTGTCGCTCCGGGTCGTACTCCCGATCGTTGACGCCGAGGACGACGGTGAGGTCCGGGTCGGTGGCCGGAGCGGAGATGACGACCTTCTTCGCGCCCGCCTGCAGGTGCTTCTCGGCGTCGGGGCGCTTCGTGAACAGGCCGGTCGACTCGATCGCGACGTCGACGCCTAGATCCGCCCACGGGAGATCGGCCGGGTCGCGCTCGGAGAGGAACTTGATCTCGTGGCCGTCGACGGTGATCGAGTCGTCGCCCGCCTCGAC
>Ga0070714_100002903_pt1 | contig 12685 bp, 10 predicted proteins | sample LARL83metaG_FD_65450 | JGI IMG/M metagenome (GOLD analysis project Ga0070714, IMG submission 65450) | Corn, switchgrass and miscanthus rhizosphere microbial communities from Kellogg Biological Station, Michigan, USA - LAR L8-3 metaG | ecosystem: Host-associated > Plants > Roots > Rhizosphere ... | reverse complement strand
AGACGCCAGCCCCCTCATCCTGCTCGTCTCCCGCGATGATCCGACCCCGCCCTATGTGCGATGGCTGCACGATGCCGGAGCGCGGGTACGACACCTCACCACTCCCCCATCCCAGCGCGATCTCGTGCTGTCGGACGGGCTGGTGCTCACGGGCGCCTTCACCGACCTGCACGCCGGCCTCTACGGCGAAGTGCCCCGCGTCGCGCGCGGCGAGCCGGACTACGAGCGCGACCGCGTCGACCTGGGCGTGCTGACGGCGGCGCTGGCCATCGACCTGCCGGTGGTGGGCGTGTGCCGCGGTCACCAGCTGCTCAACATCGCCTCCGGCGGCGACCTCTACCAGGACGTGGTCAGCGACGGCGCCACGACCGTCGAGCACGGCACCGGCGACCATCCGGTGCGCACGCGAGCGGGCGCGGCGATGCGCAGTCTGCTGGGCCGCTTGGCCTGCGTCGACTCAGAGCATCACCAGGCGGTACGACGGCTGGGTCGCGGCCTGAAGGCGACCGCCACCTCCCCGGACGGCATGATCGAGTCGATCGAGCGGACCGATCGCCGGTTCGCCCTCGGCCTCCAATGGCACCCCGAGCGCGACCCGGGCGGTGCGGGAGACCGGATCGCCGAGGCCTTCGTGGAGTCGGCCATGGAGCGCGCGGCGTGAGGCCGATGGCCGCGGGCGCGGCGGACGCCGAGGCGGCGGTGACGCTGCGCTTCGCCGTGTTCGATGATGCTCCGGATCTGCTGCGCCTGGCGCAGCTCGACAGCGCGGAGCCGCTCACGGACCCGATCCTGGTGGCCGAGGTGTCGGGTCGGCTGACCGCGGCGCTGTCGCTGCCCGAGGACCGGGTCATCGCCGACCCGTTCGTGCTCACCGGGGAAACGATCGAGCTGCTGCGCGCGCGGGCCGAGCAGCTCCGCGGGACCCGACGGCGGGGCGGCGTGTGGCGTCTGTCCCGGGTATGGGCGAACGTCAACGGCGGCCTGGGAAAGGGCGGCCTGCAGGGGCACTGAGGCACGTGGGTCGTCTGGTGGTTGCTCAGCAGCCCTCAGATGACACACGTCACCGAGGCGCTGCGGACCCCCGTTAACGCGCAGCGCCCGCCGCAGAGGACGGGCGCCGCGGCGAGTATGCCCCGCGGTTTTACGAGAGGGTGAACTGCGAGACCAGCCGCTGCAGCTCGTCGGCGGTAGCCGAGAGGTCCTGGGCGGAGGCGGCGATCTGCTGCGTGGAGGCGCTGGTCTGCTCGGTGGCGGCGGACACCTCTTCGGTGGAGGCTGAGGACTCCTCGGCGACGTTGGCCACGGAGCTGACGTTCTCGGCCATCCGGGTGGCGCTGTCGACGATCTGGGTCGAGGAGGCGGCGATCTGCTCGATGCGCTGAGTCATCGACTCGACGTTCTCGCGGATCTGCTGGAAAGCTTCACGCGCGGCGATGACGGTCTGGGCGCCCTCGTCGGTCTGGCGGACGCCGTGCTCGACGACGGTGACGGCGCGCTCGGTCTCGGAGCGAATCTCGGACACCAGGTCGGCGATCGAGCTGGCGGCCTGCTGGGACTCCTCGGCGAGCTTGCGGACCTCCTCGGCGACGACGGCGAAGCCCTTGCCCGACTCGCCGGCGCGGGCCGCCTCGATGGCGGCGTTCAGTGCCAGCAGGTTGGTCTGCTCGGCGATGCCGGTGATGGTGTCGACGATCCCGCCGATGCGGCTGGACTTCTCACCCAGCTCGCGGATGGCGGCGCTGACGTCGGCCGAGGAGGACTGGACGCCGCGCATGGCGTCGTCGACCTTGGCGACGGCCTGCTCGCCGACCTCGGCGGAGGCGCGAGCCTCGGCGGCGACCTGGGCGGTCTCCGACGCGGTCTCGGCGGACGCGCGGCTGGCCTGGGCGACCTCCTCGCTCATTGCGCGCATCGCATCGACGGCGCGGACCTGCTCCTCGGCGCCCACGGCGACCTGGCCGACGGACGCGGCGATCTCGCCGATGGCGCGGCCCACCTCGTCGGTGGTCGAGGCCATCTGGACGCTGGAGTTGTTCAGAGTGGTGGAGGTGCCGGAAATGGCGCGCACGACGGAGGCGACGCGGTCGCGCATCTCGACGAAGGCGTTGCGCAGGGCGTCGCGGTCGGAGCGCGGGGTGATCTCGACAGCGAAGTTGCCGGAGCCCAGCTCGCCTGCGGCCGCGGCGGTCTCGTGCAGGTACTCGATGACGTCGCCGAAGGCGCGGCCCATCTGGGCGATCTCGTCGCGGCCCTTCACGTCGACGCGCTGATTGACGTCGCCCTCGGCGAGCGCCTTGGCGGCCTTGAGCATCTGGCGGGCGCCGCCGACGACCTTGCGCGAGACGACCAGCACGACTGCGAGCGCGAGGAGGATGCCCACGAGGCCGAGCGCGAGGGCGACGACCGTGGCCGACGACGTGCTGGAGCTCGCCGTCTGGCCGTTCTCCTTGAAGATGAGGGAGGCGAGGCCCTTCGCCTCGGTGGCCAGCTTGTCGGTGGCATCGTTGGCGGCGCCGGTGACCACCGCGGTGGCCTTGGCCGTCTGGTGGGCCTTCGCCAAGCTCATCGCGCGGCTGTCCTGGGTCTGCCAGTCCGCGAAGTCCTTCTGGATGGCCGCATAGGCGCTCCGGTCGGCCGCGGTGGCCAGGCGGGGCTTCAGAGCGGCCAGCTCCGTGGCGAAGTTCCGAACGTCGCCGGCATGGTCGGCGGCGGAGGCACCGTTGTTGAGCGTGGCCATGAGCTGGGACCCCTGCATGTTGTAGGTGTCCTTGCTCAGCGTGTCGGACATGTTCACGCGCTGGGTGCCGTTCTGAAGCGTGGTGGACACGCCCGAGAGGCTGCTGATGGAGACGACGACGCCGATGCCGAACACGACGATGACGGCGGCGAAGGCCGCGAACAGCTGGTTACGAAGCGATGAGGTGATAAGGCGCATTGGGGGCGTTCCTTGCACGAGAAAGGGGTGTTCCGGGGGCAGCGCGTGGGTGGCGGTCCGGCTCACAGCAGGTAATCGGCGGTACGGCGGCGGACCTTGAGCCGCTCGGTGGGTCAGAATGCGCCGATGGTGCGCGGACCGGGTCCGGTGATCGCGGCTCTGGCGGTGATCGCGGCTGTCGTGGTCGTCGACATCCTCATCGCCGGCGACCGCGTGGCGGTGACCAGCCTGATGATCGCCGCGCCGCTGCTGTGCGGCGTCACGGCCTCCGACCGGGTGACGGCGCGCATCGGCGCGCTGTCGGTGCTGGCGGCGGCCCTGGCGTTCATCTGGGGACCCGCCGTCACCACGTTGCGCTACTGGATCCCGCTGGGCGTCGTCACGGTCGGCTCCGGGTTCGCCGTCGTCATGGCCCGCTACCGCGGCAATGCGGACCGCGACGCCGGGCGCATGCGCGTGCTGGCCGACGTCGGCGAGATCGCGCACGGCGGCCGGCCCGCGGACGAGATCGCCCGTGCCGTGGTGGAGGTGCTCGTGCCCCGCGTGGCCGACCTAAGCACGATCGACATCATCGGCCCCGGAGGCGGGCTGCGCCGGCTGGCGGGCGCGCTGGCAGGGGCGCCGGACCAGACCCGAGAGCTCCTGAGCCGCGCGGTGGCCGCCGCAGACGAACGAGAGCTGCCGGTCAGGAGCGAGTGCCGGTCCAAGCTCAGCGCCGCCGGCGCGCGATTGCTGGGGCGCGACGAGGAGGAAGCTGACCTCCTGGGTCAGGTGGGAATCGAGTCGGTGATCTCGGTTCCGCTGGCCCCGCGCGGCGCGCCGCTGGGAATGCTCGTGCTGGGGACGCGGTCGCCGCGCCCGCGGCTGGCCGGGCCCGACGATGTCGAGTACGCCGAGACGCTCGCCGGCCGTGTGGGCCTGGCACTTGACAACGCGGTGCTGTCGGCGGAGCTCTCGACCGCCGAGCAGCAGCTGCACGTCATCCTCGGGGCCGTCGACGCGGCGGTCACGGTGCGCGACCGCCACGGGCGCATGGTCTACGCCAACCAGGCCGCGGCCAACCTGCTCAAGCTGCCCGACCCCGCCGCCGTGCTCGCCCACCCGCCCGGCGGTCTGATGGCCCGCTTTGACGTCTACACCGAGGATGGAGAGCCGGTCGAGATCACCGGCCTGGCCGGCACCCGGCTGCTGCTGGGCGAGACCGCGCCGGAGGCGATGGTGGTCCGCAACGTCGTGAAGGCGACCGGCGAGGAGCGCTGGCTGCTCAACAAGGCCACGGCCGTGGTCGACGACGACGGCGAGATCCTCATGGCGGTCAACCTCATCGAGGACATCACGGAGACCAAGCGCCACGAGATCGCCCAGCGGCTGATGGCCGAGACGCTGCGCACGCTGGCCGAGAACCCGGATCTGGCCAGCGCGCTGCAGGCCATCGCCGACGCCGCCGTGCCGAGCCTGGCCGATTGGGCGGCGGTGGACATGGTGCAGGAGTCCGGGGCGATCAGCACGCTCGCCATCGCCCACCGCGACCCGGAGAAGGTACGGCAGGGGTGGTACCTGAACCAGCGGTGGCCGGCCCACTATGACGAGTCGCGGGGGCTGGGATCGGTCATCCGCACCGGCGAGCCCCTGCTCGTCCACGAGATCACCGACGAGATGCTGTCCAGCCGCGCCCAGGACCCCGAGCACCTCGCCATCCTGCGCGAGGTCGGCCTCAACTCGGCCATGATCGCCCCCATCCGCAACGCCGAACGGATCCTCGGCGCCCTCAGCTTTGTCTCCTGCACGTCGCGCCGCTTCGACGAGCGCGACCTCGAGCTGGCCTGCGACCTTGGGCGTCAGGCCGGGGTCATCGTCGACAGCGCCGAGCTGCAGGCCGCCCAGACCCACATCGCGCAGACGCTCCAGGCCGGGCTCATCCCCCGGTCGCTGCCGGCAGTGCAGGGGTGGGAGCTGTCCAGCGTCTACCGGGCCGCCGGCCGTGCCGTCGAGGTCGGGGGCGATTTCTATGACCTGCTGCCGTTCGACGGGGGGTGGGCGGCGGTCATCGGCGACGTCGTGGGCAAGGGTGCCGAGGCCGCGGCGCTCACCGCGCTGGCCCGCCACACGCTGGCCGCCATCGTCGCCTCCACGGGCGATGTGGCCTACGCACTGCAGGTGCTCAACCGCCGCCTGCGCGAGCGCGGCGACGACTACCGCAGCCTGTGCACGGTGGCGACGGTGGTCGTGCACGACGATGACCAGGTCACGATCATCTCGGCCGGGCATCCGCTGCCGGTGCTGCGCCGCGGCGTGGCGGCGTGGCCGGTGGGTCGGCCCAGCCCGATGCTCGGCTACGTCGACGACGTGGAGCTGCTCAGCACGCCGGTCCAGGTCGATCCCGGCGACCAGCTCATCCTCTACACCGACGGCGTGCTGGACGCGATCGGGGCCAGCGGGCGCTTCGGCGAGACGCGCCTGCTGGAGACCGTGCGTTCGCTGGGGGACGGGGTCGCCGCCGCTCACCGCATCCTGGGCGCGATCGACGGCTTCCGCGAGTCCGAGCAGGCCGATGACATCGCCATCCTCAGCCTGGCGCGGGCCCCGGTGGCCGCCGCACGGCCCGTGAGCTGACCCGATCCTGACGCAGGGGCGTCCGCGTGGATGGCGAAGATGTACGCCCCGATGCCAGCGCGTGAACCGAGCAGGAGAAAGCGCCGGCGCGCGCCATCGGTGGCGCTGGTGGGCGTGGTGACCGCCGCCGTGGCCGCGGCGGCAGCCGGGGGCGAGGTGGCGTGGCTGTGTGTGGCGCTCTCGCTCGCCTGTGCCGCCGCCCTGCACCAGCGCCTGGTGGTGCTCGAGCGCGAGCGCGACACGCTGCGCCGCGACGCCCTAGCCGATCCCGTGACCGGCGTCGCCAACCGCCGATCGCTGCTGGCGCGCGCCGACTACGAGATCGCCCGCCACCGGCGGGCGGGGCAGAACTTTGCCCTGGTGATGCTCGACCTCGACGGCTTCAAGCAGCTCAACGACCGCTTTGGCCATGCCGCCGGGGATGACCTGCTGCGCGATGTCGCCGGCGCCCTGCGCCGGGCGATGCGCGCCCAGGACACCGTCGCCCGGTTCGGGGGCGACGAGTTCTGCGTCCTGGCCCCCGAGACCGACGAGCACGGCACCGAGCGCCTGGCGGCCAAGGTGTCTGCGGCGGTCCGCGACGTCAGCGTGGGGATGGAGGCGGTGGGAGGGAGCGTCGGGGTTGCCCTGTTCCCCCAGGATGGAACGAGCGCCGCCGAGCTCATGCACGCCGCCGACGAGCGGCTGCTGGCGGCCAAGCGGCGCCGGCCGGCGGGGGCCGGGCGCGCGCAGCGGCGGGCGGCTTAGGGCGCGAGCCCTTAACGGGACCGCGCGGCCCTGAGGACCGCGCGGAGACTGCGCCACCACACATTGACGCTGAGCCGGCCCGGTCGAGGAGGGAGGGAGGGAACCGAGCCGCTCAGCGTCGAGGTGAGGTCCGTCTCACCGGTTTGAGCGCACGCGGCTACCAGCGATGCGCTCCCGAGGTGCAAAGCGAGGTTGCTTATGAACCATCATCAGGTGTATTGCCCGTGAGCTCAGGGGCAAAACACCGTGCACACCGGCGTTGAGGAGGTTTGGCGAGCAATGCGGGGGGAGGGTGAGCGCATCCCGCCCGCACGGGCGGTTCCGAACCTAAGAAAACGCTGATCAAGGGGGCACACGGCGGTCACCCGCGCCGGTGGGCGCGGCCATAGAACACGGCGACCCCATCCTTGACATCGAAGGGAGCCGTGAGTTGTCCAGACGTTCGAGCCTCGCCGGCGCGGCGGTTGCCGCGGCCGCAGTGGCCGCGGTGGCTCTGCCGGTTGCCGCCAGCTCCGCCCATGCCGGCGGCCACCACGACGGCAATCGCCCGGGCCATCACGACGGCGACGGAGGCGACCACCACGGGCACGGCGCCATCCGGCACGTGCTGCTGATCTCCGTCGACGGCCTGCATCAATCCGACCTGCGGTGGTTCATCCGCCACCATCCCGACTCCACGCTGGCGGCGCTGGCCGCGCGCGGCGCCGAGTACGCGCATGCCCAGACACCCGTGCCATCCGACTCGGATCCCGGCATGACCGCCCAGATGACGGGCGGGGACCCGCGCACGACCGGCGTCTACTACGACGTCGAGTACAACCACGCCCTGCTCGAGGCCGGGACGACGTCCTGCCACGGCCAGGCCACCGGGGCCGACGTCATCTACGACTCGCCCGACGACGTCAATGTCAACGCGCTCGACGCCGGCCAGGGGCTGTCGGGGCTGCCGGGAAGCATCCTGCAGATGACCCAGACGCCGCAGGATCTGCTCGTGCCCGCGACGTTCCCGGTGGATCCGACGACCTGCCAGCCGATCCCGCCGAGCGGCTACCTGAAGGTCAACACGATCTTCAACGTCGCCCACGACTCGGGTCTGCTCACCGCGTGGTCGGACAAGCACCCGGTCTACACGTCGTTCAACGGCCCGGAGGGTAACGGGATCACCGACTCGTTCGATCCCGAGATCGACAGCCCGGCGCTCAAGCCCGACGGCACGCCCTACCCGGGCGGCATCTCATGGACCGGCGACAACGCCGCCACCATGCAGTACGACGCCTACAAGGTCCAGGCGGTCATCAACTGGATTGACGGCTACAACCACAGCCGCACGGTGAAGGCGGGCGTGCCGGCGATCTTCGGCATGAACTTCCAGACGGTCTCGACCGCCGAGAAGCTGCCGACCTCCGACGGGCTCACCGGCGGTGACGAGCCCGGGACCAACATCCCGGGCCCGCTGCTGCAGCGCGCGCTGAGCTATGTGGATCAACAGCTGGGCCTGATGGTGGGCGAGCTGCGCTCCCAGGGCCGGCTCGGGGACACGGCGATCATCGTCTCGGCCAAGCATGGCCAGTCACCGCAGGACCCCAACGACCTGACGCGGATCGACGACGGGCCGATCATCGACGGGATCAACACCGCCTGGCAGGCCGCCCACCCGGGCTCCGGCCCGCTGGTGGCCTCCGCCACCGACGACGACGCGGTGATGATGTGGATCAACCCCAAGACCCAGGAGGCGGCCGACTTCGTCCGCACCTATCTGCTGACCCACTCGGCCACCGGCAATACGGTCGACGACGGTACGCGCACCCTGTCGCAGTCCGGGCTGCGCCGGGTGTTCGCGGGCGCCTCGGCGGCGCGCTACTTCGGCGTGCCGGTCTCAGACCCGCGCCATCCCGACATCTGGGGGATCGTCCAGCACGGGGTCGTCTACACGGGCGGCAAGGGCAAGATCGCCGAACACGGGGGCGCAGACCCCAACGACCGCGACGTTCCGATCCTGGTCTTCGCGCCGGCGGCCGTGCGCCCCGGCGTGTACGACCAGCCGTTGGAGACGACCTCGGTCGCGCCGACCGTCATCCGGCTGCTGGGGCTGAGCCCCTACGCCCTGCAGGCGGTGCGCATCCAGGGCACGCCGGTGTTGCCGGGGGTGCGCTGACCTCGCCGGGCACCGTCAGGACTGACATTGCGGTGGTCCCGCTCCTCCATGCGGGGGCGGGGCCACCGCGAGGCCTCCGACCAGCGCCGCTGCGCGGAGGACCCTGGCATGCTCGTCGGGTGACCGAGCCGATCCGACGTGCCGGTGCGCAGGACGCCGACGTGGTGGCGCGATTGCTGCGCGACTTCAACGCCGAGTACGACGATCCGGCGCCGGGGCATGAGCAGATGGCCGAGCGGATCCGCGCGCTGCTGGCCCATGGGGACACCATCATCCTGGTGGCCGGCGAGCCGCCGTGCGCGGTGTCGGTCACCCGCTTTCGCCCGGGGCTCTGGAGTCCCAAGCTCGAGTCCTACCTGGCCGAGCTCTACGTCGTGCCCGACCGCCGCGGGCAGGGCATCGGGCGGGCACTGATGCAGGAGACCATGGCGGCCGCGCGCGCCGAGGGCGCCGACACCATGGAGCTGGGCACCGGCGAGGCCGATGTCGTCGCGCGCGCCCTGTATGAGAGCCTCGGCTTCACCCATACCGAGCACGGCCCTGGCGGGGTGGAGACGCCCAGCTTCTTCTACGAGCGCGAGCTCTAGCGCCGCGCGCCCCGGATGGGACTTGGATGGTGAATCCGGGCACTGAGCCAGGATTTGCCATCCAAGTGGTGCCCGACGGTTAGCCGCCGCCGCCCACGGCGTTGAGGAACTTGGCGATGATCGGCCCGTCGAGCGGCCCGCCGTTGACCCCGCCGCTGTCCTGGACCACGATGGCGAAGGCGATGTCGCCGTCATAGCCCATCAGCCAGGCGTCGAGCTTGAGCTTGCCGCCCGTCCCGTACTCGGCGGTGCCGGTCTTGGCGTGGGTCGTGCTGGGCAACCCGGTGCCGGCGGCGGTCCCGCTGGCCGTCACGTGACCCATCATCAGCCGCAGGTCATCCGCGACCGGGCCGGGCAGCCGCGCCGGCGCGATGCGATCGTCGGGGGCGCCCACCACCAGCCGCGGCGCCCGAACGCTGCCGCTGTCCACGGCGGCCGCCACCGTGGCCATCCCCAGCGGGGAGAACGTGACGCGCCCTTGACCGATCGAGGAGGCCGCGAGATCGGCCTGTCCGTTGGGCGCCGGGACGTTGGCGTCAAATGCGCTGAGCCCCAGGTGGGGTGTGCGGCCGAGACCGAAGACGTTGGCCACCGACGGGAAGTCGGCGGGGTGCAGGTGGGCGGTGGCCAGGCCGATGAACGCGGTGTTGCACGACTCGGTGAAGGCGCCGTCCAGGGTGCTCACGGGCTGGTCGCCCTCGGCGTTGTGGAACACCTCGCCATCCACGGTGGCGCTGGGCGGGCAGCTGGCCGGTGACGAGGGTGACAGGCCCTTGGCGATGAGCGCGGCCGAGGTGAGCACCTTGAAGGTGGAGCCGGGCGGGTAGGCGCCCTGGAGCGCCGTGTTGTAGGCGACCGAGGCCGGGTCAGACACGGCGGCCAGCACCTGGCCGGTGGAGGCGCGGATGGCCACCATGGCGACGTTCTTGTGCACGCCGGCCAGCGCGGCCTCGGCGGCGCGCTGCACCCGCGGGTCGAGGCTGGTGGCCAGCGGCCGCCCCCGGTGGCCTGGGAACGCCGCCAGCGTCTTGACCTGGGTGCCGTCGGCGGTGACGACGACGACCTTGGTGGTGGGCGTTCCGGCCAGCTGTCGCTCGGCCGCGTACTCCAGCCCGGCCTGGCCGACCTGGCTGGAGGCGTCATAGGGCGGCCCGAGCGCCTTGAGCTGATCGGCGGTGATGGGGCCCACGCTGCCGACGAGATGCGCGGCGAGCTGGGGCGTGATGGCGCTGCGGGCGCTGGCCTGCTCGAACTGGGTCCCGGGGACGGCGTAGACGTTGTGAGGGCCGGGTTGGGCCTTGAGCTGCTCGAAGCGCGCCTGGGAGACCTGGAAGACGGGCTCGAAGAACGTCGGGTGAGCCTTGGCCAGCGCGAGCGCCGCCTTGACCTGGGCGGCGGTGGCGCCGGCGGCGACCAGATCCGCGCCCACCTCCTTGGCGTTCTTGATCCGGCTGCCGACGACGCCGACGTTGACCAGGTGCTGGGCGGCGACGAGCGGCGCGCCCGCGGCCCCGGTGATCGCCGCGCGCGGTGGCCAGTCGCGGCTCGTGGCCAGCCGGTCGGTGCCGTGCAGCGCGGGGTTGATCGTGGCCGGGGTCCAGGCCACCTTCCAGACGCCGTTGCGCTGGACCAGGTGCACGGTGGTGGCCGTCCGCCACGTACCCGCATGGGGCAGCGCGTAGGTCACGGTCACGCGGGCCTGGGCCTTGGAGCCGTTCTGACTCATCCGGCCGGCGCTGAAGGTGGCGGCCTTGACCCCGAGAGCGCTGAAGGCGGCGGCGTTGGCGCTGGTGAACGTCGCGGGCGGGGTGGCCACGAGCTTGCGCATGGCGGCCCAGTCCCCGTGGCTCCACGCGGCCATGTAGCTGTGCAGGGTGTGCTGGGGGGTCGACGAGGAGCCCCCGCACGCGCTCAGCACAACAGCCGCCACCACCGCGGCCACGGTCGCGGTGAGGCGCCGATGCAACAACACGGATCGAGAATACCCGGCGGGCTTGACAGGGCTAATGGCATTAGGTAAATTCCTAATCACATTAGGAATCGACACCACGAACCACCGGAGGACACCATGAAGACCACTCGGATCAACGACCACCTCATCCAGCTCACTCGCTACGGCTTCGTCAACGCCTACCTGGTGCGCGAGGACGACGGCTTCACGCTGGTGGACACGACCATGCCGCGCACCGGCAACGCGCTCATCGCCGCCGCGGCCGCCGCCGGCGCCCCGATCCGCCGCATCGCCTTGACCCACGGGCACGGGGACCACATCGGCTCCGTGGCCGAGCTCAAGGAGAAGCTGGGCGCCGAGATCCACGTGCTCCTGCCCGAGCTCGACGCTCGCATCCTCGCCGGCGAGAAGGTGGTGGAGGGCAAGCTGACCGGCAACTGGCCCAAGGTCAGCTGGACCCCGGACGTCCGCCTCCAGCCGGGCGACAAGGTCGGCAGCCTCGAGGTCGTTCCCAGCCCCGGCCACTCCCCGGGTCACGTCGCCTTCCTGGACACCCGCGACCGCACGCTGATCGCCGGCGACGTGTTCACCACGTACGGGAAGACCGCGGTGTCCAACCACTTCTACTGGCGCTTCCCGCTGGCGGCCATGGCCACGTTCGACAAGGCGCAGGACCTCGCCTCGGCCCGGGCGCTGCGGGCGCTGGACCCGGCGCTGCTGGTCGTCGGCCACGGCCCGGCCGTCCCGGCCCCGGGAGGCGCGATGGATGCTGCCATCGCCCGCGCGGCGCACTGATGCCGCGCGCGGGCCTGGACGCCGAGGCGGTGGTGGCGACCGCCGCCGCTCTGGCCGACGAGGAGGGCCTGGAGCGGCTCACCCTGGCGGGGCTGGCGGCGGCGCTCGGCATCCGCACCCCGTCGCTGTACGCGCACGTCGACGGCCTCGGTGACCTGCGCGCCCGGCTGGGGGCCCGAGGCGCCCGCGACCTGGCCGCGCAGCTCCAGGCCGCCGCCGCCGGGCGCTCGGGGCGCCAAGCCCTGCGCGCCGTGGCCGCCGCCTACCGCGCCTACGCCCACGCCCACCCCGGGACCTATGCCGCCGCGCAGGTCGCCGGCGATCGCAGGGGAGACGATCCCCGCCCGCCCGCGGGGGTGGCGGTGGTGGAGGTGATGTTCGCCGTGCTCGACGGCTACGGCGTGGAGGGCGACCGCGCGGTCCACGCGGTCCGGGCGATCCGCTCCGCCTTGCACGGGTTCGTCTCCCTCGAGCGCGAGGGCGGTTTCGGGATCCCGCTGTCGCTGGACGACAGCTTCGTCACACTGGTGGAGATGATTGACGCCGGCCTTGAGCGGACAGCCTGACCGGGATGGAGGTCACCGTCGCCGATCACCCCGAGGCCGCGCGCTACGAGCTCACCGTCGACGGCGAGCGCGCGGGCTTTGTCACCTACCGGCAGTCGCCCGGAGTGATCGCCTTCCTGCATGCCGAGGTGGACCCCTCCCGAGAGCGCCGCGGACTGGGCTCTCAGCTGGTGCGCGGGGCTCTGGACGACGCCCGCGCGCGTGGTCTGGCCGTGCGCCCGGTGTGCCCGTTCGTGCAGTGGTTCATGGAGACGCACGAGGAGTACCAAGACCTGCGGGCCTGACGCCCGAGTCGGCCGTGGGCAGCTCCAGGTCGGCGACGACGAGCCGCGGCTG
>Ga0070714_100002902_pt1 | contig 12686 bp, 12 predicted proteins | sample LARL83metaG_FD_65450 | JGI IMG/M metagenome (GOLD analysis project Ga0070714, IMG submission 65450) | Corn, switchgrass and miscanthus rhizosphere microbial communities from Kellogg Biological Station, Michigan, USA - LAR L8-3 metaG | ecosystem: Host-associated > Plants > Roots > Rhizosphere ... | reverse complement strand
CTTGACTTCATTCGCCAGATGGGTGGTGGCGATCTGGCAGCGGGTCGCAAGGCACTCGTCGACAACGCCGAACTCGCGGCAGCGATGACGCGGGCGGGCGTCGCCGCGCTGGGCATGAAGCTGTTCACCGCGAGTCCGGGCGCTGCGCTCACGCCAGTCGTTTCGCCTGCAGGACTCGATTCCGGAAAGATCGTCAAGGAATTCCGCGAGTCGTTCTCGGCAGTGGTGGCGAATGGCCAGGGTGACATGAAAGGCAAGTTGTTCCGCATTGCCCACATCGGCTACTACGACTTCCTGGACACGATCGGCATTCTCGCCGCGCTCGAGCACGTGCTGGCGACGGTCACAGATAAGCCGGTGCAGTATGGAACGGCGGTACGCGCTGCGCAGGAGGTGTTCGCGCGCAGCCGCACGCGGGAGTTGGCGGGAGTATCAGGCGGCAAGAACTAGCGCGAGGCGGCGAAAGCCGCCTCTTTCGCTATTGAATGTCGAAGGGCATCGATTGCGAGGTAACGGCGGTCGTACCGCCACCGTATATGCCTCCTTGGGTCGCCTGGTTCGTCACCGTAACCGGTACCGTTGCTTTGGTCGCGATAGCGCTGCCGGGAATCGCTGCCATGAGCTTGCTTGCGGAAACAAACGTCGTGGTCATTTTGGCATTGTTGAAGTTCACGACGGCATTGGTTGCGAAATTCGTTCCATCAACTTCGAGTGAGAACGAACTGCTGCCGGCCAGAACGCTAGGAGGCGTGAATTGCGTGATGGTTGGTGTAGACGCAGGGGTGGGCGGGGTGGAGCTATGGGATCCGTAACCGCACCCGACGCCTGCAGCGCACAGCAGTAGAACAAGCAGTAATTTCATAGGTTTCTCCGTCCGACAGGATTTGTCCAAAGTTTAGGAAAATGGTCGAAACAGGGTGTCCGGAATCTGTCACTTTCTTGTCAAAGGAATTCATATATGAAGATCATCGTTGCTGAGAAAATGTCCTCCTCCGCCATCAACCTGCTGCGCGAGCCCGGGTGGACGGTGGTTACTCCTGACCAAATCAATGGCAATCTTCCCAATGAGTTACAGGATGCGGACGCGTTGCTGGTGCGTTCCGCAGTTCAGGTCAATGCCGCCCTTCTGGCCGGCGCGAACAAACTTCGTGTAATCGGCCGCGCAGGCGTCGGCGTCGACAACATCGAGATGGAGCCCGCCACGCGCAAGGGCATTGCGGTCATGAATACGCCTGGCGGAAACGCCGTTGCGGTTGCGGAGCACACCATTGGCCTCATGATCTCGATGGCCCGTTTCCTTCCCAAAGCCAACCAGGGCATGCATGAGGGCAAGTGGGAGAAGAAGGCGCTTCAAGGTACCGAACTGCGCGGCAAGACTCTCGGTATTGTGGGTCTGGGCAAGATCGGCGTGGAAACTGCCAAGCGCGCGCGCGCCTTTGGAATGGAAATCATTGCGCACGATCCGTTCGTGTCGGCGCAAATGGCTAAGGACAACGACATCAAGCTCGGGTCACTGGATGAGGTATTCGCCGCATCAGACTACCTGAGCCTTCACGTCGGACTGACCCCGCAAACGCACAACATGATCAATGCCGAGTCTTTGAAGAAGATGAAGAAGGGCGTTCGCATTGTGAACTGCGCGCGCGGCGAACTGATCGAGGAAGCCGCCATCGTTGCCGCGTTACAGGATGGGCAGGTTGCGGCAGCCGCTCTCGACGTTTTCCCGAAAGAACCGCTGAAGGAATCGCCCCTCCAAAAACTCGAGAACGTGATTCTGACTCCGCATATCGCTGGCTCGACCAACGAGGCGCAGGAAAATGTTGGCCAGCAGATCGCAATGCAGGTAAAGGAGTACCTGAAACACGGCGTCATTCAGAACTCGGTCAATGTTCCCTCGGTGACGCACGAAGAATACCTGCTGCTGAAACCGTACGTCACGCTAGCGGAACGCCTGGGATCATTCGTGGCCCAAATCAGCGAGAGCGGGCTCGAATCCATTTCTATCAGCTACACCGGGCACATCACCGAATGGAAGACGGAGTTGATCCGTAACGCCGTGGTGAAAGGGATCCTGAGCGTCGCTGGAGAAGAAAAAGTAAATCTTGTGAACGCGGTTAGCCTCGCGGCCGACCGTGGCATTCCAGTTCAAGAAGAAAAGAAGCCGAAAGCATCCACGGGCGGTGCTGGAAGCGTGATTTCCATTACTCTGAAGACGCATAAGGGCAGCCATGTCGTGAAGGGGGCAATGCTGCGCGGAGAAACGCCGCGGATTTTGCACGTGGACGGTATTGACGCGGAAGCCCCGCTCGAGCAAAACCTGATTTACATGCGGAACCAGGACGTTCCCGGTGTAATCGGCAAAGTCGGTACCGTGCTCGGGAAACACGGCATCAACATCGCCAATTTCTCGCTGGGGCGGCGTGCGGAAGAGCCAACTGCTGGAACCCCACGGGAGGCCATTGCGGTTGTGCAGGTGGATGGCTCCGTTCCTGAGGCAGTCGTAAGCGAACTGAAGGGCATCCCCGCGGTGCAGCAGGCGAAGGCCGTACACCTTCCGCAGTAAGAGTCGTCTCGAAAGGGAGAGGATGAAGATAGGACAGATCGTGGCCGTGGCAGTGCTTCTTGCAACTGCTGCCACGGCCGCAAACGCTCAAAGAGGAATTGACCTCGCGATTTCCGGCGCGGGGGTCTTCAGCAAGACCACCGAGTCGGCGAGCGGCGGCGTTACCAATAGCCCCACCACCTCCGTCGCATTCATTGGCAGCGCGCGATATCACTTCGCGAAGCATCACGCGGTCGAGGTCAATCTAGGGCACACGCGAAATTCCCAGATTTTTTCGGTCCCCCCTGACACGTATCGAGTCGTCACCGGCATCGGTGAATTCAGTGCAGCGTACGTGTTTACACCCTGGCAAAGCCAGCGCTTCCAGCCGTTTCTGCTGGCAGGCGGCGGCGGTTTGAGATTCGGTGTCGGAAATACTTACATCGACACTATCCAACAGAACCTGGGGGCACGTTCGGCCACCACTTTGGCGTTCCTTTACGGCGGCGGGACAGATTACCACCTCTGGAAATTGCTGTCCTTGCGCCTGCAATATCGCGGGCTTATTTTTCGCAACCCCGATTTCGGCGCTTCCAACCGGTTTTTTACCGGGACTCGCGGGCACATGGCGGAACCCTCGGTTGGTCTTGTCGTGAAGTTCTGATCAGGGTTCCAGCGCTGCATTACGCAGCTTGCGAGTTTCCGCAAGCAACGCCATTGAGTGCATGAGGTTCTGCAGGGTTACGATTCCCACCAACTGCTGCTCGTCTACAACCGGAAGGATACTTGCGTTGCGGGCGCTGAGTTTGCGAAATGCCGCCGCCAGCGTCTCCGACTTCGGTGCAACGTCAAAAATGCGGCTCATCACAGCCTGCACATAGCCATTGCCCTCGCTGCGAAGTGTTTGCAGAATCTTCTGCTTTGAAACCACACCCACCATGTCGGCGCCGCGGATCACGGGGAAATCGTCCTGCAGGCAGTGCACGGCTTTGTCCAGGGCGTCCTCCAGCGTGTCGGCGGGCGAGAGCGTAGCGAAGTCGGTCAGCATGATGTCTTCCAGGCGCACCGTCTCGAGAACGGAATGGAAGACAGCGGAACGCTCTTCCATGTGTGCGGCATAGAAGAGAAACGCGCCGATCAGGAGAAACCATGTACTCCAAATACCCGCTAAAAAGAACATGGCAGCGAAGCCACGTCCAATGCTCAAGGCATGACGAGTCGCGGCTGCGGGCTCGGCGCTACGCGCGAAGTAGGCCTGCAGCACATGGCCACCGTCGAGCGGGTAAGCAGGCAGAAGGTTGATCGCCGCAAGCCATAAATTGGTCCACACCACCGCGTGGGGAAGATTCAGGGCGCTCAATTGGAGGTCTGGCCAAAGCGGCGCTTGCGGCACAGCAAGCCGCGCCACGATGGCCGCAATCCCGGCTACCGCCAGAGTTGTAATGGGACCAGCGAGAGCGATGCGCGCTTCCCTGTTCCAGTTGGGCGAGACTTCCGGCTGCGCTTCGTCGAAGACCGTCACCCCGCCGACCGGAAACAACACCACCGCCCGCCGAGGCGCTCCAGAAAGTTTCTCGGCAAGAGCGTGGCCAATCTCGTGAATCAGTACGCTTCCGAGAATGATCGCGGCCAGAGCAGCGACGCGTCCGGGAGTCGCATTCGAATGCACCGCGCGCTCGCTAAATGAAATGAAGGGGAAAATCAGGATGAACAGAAAGTGAATGCGGATTTCAACCCCGAATATCCGGCCTGCTGGAATCGACCATGTTCTCATGCGCTACTGTAATCTTATACGACCGCGGAGGGAGTGGGCAGTGGCCAGTGGTCGGTGTGCCAAGGTGTTCCTCTGGGCACCGACCACTGACCACCCAATATGCGAGTGATCGCCGGAAAATTCCGCAGCAGGCCGTTGCGTTCGACTCGCGGCCTGGACGTTCGGCCGACTTCTGACCGGCTGCGCGAAACGCTCTTCAACGTGCTGACGGCAGGCAATCCGCAAGCTCTGGAAGGATCGGTGTGGGTAGACCTCTTTGCGGGAACCGGCGCGGTGGGAATTGAGGCGTTGAGCCGGGGTGCATTGATGGTGTACTTCGTGGAACAGTCCCAACGGGCGGCAGACGTCATTCGAGAGAACCTGAAATCACTGAAGGTCACGGCGGGAATCGAGGTTGTTCGAGAGGAAGTTTCCCAGGCAATTCCGCACCTCGCACGACGAGGCCTGCGAGCGAACTTTCTTTTTCTTGATCCGCCTTACCGGCTGGAAAACGAATATCGGGGCACACTTGAATCTTTGGCACGCTCAGAGCTTGCCAAGGACGGGCTGATCATTGCTGAACATGAGAGGCGCTTCGATCCCGGCGAAAGTTTCGGGAATTTGCAGCGGGAGCGAATTCTGCAGCAAGGCGATGCGGCGCTAAGCTTCTATAGACGCCTGCTGACCCAATCCGCGGGTTGACGATGAGACTGTTTCAACACCCTTGAGATGTCATTCCGAGAAGTGCACCGCAGTGGAACGACGAGGAACCTGCTCCCCTTGCTGAACCGGTGATGTAAGAGAACTGCTGGTTCCTCGTCGCTCCGTTCCTCGGAATGACATCTCTTTTAATGTGGCTCTATGGCAAATTAGTAGGACATGTCTGCGCCCGAACCTCACTCTGGCCTCGCTGCGTTCCGACACCTCGACTTCTCTCTGTATGAGGTCGAACGCGCCCTCATTGTCACTGCGCTGGAAATGCTGTCGGTCGCGGTGGGATGGCAGGTCTACGAAATCACGCGACGGCCTCTCGACCTTGGATTTGTGGGTCTCGCGCAGTTCCTGCCAAATATCTTTTTGTTCTTGCTCGCGGGACATACCGCCGATCGTCTAAGCCGTAAAACGATCCTGGTTTTCTGCAACCTGGGATTCACGGTCTGCGCGGCGCTGCTGATTGTAATTGCTCGGTCGGAGCCACTCGATGTCAAAGCTATCTATGCGGTGCTTGTGCTGCTGGGAGTCGTGCGCGCCTTCAACAGCCCGGCAGGCCGAGCGCTGCTTCCCTTGTTAGTGCCGACTGAGGTTTTTCCCAATGCTGTAGCCTGGAACGCCACTATCTTCCAGGGATCAACGATTCTGGGCCCCGCACTCGGCGGCTTCCTCTATGCCTTGCTGGGCGGACCCTCCGGAGTCTATGCGATCAGCGTTGTTGGGTGCATTCTAGCCACCATTGCGCTTCTGCGCATTCATTTGAAGCCGGCGCCACGACGAGATGAGGAATTGAGCACTAAGACGGTACTCGCAGGCCTGCACTACATCTGGACGCACAAAGTGATTCTGGGCACCATCTCGCTGGACCTCTTCGCTGTCTTGCTGGGTGGGGCTGTTGCTCTGCTGCCGGTTGTCGCTCGTGAGGTGCTGCGAACTGGGCCGTGGGGTCTGGGTCTGCTCCGCGCTTCCCCGGGGGTGGGCGCAGCGGTCATGGCGATTCTTCTGGCTTATCGTCCGCTTCGCAGGAAAGTCGGCAAAGTCATGCTGTTCTGTGTCGGGGGATTCGGCCTGTTCACCGTCGTTTTCGGCCTCTCTCACAGCCTGGCGTTGTCGATGGTTTCCCTTGTTCTCGTGGGCGCGTGCGACATGGTCAGCGTGTTCATTCGCGGCACTCTAGTGCAGATCGCTACCCCGGACTCCGTGCGAGGACGCGTGAATGCGGTCGAAATGATCTTCATCGGCGCTTCGAACGAGTTCGGGGAATTCGAGTCGGGGATTACCGCCCAATGGTTGGGGACGATCCCGGCCGTAATTCTCGGGGGTATCGGGACGCTGGTCATCGTGAGCCTGTGGGCCTGGCTGTTTCCGGAGTTGCGCAAGAGGGAGAGGCTTACCCCGACCGAAATCGTGGAACCGGTGCAGGCATCGCCAACCGTCTGAAAAGCCAATTTCCTTTGCCTTATTGAACTTCGGTGTGATGCCTATAGGGAGGAACCTGCTGCATAATCCGAGTGATCGCCGGAGCCGATCTTCCATGAAACACGCCGCACTTGCCTTCGCACTTTGCCTGACGTTCAACCTCTCAGCACACGCACAAACCAAGACCAACGATTCGGCCGCAATTCAAGCCACAGTCACCAATTACATCGAGGCCTACTACACCGGGGACGCCCCGCGTATGCAGGCCACGCTGCATCCTCATTACTTGAAGCACATGATTCACGCCAACATCGCAATGCGCGAATGGACTGGCCAGCAGATGGTGGAATCCATCCGCTCGAATGGTCCCGCCGATATGCCTGCAGGCGACAAAACGGAGCAGGTCAGCGTAATGGATATCTCGGGCGACATTGCCTCCGCCAAGCTGGTAACTCCGCATTGGGTGGATTACATGACGCTGCAAAAGGTGAAGGGCGAGTGGAAGATTCTGTCAGTAGTGCAGAGGATCGAAGATTAGCGAGTCTGGGCTGCCGAGCCGCGCTCGTCGCGGACGGGCGAGGGCGCCCGTCCCCACACGACTATCTTACTTCGCCCCAATCACTGTTTTTGCCGAATTCATGTTATCGAAGCGGTCATAAGCGCGAACGACAACGACATGCTCCTGCATAACCGCCTCTCCCCAGAGGGGAAGCGTGAAATCGTAGGTTTCTGACTTCGAATCCGACAACCCACCCACCGGCTCCACGAAATGCCAGTCCCCCGCATCCACCGAATATTCGGCGCGCTTAATTGGAGAGAAGCTATCGACGGCCCGAAACTGAACGTGAAGCAGATTCGCCTGGACTGAAGCTTTCAAATCCTGCACCTGGGGCGGCGTGGTGTCCACCTCGAAGCGGTCGCTCTCGCGCTCGGCAGTCAGCGCGTCATGGGGCGAGTGCGACGGCGCGTCAGAACCAACCACCTTCACCGTATAGCCGCCATCCGGCAAAAGGGACGCGTCGAACGAGTAAAACTTTTCCGTGAGATTGCCCTTCAGCAATAGCCAGCGGCTCTGGCCATCACCGCGGTAGTAGACGGAATACACCATCTGGTCGTCGTTGTCGTCGTGCACGGTCCACTTCACGCCGATGGATTGGCGGTCTTTCGAAACAATCGGCTGGGCTTCGAAACGCTGGCCGGGATCAAGGTTCGCAGGCCGTGGCGGCGAGGTGTAGCGAGTGCCGACCGAAACCACGACATCATCGAACTCCGGCGCGACATTCTTCGACAGATAATTCAGGACGACGCTATCGACCTGCGGCGCCGGATTTCCCGGCTGCAGAATTGCCTTCCACTGAATAAAGCGAGCAGGAGGCGCGGGGATCTCCGCCTCCTTCTGCAAGTCAATCTTCTTCCACGTGCTCCAGTTGCGGTCGGGATTGTCGACGTTACCGCTGCGGGCAAACAGTTCGACGTTGCCCTTGCCGCGAAACTCGGCGCGTCCCCATTTTGAAAAAACGTGCGCATCGAAAACATCGCTTTCATAGCTGCCTTCCGCGTCGGGTGCGTCGCTGAGCAGAAACAGCTTGCCAAGATTGCTGGTGGAAACGTACAGACCGCCATTCGGAGCCTTGACAAACGCGGTGACCTGGTTGGCGGCAGCCTTGATTAACTCGGTGTAGTCCTCGCGGCCGGTGATCTGGTAAATCTGTCCACGATTGCCAGTTCCCGCCAGCAAATGCCCGTGAGAATCAAACGCCAGCGAGTAAACGAGGTCGTCACGCGAACCCCACAGCCGTGACGGAGAACCGTCCGGCGAAATGCGATAAATTTCCGATCCTCCGGGAACCGCAGGTCCGGAACTGTTTAACGTGAGCGGTGGCTCGTTGGAAGAGCCCTGGTTCGGATTCCCCGCCGGTCCCCCTGCATTGGGATTTGCATTCGGAACGACAATAGTGACATTTCCGCGATTGTTGTCGCTCGAGCGCTTTTCCCCCGCGGCTGCTGCATAGATATTGCCGCTGTCGTCAATTGCCAGGCTGGTGATCTCGCGCTTGGGTGCGCTGTAAAGCACGAAACCTTCGCCTTTGGGGGTGATGCGGTAAATAAGACCGCTGCCGTCGGATCCAGCGACCAGATCGCCCTGCTTATCGAAGGCGAGCACCCGAATGTGCGGTTCGTCGCTTTTGAAAAACACCGAGTGGTCGCCGTTTGGCGTGACTCGGAAAATCTCGCCGTGGTCTCCGGTGGCAACGTAGAGATTGCCCGCATTGTCGAGAGCCAGAGCCCAGATGTACTTTGTGCCGGGGTCGAAGTAGAGAGAAGACTTCCAGCCGTTTTCGGTTATGGATTCGCTCTTGGCTTTCGGCTCTTGGCTGTTGGCTCTAGGCTCTTGATTCTTAGCATCCGAGGGACGCGGCCCACCACGTACGTCATCGGGATTACTCTTTTCCAGCTTGTAGACCTTGCCGTCGGGATTGGTCGCAGCATAGATCGCGCCGTGCTTGTCGACGACCAACGCCTGCACCTGCAGTTCCTGCGGCTGAAAGATGGCGATGGGCTGGCCTTCGGGCGTCACGCGATATACCTTGGCGGGCGCGCCGGTCGCCAGATAAACGTCGCCGTTGGGAGCCACCGCTGTTGCCCACACTGCGCTCGAAGGCGTGGTGGCGACCAGCTTGAAAGCAGGCGCCAGCTGCAGAAATCCATTGCTGGAGATGGCTACTCCGTGCGCCGTGCCTTTTGAGAAATCTTCGTACTTGTTCTGCTCCCAGGTTCGGGTGCCTTCGGCGAAGACCAAACTGATTAGAACGAGCGTCGCGAAAGCGGCGCAGGACAGGAAAATCACTTTACGCACTGGATTGTAGCCTCTTGAGATGAAGGAGGAACGCTGAAATCAGATTATCACGGGCTTGCGGGTGGCTTACTTACGATGTCGCTTCTGACAGTGGCGCATTACGCCTGCAAAGCGCGCAGACTTAGAGTTTGAGAATCAGGCGTGGGCCGCGGAATTCCGCGCGGATTTCTGCTTGCGGAGCCAGTCGATGAGTTGTTGCCTGGCAAACGCTGGCATGTCGAGGAAACGGAGCCCCCCAGAACCCTGGAAGTCCTGCCACACCAACTCTGCGAGGCAATTGATGCGGTTGGAACTTCCGGGTAACGCGAAGTCGAGATTGAGCGCGTTTGTGACAGGAAGATCTCCGCGCTCGAAGCGAATCGCGGCTCCGAATTCATTGACATCTGCCAATAACACCTGAACCACCGAAAGACGCGCGTGGCGCGCGCTGATCCTAGCCGGCACCATCGCTGCAACTCGCCTGGTACCACGACGGCGCTCGCGGGCCATCAGATTACGTACCGCGCGCAGGCCCTGCCGCACCCGCTCCGATGACAGCGGCTTGTAAAGGACAATCTGGGAGCCGGTCTTGAAGATTGCCGGCATGGCAATCTTGTGCTCTGCCAGAACGATCCGCACCGATTTGCTGCACGTCGTATACCCATGAATCTCCAGGAGTGCCGCTTGCGCTTCCTCGAAGTCGTCGTCCACGACAATGGCGTCGTAGGGTGTTTCGAGAGCTCGCATCAGAAAGTTGTCGTATTCGGAACAGTGCTCCAGGTCGACTTCCAGGTCCTTGAAGCCGCGCGCGATCATGCGTGCCGTGCTTTCATCGCGGCTCAGGAGCAAACTGCGGAGCATATGAATCCGATGCTAGGTGTAGGGTGATGAAGCGGCAAGTTACTGAAGTGACCGCGCCGACGCTGGTGGGTACTAAAATTCTGAAATCCGCAAAGTTGGGGTTAATTCCCGCGCCTTGAATATCGCCATCGAATCGCCACATTCAGGCTTGCTCCCACAGAAGCGAAGGAGTATGGTGTGGGCGCTGAAAGATTGCTGCAATTCCCCGAGGCAGCCAATCGGCGCCGAGGACACGTGCTGGTCCGGCTTTCGATGTTCTCGGATGCAACGGAGAGTGACTTATGGCTTTCTGCGCGAATTGTGGAGCCTCCGTACCAGACGGAGCCGGATTCTGTTCAGGTTGCGGCAAAGCAGTGGCTGCCGCGGGCGGTACGGTTGGTGGGTCTGGACAAGCTGCGGCTCCAGCATCCGCTGCTGCTGCGGGCATGACCTCCAATGTTGCAGGAGCCCTGGCCTACATCCTCGGGTTCATCACCGGCATCATTTTTCTTTTACTGGAGCAGTACAAGAACGACCGCTTCGTGCGATTTCACGCCATGCAGTCGATCTTCTACAGCGTGGCGTGCATTGCATTCAGCATTGCGTGGAGGATTGTCTTTGGCATTTTATCCCTAGAGCTGCTTCTGTTCCCCCTCCGCGCCCTCATCTCGCTGGCGATGTTCGGCTATTGGCTCTACCTGATGTACCAGGCCTATAGCAACCGCGAGTATCGGATCCCATTTTTAGGCGATCTGGCGGCGAAACAGGTGGGAACATAGTCCCGGACAAAAGAAAAATCGATCGGGTGGAGGGTCAGCCACTCCCCACGAAAGTGTGGTATGCAACGTATACAAGTTCTGATATATCAACACAGGGAGTTGGCTTCGACCTCGTTTAACCCTTCTGTTTGCGAGGCCTGAGGCGGTCCCTAGCACCCATTGAATCACCATCAGAGGGCGGATTCGGTGGGTGCGCTTTTTTTGCCTGCCAAAATCGGTTTCCTCCTGTCGCTACGAGAGCGAACGCTTCTCGCCCGTGGACCGACGCCGTACTGGGTATGAGGCGATACAGCTGCTGACCAAACGAGCTCAGTCAAGCGCCGATAAAAGCCGTTTCGCCACTGTGTTATTGAATCCCGCGCCAAAAACAAATATTTGCGTTTTCCACAACTAAATCGCTTTAGGTGGCTGCTTAGTTCTTGACAATCCACACCTCTTCATCCTAAAAAGTTCGACACTCGAATAAAAGAACGTGCGCGAGGGGGTGAACGAGCAGATCACAACTTCAATAGGAGTTGAACAATGAAAACGCAGCATACCGCCCTGTGCATCTCCGCAAGCTTCGTGGTTGCGGTGATGTTTGCCCTCTCAACCAGCGCGCAAGCGCAAACCGCTTTTATCAACGTCGGCGCCAACCAGCAGGCCATTGATGGTTTTGGATTTTCGACTGCCTGGTGTCCAGCCTTGAGCAGCGCCCAGGGAAACCTTCTGTTTGGAACCGGCAGCGGACAACTTGGGTTTTCCCTGCTGCGGGTGCGTCTAGACCCGAACGAAAGTTGGGGTAATGAACCCTCCAACGCGTCGACGGCACATTCCCATGGCGCCAAAGTGCTGGGCACGCCCTGGACGCCGCCAGCCTCGGAGAAAAATAACAACAGCCTGATTTGCGGGGACCTCCTGCCCAGCCAATACGGAAACTACGCAGGTCATTTGAGCCGGGCAGTGGGCGCGATCGGTCTGGATTATGTTTCCTTTCAGAACGAGCCTGATTTTTGCCCGAATCCCGGATACGAATCCTGTAACCCCACGCCGACGGAGATTCTGAATTGGGTCACGAACAATGCGCCCTCCGTCGGCAAGCCGATCGTCGCGTCCGAATCTTTCCATTTCGATGATTCCTACACCGATCCCATTCTGAACAACAGCACCGCAGCCAGCCACGTGACCTATATCGCGGGCCATTTTTATGGCGGTGGTAACTTCGTCCACCAGAACGCGTTGAATCATGGCAAACATGTGTGGCAAACCGAGCATTTCATCAATGGGACGGACATCGGTACTGCCATGAACGTGGCCAAAGAAGTGAGCGATGCCATGAATAATCAGTTCAGCGCCTATTTCTGGTGGTGGATCATGCCCAATGATCCCGCCTCTTTTATCAATGGCACGACAGTGGACCTTCGCGGCTATATGCTGGGACAATTCGCGCACTGGGTGCGGCCCGGGAAGGTGCGTTGCAGTTCCACTTACAATCCCCAATCCAACATCTATGTGACGGCTTATCACAACAACGGGATCGTGATCGTCGCACTGAACATGGGGGGTTCCACGGTCAACCAAACATTCACGATCCAGAACGCGTCGGGCGTGACTTCTTTCACGCCGATCCAAACCAGTTCAAGCCGGCGGCTGACCCAATTGAGCGCGGTCTCAGTCACCAACAATACCTTCACCTATTCGCTGCCCCCGCAGAGCGTCACTACGTTTGCGCAGTTTCCGTAAGCCGGTAAATAGCGGGTAAGAGACGAGAACTTCAGGAGGTGGCACCCTTTGGGGAACCACCTCCAACTTTTTGCTAGAAGTAAT
>Ga0070714_100002901_pt1 | contig 12692 bp, 10 predicted proteins | sample LARL83metaG_FD_65450 | JGI IMG/M metagenome (GOLD analysis project Ga0070714, IMG submission 65450) | Corn, switchgrass and miscanthus rhizosphere microbial communities from Kellogg Biological Station, Michigan, USA - LAR L8-3 metaG | ecosystem: Host-associated > Plants > Roots > Rhizosphere ... | reverse complement strand
GGTCGTGAGAGTCGTATGACCGAAATGCGACGCGGCGATCGCGAGCAGTGCCGTGTTGGTCGCCGCGATCTGGGTCGACGCGGTATTGGCGGCGGAGCCTTCGATCGCCGTCGTTACGGCAAAGAGCAGCGCCGCGGCCGTGGCCAGTGGTGCGAACCACCCTCGGCGCGGAAACGGCCGCGCGGGAACTTCCGAAGCGCTCGGCGTCGTGGAGGCGGCCGGCGTCCCCGCGGGAACCGCGGGCAGCGCTGACGAGAGCGACGCGGCGACCGATTCGGCGGCGACGACGCGCTCGCGGCACTCGGTGCATTGCGCGAGGTGCGCTTCGATCTCGTCGACGCGATCGGTACCGGCCAAGCCGAGCGCGTAGAGCTCGGCGTCATCGCCCAAGTGCTGCATCATGATCCTTCAGAGAGTGCGGCGTGAAGCCGCCGCAAGGCTTGTGAGAGACGGCTCTTGACCGTTCCGAGCGGGAGATTGCCTTCGGTTGCGATCTCCGCCAGGGTGCGGTGGCCGTAGTACGCGCGCATCACGACGTCGCGTTGCTGTTCCGGCAGCGTTGCCAGCGCAACCCGGATGCGTTGAGCTTCGACCGGATCGATCGCGGCGGTTTCGTCGCGGGCGACCCCGTCGTCACCTCGGGCGGCGCGCTCCTCGCGCGCGCGGCGGCGTTGCGTGCCGCGCATCGAGTCGATCGCTTCGCGCCGCACGCACGCGATCAGGAACGGTAGCAGCGGACCGCGCTCGGGCCGATACGACCCGGCGCTCCAAACGCGAATCAGTGCGCCGTGGACTATATCCTGGGCGAGATCCCGATCGCGCACGACGTCGAACGCGACCGCACGGAGACGCGGCGCGTGCGCCCGATAGGCGAGCTCGAAGGCGCTGCCGTCGAAGGCCACCCATCCGCCTTCGACGCCGATCAGCCTTGCGCCAGCGTCCGGTCGTGCCACGCGGAGCCCGGATCCAGTTCGACGGTGCGATAGCCCAGCACGCCGAGCAGCGACTCGGGCGCGACTTTGAGCGGCCCGGGCTTGGCGCCCGGCGTCCCCGGAACCGCCTGCGGCCACGCCGTGGCGCGCGCCGTCGCGAAGCGGATCGCGCCGTCCTGATGCTCGAGAATCTGGTGGATGTGGCCGTTCAGGACGGTTACGGCGGCGAAGCGGCGCAGCAACGCGATCGCTTTGGTGCCGTCGGTCGTCGTCCAACCCCATTCGGGCGCCGCCGCGAACAACGGAACGTGACCGAACACGACGATCGGCGTGTCGGCTTTGCGCGAACCCAGGTCGTTTGCGAGCCACGCGATCTGCTCGTCGCCGAGCATCCCCATCGTTTCGCCTTCGCCGACGTTGATCAGCGCGACGAAATGCGCGCCGCCCTGATCCCACGACGACCAACCGCGGCCCTTCGCGTCCGGGCGCGCGAATGATGCCGCGAACCGCTTCGGCCCGTCGGCGCCGATCACGTCGTGCTCGCCGGGCAGCGTGATGAGCGGTGCGCGCAGCTTGCTGAGAATCGCCCGCGCGTCGTCGAATTCCTCGGCTTTGCTCAGATGGGTCACGTCGCCGGTGTGGATCACGAATGCCGGCTGGTTCTGCAGCCCGTTGACGGCGACGACGGTCTTTTCCAGCGTCGCGCGGACGTCGCCGTTCGCCGGCCCGCTATACCCGATGTGGCTGTCGCTGATCTGCGCGAAGGTGAATCCCGACGTCGCCCCTTCGGCTGCTCGCGCGAGGCCGCTCGGACCGAGCGCGTAGACGATCCCGGCACCCGTCCAGGCGACATGGTGGACGAAATCGCGGCGTTTCATTGCGCCGCTCGCACGACGATCGTGCCGTGCATCATCGGATGAACCGTGCAATGGTACGTCACTTTTCCGACCTTGGTGAACGCATGCGTCCAGCGCTGAGTTTGGTTCAACCCCTCCGAGTCCCACGACTCGTCGTCGGCGGTGGCGGTGTGCGCGTCGTCGTCGTCGTTGACGAACGTCACCTTGGTTCCGGCCCGGACGGTGATCGTCGCTGGGACGAAGGCGTCGTCACGGATGTGGACGATCGCCTCGGGCGGCGCCGGCGAAGCCGACGCGGACGCCGGGATAGCGGCCGCGGCCAGCGCGGCGACGAGCAGGGTTCTCATGTCCCCGGTACGCCGCCGCCGGACCCGGCGGTTCGGTCGTCGCTCGCGCGGCTACGGGAGGGCAGTCGTCTTGGGAGCCCTCCCGATGGCTGGTTATCCCCAGGACTTTGCAATCTGCAATTCTATGGTGGATTTTCGGCGCTCGAGCTTAGCTCGGCTGCGTCGAGGCCATAATAAGTCTCTATGACTGATAGCGGCGTACGATTGGAATACTCGGCGTTCCGTTCTACAACAGCAATGTCATGCCGCGTAATCAACTCCTGGGAGAGCGCATCGAGCCAGTCGAGCGCGGCGTCGACGTCGGCGCCGGATTGAAGGATGGCGAACAGTCGTACTTCTGAATCGGACTCGTAGTAGACGAGGACATCGCGAATCTTACCGACCAGCTTAGCTGGAAGCGTGCTGAAGATCGTCTCGTGAAGTAACGTCGCGATGCGGGCAAATTGTTCAGGAATGGCGGGGCGATCATAACGAAGACCAAGCCATGTCTTGAGTTCTCGACGCCGTTCGACGCTTAGCCCGGGCAGTCTCCGATTTTTAAGTGCCTGAAGTGCCGGTGCAGTAACATTTAGCCGCGGGCTATCGGAATCCAATACGTAGGCGTCGTCTACGCGCGCGAATCGACCTCGAATACCGTCGACCTTATTGCCGCGCGCAGGAAAGAGCGGGCGGAGTTCGAGCGCACGCCTTTCGTCCAATATGCCGGTCTTCGCCAGGTCGCAATCCTGCGCGCAAAGCATCCAACGTTCAAACTCATGGTCCCTCAAATTGACAGTACCGGCGTCACTCGAATGTAAGACACGCGCGGTTAAGGCCGCTTCAATCAGCGAGCCCTGTCTCCAGCCTTCCGAGTGAAGGTTGGGCAATGGCACTTAGTCGACGCCATCTTCGGGGCGACCGCTAGCGACCGCGCGCGAGGGGTCGTCATACCATCGCAGCGGTACGTTCGTTACATTCGCAACCGTCGGTCGTCTCGAAACTGCATCCATGATCGCGGAAAACGCCTTTTGAAAATGGCCGCTTCTAAGATGATCATTTGCGCTCCGCGTATCTCGTTCTCGTGGCGCACGAAGGGCTCGCTGAAGGGCGGTTCTGTTATTGCGTGTCACTTTGCGCGCAGCAGTCAAGAAGCGATGGAGCTTACTGATTTCACCGCCGATGTCGTGGTTCGCGGAAGCCTCACCGCGTGCAATTCGCTGAAGATAAGTATGTGAAGGCCCGAGAATTTGAGACAGCTCTCGCCAGGACCAAAGCTTGCTGTCGTGGATGACCTTCATCATAGGCCCGTACTCAGCGGTCAGCTCCGCAGGGAGCTGATCGTCATGTTCAACTGCAATCGTTGCCTCGGATTGTGCCCCCGTCATGGCATCCGTCGCTGCATTGGCATTGACGAAAATCGACCAATATGACGGGGTTAGCAGCGGGGTGCTTCGGAATCCAAGGTTTGCATCGTCGAATATTGCATTTGCGTCGATCGTTACCATGGCGCTTGCAATAGGCCGATGCGGTCCCAACGACGAGTACGAAGGCCACTTTTCGATATACACGTGATTGCGATTCGTTAAGTTAACCGCCTCAGCACCAGTGATTTGCCCGTGCCAGAACAACGTACCACTTGATGCAGTGGTCGAGCGGCTGTCAAGCAGCCAATTCCAATATTCGTCAAAGCAAAACGTCGTTGACGTCGATGCCACGACCGGGATATACGGGTGCAGGGGCAGACGCGGCACAACCTTGACAGACTCCGCAAAAGCGCTGGCACGCACGCCCCTACTCCTTCGCCGCTAGGGCAAAGTGCGAGGCACCGTCATCGCTTAACGTGTGCTCGAACAACGCCGCGACCTCGTGATTTATCGTGCGAAATAGCTCCAAAAGCGCAACTACGTCAAAAATGGCGGGGCGCTGGGAGCCTAAGTCGATATCGGCGATGAAAGAGGGGTGTGTTCCCGCTGCTGAGACCGTCACGTCAGATCCGACACCAGTAGGTACGTATCCGTATCGCACTACGCCTGTAGTTATGGGCGAGTCGAGATTGTCGCGGTTGATCTGGGTGATGAGGACCCACGTTCGGTGACTATCTGCCCCGAGAATTTCTCCGCCGGCCCATCCCGTGAACTCGGGCTTAAACCAAGTCCGAAAGTCTCCGATCGACGCTGGTGCTGCGTTTATGTAGCGCACGCCAACGCGCAAATATTCGGTCACTTTCCCGACCTGCCTAACGGCGCTTAGAGCGGTTTCAAGCACATTCGCAAAGGCAGCCCTGTCACTGTAGCGATGATCAATCGTAAGTACAATGTTCTCAGTCGTTACAGAAAGTCTGTAGCCGTCGGCGTGGCGGAATTGAAAACCCTGCGTCGCGTGCCCCGGATTGCCGAACGAAATGCGGAGCGCGGCGTCCTGCTCCGCGGGTTCCATCTGGAATAGACCCCCAAGCAAATCCTGAAGTTCAGCGGCCCCCTCCGGGGTGGCGAGGCGCATCGCCGGCGGAAAGACGATCTGAACCACTGCCCGCACAATGGGCGGGTTTCCCATAATAAAGGACCGGTGTTCGCGCGCGGGGAGGTTGAACATAACTACCCCTTAAGACCTGAGCGTTTCCAATTTAGTTCCAGTTTGTTTCCACAAAGTTTCCATTCGACCTTGCCGAGTCCCTCTGCTAGCTAACTTAAGCTGGAGCCAAAGGTTAGCCAGAACCGGTGATCGGCCGCCCGCGCCGCTACGGGAGGGCGGGCGGTGGGGTGCGCAGCGGCCGCGCGACGCCGAAAGTCGAGGCCGGCAACGACGTCGGGAAGCGCCAGTCGATGAACGAGAGCCGCTCGTGTGCCACGCCGTCGCGTCCGCTCGCCGAGGCGCTCGCCCCGCGCGCGACCCACCACGACGCCGTCTTCACGAAGTACACGTTTCCGCGACCGCCGTGCTGCTGGGTCGCGAACGACACGGCTGAGGGCAAGAACGTGATTCCGTCGATCGTCACGTCGGTGAACGCGAAGGCGCCCCCGGCTGCGCGCGGAGTCACCCGGAACACGTAGTCGACGTGCTTGCCGTCCTTGTGCGGACCGGCGAAGGAGAACGTGTACGCGGCGGGATTGGGCGCGAGCGAATGCACGCCGTAGCGGAACGGGCGATTGCGGAAGATGCGGACGACCGGCGTGCGCGAACGCGTTCCGTTCACGGCGATCGTTTCGTCGCGCTCGTCGTTGCCGCTGCGAAAGACGCGGTGCGTCTGCTCGAGGGTCCGCGTCCCGCTCTGATCGAGTGTGTAGACCACGACGAAGACACGCGGCTCTTTGAGTGCCGCCAGCGCGGCCTGATATTTCGCTACGATCGCATCGGGTGCGAGCGCGATCGCCGCCGCGGCGACGAGTGCGATCACGTGCCGCGCAGCCGGTCGCGCATCGCGGCGAGCGCCGCCTCGGCGCCGGACGGATCTTTGCCGCCGCCCTGCGCTTGAGCCGGCGCGCCGCCGCCCTTGCCGCCGACCAGCGGTGCGGCGGCCTTGACGAGGTTTCCCGCATGCACGCCCGCGCGCACGGCGTCGTCGCTCGCGCTCACGAACAGCGCTGCGGTCTCGCCGTCGACGCCGACCAGCGCAACGACCCCGGAGGTGAGCCGCGAGCGAATCGCGTTACCGAGCGTGCGGAGCGCTTCGGCGTCGGCCTCGCGCACGACGGACGCGACGACCCGTACGCCGCCGATCGTCTCGGCCCGTTCGACGTACGTCGCGGCGTCGGCCGACGCGAGCCGCGACTTGATCGTCGCCATCGCTTTCTGCAGATCGCGCACGTCGGTCTGGAGCCGCTCGACCCGCTCGACCAATTCGTCCGGCGCAGTCGAGAGCGCTTCGCTGAGCGTCGCCAGCGTGTCTTGTTGACGCTCGACGTACGATTCGGCGGCCTTCGAGACGATCGCTTCGATCCGCCGCACCCCGCTGCCGATCGAGCTCTCGCTGAGCAGCACGAACAGCCCGAGCTCGCCGGTCGTGTGCGCGTGCGTACCGCCGCAGAACTCGACCGACGGTCCGAACTGCACGACGCGCACGACGTCACCGTATTTTTCGCCCGCCATCGTGATCGCGCCGGTCGCCTTGGCTTCATCGATCGGGAGCTCGTTCATGTCTTGATGGTGGTCGGCGCGGATCAACTCGTTCACGCGCTGCGTCACGGCGCGCTTCTGCTGCGCCGAAAGCGCGCCGCCGGGATTGCGGAAATCAAATCGCATCCGGTCGACGCCGACCCACGAGCCGGCCTGCACGACATCCTCACCGAGCACGTCTTTGAGCGCACGCTGCAGCAAATGGGCCGACGTGTGATGACGGCGGATCTCCTCGCGCCACTCCGGATAGACGCGCGTCTGAACGCGATCCCCAGGCGCGAACGAGCCCGACACGACCCGCCCGTGGTGCGCGATCGCGTCGCCGACGTACTGCGTGTCGCTGACTTCGAACGTGCTCCCGTCGAGTACGATCCGGCCTCGATCGCCGATCTGGCCGCCTTTCTCGGCGTAGAAGGCGGTGCGGTCGAGCAGGATTTGCGCTTCGTCGCCGGCGCCGGCGGCATCGACCGGCTTCCCGTCGCGCAGGATCGCCAGCACCGTACCCTCCGACTCGAGGCCGCCGTAGCCCGAGAAGGCCGACGAGAGCGCGGGGACGTCGGTGACGCTGACGACGGCGCGCTTGCGAGCCGCATCACCGCGTGCGCGCTCGCGTTGCGCGCCCATGTGGCGTTCGAACTCGAGGGCGTCGACCGCAACGCCGCGTTCGCTCGCGATCTCGCGCGTCAACTCGAACGGAAAGCCGTAGGTGTCGTGCAGGACGAACGCGTCTTCGCCCGAGATCTGCTTCGTCGCGCCGGCGAGTGCGTCGTCGATCAGCCGGTCGAGCAGCTCGCTGCCGCGGTCGAGCGTGCGCAGGAAGCCGGCTTCCTCGGTCCGCAGCGTCGCCTGCACGTCGGCGAGCCGCGCGCGCAGCTCGGGATAACCGCTTTCGAGCGAGGTCACCACCGCCGCCGCGAGCGCGGCCATGAATTCGCGCGGATAGCCGAGCAGCCGTCCGTTGCGGATCGCGCGCCGGATCAGGAAGCGCAACACGAACCCGCGCTCGGTGTTCGAGGGGTAGACCCCGTCGGCGATCAGGAACGTCGCAGCGCGCGCATGGTCGGCGATGATGTTGCGCCGCACGCGCTGCTCTGCGGGCGCGAGCGAGGTTTGCCCGACCGGCGGCTGCGCCGCGATCAGGTCGGTGAACAGATCGGTCTCGTACATCGAGAGCTTGCCGTTCGCGACCGCCAGCATCCGCTCGAAGCCCGCGCCGGTGTCGATCGCTTTGCGCGGCAGTTCCGTTAGCTTGCCGTCGGCGCCGCGGTTGAACTGCTGGAACACCACGTTCCAGATCTCGACGTAACGGTCGCCCTTGTTCGGCCCGTCGTCGTGCGGTCCGGCCGCGTTCGCCGCACCTGTATCGTAGAAGATCTCGCTGCACGGACCGCACGGCCCGGTCGGGCCCATCGTCCAAAAATTGTCTTCATCCCAGCGCGTGATGCGGGCCGGGTCGAGCCCGATCTCGTTCTCCCACAGCCGCTGCGCTTCGTCGTCCGAGGTGTGCACCGTGACGTACAGCTTGGCGGGGTCCACCTTCATGACGGTCGTGAGGAATTCCCAAGCGTAGCGGATCGCCTCGGACTTGCCGTAGTCGCCGAACGAGAAGTTACCGAGCATCTCGAGGAACGTCCCGTGACGCCCCGTCCGTCCGACGTTCTCGATGTCGGATTTCGCACCCGCGACCCGGAGGCAGCGCTGCACCGTCACGGCGCGCGGCGCGGGCGCCGGTTGTTCGCCTAAAAAGACCGGGACGAACTGTTCCATCCCGGCGATGGTGAACAGCGTCGTGCTCATCTCGTCCGGGATGAGCGATGCGGATGGGAGATGCGCGTGCCCGTTCCGCACGAAAAAGTCGACGAACGCTTGACGGAGCTGTTGGGAAGTCATGGCCGACCCTGCTCGTTCGCGCCCGAGGGCGCGGCGCCCCGCGCTCGCCGCGCAATGGTGGAGCGTTTGCGCCGTGGGAGGGACCAGCCTTACTGCCGAAGCTGCGGCGCCCGCGAAAACGTGGCGGCCGCGCCGCCGGGAGCGTGACAGCGGTGAACGAGAAACTGGCCGAAATCACCGTACCCGGGAGCCGGGGACGCCGGCCGTGACGACTGCCCGCGCCGGTGCCGCGACGCACGACGTCTTCGTCAGCTACGCGCACGCGGATGCGGCGCGCGCCGGAGCGATTTGCGACGCGCTCGAGCGTGACGGGCTGCGCTGCTGGATGGCGCCGCGCGACGTTCCGGCCGGCCTGGCGTACGCGCAAGCGCTGGTCGACGCAATCACGGCCAGCCGGCTCGTCGTCGCCGTTTTCTCACGCAGCGCGAACGCCTCCGAAGCCGTGCTCAACGAGCTGGAGATCGCTTTCAACCGCGGCGTTCCGATCCTGCCCGTGCGACTCGCCGACGTCGAACCGAGCGGCGCGGCGGAGTTCTACCTCCGGCGCCGGCAATGGTTCGACGCCGGCGGCGCGTTCGAGCTGCGCTTGGACGCGCTCGCGCCTGCGGTGCGGACCGCGATCGCGACGGCGCATCCGGCTCCGCGCCCGAAGAAACGCGCCCGTGCGACCGACGCGACTGTAGAGCGACGCGGGCTGCTGGTCGGCCGTGAACTCGAGCTGCAGCGGATCGCCGGCGCGTTGACGGCGGCCTCACGCGGTCACGGGTCGGTCATCGTGCTGCGCGGCGAACCCGGGATCGGTAAGACGCGCCTGCTGCAAGCGACGTCGGACGAAGCGTTGTCGGCCGGCTTCGTCCCCGTCTCGACCGTCAACTTCGAGTACGCGCGCACGCCGCTGGGGCCGTGGATCGACATCTTGCGCGCGGTGGAGTCGGCCGTCTCCGGTGTCGCGCCGTCCGACCCGAACGACCGGGCCGCCTATTATCGTCTGCTGGGCATCACGGGCGACGGTGCCGGCCGACCTGCGACCGACCGGCGCCGGCTGTTCGTCATCATCGCCGAAGCACTCGAACGCGCGTCGCAACGGTCGCCGCTGCTGCTCGCGATCGACGACGTGCATTGGGCCGACCCGGAGACGATCGAGCTGCTCGACTTCCTCGTACCGCGACTCGATGCGGCGCGAGTCGTCGTCCTGGTCGCGTGCCGCTCGCAACGCTCGGACGACGCCTCGATCGCGATCCTCAAGCTGCAGCGCTATCCGAACGTTGCGGTCATCGAGCTCGGCGGCTTGTCCGATCTCGCGGTGCGCCAACTCATCACGGTGATGGCGCCGTCCGACGGATTTCTCGAGCGCGCCGCGATCGATGCGCTGTGCCGTCGCAGCGACGGTAATCCGCTCTTCGCGAGCGAGTTGGTTCGCGGCGCCGCGGCGGCGGACGCGTCGTTGTTGCCGGCGTCGGTGCAACTCTCCGTCATCGCGCGGCTTGGTGCGCTCAGCGCCCCCGATGCGCGGATCCTCGAAACGGCCGCGGTGATCGGCCGCGTTTTCACGATCGACGATCTGACCGCGATCGCGAACGCCGATCGCGGCGCGGTCGTGGCGGCGCTTCGCGCGGCGCGCGACGCCGGGTTCGTGGCCGAGACGAACGACGGAACGACCTTCGCGTTCTGCCACGAACTGTTTCGCGCCGGAATCTACGAGCAGTCGCTGGCCGCCGAACGGGCCGCAATCCATCGCGCATTCGCCGAGCTGTTGACGACGCGCGCGTGGACGCCGGCGGCGCTCCTCGCGCACCATTGGCAGCGCGCCGGCGAGCGCGAGCGCGCCTGCGCGTACGCGCTCCGCGCGGGCGACGAGGCGCTCAGCCTCAACGCTCCGGCCTCGGCGCGCGACGCGTATAGCGACGCGCTCGCGAGCGGGGTGCTGACCGGCCGCGACGCGGCGATCGTACAGGAAAAGGCGGCGGGCGCCGCCGACGCGCTCGGCGATGCCGCGGCGGCGGCGGAGCTCTTCGCGCAAGCCCTCGCGTTCTACGAGGGCTGCGGCGAAGCGGACGAGGTCGCCCGGCTGTCGCTGCGCTTCGCTGCAAATGCCTATCGCGCCGGCCGCACCGACGATTTCGTACGGGCCTGCGAACGTGTCCTGGAAAGCCGGTCCTCGCCGAAGCTGCTCTACGGCGCGCACGCGGGGCTCGCATCGTTCTTCGCCGTCGGCGGCGACGCCGTCGAGGGTCGCCGCCACATCGCCGCCGCAGACCGGCTCGGGGTTGAAGGCGAAGTCCGCGATGCGCTCTCCGTCGAGTGGGCGCGCGCAACCGTCGCGGACGCGCAGAGCGACGGTTGGCTGCAAGCGGCGGAGCGCGCCGTCTCTCTTGCGGAACGACGTGGAACACCAGCGCTGTACGCGCTGAACTTGATGAACTTCGCGATGCTCTCACGTAGCCACGGTCACGATCAAGCTCTCACCGAGCCGGTACTGCGGCACGCGATCGAACTCGCGGACGCTTACGGGTCGACGTATACGGCCGCCTACGCGCGCTGCGAGCTGGTCCGCTCGCTGCACTTCCATGGCAGGCTCCAGGACGCGTATGACGTGCTGCTGCACGCGATCTCGCTACACGTCGAGGCGCTGATCGTCCGCATGTTCGTCGCCCAAGTCGGGCTGAACGTGTTAGCCGATCTGGGTGTGCTCGATCGGTTCCCCGCACTGCGCGATCCCGGACTACTCGAGGCTGCGTTCGCGGCGGGCGAAGCCGGTCGCTCCGGTCCGCTTGCCGCGGCGCACGTGCACGCCGCCGTCATGGGCGCCGGCCCGGCCGCGGCAGCACCGATCATCAAGCGCGCACTCGGTGTGATGGAGAGCTTCAACGAGGTCGGCGAAGCGCTGCTGACGTTCGCACGCTACGGTGGCGACGACGACGTTGCCGCAGTCGCGGCGTTGCTGCCGGCGGTCACGCCGCCCGGGCCGGCGACGCTGCAACGTTTGTGTATTGAAACGATCGTGGCGGCGCGAACGGCGAGTCCGGCCGTGGCGGAACGTGGGGCCGCCGCGCTGAACGCGGCCCGCACTTTGCAAGCGCCGTTGTTCGAAGCACTCGTTCTCGAGACGCTCGGACGAACCCGGGAGGCGGCCGACATCTATCGGCGCGCCGGCGCGCGCGGGCATCTCGTCCGCCTTTCCGCAACCGGCGCATCGCACCGGCCGCGCCGCCGGCGCCAGTCGTCCGCGGTGTGACCGCTCCGACCGCCGGCTACACGGCAATTCGCGTCAGGGAACGGGTGCGCTACACGACGGCGTCATGTCGGGGTCGGCCTTCGGTCCGGGGATGCAGGTTACGAGCGCATATTGGGTTCCCGCCGCCGTGATTTTTTCGTACAGCGTTTGCAGACGTTGCGGTGAGTAATTGTCCGTCGGATCTTCCGGCAGCGACATCACTTCGACCCACGTGCCGTTGGTGGACTTCAAGGGCCACGACCCGGGTACGATCCGGCCGCCTGCCCGATTTGCGCTCATGTTGCTGATGAGGTTGAACGGATTGGAGGGCCGTACCGTCGGCTTCGGGCTGGGTGATCCGCCCGGTACGGGCGGCGCCGTTCCGGTACTCCCGGGTGTCGGCGTCAAGCTCGGCGACTCAATTTCTCGTGGAAACTCCACGGTGCCCAGGCAATCCGGTGGATTGCTGCAGGTCGCCAGGTGAAACGGGAGGCTCTTGCGCGGCTCGGGCGTTCCGGTTTGGCCGCCCGGAACCGCCGGAGGCTGCGATGGTCGTGATCCGAGGCCGACGATGTAGCCGATCAACAAGCCCGCAATGAGCAACGTCCAAGGAAGCACTCGCTGCATGTGCGCCCTCCGTCTTCTAGGGAAACCGGGCTTCCCAAGCAACCGGATGACATCCTTCGCGCGGCGCGGCGCTACTTCTCTTGCAGGAAGTTCTTGAGTTTTTCGAGCGCTTTTTGCTGCAGCCGCGAAACGTGCATCTGCGAGACGTTGAGCCGCTTCGCGATTTCCGTCTGCGAGACGCTTTCGTAGAAACGCAAGTAGAGAATGACGCGCTCGCGTCCGGTCAGCACTTGGAAGGCGCGTTCGAGGTTCGCGCGATCTTCGAGCAGCTCGAGACCCGCGTCGTTCTGGCCGACGTAGTCCGCCAGCGTCTGCGATTTCTTGTCGCCTTCACCGTTGAGCTCGGTGTCGAGCGAGAGCAGATTGTACGCCTGGCCGAGTTCTTGCGCTTCGAGGATGTCTTCTTCCGACGCGCCGAGGTGCGAGGCCAGCTCCGCCACGGTCGGTGAGTGACCGAGCTTGACCGTCAGCTTCTCGATCGCACGGTTGACGCTGAGGTTGAGCTCTTGCAGCCGGCGCGGCACTTTGACCGCCCAGCCCTTGTCGCGGAAATAGCGTTTGATCTCGCCGACGATCGTCGGCGTCGCATAGGTCGTGAACTCGACCCCGCGTTCGAGATCGAACCGGTCGATCGCCTTGAGCAACCCCACCGTTCCGACTTGAATCAGATCGTCGAGCGCTTCACCGCGGTTGGCGAACTTGACGGCGAGATACCGAACCAGGTTGAGGTGCG
>Ga0070714_100002900_pt1 | contig 12692 bp, 10 predicted proteins | sample LARL83metaG_FD_65450 | JGI IMG/M metagenome (GOLD analysis project Ga0070714, IMG submission 65450) | Corn, switchgrass and miscanthus rhizosphere microbial communities from Kellogg Biological Station, Michigan, USA - LAR L8-3 metaG | ecosystem: Host-associated > Plants > Roots > Rhizosphere ... | reverse complement strand
TCATTCGCCGCGCGCTCGGCCACGCGCTGCTGCCGCCGCTGGTGGTGCTCGCCGCTGCCGCCGTGCTGCTGCTCGCGCTTCCCGCCGGTGTTCGCGCGCGCATCTCCGCGCCGCACGCGGGCGACTCGCTCCTGCGTCCTGCGGTTGCTCCCCGAGCGCTTCGCAACCGGCTCGCTCCGCTCACGGGCGAGGTGCGTCCGCCGAGCTACACCGGCGAGGAGGACAGCACGATCGACGAGCCGTCATCCATCGACGCGCTCGTCGGCGGCCACATCGTGTTCCGCGGGCGAGGCGAATCGAACGGAATCACCGCCGCGCTCAATGGCGCGCCCGTTTCGCCCACACAGTTTCGCGACAGCGCAGATCTGTGGCGCCTCGACATCGCGGTGCCCGCGAAGCCCGCGGCGCTCGAGCTCCACGATCGCAGCTACTCGCGCACGGTGATCATCGCGCCGCACGCCGATTCGCTTCCCGTCGTGACGCTCGCCGCTCCCGCGCGCGATACCGTCATCCGGACGCCGAGAGGCTCGATGACACTCGGCGCGGCAGCAACCGACGACTACGGCCTCGACGCCGGCTGGTTCGAATACATCGTGAGCTCCGGCGAAGGCGAGACGTTCACCTTCAAGTCCGGCGTCATCCATCGGGTGAGCGTGGGCGGGGCGCGTAACGCGAGTCTCTCCGGGGCGCTCGATCTCGATTCCCTCCAGCTCAAGCCCGGCGACCTCGTGCACGTGCGCGCGGTCGCGCGCGATCGCAACAACGTCACGGGGCCGGGGGTGGGCGTTTCGGAAACGCGCACGATCCGCATTCCGCGGCCGAGCGAGTACGATTCGATCGCGGTGGAGGGCGCGCCGCCGCCGGATGTGGACAGCTCGCAGCTCAGCCAGCGCATGCTGATCATGCTCACCGAGAAGCTGCAGGCGCAGCGGCAGCGGCTCGCGCGCACGGAGGTGGTGAAGGAGTCGCAGCGCATCGGCAGCGATGAGGCGCGGCTGCGCCAGCACATCGGCGAGATCGTCTTCGCGCGACTCGGCGGCTCGCCGCAGACTGAAGATGCTGGCGGAAACAATGCGTCCGCGCACCTCACACCCGACCAGTTGCTCGCTGCGGCGAATGCCGCCACGCAGGCGTCCGCGGGTGCAACCGACTTCGAGGGCGATGAGACACCGGTGGTTGCCGTCAACCGGCCGCTGCTCGAGGCGTACAACGCGATGTGGGATGCAAGCCGTTCGCTCGAGGTGGGCGAGCCGGACGCCGCGCTCCCGTCCATGCGCGCCGCGCTCGCGGCCATCCAGCGCGCGCGCAACGCCGAACGGCTGTATCTGCGCGGCAAGGCGCCGACGGTGATCGTGGACATCGCGAAGGTGCGCCTCGCGGGCAAGCGCGACGACGCAGGCTCCTCATCCCGGATCCCGCGTGCAGCGCTCGACAGCTCGGCCGAGCGCCGCGCGGAGCGCTTCGATGCGGCGATGGGCGCGCTCGCTTCGGATCCCGCCGCGGCGATCGACTCGCTACTCGCGCTCCGCGTCGATGCGCTCGAGAGCGCGCCGGAGCTCGCCGGTGCGCTCGCGCCCGCGATCGATTCGCTCCGGGCCGGCCGCGATGCGACGAGCGCGCTCGTGCGCGCGCGGCGCGTCGCGGCGGGAGCCGCCGTCGCGCGCAGCGAGCCGTCGCGCGCCGCGGGATGGTCGGAGGCGTGGTGAGCGCGCGATGACGTCCTTCACCTTCGCCACCGCGCAGTACGAGTCGGGCGACTGGGACTCGGCGCCGCTGGTGCCGCCCAACATCATCGACACGATCGCGCGCTACACCGAGATCCAGGTCACGCCCGCCGGCGTGATCGTCTCGCTCGCCTCACCCGATCTGCTGCGGTATCCACTCGTGTATCTCACGGGGCATCTTCCGGTGCGCTTCACCGAGGCGGAGCGCAAACAGCTGCGCGAGTTTCTGGAGCGCGGCGGCATGCTGTTCGTGGACGATCACAACCACGACGTGGACGGAGTGTTCCACAAGACCGCGACCGAGGAGATCACGCGCACGATCGGCGAGCCGAAGCTCCTGCCCAACACGCATCCGCTCTACTCGGCGTTCTTCAAGTTCGCGGATGGTCCGCCGACCACGAGCCACGAGCTCAATGGCTGGGGGGACAACCTCGTTCACAAGAATCTCTTCGCCGTCATGCGCGAGGGGCGCATCGCTGTGTTGTACAGCAGCAAGGATTACAGCTCCGAGTGGGGCTATCATCCGGAAGACAAGCGCTTTCAGTCCGTGGACAATACCAGGTTCGCCGTCAACATCGTGGTGTATGCGCTCACGGCCTGATCTCCGTCGCTCGCTCGAGCTCGCAGCACGAGCGCTCGCGCTCGCGTTGCTCGCGTGGATGATCGTGCGCTCGGCCGCGCCACGCGACCGCGCCGAGGTGCACGAGCGCACGGATTCGCGCGCGCTCGAGACGGCGCTCACCGCGTGGACGTTGGCGCCGGAGCCGACCTCGGTGCACGTGACCGCCGCCTTCGCGCCCGCGGCGCGCGAGCGCGAGTGGCTGCGTGCGCTCGCGTGCGCGGGCGTGCGCGTGAGCTGGAGCGGCGACTCGATTCCCGCCACCGCGATCGAGGTTGCGGCGCGCACCGATCCCGCGGGCGGCGTTCGTGCCTACGTCGCCGCCCCCGAGGGATCGAACGCCACGCTTTCGGACGCGGTAGGGCTGCTCGATACGGTCGAGAGTACGCAGGGCGCGACCGCTCTCTCCCTTCCGGTCACCGCGGGCGCGCTCGACCTCCTCGTGCGCGGGCAGCATGCGCGGGCGGCCGCTCCGGATTCGATTCTTCCGCGCCGGGTCGTGGTGCTCGGGCGCGCGGGGTGGGAAGGGAAATTCGTGATGGCTGCGCTCGAGGAGCGCGGCTGGAAGGTGAGCTCGCGCCTCCGCGTCGGTCCGAACGTCTTCGTCACGCAGGGAACGCCGCTCGCGCTCGACACCGCCCGTACGGGCGCCGTCATCGCGCTCGACTCGAGCGCTGCCTCGCACGCGGGAGCGATCGCCGCGTTCGAGCGCAGCGGCGGCGGCTTGGTGCTCGCGGGCGATGCGCCGCTCGCCGCGTCGCTCCGCGCGCTCGCGCCCGGGCGCGCTGGCCCGCGCATCGCCGCCGCCTCGCTCTCCTTCGCGAGCGCCGCTCCGCGCCGCGCGCTCGGCTTCTTCCCGATCGTCGCGCTCGCGAGCGATGCGGTGCCGCTCGAATCGCGCGACGGCCGCGTGATCGCCGCGGCGCGCCGCGCCGGCGCGGGGCGCGTCGTGCAGCTCGGCTACGACGAGACGTGGCGCTGGCGACTCGCGGGCGTGGGCGATGCGCCGGCCGCGCATCGCGCGTACTGGTCGGCCGTGGTGTCCGCCGCAGCGTATCGCGCGGCGACGCCCATCGAGCCCGGACGCGCGAGCGATGCCGCGCCGCTCGCGTCGCTCTACGCGGATCTTGGCGCGCCGAGCGTTGCGAGCGCCGCGCCGCTCCAGACGGGCGCGGGGCTGCGCTGGTGGATGTTCGCGCTGCTCGCGCTGCTGCTGCTGGCGGAATGGACATCCCGCCGCCTGCGAGGTGCGCGATGACCGTCGCCTTCATCTCGCACTCGGACTGCGGGCGCCACGACACCGGCTGGGGCGCACCCGAGCACGTGGGACGGCTGCGCGCCATCACGCGCGCCTTTCGCGAGCGCCCGGAGCTGTTCATGCGCCTGCTCCATCACGAGGGCCGGCACGCGGAACCGGAGGAGCTCGCGCTCGTGCACGACCCGGGATATATCGCTCGAATTCAAGAGATCTCCCGGTCGGGTGGCGGACGTCTCGATCCCGACACCGTCGCGAGCGAGGGCTCGTGGCTCGCCGCCACTGCCGCCGCCGGATGCGTGCTCGATGCCGTCGACATGTCCTTCGACGGCCGCGCGGTGCGCAGCTTCTCCGCTGTGCGTCCGCCGGGACACCATGCGATTCGCGATTCCGCGATGGGCTTCTGCCTCTTCGGCAATGTGGCTCTCGCGGCGCACTATGCACGGCGCACGCACCGCGCCGATCGCGTGCTGATCGTCGATTGGGATGTGCATCACGGAAATGGGACGCAGGCACTCGTCGAGAACGATCCGGGCATCCACTTCGTGTCGATGCATCAGTGGCCCTGGTATCCCGGCACCGGCGCGGCGAGCGAACGAGGGGTCGGCAACGTGTGGAACGTGCCGCTTCCCGCGGGGCTGCCGCCGGAGCGCTACGTGGAGGAGCTGCGAGCCGCGATCGATGCCGCGACCGCGGAGTTCACTCCCGATCTCGTGCTGATCTCCGCGGGCTTCGACTCGCTCGTGGGTGATCCGCTCGGCGGCTTCACCCTCGAGATGGAGCACGTCGCGGAGCTCACGCGCGAGCTGGTGCAGCGCGCGGATGCGTGGTGCGGCGGGCGCATCGTGAGTGCGCTCGAGGGCGGGTATGCACCGGAGCGCCTGGGCGAGGCGTGCATGGTGCACCTCGAGCAGCTCGGCTGAGCGGCTGCGGCGCTTGATTGGGGCGCGCCGCTGCCTAACTTAGTCGCGTGACGCCACTTGAGCTGCTGGGCCTGATGACGGTCGCGCACGATGACGTGGCACCGCCTGCCCCCGGATCGCTGGTCATCCGCGTGCGCGAGCTCGGCGCCGTCACTCGTGCGGCGCCGACTGCCGCGTACGATCCGGCCGCGGACACCGGCGAGTACGAGGCGCTGCTCGAAGCGCTGTTCTCACGCGGGGCGATCCTTCCCGCGCCTCCCGGGCTCGTGTTTCGCACGGCCGACACGCTGCGCGCGTGGATGGAGCAGAATTACGTCGGGCTCGCGGAAGGCGTCAGCTTCCTGTCGGGACGTTGCGAGGCGCGCGTGCACGTGCGCGCCATCGGCCACGGTCTGTCCGCGGAGGAGATCGAGGCCGCACGGGAGGAGGCCACCGATGCGGTTCGGACGCTGCGTCACGGCGCGGTTGCCACGGTCGCGCTGGGCGAGCCCCAGCCGCCCATACTGGTGAGCGTTGCCTTTCTGCTCAAGGCGAGTGAGTGGAACACGTTCAGCGATTCCGTGCTCGAGGAGGAGAAGCGGCATCCGCGTCTTCGATTCGAGCAGACCGGCCCGTGGATTCCGCACGATTTCGTGAGACTGGATCTGGGGGGCTGAGCGATGTTCTGTCCTGATTGCGGCACCTGGAATCGCGGCTCCGCGGTGCTCTGCGCGCGCTGCTCGCACGAGCTTCCGGAAGTGGCGGACGCGCCTGCGGAGAAGCCGGACGAGGAGATGGACCTGCTGCGCCGCGCCGCGGGCGGGCGGTATCGCATCTTCCGGCGCCTCGCCACGGGTGGCATGGCGAGCGTGTACGCCGCGAAGCACGTGCAGCTCGGCCGCCAGCTCGTGGTGAAGGTGCTGCTCGGACATCTCGCGCGCGATCCGGAGATGCGCGAGCGGTTCAAGCGCGAGGCCGAGGCGAGCGCGCAGCTCTTCCATCCGCACATCTGCTCGATCCTGGATTACGGCGAGCTCGAGACGACGGTCTATCTCGTCATGCCGTACATGGCCGGCGGATCGCTCGCGGATCTCATCGTGCGCGGCGGCACCGTATCGCCATCGGTGGCCGCGAGCGTGTGCGCGCAGGTGTCGATCGCGCTCGACTACGCGCACCGCCACGGCATCGTGCATCGCGACGTGAAGCCCGACAACATCCTGTTCGACGAGGACGGCAACGCCCTCATCACCGACTTCGGCATCGCCACCGCGCGCTTCCATCAGCGGCTGACGATGACGGGCCGCGCGATGGGAACGCCTCACTACATGTCGCCCGAGCAGGCGATGGGGAAGATGGTCGACGGCCGGAGCGACATCTACGCGTCGGGCGTGCTGCTCTACGAGATGCTCGTCGGCTTTCCGCCCTTCGATGGTGCCGACTCCTACTCGATCGGCTACAAGCACGTGCACGAGGACGCCGCTTCGCCGGACATCGTCGACTCGCGCACGCCGCCCGCGCTGGCGGCGATCACGATGAAGTGCCTGGCCAAATCGCCCGCGGACCGCTTCCAGCGCGGCAACGATCTGGCGGATGCCCTGATCGCTTATCTTTCCCAGACTGCCGGCGGCGACGCGCTGCGAAACGCGTGGCTCTCGCGCCGGCTCGGCATCACACCAACGGCGAAATGAAGCTCACGCACGAAATCGTCTCCCTCCGCACCAGGCACGCGTTCACGATCGCGCGGGGTGGCGGGAGCGAGTACCGCGTCAATCTCGTGAAGATCACGGACACGGATGGCGCGGAAGGCGTGGGCGAGGCCAACCCGAGCCGCTTCTACGGCGAGAATCCCGATACCGCCGCGGTCGTGCTCGATCAGTTCGCGACGATCCTCGAGAAGGCGGACGCGTGGTCGCTCGATGCGATCGAGCTCGAGATGAACCGGATGTGGCGCGGCAACGGCTCGGCCAAGAGCGCGGTGATGTCCGCGCTCTACGATCTCATGGGCAAGCGGCTCGGCGTGCCGCTCTACAAGATGTGGGGGCTCGATCCCGCCGCTGCGCCGCTCACGAGCTTCACCATCGGCGTGGCGCCGGAGGCCGAGCTGCGCATGAAGGTGCAGGAGGCGGCCGAGTATCCGCTGCTCAAGGTGAAGCTCGGCACGCCGGACGATGAGAACATCATCCGCGTGATTCGCGAGGAGGCGCCGGACAAGATCCTGCGCGTCGATGCGAACGCCGGCTGGAATCCGAAGCAGGCGCTCGACATGATCGCGCTCCTCGCCGACTACGACGTGGAGTTCGTCGAGCAGCCGCTGCCGCCGCAGGATCTCGAAGGCCTTCGCTTCGTGCGCGATCGCTCGCCGCTGCCGATCATCGCGGACGAGTCGTGCGTCGTCGCGAGCGACATCCCGAAGCTCGCGGGCGCGGTGGACGGGATCAACATCAAGCTCGCGAAGTGCGGCGGCCCGCGCGAGGCGCTCCGCATGATCGCGGTCGCGCGCGCGCACGACATGCGCGTGATGATGGGATGCATGATCGAGACGAGCGTCGGCATCACGACCGCCGCGCATCTCGCGCCGCTGCTCGACTACGCCGATCTCGATGGCGCCGCGCTGCTCGCGGCGGACCCGTATCGCGGCGCCACGATCCACGGCGGCGTGTTCAGCATTCCCTCCGGGCCGGGGCTGGGCGTCACGGCGGCATGACCGCTCCTCGGTTCATCGAGGTCGCACTGCCGCTGCCGCTGTTCCAGACTTTCACGTACTCGGTAGCCGACGGGCCCTTGCCCGTGGCCGGCTCGCGCGTGCTCGTGCCCGTGCGCAACCGGCGCGCGATCGGCATCGTGCTCGGGCCCACCGATGGAGCGGGCGTGGCGCGCCCGCGCGCGATCATCCAGGCGCTGGACGCGGAGCCCGTGCTCTCTGCGCAGATGATCGTGCTCTGCAACTGGATGTCGGAGTACTATGTGGTCCCGCTCGGGCTCGTGATGCGAAGCGTGCTCCCGGTGCTGCTCACGGTCGAGCGCGCGCCCACGCCTCCCGCGAAGACGATCCGCGTCGCTACGATCGCGCGCGAGCTGCCTTCACTTCAGGAGCGTGACAGCATCTTCAGGCGCGCGCCGCGCCAGCGGGCGCTGTACGAGGTGCTCGAGCAGATGGGCGGCCGCGGCGACGTGCCGCATCTCACCACGCAGCTCGGCTTCGGCGCGGAGCTCGTGCGCGCGCTCGAGACGCGCGGGCTCGTGACGATCGAGACGTCGGTGGTGGCGCGCGATCCGTTCCAGACGCGCGAGCGCATCGCCGCGACTGCGCACGAGCCCTCGGCCGCGCAGCGGGCGGCGATCGATGCACTCGTTGCCGGGAAGGGCGGCGATGTCTTCCTGCTGCACGGCGTCACGGGGAGCGGGAAGACGCTCGTCTACATCGAGCTCCTGCGCGAGATCGTGATGACGCGAGGGCAGAGCGCGATCGTGCTCGTGCCCGAGATCGCGCTCACGCCGCAGACCGTCGACCGCTTTCGCGCGGTGTTCGGCGATCAGGTGGCGGTGCTGCACTCCGCGCTCAGCGATGGCGAGCGCTACGATGCGTATCTCGCGCTCCGTCGCGGCGAGAAGCGGATCGCGGTCGGCGCGCGCTCCGCGATCTTCGCGCCGCTGGCGAATCTCGGCGCGATCATCGTCGACGAGGAGCACGAGGGGAGCTACAAGAATGGCGAAACGCCGCGCTACCACGCGCGCGAGGTGGCGATGGTGCGCGCGCGCGCGGAGGGCGCCGTGGTGGTGCTCGGGAGCGCGACGCCGAGTCTCGAGAGCTGGGAGAATGCGGCGCAGGGGAAGTACGCGCTGCTCACGCTCCCAGAGCGCGTCGGCGCGGCGCGTCTGCCGAACGTGGAGGTGGTGGACCTGCGGCACGCGCAGCGTCCCGTGAGCGATGCGAAGCAGGTGGATCCGTCGCGCGTTCCGTTTCGCTTCGTCTTCAGCGAGCCGCTCGAGGCTGCGCTCGGCGAGCGGCTGCAGCGTGGCGAGCAGAGCATCCTCCTGCTCAACCGCCGGGGCTACGCATCGTTTCTGCAGTGCGAGTCGTGCGGTACCGTGCGCAGCTGCCCGAACTGCAGCATCACGCTCACGTATCATCGCAGCCCCGAGCGGCTGATCTGTCACTACTGTCTGCACGAGGAGATGCCGGAGGCCGTGTGCCGCAAGTGCGGCGGCGCGACGATCCGACAGCGCGGGCTCGGCACGCAGCAGGTCGAGCGACTGATTGCCGAACGCTATCCGTACGCGCGCATCGCGCGGATGGATGTGGACACGACCAGCGGGAAGTGGGCGCACGCGGAGATCCTCGATCGCGTGGGCCGCGGCGAGGTGGAGATTCTGCTCGGCACGCAGATGATCGCGAAGGGGCTCGACTTTCCGAACGTGACGCTGGTCGGCGTCATCGATGCGGACATCGGGATCAATCTCCCGGACTTTCGCGCGTCGGAGCGGAGCTTCCAGCTTCTGAGCCAGGTGGCGGGGCGCGCGGGGCGCGGGCCCAAGGGCGGCGAGGTGATCATCCAGACGCGTGTCCCGACGCATCACGCAGTGCAGTGTGCCGTGACCCACGATTATCTGGCCTTCGTGCGCCAGGAGTCGCCGGCGCGGCGCGACCCGCCGTATCCACCGGCGATCCGTCTCGCCAACGTGATTTTCAGCGGTGTGAGCGAGCAGGCAACGGCAGATCTCGCGCTCGATGCGGCCGACTGGCTGCGGAAGCTGTTGTCGTCGCAGGCGATCGCGGAGGTCACGCTGGTCGGACCGGCGCCATGTCCCGTGGACCGCATCAAGAAGCGCTGGCGATGGCATCTGCTGCTCAAGAGCCAGCGGGCGAGCGCCCTGTCGAAGGTGGGCAGATACTTTCTCGAGCGGTTCCCCGTGCCGTCGTCCCATGCGCTGCGAGTTGCATTCGATCGGGATCCCGTCTCGCTGCTCTGAGCCGCGACGACCTGCCGCGGCCGCCAGCCTCGCGCTAGCTTTAGGCGTGCCCACATTTCTTCATCCCGACCTGACAGCGCCCCGCTTCGCAGGCGCCCCCGATGCGCGCTTCGTCCCCGCGCCCGCCGACGGTGTGCTCCCCGAAGGCTTCTTCTCCACCACCAATCTGCCCACGTACGTGAAGATCGAGGGCGATTGGAAGATGCCTCGCGAGCCGCGCATGGACGGCGTGCTCATGCTCGCCGCCGACGGCGAGCTGTGGGTGCGCGAGATGCGCCGCGTGCGCAAGGGCGAGCTGATAGCGGTGGGGGCCGCCGAGGATGGCAGCGAGGGGATTCTCGTCCACGCGCAGGCATTCCTCGGCGATACCGGCGAGGGCGAGTTCAAGTTCATGTCGAGCGAAGTCTCGCGCGAGAAGCCGATCGACTACGCGCTCATGGCGCGGCTGCTGATCGAGGAACGCGAGCGCGGCGGCTATCCCATCTGGGTGACGGGGCCTGCACTGGTGCACTCGCGCGCGCGGTCCGACATGGCCTGGTTCATCGCGAACGGATTCGTGGGCGCTCTGCTCGCGGGAAATGCGGTGGCGGTGCACGACATCGAGGCGTCGATCTTCAAGACGACGCTCGGGATGGACTCGCAAGGCGGATCGACGCAGGGCGGACACGGGCTGCACATGCGTGCGATCAACAGGGTGCGCGCGGCGGGCTCGATCGAGGCCGCGGTGGCGAACGGCACGATCACGGACGGCATCATGCACGCGTGCGTGGTGCACAAGGTGCCCTACGTGCTCACCGGCTCCATTCGAGACGACGGACCGCTGCCCGGTGTGCTGAACGACATGGCGCAGGCGCAGGATGCGATGAAGGCGCACACGATCAAGGCGACGATGGCGATCCTGATCGCGACCGCGCTGCACGCGATCGCGACGGGGAACATGCTCCCTGCGTTCGTGACGGAGCCGGACGGCACGCTCCGCGAGCTGCCGACCATCTGCGTCGACTCCTCCGAGTTCGTGGTGAGCAAGCTGAAGGATCGCGGCACGCACCAGGCGTTCGGCGTCGTCACGAACGCGCAGGATTTCATGCACATCCTCAAGCTCTACGTGGAGCGCGAGCTCGATGCGCGCGGCGCGGCCGAGCGCCGCGAGTCGGCAGCGACCGCGAAGGCGCGCTGAGCGCGATGAAGAAGATCATCGCCGAGGGTCGCGAGCGATTCTTGAGAGAGATCGCGGAGCAGCTGCCCGTCGATCGCATCGAGGAGCTGCATCTCTTCTCGTCGATTCGGCAGGGAGGCACCGAGAGCGCGATCGCGGTGGTGGCGCTGCGTCCGGAAGTCGAGGCGGAGGGGAGCGACGCACGTCGCACGGTGTTCCGCGCGCGATACCGCCTGGCGCTCAAGGGGCAGGAGCGCGGGAAGTGGGAGATGGACATCACCGAGGAGGCCGATGCGCCCACGGTGACGGTGGACGAGGTGGTGCGCGGCGTACTGGAGCGCGCGGGCGATGCGGAGGAGCCGGAACGCATGAGCGCGGCGGATCTGCGCGCGATCGTGGCGGATGAGCCCTGGAGCTCGACTGTGGAGTGAGTCTGGTCCTCCTTCGTCTGCGCGATGAACTCCTTCGCGGACAGCTGTAGCCGAGCGTCGCAGCGAAAGACGCACGAGGTGGCGCTCCCGCCAAGAATTCTTGGCGTCGCTGTGAGCGCGTCGAAGCCGCAGTACTCTTCCCTGGTTGGCCAACCCTCGCACTCGAGAGTGCAATGCCAGAGGAAATCGAGATCGACACCGACAAGCTCAGGGAAGCCATCGACGACGAGATCGAGCGTGAAGGGAAAGGGAGTGCGCGCCTCGTGCGCTGGATCGCGCTCACCACGGCGATTCTCGCGGCGCTCGCCGCCATCGCATCGCTCGAGGCCGGAGCGACGGTGAACGAGGCGCTCGTGCTCAAGACGGAGTCGACGCGACTGCAGGCGCAGGCGTCGGACCAGTGGGCGTACTATCAGGCGAAGGGCATCAAGGCCGACGTGATGCAGGCGTCGTCGAGCGCCTTCATCGCGTCCGGCAAGGCGCCGCCGGCCAGCATCGCGAGCCAGACCGCGCGATACACCGCGCAGCAGGACACCATCCGGGGCGAGGCGAAGAAGCTCGAGGCTGAGCGCGACCAGAAGTCGAAGGAGGCGGACGACCTGCTCGAGCGGCATCATCACTACGCGGGCGCCGTGGCGCTCTTCCAGGTCGCGATCGCGCTCGGAGCGATTGCGGCGCTCACGCGGGTGCGCGCCGTGTGGATCGGCTCGCTGCTCGTCGGCGGTGGAGGGATCGTGCTCGGCTTGCTCGCGGTGCTTCACTGATGGCGTGGAGGTGGCACGGCTGCCTCACACGTACCGCTCCATCACCACCCGATGCACATCGCGCGCGTCCTCGATCACCTCGTCGCTCAGATCGAGATCCGGCGGCGTGATGATGAACGGATACACCTGGTCTCCGCCGGCACTGCCGTGCGCGCCCACCTGGTCGTCGAACGACACGATGTCGTAGCCATCGTAGGCGCCGAACAGCACGAGATCGCCGGAGTTCGGCTGCAGCACGAGGTCGCGCACCGCGCGCACCACCGATCGCGAGGTCCCGTACGTGGCGAGCGGATTCTCTCCCTCGAGCACCGAGAGCTGCTCGCTCCCGCGCGCGATCACCGCGCGTCCGCGCATGCTCTCGAGCCCCACGCCTGCGTCGCTGCGCGTCGCGACCAGCCCGATCCCCGGGTGCTCCAGCAGCGCGCGATACAGGTAGGCGCGACGCGGCACTCTCATGATCTCGTCCCGCGACAGCTGCTCGGATGTGTCGTCGAAATAGATGAGCGCGAGGCACGAGCTGTAGGTCACCACCAGCTCGTGCCTGGCATCCACGCGATACTTCTCCGGGAAGATGATCTCGCGCAGCCCGTAGCGGCTGCGCAGCCAGTCGCGCACGGTCCGGAGCGCGCGCCGCCAGCTCTTGTGCCGGTGGCGTGACATCTGTGCGACGCTCTCCACGATGCCCGGTCCCACATCCGCGTATTCGCTGTCTTCGCTCGCACTCGTGAGCACGTCCGCATTTCCCGGCTCCGTCACGCTGACGCTGTCCGGCGCGCGAGACATCAGCCGCGTCACCGTCGTCCCGAGCGACTCCTTGAACAACACCCGGTAGCTCTTCGCCGGCGTCATCCCGTGATCGGAGAGAATGAC
>Ga0070714_100002899_pt1 | contig 12696 bp, 12 predicted proteins | sample LARL83metaG_FD_65450 | JGI IMG/M metagenome (GOLD analysis project Ga0070714, IMG submission 65450) | Corn, switchgrass and miscanthus rhizosphere microbial communities from Kellogg Biological Station, Michigan, USA - LAR L8-3 metaG | ecosystem: Host-associated > Plants > Roots > Rhizosphere ... | reverse complement strand
CACACGATCGAGATCCTCAAGGGCCTGCGGGACCGCTACGAGGCGCACCACCGCGTGTCGATCACCGACGACGCGCTGGTCGCGGCCGCGCAGCTGGCCGACCGCTACATCAGTGACAGGTTCCTGCCGGACAAGGCGATCGACCTGATCGACGAGGCGGGCTCCCGGATGCGGATCCGCCGGATGACCGCACCCCCGGACCTGCGCGAGTTCGACGAGAAGATCGCCGACGTGCGCCGGGAGAAGGAATCGGCCATCGACTCCCAGGACTTCGAGAAGGCTGCCGCGCTCCGGGACAAGGAGAAGCAGCTCATCGACCGGAAGGACACCCGGGAGAAGGAGTGGAAGGCCGGCGACATGGACGCGGTCGCCGAGGTGAACGAGGAGCTGATCGCGGAGGTGCTGGCGACCGCTACCGGCATCCCGGTCTTCAAGCTCACCGAGGAGGAGTCCCAGCGGCTGCTGCGCATGGAGGACGAACTGCACCGGCGGGTGATCGGCCAGAACGAGGCCATCAAGTCGCTGTCGCAGGCCATCCGGCGCACCAGGGCGGGCCTCAAGGACCCGAAGCGGCCCGGCGGCTCGTTCATCTTCGCTGGCCCCTCCGGCGTCGGCAAGACCGAGCTCTCCAAGACGCTCGCCGAGTTCCTGTTCGGTGACGAGGACTCGCTGATCCAGCTGGACATGAGCGAGTACATGGAGAAGCACACGGTGTCGCGGCTGTTCGGTTCCCCGCCCGGCTACGTCGGGTACGAGGAAGGCGGCCAGCTGACCGAGAAGGTGCGCCGCAGGCCGTTCTCCGTGGTGCTGTTCGACGAGATCGAGAAGGCCCACCCGGACATCTTCAACTCGCTGCTGCAGATCCTGGAGGACGGGCGCCTCACCGACGCCCAGGGCCGGGTGGTGGACTTCAAGAACACCGTGATCATCATGACCACGAACCTGGGCACCAAGGACATCTCCAAGGGTGTCTCGGTCGGCTTCGGCACGGCGGGCCAGTCGCGCGGCTCGTACGACCGGATGAAGGCCAAGGTCGCGGACGAGCTGAAGGGGCACTTCCGGCCCGAGTTCCTGAACCGGGTGGACGACACCATCGTCTTCCACCAGCTCAGCCAGGAGGAGATCTTCAGCATCGTGGACCTGATGATCGCCAAGGTCGACGACCGGCTGAAGGACCGCGACATGGGCATCGAGCTCAAGCCGGACGCCAAGGCGCTGCTGTCGGCCCGGGGCTACGACCCGGTGCTCGGGGCCCGGCCACTGCGCCGGACGATCCAGCGGGAGATCGAGGACAACCTGTCCGAGAAGATCCTGTTCGGCGAGCTGAAGGCCGGCCAGATCGTCATCGTCGACGCGGAGGGCACCGGCCCGGAGGCGCAGTTCGTCTTCAAGGGCGAGCCCAAGCCGGACGCGGTCCCGGACTCGCCGCCCGCCGAGATCGAGACCAGGGCGGCCACGACCGGCGTCAGCCGCGGGCCGACCACCGGCAACGAGGGGCGGCTGACCGCCGAATAACCGCCCTCGGCCAGGCAAAGATCCCGCGGCCGGTCACCACGCCAGGTGACCGGGCGCGGGATTTCTGCGTCACGGGCGCGGACAGGATGGGCGGGGCCGCAGACCCCCGCCGGAGCTATGTAGGTGTGGCGGCGGGATGGCCGGGGAGGGCGTACATCTCATTCGCCAGCGCCGCGGCCAGGCCGTCGGCGACCAGGGCGTTCAGCGCCCGGGCCCGTTGTGCCGGGTCGGGCCAGACCACGTCGAAGCGGGCCGCTGGCACCGGTCCTGCGGCCTCCCGCAGCACCGCGAGCAGGCGGCCGCGGCATTCCCGGTCGGTCCCTGCGTAGCGCTGCGCCGGCGGGCGGACCGCGGCCGGAGGGCTCCCGGCGCGGCGCCACGCGCAGTGGCGGGCCACCGGGCAGCGGCCGCAGTCCGGCCGGGTGGCGGTGCAGACCAGCGCGCCGAGTTCCATGACCGCGACCGACCAGCGCGCGGCGCGCCGGGGCACCGTGGGCAGCAGCGACTCGGCCAGCCTTACCTCCGCGGCCGAGGTGCTGCGGGGCGGCAGGTCCTCGCCCCCGATCAGGCGGGCCAGGACCCGGCGCACGTTGGTGTCCAGGACCGCGTGGCGCTGCCCGAACGCGAAGCTGGCCACGGCCGCGGCGGTGTAGCTGCCCACTCCCGGCAGGCCGCGCAGCACCTCAACCGAGTCAGGAACCTGCCCGCCGTGGTCCTCGGTCAGGATCCGCGCGGTCTCGTGCAGCCGCACCGCGCGGCGCGGGTACCCCAGCCGTCCCCACTGCCTGACGGCGTCGCCCGGGGTGGCGGCCGCGAGCGACGGCGGGGTGGGCCAGCGTTCCAGCCAGGCCGCGTGCGCGGGCAGCACCCGCGCCACCGGGGTCTGCTGCAGCATGATCTCGCTCACCAGCACCGACCACGGCGAGGCACCGGGATCGCGCCACGGCAGGTCGCGGGCGTGGGCCGCGTACCAGCGCAGCACCGGCTCTGCGTATCCGTTCGCCATGACGACTCGATCCTGGCACGATCTCCCGCGCTCTCCGAACCCGGGAGGCGAGAGACAGGACACGGCGGCGCTGGCGCGGGCGGGGCGCGGCGCATCCGGCGAAACGGGGTGACGGCTCACGAAGCCGCCACAGCTTCCACGGACCCTGACGGGCCTGGCGGATGGCGCCTTAGGGGCCAGTGCCAGCAACCCGGGCAAGCCGTCTAGCGGCCACAACGTTCTGACCGCCGGGGTCGGCGGGTCGGCTGCAGGGGTACTAGCCGCGCTGCATACTCATCGCATGGGCATGAACACGTTCCGTTATCACCCACAGGAACGCCCACTGTCAGCCGCGACCTACTGGAGGAGGCGGTTCCTGGCGCTGCTCGTGGGGCTCGCCATTCTGGCCGCGCTGGCCTGGGCCATTTCTGGCGTTCTGCCCGCGAGCCCGGGTCGCACCGCCGGCCAGTCGGGCTCGCACGGCACCAGCGGCGGGACGGGCGGCGCCGGAGCGGCCGGCCCGGCCGGGAGCGCGTCCGCCACCCCGCAGGACACCGCATCGGGCACCGGCGCGAGCCAGAACTCCGGGACGGGCAGCACATCACCGAGCCCGGCGCAGACGAGCGACTCGGCGGGCCTGCCGCGGCACTGCCAGCCCAGCGACATCGTCATCAGCGTGTCCTCCAGCCGCAGCAGCTACCGCCGCGGCCAGCAGCCCGTTTTCGACGTGGACGTGGTGTCGACCGCCCGCCGGAGCTGTGCCTTCAACGTCGGCCCCAAGTTCCTGTCCCTGGTGATCATGGCGGGCGGGAAGCGCGTCTGGAGCTCGGCCGACTGCGTCGGCGGGCATGGCTCGCTGATGACCAATCTGGCCCGCGGGGTGCCGACGGTGCTGCCGGTCACCTGGAACCGGCAGCGATCGGCGCCCGGGTGCACGGCGACCTCACGCCGGGTGCGCAGCGGGAGCTTCACCGCGTCCGCGTCGGACGGGAGCGTGGCCAGCAACCCGGTGACGTTCCGGCTGCGCTGACGGCAGCGGGCCGCGTAGCCGCGGCCGGGGAGACGTCAGACGTAACGCTCCATGATCGACGACTCCGCGAGCCTGGACAGGCCCTCGCGGACGCTGCGTGCGTGGGACGGCCCGATGCCCGGTACCTGGTTCAGGTCCTCCACGGTGGCGGCCAGCAGCTTCTGCAGCCCGCCGAAGTGCTCGATGAGGCTGTCCACGGCCGGCCGGCCGATCCGCGGCACCCGGGCCAGCAGGCGGTACCCGTGCGGGCTCACCAGGTCGTCCAGGGCCTTGCGGCAGTCGAACCCGAGCACGGCGGCCACGGCCGCCGTGTCGAGGAGCTCGTCAGGGGACAGGCTCTCCAGGCGGGCGAGCACGGCCGCGACGGCGGCGGCCCGGCCGTCGGGCGGAGCGTCCACGTAGTCCTGCACCAGCAGCACGCGCTCCTGCGCGGTTCCGGCCACGAGCTCGTCGAGGTGCAGGGCGAGCAGCCGGCCGTCGGTGCCCAGCTCCACCATGTAGCTCTCGATCTCGGCCGCGACCCGGCGGACCATCTCCAGCCGCTTGGCCACGGCCGTGACATCCCTGACCGTGGCGAGGTCCTCGATCTCGAGCGCGGACAGTGCGCCGGAGACCTCATCGAGCCGGCGCTTGTACCGCTCCAGGGTGGCCAGGGCCTGGTTGGCCTGCGACAGAAGGGCGGCGGAGTCCTCGAGCACGAACCTGGTCCCGTCGATGAACAGCGTGATGATGCGCATCGACTTGCTGACCGAGATGACGGGGTACCCGGTCTGCCTGGCCACGCGCTCCGCGGTCCGGTGCCGGGTGCCCGATTCCTCGGTCGGCACACCAGGGTCGGGGACGAGCTGGACGGCCGCGCGGACGATCGTGCGCGCGGCCGCGTCGAGCACGATCGCGCCGTCCATCTTGGCCAGCTCACGCAGCCGGGTCGGCGAGAACTGGATGTTCAGCTCGAACCCGCCGGAGCACATGTCCGCGACGGCCGGGTCGTAGCCGAGCACGATCAGCGCGCCGGTGCTGCCGCGCAGAATCCGCTCCAGCCCGTCCCGCAGCTCCGTGCCGGGTGCCAGCGCTGCGAGCGCAGCCCGGCGACGCTCCTCTTGGCCCTTGCCCGCCGCAGGCGCAAGACCCCCGAAAGATCCGGTCATTACTGTCAGTGTATCGGCGGGCGGCAGGCTGTGCGCACGGGTTAAATGTCGCCCGCGGCCTGGCCACGCGCGCTGTTTCCGCCCGGCCCGCCCAGGGCCGCGGCGATCGCCTGCGCGATGTGGGCGGCCTCGGTGACCGCGATCCCCGGGTTCTCGCTGGGCGGCAGCTCCGGCGAGCCCGGCGGCACGACCGCGTGCCTGAACCCCATCCGCGCCGCCTCGGCCAGCCGCCGCTGCACCCCGGTGACCCGGCGTATCTCGCCGGCCAGCCCGACCTCACCGATGGCGATGATGCCCGCGGGCAGGCTCAGGTCGGCGGTCGCGCTGGCCAGCGCGAGCGCGACCGCGAGATCCACGGACGGCTCGGTGAGCCTGACCCCGCCCACGGTGGCCGCGTAGATGTCCTTCTTGCCGATCGTCACCCCGGCCCGGCGTTGCAGGACCGCCACGACCATGCCGACCCGGGAGTAGTCGAGGCCCGACGTCACCCGGCGGGCTGGCTCCTTCTCGCCCGCGTCGCAGATCAGGGTCTGCACCTCGGCCAGGAGCGGCCGGCGTCCCTCCAGCGTGACGGTCACGCAGGTCCCGGGCACCGGCTCGCTCAGCCGGGACAGGAACAGCCCGCTCGGATCGGGCAGCTCGGTCAGGCCGAACTCGCCGAGCTCGAAGCAGCCGATCTCGTCGGTCGGCCCGAACCGGTTCTTCAGCGCCCGGACCATGCGCAGCTGCGCGTGCCGGTCGCCCTCGAAATGCAGCACCACGTCGACCAGGTGCTCCAGCGTGCGCGGTCCCGCGATCGAGCCGTCCTTGGTCACGTGGCCCACCAGCACCGTGGTCAGCGTCCGCTGCTTGGCCAGCGCGGTCAGGGCCGAGGTGATCTCCCTGACCTGTGAGACGCCGCCGGGCGCTCCGTCGATCTCCTGGGCCGAGATCGTCTGCACCGAGTCGACGATCAGCAGGGCGGGGTCCACCGCTTCCACGTGCCCGAGCAGCGCGGCGAAGTCGGTCTCCGCGGCCAGGTAGAGGTTCTCGCTGATCGCGCCGATCCGGTCGGCCCGCAGCCGCACCTGCGCCGCGGACTCCTCCCCGGTCACGTACAGGACCGGGCCCCGAGCCGCGGCCAGCGCGCCCGCCTCGAGCAGCAGCGTGGACTTGCCGACGCCGGGCTCCCCGGCCAGCAGGACCACGGCACCGGGCACCAGCCCGCCGCCGAGCACCCGGTCAAGCTCATTGAGGCCGGTCGGCCGGGCCCGGGCCACCGCCGGGTCCACCGCCCCGATCGGGACCGCGGCCGTGGCCGGCCTGACCGCCGCGGCGCGCCCGTTCCTGGACTGGCCGCGCAGCGGCACGGCCACCTTGGCCTCGACCACCGTGCCCCACTGCTGGCACTCGCCGCACCGGCCCGCCCACCGCAAGGTCTGCCAGCCGCACTCCGAGCACTGGTAGAGCGCGGCCGCGCCAGACTTCCCCATGGCCTGAACCGTAGCGCCCGGGGCTGACAGTGCGGGTACGGACAGTCAGCACCCTCCGTCGGCATAAGCTGGCCACGCGAGGTAAACGGGCTGCCGACGGGCGAAGGAGATGCCTTGGGCGACGCAACTCCGGCCGCCGGTGTGCAGGTGGCGTTGTCCACCGCATCGGTATTGCCGGAACGGGCGCCGGATGCCTTCGAGACGGCGGCACGCCTCGGGTATGACGGGATCGAGGTCATGGTGGCCATGGACCCGGTCAGCCAGGACCTGGACATACTGCGCAGGCTGTCTGACTACCATGGCGTGCCGGTCCTGGCCGTGCACGCGCCCTGCCTGCTGATCACCCAGCGGGTGTGGGGGCGCGAGCCGTGGGGAAAGCTGGACCGGGCCAGGGAGGTGGCCGAGAAACTCGGCGCGAAGGTGGTCGTGGTGCACCCGCCGTTCCGGTGGCAGCGCGACTACGCCAAGGACTTCGAGGCGGGCCTGACCCGGATGGGCGAGGAGACCGACGTCATCTTCGCGGTCGAGAACCTGTACCCGCTGCGGGCGCGCGGGGCCGAGCTGACCGCGTACGCGCCGCACTGGAACCCGGTGGATCTTGACGTTCCGCACGCCACGCTGGACCTCTCGCACACCGCGGTGTCCGGTTCCGACGCGCTGGCCATGGCCGACGAACTCGGCGGCAGGCTGGCCCACGTGCACATGGCCGACGGCACGGCCAAGGGCCTGCCGGACGAGCACCTGATCCCCGGCCGTGGCACCCAGCCGTGCGCGGAACTGCTGACCAGCCTTCCAGGCCGCGGGTACACCGGGATCGTGGTGCTCGAGGTGAAGACCATCCGGGCGCAGACCAGCGAGGAGCGCAGCGCCGACCTGGCCGAGTCGCTCGAGTTCACCCGCAGGCACCTGGTGGGCGCGGCCCAGGCTACGCCTCCAGGATCAGCGTGACCGGGCCGTCGTTGACGAGCATGACCTGCATGTCCGCGCCGAACAGGCCGGTCTCCACGGTGCCGCCGAGTTCCCTGAGCGCGTCGGCGAACGCGGTGACCAGCGGCTCGGCGACCGGGCCGGGCGCGGCCGCCTGCCAGGTCGGGCGCCGTCCCTTCCTGGTGTCGGCATAGAGCGTGAACTGGCTGATGACCAGCAGCGGGGCACCGGTATCCGCACAGGACATCTCGCCGCGAAGTATCCGCAGGTGGTAAACCTTGCGGGCGAGGGCGGCCGCGGTCTGCGCCGTGTCCGAGTGGGTTACGCCCAGCAGGACCACCAGGCCGGCGCTGGACAGGCGGCCCACGATGGCCCCGGCCACCTCGACGCTTGCCTCACTGGCACGCTGGACCACTGCTCGCACGAGAAGGAATTCTGCCGCTGATGGGACGCCAGAGCACGCTGGGACGCGCAGCCAGCGGAAACGAAGCCGAGAATCCGGTGCTGGCCGAGGTGATCAGGTCCGGCCGCACCGAGTCCATCCACCGCGGCGCGGTCATCGCCCTCGGCCCCGATGGCGTGGTCCTGGACACCGGTCGGGGCCTGGTGCGGGCCGGCGCGGTGGACACACCCATGTTCCCCCGGTCCTCGAACAAGCCGATGCAGGCCGCGGCGATGCTCCACTGCGGCCTGGACCTGGACGGGAAGCTGCTGGCGCTGGCCGCGGCCAGCCATTCGGGGGAGGACTTCCATGTGGCCGGGGTCCGGGAGATCCTGGCCGGCGCCGGGCTGACCGAGGACGCGCTGCAGTGCCCGCCAGACCTGCCGCTCGACGAGCAGGTACAGCGCAGGCTGCTGCGGACGGGCGGCGAGCCGGACCGCGTGCACATGAACTGCTCGGGCAAGCACGCGGCCATGCTCGCCACCTGCGTGACGGCCGGCTGGCCCACCGCCAGCTACACCGACCCCGGTCACCCGCTGCAGGCGGAGATCCGGCGGGCGATCGAGCGGCTCACCGGGGAGCCGGTGGCGGCGGTCGGCGTCGACGGCTGCGGGGCGCCGCTGTTCGGCCTGTCCCTGACCGGCCTGGCCCGGGCGTTCGGCGCCCTGGTCCGCGCGGATCCCGGCACGCCGGAGCGCCGGGTCGCCGACGCCATGCGCGCGCACCCGGAATGGACCTCAGGCACCACCCGCCCGGAACGCGCGCTGATGGAGGCCGTCCCCGGCCTGCTGCTGAAGTCGGGCGCGGAGGGGGTCGAGGCGCTGGCCCTCGCCGACGGCCGGGCCGTGGCGTTCAAGATCGACGATGGCGCCGCGCGCGCCCGGCCCGCGGTGACGGTGGCGCTGCTGCGGGCGCTCGGCGCCGGCGATGACCCGGCGGTCGAGGCCGACACCCTCGCCGAGCTGGCCCAGCCGCCCGTGCTCGGTGGCGGGCGGGTGGTTGGCGAGATCCGCGCCCGGCTGCCGCTGACCGGGCCGTAAACAGCTATAAACAGGGACTTAACCGGCTGCTAGCTGGCTGTTTTGCAAATGCAAGCACCAGCGGCGAGACTGGGTGCCATGAGTCCGGTCAACGTTCCAGCGATCGGCGCCTATATCAAGGAACAGCGGGAGCAGGCCAAGATCTCGCTCCGTCAGCTGGCCCAGGCGGCCGGTGTTTCCAACCCATATCTGAGCCAGATCGAGCGGGGCCTGCGCCGACCGAGCGCTGACATCCTGCAGCAGATAGCCAGGGGCCTGCGGATCTCCGCCGAGGCCCTCTACGTGCAGGCCGGCTTCCTCGAGGACCGGCCGCCGGGGCCGGGGGTGCGTGACGCGCTGCTGGCCGACCCCGAGCTCACCGAGCGGCAGAAGCAGATGCTGATCGAGGTCTACGAGTCGTTCCGCAAGGAGACGGCCGCGGCGATCAGGGAACGGGCGGTGCTGCTCGGTGAGGTCGAGCCCGGTACCGCCGGATCCGGGGCCGGCGCCGCCCCGGGCGGCGGGCCCGACGGCGGCACGCCTCCGCTCGGCCCACCGGACGCCAGTACGCCTCAGGCCACCGAGGGTGGCGAACCGGGGGAGGTTGAGCTCACCGAGGACCCGTCGGGGTGGTTCGCGCCAGACGAGGCGCCGCAGGAGCCAGATAGTGCGCCTGGTATGGGCCGGAACCGGGTAGCGTGACATCGTGCTGTACAGTCATCCGGCCGCGCTCTCCGTCCTCGACTGGTTCTTCGAGGTGCTCGCGATAGGCGCGTTCATCTTCGAGGCCTTCGCGTTCATCGACGCGATCCGCCGGCCCAAGGCGGCATTCATCGCGGTCAGCAAGCAGACCAAGCCGCTGTGGCTGGTCATCACCGGCGTGGCCACCGCCATCGGCCTCGGCACCGCCGCCAGCGGCAGCTTCGCCGTGATCGGCATCCTGTCCGTGGTCGCGTTCGTGGCCGCGGCCATCTACCTCACCGACGTCCGGCCGAAGGTCAAGGACTTCCGCACCGGCGGGAGCGGATCGCACATGGGCCCGTACGGGCCCTGGTAACCGGCGGGACGGCCACCGGCTGACCGCCAGACCGCAGCCTGGCTGGCCTGCACTAGGCTGCACCGCGTGAGCGAAACCCAGAACGGCGGGACCCGCTGGCGCACGCACCGGCTCGACCTTGACGACCAGACCCTGCGCGAGTGGGACGCCACCGTGCTCGACGCGCAGCCGGACGGGATAGTCCTCGACCGCTCCGCGTTCTACCCAGGTGGCGGCGGGCAGCCTCCCGACCACGGGGTACTGCTCTGGGGCGGCGTGCAGACCCGCATCGTCGGGGTCAGGAAAGGCGACGAGGAGTACCTGATCCCGGACGAATCAGACCCCATCCCGCCGCCGGGCACCGCGGTCAGCGGCGCGGTGGAGGACGAGCGGCGCACCGCGCTGATGCGCACCCACTCCGGGCTGCACGTGCTGTGCGGGGTCGTGTTCCGCGACTACGGGTCGCTGGTCACCGGCGGGAACATGGAGCCGTTCAGCGCCCGGATGGACTTTGACCTGCCGGTGGTGCCCGAGGGCTTCAAGGACGCGGTCGAGGCCGCCTGCAACGCCGAGATCGCGGCCGCGCGGCGGATCGACGTGCGGGTACTGCCCCGGGCCGAGGCGCTCGCGATCCCCGACATAATCCGCACCGCAACCAACCTCATCCCCGAGGACGCCCAGGATGTCCGCATCGTGGACATCGTCGGCCTGGACCAGCAGGCGGACGGCGGCACCCATGTCGCTTCGACCAGCCAGATCGGCCGGATCGAGGTGGCCAAGATCGAGAACAAGGGCAAGGGCTTCCGCAGGCTGCGGATCAGGATCGCCGACTAGCACAGAACGGGAACGCGAGTTAACCCCGCAACCGGAGCTGGCTCAGAACGGGAACGCGAGGAAAGCCGCGGGGATGGCCACGGTCGCCCCCGCCACGACGCCGACCAGGATCACGGCCACGAACGGCAGCTTCGGGGCGGGCCGCAGCAGCCGGGAGACCCGGGCCGCCACCTGGCCGTCGGTTCCCGCGTCGGCGGCCGCCAGCGCGCCGGCCGGGGCGTACGAGCCGCCGGCCGCGCCCACCCGGAGCAGCGCGGTGGCGAGCTCCCTGGCCGACCGGTGCCGCAGCGCCCGGTCGTCGGCCAGCATCTCGACCAGCAGTGCCACCGCGGCGTGGGCCTCGCGGGCCACCGCGCACCAGCGGAACGCGCGCAGCAGCGCGGTGAACGGCAGCAGCACCAGGTCGTGACGCTCCCGCAGGTGCGCCCGCTCGTGCGCGAGCACGGCGGCCAGCTCGGCCTGGTCCAGCAGGTCCAGGGCGCCGGCGCTGATCACGATCCTCGACCGGATCCCCGGGACGCAGTAGGCGGCGGCCGCCGGGTGATCAACCACCAGCGCGCCGGGGACCTTGGGGTCACCGCGGGCCAGCAGGCTGAGCAGCACCCGCTGCCGCCGGCGGGCGCGCAGCACGCCGGCCGTGGCCGCGACCAGGATCCAGCAGAGCAGGAGGAACAGGACAAGCCCGGCCACCAGGGCCAGCAGCCGCAGGCCGAGGATCCCGGCCAGCAAGCCCCGGGTCCGGTCCGCGGCCGCGCTGTTGGTGTCCAGCACCCGGGAGGCCAGCGCGAACGCGCCGCGGGCCACGCTCGATTGTGTGTCTGCCGCGCCCAGGCCCGCTAGCGCCCCGACCGCGGCCAGGCCCCAGCCGAGCCCCAGCGCCTGCCAGAGCACGATCGCCACCGCCGGGGACCGGCGCGGCCAGCGCGCGGCGGCCAGAGCCGAGGCGCCCGGGAGGCAGGCCGCGGCGAAGACGGCGAGGACGAGGGGGGCGGCGAGCACGGATGGTCAGTCCCCGGCGCCCTCGCGGGCAGCGCCAGCCTCGCGGACAGGGCCTGGCCCGCCGTCGCGGTGAGCCTGGTGGTTGCCGTCCCGGCCCGGGCCGGCTGGGCTGCCGTCCCTGGACGGGCCCTGGCCCAGCGCTTCCAGCGCCCGGCGCAGCGCCGCGGCCTCGGTCTCGGACACGCTGCGGGCAAACCGGGCCAGGGCCGCTTGCCTGTCACCGGTCTGTTCGAGCGCGTTCAGCATGAGCTCGGTCACGTACGCTTCCCTGGTCGCCGCCGCGCGGTAACGCCAGGCGCGGCCGTCTCGCTCCCGCCGCGCGAAGCCCTTCTTGGCCAGCCGGTCCAGGACCGTCATCACCGTAGTATGCGCGAGATCCCGCTCGGTGAGCTTCCCGCTGACCTGCCGCACCGTGAGCGGGTCCGGGCTTTCCCAGAGTACGTCCATGATTGCGCGTTCGAGTTCGCCGAGACGGTTCACGCCGTCACTGTACCCCGGCGAATGCCGGACAACTCAGGCGGAGTGGGCCAGCCGGAGCGCGGCCGCAGGCCCCGGCCCCCCTGCCCTCCGGCCCAGGCGGGAGCGCGGTCCGCGCGGCTCTTCCCCGGAAATCAACAAAGCTCAAAGAAAATAGTGTGCCGCCGCTTTATGCCACTGGGCGGTCAATGGAGTCCGTGACCAGAGGGCATCACGCAGAGAACACGCGTCATGCAGTATCTGGGCCGGATCCGCGCGCAGAACGCCTGCCTCGCCGGGGGAGGCGGAGCCCGAAATTGGCTGTACTATCGAGCCGTCGAGGATGGGTATCTCCCCCAGCCGCGAATCCCCCCCCTCGCGGTGACTGGGATTACCGAGATACCCGTCCTCGGCCCGGGGTTATGCCAAAACAATCGTATGTCTTTACACGCGGTAAGGTCTTGCCCGGCCGCGGGGATCATTCTCGCGCCGCGTTCATTTGCCGCCCGGGCCGCGCGTTTCCCTGGCCAAGCCGGGCCCGGACGGTCACGTTCGGCCATCGCCGCCGCCATTGCGTTCGGCCTGAGCTGGCTGGTGTGGCATCGTGTCCGGGGTGAGGATCACGCTGGTGCGCGGTGACATCACCGAGCAGCAGGTCGATGCGGTGGTCAACGCGGCCAACAAGTCCCTGCTGGGCGGCGGGGGTGTGGACGGGGCGATCCACCGCCGCGGCGGCGCCGCGATCCTGGCCGCGTGCCGGGAACTGCGGGCCGGCCCGCACCCCGACGGCCTGCCCGTCGGCGAGGCGGTCGCGACCACCGCGGGCGAGCTGC